>Ga0182030_10019174_pt1 | contig 13051 bp, 11 predicted proteins | sample 812S3MmetaG_FD_121299 | JGI IMG/M metagenome (GOLD analysis project Ga0182030, IMG submission 121299) | Permafrost microbial communities from Stordalen Mire, Sweden - 812S3M metaG (Illumina Assembly) | ecosystem: Environmental > Terrestrial > Soil > Wetlands > Permafrost | place: Sweden... | reverse complement strand
GCGAATAGGCTGAGATATATGTTACACGAGCACAAACACTTTGGTTATCGTCCCAGAAAATCCCTCCCCTTAGAAACCATTGCACTATTGTTCAAAACTCCTTCCTCAGACCCATTCAACGCCACATCAATCATACTCGCCGCACATTCATCAACCTCTATCGGCCACAATTAATTCCTTCGTCATGATCCCGAAACCGGGGGGTACTCACTAATCATAATGGAATCCAGTAGAGCCCAATTCAAAAACCTAAAACTATATTTCTTCGACAAAACCCCACCAGGCCTCATAACAAACATCTCCCAGCTCTCTTCACACCCATTTTCTTTCGCAAAATTCCTCATTTTAAACTCACCTAGACCCTAAATTCAAATAAGTAATTGTTTTTAGAGTGATAAAAAATAGTGAAGAGAGTAAGGTGGATAAGAGGAATAACACACCCTCCCCCGCCGTCCACCTTTCAAAAGCCACAACGGTTTCTCCTGATCCTCGACCGTGAATGCGCCTCCTAGATGCACATACCGAAACCTCCCACCCCTCTTCCCCTGCAAAATGGCTTTGGCAAATGCAGCAGGATATTCAACTTCGACTTCAAATGCACCATCATATGTACCCATTGCCCTATGTAATTATTAATATTTCATTCCTTTGTTTCGTTCTTACATTAAGGATTATGAGGTTACCAAATGCAAGCATCCGCATCCGAAATCTCCTGGATCACGGATTCGGGGTATGATTTGAAGTCTTCCATAATTATCACTTTTGCTTTTGGGTGGGAGGATAGATTCTCAATCGGGCGTCGAGAAAGGAGGATGAGGGAGGTGATGGATGTGTTGTCAAGGCATTGGATAAGGATTTCGCCGCCGATGAAGCCAGTTGCTCCTGTGAGGATGACCTTCATTTCGAGTATTCCGTGCACGACGACGAGCTATTCGCAAGCTGTAAAGATAAGAAAGAGCAATGCTTCTTGTGAGTTTCCCCAAATTTTTTCGACTTGCTCGCTCTGGAAATTCTCTAAAAACTTCGCGCCAGGTTGGCATTGTGACGCGTCAATTTCATTTACTAGTAAGCGAAGAGAAACCTTAAATCTCAAAATACCCTAGCTATCCAACAATACAACAAAGACTGAGGGCCCAGCTTCTGTGGGCCATAACGACCAAACGACCAATTGGGGATTTGGAATTTAAATTCTCAATATTTAAATCTTCAGATTTGAATTCTTAATTCTTAAATCCTTAATTGGCCGTTTGGTCGCTATAGCCCACGGGAATGGTGGTAAAATAATCAACATGGAAAGAGGCTATATATGTTGCATTTACCTTCTGAAGAACAACAGCTCCAACTAAACACTCTAGCATAAATGGTAATTCGAAAGCTTTTCCTCATCCCCCTTCAGTAGGTGTCAGTCACTCACCTTCAATTGGAGAAGGCAGGGCTCGGGCCATTTGTTAAATCAAGACGACGATCGTTTTCGGCGTCGCAGATTGCCGTGAAAGCATACGTTTGCCCCGCGACATATGCGTGGGCAATAGCCCCACTCTCTCCATGGCGAACTGATGGATCATCATCCCAGCATCACGGTGCTCTCTTATCAAGTCCATGTTCAGGTTTGGAATATCTTTGATCTTTTTCTGCGTTTCTTTCAGGACGAGGCATGTGAATGGGCCGGACGAGTTGTTTGAACATGTGGATATAGGCACCCACCATATTGGCGCGCCAGCTAGAGAGGCTTTTTTATCCTCTATGTAATCAAAACTGCAATCCTCAAGTGACAGACGAAACTTGGACATCTGTGCTGGTGCATATATTATTGGAGTACATAAGAGGGTAAGATATCCCGACTTGAGCTGTCCGGTGGTATCCTTACTCAATCTTTCGCATTTGACATCGATAACATCTGCGAGATTTTCCGATTCATGCCAGTCAGCTTCGACGAAACCGACAGGTCCATCGACGGATGCCCAAGACCAAGTGGGAGCCCGCCACTGAGATGGTCTTTTCTGAGCACTTTGGTGTTTCCCCCACCCTAAGCCCCTTGGTAGGTGAGATGACCATAATCCAGCCGCATAAAAACTACCCGTATGTTGCTGTACGGCTTTGGCAATACCTGATATTGCAGAAAGTTTATCCGATTCGACTGTGAGAGCAAGTTGAGAATATGTTTCTACTATATTGTTCCAACTGTCGCTGCCTTTGCTTGGTAGATCCATAGGTTGGTGATTCATTTCGCCGAACATCAACTTTGGGAAGCGGTATTTGGAGTCCGAGCTATCTTGTTCTTTTGAGCATTCGCAGACAGAGAAAGAGACACATTCCATAATTAGCTCGTGCGGGCCGAAGCTTAGGACTCGTGGGGCCAATAGCCGCTCTTGGTACGTCCATCCACGGCCATATAGAGGGAACTCCATGTTCTTTATGTCCGTCCAACCGAAGCTGTGAGGGAGCGCCCATCGAGTATATACTGTTGCGGGTGTTCCATTCGCATCTACATAGCTCAGTGAGTGCACGGAATGCGCAGGCGAGGCTACAGAGAAGAGTCCCCCTTGCACATCCGACGACTTTGCCGCAGCAATCGTGACATACGAGTTTTGATATACGTCAGCCATGCGAGACGATTCGCGCTCCCAATCGGCCAAGTCGTTCTGGATGATACAAAGAGAATCGATCCACAGGTACCGCAATCCAAGCTTGCGGGCTACGGTGATAGTATCACGGAACGTCTTTGGTAGGTTTAAGACACTAATACCCCCACAATGTCTGCCAAGCGATTCCTTGGTCGTCTTTACGATGCCTTCCGGATTACCCCAGCAGTACGAGAGGCAGGCATACCGTGCTGGCTGATTTTCAGTCAAAAATAAGCGTATTGTATCGGTGTCTGGGCCAGGATTGCCAGCTCCAAGGTCTAGAACTCGAGTGGGAAGAGGTTGCTCGTCTCCTGACCCACATTTTTTGTGATTCGTTGTACAGTTCTCGATCCATAACTTGATCGTTTGAAAACTGTCGTCTGAAGCAGTATCCCCAGGAATCAGTTTTCTTTCCTCCAGGAAGCAAGGAAACGGATTGAAAGTATCTGATGGTTGAGTTTGTGTCAGCTCAGCTAAGCTCAGGTGATACAATGCGATCAGATTATAGTGTCCTACTTTCAAGAACGAAGAAGTCTAATGATTTATCATTATGGCCCCAGACTCCCGAGTTTCCCCAGTCTTTCGTCCAGTCTCCGCTGCCGCGCTGTTCTTCCGACACGCAGCAGTTGATAGCTCGAATCACAAAATCACACTTATGGCACCCAGACAATGCAGAGTCGACAAGAGAAGTGTATCGTGGATAGATTAAGGAAGTGTTGTTTCTTTCATATAAGAATTTACACGTCGTGCACTCTGACGTTGAGTTATTAGCCATTGAGTCTGAGTTGTGGCAGTATTTTGCTGCTTGAGAGAGGATATTTTCGATGGAGATGAATGACGCCAGTAGAAAAGCTGCCAGCTCATCAGATTATGGCTGTAGGTGTCATTGGTTGGGTCAGCTCGCCACTGGCATTGAGGTTTGATCTCATGACAACAAATAACCAGAGCAATTCGCGGAGGAATTGCTACAACGCGCCACGCTAAAAATTGGATGCATTGATACACCATAGCTGACTTCGCAATATGATTTGTTCGTATCCCCTGAGTTGGTAGCGATGGCCGCTTTATGGCATTAGCTTATCAATTAAAAACGCTGATGCCTGCTATAGTAGCTGTGTAAGACCCCGTTCATCGGAAGCCCGATTCCATGGAATTGATGGCTTTTTCTATAGGAATTAATAGCTTCTATGAATCACGTTGTATTCTATAGGCATTTTATAAAAAGAATTAGAATAATAAAAAATAAAATAATAAATATTTATTTATTATGATAATATTATTTTGAAAAATATACAATTTTAAATATATGAAAGAAAAAGTAATGCCTTGCGTTATATATCCATTCTAATATAAGCGATGGGCAAGGCACTATACTCTTACAATATGGGTAAACTCTGAGTTGAAAATTATTATTCAGGGCATCTGGGTATTCTTTATCACATTGATTCTCATATTTTAAGCTTGATACTCCTGAATAGAATTGGGCTTTCATCTTTAGGTCGTCAATTCTACATTTAGATAAAGCAACTACTACACTCCTACTCTTGATGTTGAAGCTCATCATAAGACTAGACAATACTGAGACACTAATCTGTTGGAATTTAGGCGGCGTGTTCCCACGCAGATCGCTATCGAAACTTGATACAACAATATGAGAGAAAGCTAGGATAGACCAAGCACGATTGGTTAAAAGCCGAAAGTCAAAACAAGTCAGGGTACTTAGGCTGCTCGAGTGAGTTTCTCATGGTGCTCAGGTGATTTGACCGAGCCGCCGAGATTGATTTGCACCCGAGCAAAAGCGGCAAAGCTTACTAGCTGTATCCGAAGCATAAGAGAAAGAAAATAATTTCACAATGCTTAAATATCATGAATATCTTATCATTCGATAGTAAAATCATAGAAGACATGTCAATATAACTTTAGAAGCCCTTGAAAGTTGCCACATCGAGTTGATAGTAGTCACCGCACCCTCCTCCAGCTGCGGGGGGACAGCACCCTCCCACCACATGACGCCGCAGTGTCATCTCTTTCAGTTACAAGCACATATTCAAATCTCGTCAACTCTTAGCTCGTGACCAGAAATCTATGTGCAGGATCTAACTTCGTACATTGGCCGAAAAAAACCCCTCACACTCTCTGATTCTGCCGAGGAAGTAGAAGGACACAAGCGCTCGGTGTTGGCCAAGTTTCTCCTTGGATGAGACAGCCTTGATTTCTCGTTCATACAACATTGAGCTCCACGGCATGGAGATTTCTCTCTGCGGACCCTATCTAAATCATTGGCAAAGTCGCCGAATGATACGTGAAATATGATTCCGGACTCTTTCTCTACCGGAATTCACCTTAGAGATTTTGTCAGCGGGTGTTGAGTACTCTTGGGGGTAATCAACTTTACCCTTCAGTCCTTCGCCAATTCGGCTTTCCTGAAGCGAGGTTGTTGTAGTCCCAATCCTACTGAGTCTCTCCAGGTCTATCTTAATGAGATTATGTCGAATATCTCCTTCGATGCCTCCGCTGCCAGTACGATCAATTTTCGGGTTAAAGTTGACTGGGTGGCCCTTTGGTGTTCCACCCAGCATGCGCTTGAGCGAGTAAGCCAAATCGGCAGTCGCCTTTATCTCGATCGTAGCCTGAAACGACTCGTTGTTCTCACGCTTCAGCAGGATGGCCGCTCGCATGAAGGTAGGGATGCCATTCTTCTCGCCGCTTTCTGTCAAAGACCACACCGCCGTGTTTTCCTCGCCATCTTGTCGCTGTTCTCTTCTTGCTATACCCGCAACTCTCGCCTGGCTTGTCCTATCCTTCTTCTCCGCGACGTCCCACGAATAGCCGAGGGTGGCGCTAGCAACATTCATAACAGAGCCGGAGACGGTCATAGAGGTTTCTGTCAACTTGCTGAAGGTGGCTTCTAGACCTACTTGTACCCCGCCGGGAACAGGCGGGATGCGGCTTTCCAGGGACACCTCCACTGAGCGGCTTAAATTCTCGATCGGCTTTTCACTTTGCTTGAGAGATATGGAACCCATGGGTGCGATGCTACGGACCTCAGGATCCGGACTGCTTGGGTTTTTACTAGCAAACCGATAACTGATAACAGCAGACTTGAAGCGACGAGATGCTTTCAAGGAGACGAACTTGAAATCAGTGACGATGAGTGAAGCCGGGTTGCCGTTTGGAGAGAGCGTTCCGTGGATGACCTCAACTAAATGAGCTTGGACTACCAGTGAATCTCGCTCGCCACTGTTGATTATAGACTCTCGCTGTATCAGGTCGGGATTGGTAGATGTTTGATAGAAAGAATCATCGTCGATCGGTTGCAGGTTGAATTCCAGACTCGTAGATTCAGACATGTTTGATTCTTGGAGGAAATTCGTTTCACTGGGAATATGGGAAAGACTTCAGGAGATGGCGATGATGATGATGATCATGCAAAATGAGATGCGATCACACGATGGTTTTATACGAAATGTCGTAGCGGGCTTGACACGTGTTAGTGCGCCGAGAAATGTGTCAGCGACACGTCGGGAGAACCGCTGATTGACCTGAGGCTGTGGCCTTGGCCTGAGGTTATATTCCTGCCAGACAATACCGCGAACGGCCATTAAGTTTTCGCCTCTTTGTACTTAGATTTTACAAAGATGGGGTTCTCATACATCATAAGCTTACTTGCATTCGGCCTCACTCTCCTGGAGTTTCAATAAGTATTGATTGCAAGTCGCCGGTCCAGTGCCACGTTATACTGCATAGAAGCGCCGTCCCTGATTTGCTAACTAAGCCTTAACCCTGTAGTCGAGCTGAACAAACCTATCAGCCACAGGGCAGGGGCGAGCTCAGCTAGAGGTCGGATCTCTTCTACTTATTAAAGACCTCGAGCCTTGCACTTATCTAGAACTATCTTTCAATTGCTGAGCTCCTGTACGCGAAGAACCTCAGTCCTAATTATTTACGTTGTCGTTCTCTTCAAATGGAACGCAAACGTCGCAAGGGTAAATGGCCGCAATTCCCCGACGAGGTCAAGTCTACTCCGATAGGTTTAATAGATGATCACTTTTCAATGATTCGATACTAATGGAAACCAGACGTAACAGCGCCATCTCAGTCGACTCCATTTTCCACTGCCATTGGCGACGACCAGGGCACGAGTGCCATCCTTGGATTTGACCACAACCTCCTTCGGTTCTCATCATTTGTCGATGGTTCATTGAGGCTTATCCGAGGATACTCTCTAGATGCCCAAGTAGATCCGTTGCGATCATTGCTAGCACAAGCGCAAGATGAAAACAACCAGACCAGCTCTGGCTGGGGACTTCGTATCAAACAGTCAGCATTAAAAGGGATCGAGCGGGGATTTAATGACAATCGCTGGCCCACCCAGAGAGAGGATGCGGATGACACGATCAAAAAAAGCACAAGTTATGTCAAAAGTGGCAAACTAGTTCAAGCTGTTGTAATTGCCAGTGCAGAGCCAACAGAAATCAATTGGACAATAGGTGGCAAGATCCAATTACTGCAGAGAAAATTTGGTAACCCAACGCCGTCGATGGTTCTAGGTTGTTCCGTCCAAACAACTGACAATGGTACCTTACTCTCGGTATTATGGGACTCGAAATACCGTCTCGATGTACAACTGTTTGACTTACAATCCTTTGAGGATAGCGAACCTCTGAGCTTGGAGCCGTCTGTACCTCCTGGAGACCATCAGGGGGGTATTGCAGATATACTTTGCTATGGAAAGCTGGACCACGATGGTATTCTTGCACCTAAGATCCTTGTTGCGGTCTTTGCTCTTCGCGAGTCAGATCGTATGCCCGAGTTAACGGACTTCGAGTCAGCGGACTTTGAGTGCCCAGATTTCAATGAAGTTATGGAACACCTTGCCCTTTTCGATACATCTAGGTAAGATACCAGGGTAGCAAATTTTTATATCTTGGGACTTTTGGTGCAGTGCGAGTGCGATGATTTATGTTGATAGAAATGATTTCCGGCTCCGTTGGTAACCCGACCGGGCACTTACTGATCGAACCTCTCTAGTGTTTCTCCGACACCGATCATGGATCTTGAGATAGACAACAAGACAAAAACATTTTCTGAAATGAAGAACATCATCGCACGGAATGTCGAGCAACTTTTGTCTACAGCAGCGCTTCCTCACATGACATCAGATGAAATTTATCTTATCGACAGCTTAACTGAACATGGCGGGCTAGAGATCAATTATAAAGCAATTTTGTAAGTGAGACCATTCAAGCAAATTTAAATATCGATAACCCTAAAAAGAATCCCTTTTTTTTTGACATAAATTCAATATTCAAAGCTTTTCTACAGTAACCATTCTGGCATAACTTATTTGCTATTTATATTGAATTTTCATGCCTAGAGTAGGTACAGAGTTCTTCTTAGCGATAGCTGACCTGATAAACAGTTGGCATATTCGACTCCTCACACACGTTCGCAAATCTTTAGAAACTAGGCCAAAGACTAGTTACCACGACCGGATCGTGAACGTGATCTTTGGGACTATGAGGAGCTTTTTCCAAGGCAATCATCTTTGCAGAACACCAGAAGATCGAGCATTCAGGGCTTTGGCTGTCGGTTATGCTCTCGGTGATGGAGATCGCTCTTGGGCCTTCGATAAACCATTGGAAATCTTTAGTGAGGAATACATTGAATACATGAGATCAGAACTTGAACCCAAAGAGTTCGATGTTACACAGCCAAGCGCCTCTACTATATATTTATTACAATTGTGCAATTGGCTGGTTTTGAGACATTTTGAGGGCAAACGACGCACCTATGACGTTAGAGAGTACTTGAAAGGAGCTTTAAAGCCCAGCAGAACCAACATCGGCGACCCTCATGAGCGTATCAATCGTGAGGAACAATGGAATCAACTAGCTCTTCTTGCGGTCGAGCTGCTCGCGGATGCCGGCGAGGAGAGCGGCGCAAGGAAGCTGATTGAAGAAGTCGCAAACCGGCTCAAGAGGAATGAAAATAGAAAAACAGATGATTCTCCTCCATGGGGCTATCGATGTATGGACCATTGTTTGAGGATAGAGCTGGAAATTGCAGAGACAAAGCTTAAGAAGGCAAGCGAACATCGTCGCGAAACGCTGGAGGATGTCTACTACGACTGCTTGTGCTTCTTACGATCCGATTATTCATTTCTAAAATCATGGAATGCGAGTGAGCCAACTTGGACATCGGATCTTTGGAGTTTTGAATGTTCAAGTGTTGTCAGCTCGGCACTACTATCTATCGCAATTTTGGACTGGTCCACAGTGACACCTTTGTCCCAGGTACCCACTCAACAAACCCAAGCCGACAAGCTTGGCGAAATCCTAGAAGCATTGCGTGATATGTCGCAGCCCAAACGAAAAGAAGCAAAACTTCCTTGGCGTGAAAGCGTAAGAATGGGCTATCCATATTACCCGCCATTCATGCAGATCTCTCTAGAGAACTGTGACGCTGCGCGGGACCGGCAGCAGATCGAAGATAGATGGAAAAAGCTTTCCAATCAAAACCAGCAACAAATAGCAGAAAGATTAAACCTTCCCGAGCAGAAAACGAAAACAACGACTGAAATTCTTAAGGACCAAATTCCCGGAGAATGGTCATTAGAATCTTTAGAACACGAGTTTCACCATATGCATATATCTGATTTCCCGCTCAAACATGATGGGGAGCCACAGAAAAGCAGACTTGCAGCCAGTGTACGAACCCATTCTACCCCCTACATGACTTCGCTACTAATATCAGCGCACGAACATTGTAGCGCGTCTCAAGAAATGCTACCTATCGATTTATGTATGAAACTTATCTTTGACAACTCTTCTTCGACACATAGCTAATTCTTTTCAAGAACTGTGGACTTCATTCTCCCAAAACTTCTCGCTGTGTACCTTTCTTTCGCGCATTCCGATGCATGGGATACTGTCGTCGACTTCTTCGGACCAACTCCGGTTTTCCGAGGGTCACTAGAAGGCCGTAATATTAACACTGACACAGGAGGGATTTCTTGTAAGACACCCGGGAACAATAATCACTCTGTCCTGGCACGGTTCACAAGCAAGAAAAACAATTCTTTCATGAAACAAGATCCATAATCTCTCGTATCTTTATTGGACATTTATTGACTTCTCATGCTTATTAGGGTACACCTCTATCAGTCTCCCACACTTCAAGCTGGGGCCAAAACCACCATTCGACTTCCCTTCAGCATGTATTGCCATTTGTATTACTGGAGACAACCTCGGAGAATTTTGGACTTGCTCCATCATAGGAAACACAAACTCGTCTGAAGGGAATAGCAATGCTCCTAACTCACTTGCTCTAGATATTCTTGAAAAAACAAGGATAGTCTTAGACGACCTGGAAACTTACAAGTATGACAAATACAGTACCAGGAATCTTATTTTCATTCTTCACTTAGCAGAAGTATGCCATGCCATCTGCGAGCGTTATGAAGTTGTTTTGGAGAAGCTCAAGACAGAAGTAGACGTCAAGGTAACTCTTTTGCAATCCGCCAGCTGCTCTCATATGTTATATTAATTTATGTGCTACACAGAAGAGCAAGTTGCTATATCAATCTATTGCGGGAGCTACTTCATCCAAAGCAGGCAAGGAAAAAGAAAATGTTGCGGAAGAGATGAATCAGGTTACTGATGCTTTGCGAAAAACATTTTCTGGAATGGAACAACTGGAAAATCTTGACAAGACGCTTCGACTGACAGTCTTGGAAATCGACAAGGCAACGGCGTATGTGAAAACAAACCTAGCAAAGGTAATGCACACTAACCCCAGTAATGGAAACATGTAACCGAGAGTCCATTTCACTGCCCCACTCCTGTTCAGTCACATGCTTATAGAATTCTGTCAGAGACGAAGATACTGGCCCGCAAAGTTAGAGAGTTTGGAAGAAAAAATATGGATAAACCAGAAAAGCTCCTTCGCTCGATTGGAGGTTTGTCGGAACCAGATCGATAGCTTCTTGCACAACGCTGGTGGAGTCAGAGATAACGTGAGTTACCCATCCAAACTCATTCCAATTTCTCTAGGAGACTGTTCCCCGCCACCTATTTAATCGAACTCGGGAAGGATTTTCTCCCGCTGTAATTGGAACAATCTCAATTCTAGCCATCTAAGACAGTAATGACTGACCCCTCTTAGCTCATATTCCTCAGCAACCTCAGAACGACTACAGACACTCTGACTACATCACTTGATGCTGCTAAGGATGCAAAGTTCATGATTACTGTTGCTATCTTGACTACCTTATTCCTGCCATTCACGTTCGTTGCGGTACGTCTGGAAATATACATAATCTATGAGCCAGAACAAGATATCAATTACTGGATCAGCTGGGTACCCCAAGAAGCCGTATTGCGTATCCTCAGATTCTGGATTATTGGAACCGAACTCAATAATTGAGGATATATTTTGTAATACGACCTCTGGGGAAATCCTGAAGTGCCCAGTTGATTCCAGGAATTGATGCCCCCATTCTGTACGTTGAACGAACTGACCATTACTTACTAGGTCTTACTTACTACGCCGATGTTCAAATGGCCGGATCCGCCAGAAGGACAGATTGTCGTAACTCTTCCATTTGTTTTATACTGGGTGTTTAGTTTCTTTGGCACTTTGATGCTCGGGATTCCGTTTTATTACATTCTACGAACAAAGTCCGAAAGCGGATCTGAAGCATAGTGCGAAGTCTCTAACACTTATGCTGTTGTTAGCTACATTAAGGCAACGTCAATAAATCTTTATATTTGACATTGATAAACCTACATGTCTAATGATTAGACTTAGCAGCCGAGTTTGTAGATTTCTTCAGTGAAATTGCGTAGTATATCCGTTAACTTTCTGAACACGTGGATTTCAAAGCCATAGATAAGCCTATGATTGCTTTCGAAATCGTTCTCACTTATACTCCATAACCACACTAAGCTTGTCGTTCTCTTGATCCTTGTTCGCCAATGACCCCTCCCACCGTGCTTCCCGGTACAGCCCCCCGTGTCCATCTAAATATGCCGGTGGTGGCTCTGGCACCGCGGTCTTAACAGAGATGTTGATTCGATGATACGGGTCGCAGTACACCAGAGAGTGTTCCACAGAGTTTCTTGTTAATCACATAGAACAAGGGACCACCCTTTCTACAATGGCCTCACAGCTTCCAGTAGTCGAGGTATACTCTAAGTAAGCCACATCATTAGACCATTGTGCGAGAAAGGTAGTTGTAACTACTACTGCGCCAGTGGTATTCACTAAGCCTAGAAATTGGAGGAGCTAGAGTATCATGCTGAAGATTCTCACCTCAAAATCTTGCCAAGAGACAACAGTAGGTCGAAACGAGGGAAGAAGAAATCAGAGGGGTTGAAAACCGATCAGGCTGTGTCTAATATTATGCTACCTGATGCGCTAGGCACCCTTATAGTCTTATCTCAGAGCCCAGGGCTTCAACCGTGATTTACATCCATTAAGACCAATCATGGCCTGTGCTTTTATGTAAAGTGGGCTTTTAGTAAGCTTGAATTTAGATAGCTACACTACCCTAACATTTAGGACAAAGAGTATTATCTACGCTTCCATACATTCATGAACCACACTTGGCTCTACGATCCGCTGAAAATTTGCCAGTATATTCGCCCTGGTAGAATCTCAGTTCCATTGTTGGCCCGTTTGCTAACTAGACTCAAAAGAAAGTATTGTCTACAAGTCGTCGGGTTCACACTTTGTGTCTCATATGCAACGATCGTTATTAGTTTAATTAAACCACAGCTCTCAGCCCCGGAATTTCCCTCTAACTCGTGATAGCACGAGGCGGGGATCAATGAAGCGAATGAAAATGTGCATTTCAACTAGGCATGAAAACTTATATTATAGGGTTCTCGGTATATGCCGAGGAAGGTAAGGGTAGTTAGAACTTAGGATCTACTAAACTATAAAACCCACGGTATAAACCTCGCAGTCCTACCATGCCACCCCACCCACTCCCCACCAAACCTACCCCTCAACATCCGCTCCTCCTGGCCAACTCGAATCCACACCCCGCACGCCAAAACCACCAACCCCGTAACCCACAATCCAGTTTCCAAACTCCTGAAGCCCTTCCACCAACAAGCTGGGACCCAGCAACTCAAAACTCCTTCCATCCTACCCAGCAACGCCGCATTACACACCAAGAGAATAACGAGCCCGGTATAGCTGGGATGCTGCACATACCGATAAATCCCCGTAGTTGTCAACTTATCGGGCGATTTGAGCGTGAATGTGAAGTTTCTACCGAGTGAGGCATAGGAAATGAGGCGGAGGGGAATGCCAACGAAGAGGATTAGGGCTAGTGGGATGGATGTCGCTGGGGACCAGGTTATGAGGTTCGTGTTTAGGGTATTGGTTGTGCTGTGTCGGAGGAGGATGGATGGGAT
>Ga0182030_10019173_pt1 | contig 13052 bp, 10 predicted proteins | sample 812S3MmetaG_FD_121299 | JGI IMG/M metagenome (GOLD analysis project Ga0182030, IMG submission 121299) | Permafrost microbial communities from Stordalen Mire, Sweden - 812S3M metaG (Illumina Assembly) | ecosystem: Environmental > Terrestrial > Soil > Wetlands > Permafrost | place: Sweden... | reverse complement strand
CGTGACTACGATCGTCCAAATCGATGAGCCCACTGTCAATGGATTGTCCATTTCGCAGGCGTTTCGACGCGAGTAATAATCATCCAACGACTCTAGGCTCCGCGGCTAAATGAAGTGGAGCGCAACATCGAGGAGCTTCTGGACGCTCCTCCGATCCGGCGTTACAAATGGGCGCTGAAAGACGCACCGCCGAAAAGTCATGAATCTGATTCGTCGTTCATATGTGGAAGTCAGGTGCGTCTGAGACATGAGGTGTTACAGGACGCTCCGCGGTAATCAGGTATTGAGCAGCCTGAAACCGCCGAAGAGGTGAGTGCCAAAGTATTTTCCTCTTGACGAAATGGCGAATGCCGGACTTCCAGATGGTAGGCACCACAGTGCGCGGTTCAAGTCCCGATTGCCTCAATAGGTCAAGGGCGTCCTCTAACCCAAACCAGCGTAGATGGGTGCCGTCAAACACCCCACTCGGATCACGTGGCCAGCGACCTGTTCGCACCACACGTATGAGCCCGGGACCCCAAAGGACGTTGGGAAGACTCATGACGACGATGGCGCCGGGACTTAGGAGTCGAACTGCTTGCGACATTGACGTCCATGGATCCACGAGGTGTTCAAGAATGTCAGCAACGATCAAGCAGTCGTAAGGGGCGTCATCGGGAACCCCGCTTGCTAGGAACATTTCTACGCTCGATTCGTCCACTCGATCGAGGCGAGTGCGCGCATCCGCTGCGTAGGTCACGGAGAGTTCGACCCCATGGATCCGTGCGGACTGGCGAGCCTTGATTGCGGCGCCGAGTTCTCCAGAAGAACATCCGAACTCCAAGATATTTCGAGCACTCTCGGGTATTAGTGCCATGAGATCGGGCCGTGCAGACTCATAACCTTGAGCTCGCTGAGCCCGAAGTTGTTCCTCAATGCCATCGGCCATCCGTCAAGATATCATTCGCCCACTTCATCAGACTGAGCTTGAGACTAAGCGAATCTCGCCAAACAATTACCCAGAAATTCCTACATCGCCAACGATGATGGAAAAGCGACTTCCCACACCGCTCCGAAAACCACGCATCACATTTCAACCGTCATTTAGCCGTTTCGAGTGTAGAGTCATCGCCATATGTGGGCTGGCGCAGTCCCGTTTTCGGTTTGGTGGAAATGTTCGGTGTCAACCGGTCCTGGTCACATCGCGAAGAAGTGAGCAATGTATCGATGACCTTGTCATGACACGGCGAAAGTTGCTTAGCGTCGCTCCGTGGATCCCGAGTGTGGACTCAAAGTATGCGGGACATAAGTACTTCTTTCATCACTTAACGCGTCTGGCAGAAGTCTTTGAAGTGGTTCTTATATCCTGCGATGTCGAAGAGAATAGAAAGCTGCTGGGGGAAATGACACCTTGGCGGACGGTTCTAGTTCCTCCGCTGCCAAAGGCGGCTGGACTAAAGGGAAAATTGGCTTCGCTCCGCCTTCAAGGCCGTTGGGACCCAATTCCAGCAATCAATGGACGTGAATTGTTCAGCGAGGAACAGCCAGAAATCGTGGAACTTCACTGGTCCACGACGATGATTCTGGCTCCGCGCGTGCGGAAGTTGTTTCCTGGCGCTTACATTGCCGGTTATCAATATGACCGTTACTCTTCAACTTTGACTTGGTCGAAACTTCGACGGCTGCGGCTCAGACGACGCATCCTCGAATCTGTCGCCGGACGCGTAATCGCAAGGCAAGAACGCAGGTTGGCGCGATCATGCGACCTCGTTGCAGCCTTCAAGCAGCGGGACTTAAAATTTGTTGGTAACCGCGCGTCAACCATGGTGATAGATCCTTGGTTGGATCCGCCAATTTCGCGAGCGCCGGGGAACGAGACGAAGGATGTGTTACTTGTTGGCGCGTTTGATCGTGTGGAGAATGAAGAGGGCGCGCTCTGGATGATCAACGAAGTCATGCCAATCGTTTGGCTTGAGCAGCCAACGGCTCGACTCGTTCTCGCCGGTGCCAATCCCGGGCCGAAACTCCGTCAGCACGAGGGCCCTCGCGTCAGAGTGACTGGTTTCGTGGACGATCTCAGTCCCTTCTACGCGGCGGCTCACTGCTCCGTAGCACCCATTTTCACCGGCGGCGGCTTGCGATTTAAGGTTCCTCAGGCGCTTAGTCACGGGATACCTTTGGTTGCTACTTCCGAGTCACTCGCTGGGCTTGAAGGGCTCGGACGAGCGCGCCTGGCAGGCGTAGAGGATGAAGCACCGGGATTTGCCGCGGCCATCTCCCGAGTCCTTCGGGATCCTGTGAAGGCTGCCTCAGATGCAGCTTCTGCCAAGGAATGGGTACTTCGTCGATTCTCCTTTGATCGTTCCGTTCAATCGGTGATCGACAGATATATGGTCGCCACTTCTGGAGACCAATGATGGCAGCACCGCAGCCTGCGCATGAACTCTCGGGCGTCGCCATCGTCATGGCGACGCACAATGGCGAGAGGTACCTGCGGTCACAGCTGGAGAGCTTCTCAGGGCAGACCCTCCTGCCCTCCCGCTTGTACGTCTTCGACGATGCCTCGACTGACAACACGATGAAGGTTCTGGAGCAATACGCCAGGACAGCGCCATTCCCGGTCGTGCTTGAGGTCAGGAAGAATCGGCTCGGGTTTGCCGACAACTTCCTCCAGGGCGCGCTGACAACCACGGAGCGCTTCATTGCCTTTTCAGATCAAGACGACGTGTGGACCGCCAGGAAGTTGGAGGACTGCATTCAGGCTCTAGTCACACATCAAGTCAGCTTGGTCCTGCATACCAGTACACCCATTGACGGCAACGGCATCAAGAAAAGGGGCGCCCGTAGGCCACTCATCCTACGAAGACGCACGGTCCGGCAAATCTCCAGATCGAACCCCCGAGCCGACGTACCGGGATACGCACAAGTGTTCGAGCGTGAAGTCCTGGACGCCGCCGACCCTTGCATGCGTCCATCGTCACAATGGTTCGACGGCCAGATGAGCCATGACGAGTACGTGTACTTCGTCGCGCTTGCCCTCCGTGGCGTGTTCTTTCTGCCAAGGGTTCTGGCGTTGCATCGCTATCATGATGCCAACACATCGGGCGAAGACGACCCTCTCCCGGCCTCTATCAGCGCTTTGAAGAAGAACCTGTCGTCGAGCTTGCACTCGGATGCAAACGTTTACAAAAAGCGTCAGAGGCAGGACCTCGAATACGGCGAGTTCTGGCGTGATCAGAGCGCATTCCAGTCGTCGGCGAGTTGGCTCTCGTTGGCCGAACGGGACGGCTTGAGGGCATCACTATACGAGGAGCACCTCGCCTTACGCGGCCTCAAGGCCCTGGGCCGCTGCATTGCGTCGGGCGCCTACCGGCCGCGCAATCACGCAGGTGCGGGCGCCCGAGGTTTCATAAAGGACGCTTGGCAGGTCGCATTGATGCTCAAGCGCCGAGGGGCTGCCCCTCGGAAATCCCGGCCCGGCGAATAGACGATCTAGGGGCAGAAATTGCATATCAGTAAGGCGTCTCGCTGGATAGCCAACAACCGTAGTTATGGAACCTTGACGAGAAATCTGTTCAATTGATCCTGAGCTAGGACGTCAGCGCCAAAGAATGGAATTAGTCGCAAGTACATAGCCGGACGAGGGCTTGGAGGTGAACCGCAACTCTGTTCATCGCAACTCGCCGGCACACAAAATCCCCAACTAAGCGGTCAGCAACTTGAGCCGCTTCGAATTGTTAACGGAAACAATTCCTGGCTAGGGAACGACGTACATAAAATATGACCTAGGAATTACGGACATCCACGCCGAGCGCAAGCGATCGCTCACTTGCTGTTCACTTTACGCTTGACAGTCCTCACAAATGCGAGGAAACGATAACCCCACGGAGCAACCGGACCAGACAAACGAACTAACTTTCCGCGCGGTCCCAGGGATCCCGAAGTCAAGACCGCCCGAAGGTAAGCAACCCTGTCGGCGAAGGTCCTGCACCACTTTTTGCGCCAAATCCGGTCAGCCCGATACCAAGCAGGCCTGTCAGTGATCTTGCCGTTTGGATAACTGTCGTGAAACACGTCAAGTTCTGCAACCACAACGCGTAAACCCGCGCTCCTGGCCTCCATCCCAATGTCAGAATCGTAACCGTGGAATCCAGTGAAGCGACCCGCATCGAAGCGTAACTGCCCCATTGCGATGGACGACATAGCGATGAGCACGCCGTCGACGACATCGACGTCGAACGTCCCGCGACCGTGGTCTATGACCATCTCGGTTTCCTCAACCCAGCCGTGAGTGTCGTACAACCACCAGTCCAAGCTCTTTACGCCAGACGCCCCGATCGCCCCGACTAATGCCGATCGTCGGGTCAGCGAAAAGGGCAGTAAGTTTGCTCGGAAGTTGAAGGTCTCGCAGCACAACATCATCGTGGATGAGTACAAGGCCGCTGGCGCCGAGCGCGACGGCCTCGTCAATCATCGAGTTGTAAGCCTCAAAGATCGACCGTTGGTCGTACCGCGCCAGCAGTGGCGCTCCTGGGTCAACCCTTTCGATCCCCGGCTTGGCGAGTTGCTCGAACTTGCCGGACGGGCCAACGCAAACTCCGTAAGCAAGAGTCACGGCGCGCGAGCTACCACTGCGAAATCCTCGAGATCGTGAGATGCCAGCTGGGATTCGGGCTACCGGGCTCATAGGCAAATGGCGACATAAGCCGAATCGCCCGATGGTTGAGACGAATCAAATACTTATCGACCATGGGTGGTCCCGCATGGTTCCGCATCGTAGTCGGCTGCTTGGGCCGCCACGTTTCTACTCAGCGCGAGTGGCCGCCGCAACACGGTAAATCGGACTAAGCGTGCCTCAAACCCTGAAGTTTGAAGAAAATTAGTGGTCTAGGCGGCTCGAGCATCAGTAGATATGGTGAGGGGGCCTGGCCCATATTCAAAGCGAAAAACGGTGAAGCCCTCGGGCCTGAGACCACTTCAACTTTCATCCGGGTTTTTCCCGGAGCGACCGAGGGACAACGCATTTTTGACGACCACGAATTGGCGTTGTCCTTCTCGACGAGTGGACGGGATCAGAGTCAGGACGACCAGTGGCGCCGTCATGAACAAGCACACTGGAAATGCCAGTAGTGGGAATGACACGAGCGGCGCAATGGCCAGCAACCACAGAAGGTATTTCCGATAGCTAAAGGAAACGATTGAACGCGTCGCCCGATCAACGTAAATAAGTCCGACCACCGTCAAAATAGACGCATAGCCAAATCCATCGAGCCCGAAATGCCGTACCAGAAAATATGCGCCAATAGCCAATATGACCGCCTGAATCGCACCCGCAATCGCGACCGTGTAGTTACGGCCTCGAGATATCAACAGTGAGATCTGGATAAAAGCGGACGCACCCACCACGGCTCCCAGCGCCAGAATTGTATACAGGCGAATTGTCGTGGTCCACTCCTGCCCAAACAACAACGGAATTACTGTCCGAGCCATCACGCCAAAAATCGCAAACGGTACGCCCATCGCTATGAGAAGGAACTCGGAGCCTTCCTCTACGGCTCGGCGAAGTCGATCTTTGTCGCCGTCTGAAACTCGCGAGAGGGAAACGAGACCGAGCCGCCATGCTCCGCGCTGTGCGAATCCGAGAGTGCTGACTAGGCGTAGCGCGAACGCGACATACCCAACTCCCGTAGCCCCGAGGAACCTTCCCACGACGAGCGGATTTACCAATCCGCCCAAAAGGGAGGTCCCTGTCTGCAATGAGTAGCTAAATCCGAAACTCGTCAAGTCCCGGGACATCGAATTTGACCACCGAAGTCGCAAGCGCAGCCCCGAAAGGAGATAGCTGCCTACGAGCAGCCACAGTTGCCACGCTAAGAATCCAACGACTAGTGACCACGCTCCAGCTCCCAGGATCGCGAGTGGAACTGCCGTGCCGTACAGCACGAGGTCACCACCCACTTCCAACAGCCCCATCTTTCGAAATCCGAAGTCCCGTTCTATTCGCGCCTGCGCCGGAGCCCACAGCACGTTGATCGGAACCGACAGGAGCAAGACGCGCAGTGGCAACAAGACACCTACCGGGCGGATCAACCCGCCGAAAGCCCAGGTGCCCGCGAGAGCCAATCCCGTCGCGACCAAGGAAGTGACTAACAGGAGCGTGAACACTTGGTTGTAGTGAGATCGATCTGGGATGGACGACATCTTGATGAGAAAGATCTCTCCGCCCATCTGCGCCAGCGTGGTGACCACCAGTGTGAACGCCGCCGCACCCGCGTAGATGCCATAGGAGGACGGTCCGATTAAGCGGAGCGTGATGACAAGGCCCGCCAAACGGATGACCATTCCCACCGCCTCGCGGACCAACAGATACGCGCCACCACGTATTGCGAGTTGGCGCAGGGGCTGAGAACGATTGTTTTCTTGAAGAGGCGCAGATTCCGCTTCTGCTCGACGATCTACTGCGCGCATGTTCGTCTTATCTCTCACGCCGATTGGTTTGGTGTCGGCAGCGATTGGCAATGTTTCACTGTCTCTCAGTAAATGCGTAGACGGACTACTTCCGGGAGATGACCGACGCACGGAGGGATACGAGTCGGGAATAGCCAAGAGGTCACGTGGATTATCTCTGGAAAGGATCGGAGGGAGGAGGGCGAACAGGCACCACAGCATTTGCGGCATGCCGCCATTACTCAGGAACGGCCAAATGAAATTCACGACTCCCAAGAGGACAACGGTCGCGAGCAGTGCCTCACCGAGCGCTCGGTCAACTTGATCGATACTGCGCGTAACGCGCTTCGCCTCGCGAATCATTCCGTCGAACAAGAATCCGAACATGACCAGTAGCGGTACGCCACCCTCAATGAGGTACCCAATATATTGAGACTCAGAATCCGGCCACCTGATTGAGTTGGGCAGTATGACTCCCCAACCGGTAATCGGTCGTTGCAAAATGGCGGGGATGTACTGGCCCGTCCAAATCTGCCATCGAAATCCCAGTGTCTGCGGTATGAATGCAGGACGTCCCGTCCCCGCTGTGGTGCTGAACTGCGCTCCGAGGCGATGAGCCAGAAAACTTCCGGCTCCGACTGCGATGACCGCGAGAGCAAGGACAAGCCACTTCAGTACCGTGCGACCCCGCCCATATCGTAAACCGAGAACACACGCGCCTATGAGCAAACAGACAATGACGGATAGTTCTGCAGTGAAAAACAGGGCCAGAAGTAAGAGAAGTGCGAAGGCGAATATTGACTTCCTGTGACTTCTCACCACATTTCCGAGTCCCAAGCAAAGGGCGACGAGCACAAGTGGCGCAAGATAACCGGCGAGTGCGGCCCAGTTAACAAAGGGTCCCGTAGCGCGAACAATGCCCCCGGCACCAGGCGCAGAGACTGAACCAGTAAGCCGATAGATGAAATTGGCAACTGTCGGCACCCGTATTTCCTGGAGGACCGCCAGGAGAGCGACCACCCCAGCGGAAATGAAGAGCCAACGCAGGGCGAGATGGCGCTGTTTACTCGTGCGAAGCGTGACTCTCAAGGAACGGTAGAGGACGAAGAACTGGAGTTGTCCGATAACAGTTCCCCACTCAGACAGAGAAAGTCTTTCGTGGAGGAGCAACGCGCCGAGCACACCATCAAATGTCCATAAAAGTCCATACGCGAGCAATAACCAATCAAGCGGGCCCCACTTCGTTGCCGAGGAGCGCCGGACAACGACAAGGAGCGTGACACCGACGGCCCCAATCAAGAGTTCCGTAAGCCGAACATTCGGTACGAGCGTCCCCGGAGCCAGCCCCGAAAGCGCGGGGACCAGAGCCACGAGGCAAATAGCTCCCACTACGGGCCGGATAACAACCGCGACCAAAAATACGACTCCTACGCACAGCGCGACCGCGTAATGCAGGTGCCGGACCGCTAGCCATCCAAGGACTGCTGAGAAGAAAATGCCACCAAGGGATATCTGTGCGCCCCGTGCGCGGGCCGTGAACCAACTCGCAGGGTCCGACCCAGGAAGTAGCCGCTGAGGAGCCGCGATCGGGGGCGGCCATGACGGCTCACGCCGAATTGTGGAGCGGGTCACTTCCGCTTCTTTTGCTTCAACTTTCCAGCGACCAGCACCGCCCACACTGGTTCTCGCTCCAACACTTGCAAACGGAGCACTGCAGCGTGAACAACTCGAGATCGCGTATTCGGCTTCACGACAAGAACTGTCGGACCCGTCGCCTCAGCGAGTTGAGCACTCCTCGATCTCCCAGCCCCAATAAATTTCAACGTTGTTGCGGATTGATGGACGCCCGATGAGAGGTAATTCCATAAATACTCTGTCTTGGCCTCCTCCGACTTCGATAGGGGAACGAGTGTGACGTCGTTCGATCCTCTGCCGGCGAGCGCAATGCTTCGCGCCATCTCTATCTGCTGGATTGTTCCTGGAAATAAAGTGGCGGGAGTTCCCGTTATCGCTGCTAGGTCCTCCACATCGTCGACGCGAGGATCGGCGCGTTCAATGGCGAGGACGGCGACTGCTCCTATTAGGAGTCCGAGAATGATGCCAAGCGGTATTCCGTAGTTGCGGAGTTCTCCGCTGCGACTGGCCGAAGTTGCTAGCTTTACCTCCGTCAGCGAGCGGCGCGGAATTGCGGGGTTGGCTGCGCCAATGGTGACCACTTCGGCAAATAGGTTGACGTCTTTAATAGCCTGCGCCCCAGACGCCGCTTTGAAGCTGAGGACGATCGCGGACGTTCCGGACACCGCCACCACACTCACGCTCTTCGTGACTGTATGAAGTGGGAGACGTGTCGAGTCGGCCACTTTCTGCATCTCTAACTGGTCCAGCGGAATTATGGATGCGTACGTCACGGCAAGGGCGTCCGCGTCATTTGCCGATCCGGGGCCAGCCCCAGACGCTCCACTCACAACGGCGAGCTCCGCAGAGGCCGAATACACCGTCGAGGACTGGGAGGTGCGAGCAAAGTATCCTCCACTCGTTCCCGCGATGAGGCAAAGTAGTAGTAGCCACCATCGACGCCTGAACCAAGGCGGCACAAACCTGCGCAGGCGTGGACGCGACAGACTCGCCACTGGCTCGACCACGGTCTCGTCGACAAAGGACGGCACTGACTCCGAGGCTTCTACGGGACCGCTCGTATCTGTCGAGCCGGAATCTTCGTCACGTCGGAAGGAGCCTCCACCCGGTGCCATGACATCTTCCATTTCTGACCCAGTCGCTTGATGGTGCTCCAGTGATTTTACGCTTATCGTCCTCGAGAGTTGGCGAATGGTTTCGTATTTTCAATTAGGTCAGATACTCACGCACGCGAATCTGATTTTCATCCTATTCCAAGGTATTGAAGGGAATTGGATTCTGCGGTTAATGGTAAGACGAGAGGTGACGAGCCAAACGTGTACCCATTAACCCAACCCCCTAGAACGCCACCACCGCGACGTCGGCGCATCTCAGCGCCGCACGAGCACAGGCGCGAGTTCTCGATGTCCGCTTCGTATCTTTGCCACACCTGTAATCCGAAAACGAAGCATGGGAACTAGAGCGCGTACGTCCCAAGAAGAATCCCCATCAGGCGGGGGAAGTGCGTCTGCGAGCGTCAGCGAACCGACAGTCTCGGTCATCATCGCCACTCGGCAACGACCACATCTTCTGAAACCATTGCTTGAATCAACGCTCTCCGACCCTGGGTCGCTGGAAGTGATCGTGGTCATCGATGGGTTCGACGACCCCGATTCGGTGCGAATGCTCGATGAATTGTCCGACGTGCACCCCTCCTTGTCGTATTTTTGCCAGGAGCACGGAGGACAGTTGCAAGCTCTTCAGCGAGGCGTGTTGGCGGCTCGCGGTGAAGTGGTCCTACTACTCGACGACGATGTGCTTCCCGTTAGCAATCTCGCGTTGGGGCATGCCTTCTGGCACCGTCACACTGACAACCTCGTGGTCGTAGGAAGCATGCCGGTGACAGCCGTCAACGAAGGTCGTCCAGGAGTGGCGAGTCGAATCTATTCAGACTCCTACGAGAAGCATTGCCAAGCTCTCCTCGACGGTGATGCTTCGGTCCTCGAATATCTCTGGCTGGGCAATGTCTCGGTTCGGCGCGACAAGTGCCTAGCCGTCGGTATCAGTTCAGATTCTTTCGTGAGTCACTATTACAGGGACCGAGAATTTGGTTATCGCCTGGCGGATTTCGGCCTGGCGGGAGTATTCGATCCCACATTGCGTGCGGTGCATCTCCACTCGCAGTCGCCAGATGCCTTTCTCCGTTACGCACAGCGCCAAGGCTCTGGTCTCGGGACGTTGCACAGCCACTATCCCGACCGTCTCGGCCCATTCAGCCCAAGGCTGTTGGTCAGTGCTCTCCCTTATCCCGTCTACCTTGTCCTTTCGAAAATCAGTCAGCTGGGATGGACGCCAGTGAGAACCGCCCGAACTCTCTTGCGAATCGGGCTGTTCGCTGGGCAACATAATTTTGTAACAGTAGAGACGACTTTCGCAAAGATGGCGCAACACTTGATGCAGTGGCACGGCGCTTCGGTCTACGAAGTCGCTAAACCGACTCACATTTAATCGAAGTTGCAAACTCGAGTTTGCAACCAGGTCTCAAGCGTGGTCTCACCCACGTTCGCGGTGACTCGATCGTCCGACTAACAGGTCAGACCCGGTGCGCGATTGAATTTCTTGAGGTGCACTAGTTTTACGATCACGCACGCTCCAAATCATCAACTGAAGCGCGAACGGTATGTCGTGGAGGATGTAGCGAGAGAAGAGCCGCCGGGGCTCTTGGACGAGGCGACAAAGCCATTCAAGGCCCATTGCCTGTATCCACTTGGGAGGACGTCGTAAGTCACCCGCCGCCATGGCCAAACTGGCTCCGCATCCAACCAACCACGCGTCGGGGAAGCGAAGGGCAAGTACAGCCATCAGCCGCTCTTGCTTCGGAAAACCAAGTGCGAAAAAGATCACCCCTGGCGAGGTCTGTTCAATCCTTGAGACGATCTCTCGCATCTGTTCGCTGTCGTCTTCGAAACCGGGCGGGGGACAGTGCGTACCCGCCAATTTCAGGCGAGGATATCTGTTGGTGAGCGCGACACCAGCACGTTCTGCGACGCCAGCGGCCCCACCCATCAAGAACACTGGAACGTCACGATCAGCGGCGGCCCTACTAAGGCTCCAAATCAGCTGAGCTCCCGTGACTCTCTCAGCTAGAGGGGTCTTCAGTATGCGGCTCGCCCAAATTAACGGCATTCCGTCCGCAACGACGAGGTCCGCTCCGCTTACGAGCGACTGCAAGTCGATATCGGCATATATCTGGCGCAGATAGTCAACATTGGGAGTAACGATCCGTCCTCCCCGTCCCGCGGCCTGTTCATTAAGGACGTGATTAACCACCGCCATCTCGTCCAGGTTGTCAATCTGCACTCCGGCCAGAACCACTTTGCTTACCGACATGTGACACGATTTTACTCACCTCACTGTTCGAAAAATTGTTCATTTCGTTCGAGAGTTCTGCGAATCAGTACCGTCATACGAAACCTCGCCCGCTTTTCGATACGACGAAGATGAGTCGCGCGAGTTATAGATATCGGTAGGAGCTCGTGCTCGATTACCGACTTGCCTAGGACATCACCGCCGATGCCTCGCTTCGCGTATTAGTAGACACCTTTACGACCAAGTGGACTCTCCCTCGACTCGATATGAGGCGGACGATCGAGTAGGCCCGGACCTTCGCCAACCTCGCATCGCGATACGAGCGACCCACGACCGTGAGAGTAGCGCCCTCCCTTAGGCCCTTAGTGAATGCCACAAGGCTGTCCCTTGAGGACGCCGTGATGGACGCACTTGAACCGGTGAAATGCACCGACATCGCTGGCTTTAGCGCTGTCTTATTGAGCGCGCTCGCTACAGCCGCACGTGAACCAAAATCGGCGACCGCGGCGGCGAAACTGTTCGGGTTCTCAGTTGTGCTGATGGTGCTCTGATTCACATCCCACAGTGTCGCCTCGACGACGTGGTGGGTGGCGATCCAGCCCGCCATGTCATTGATAAACGTTGGGTCGTCCCCACCTGACGTCTCGGTTCCTGGGTCGGAGACTGGCGCGCCGTCGTCGCTGTCTCCCCAGCCGAGTCCCCACTCGGGGAGCGTTATAGGTTTTCCTTGCTGCGAAGCGAATGATGCCAGCCAGTTGAGACCGTACGGCTCTGTCAACATGGTCGAGAAGAGTTTCGCCGCGCCAGGATAACTAGCCCAGGAGATGTCATACACATCGAGGCCAATGAGACTGACGTAATCGTTGCCCGGGTAATAGGCGGCCAAATTGCCCGCACTTTGAGCACCGATGACCGGGTTCCATTCGAACTGAAAATTCGCTCCAGGGACTGAACGCATGGAGGTGACGATCTGTCGCCAGTAGGCGACGAAGTTTGCTGCCTGCCCGGAGGCTGCCCAAGGCGCCCAGCCTTCATTAAATTCCCAACCCATGCGAATGATGGAATTGGCTTGACCTCCAGACACCAAACCCTGGGCCAACGTGACAAAATACTGGTCATAAGCGCCAGTAGCCCCTGCGGCAAGTGTGTAATTGCCGGTGTTCGGGAGCATGGGAACGCCCCAAATCATGGAGTACTTCGTGCCGGTGAACTGGGAGATGAACCATGAAGGGTTTTCCATCTTCTGCCACGAGGTGTTGTCCAAGAATGACATGGCATAGCCACATTTGGGACCAGTGGACTGACAAAGTGCGTTGTCTGCACCCGGCCCATCTCCGCCGTAGACGCCAAGAGAACTGATCGCATTTGTGGCGGCTGACGCCACCGTTGCGGCGCTGAGCGTCATCGTCGAAAGCACCAGGGCGACCGAGAAACCGAGGGCCGAGGCACACTTCTGCGTCCAGCGTGATATTCGCGATTTACGCATTTGTCCCTTGCCTTTTATCGACGCTCCGGCGCAAGAATGGAGTCAAACGAGTACCATTTCGGCGGCCCGGCTAACTCTGGGAGTTCCGTAGCTTTGCGTCCCCCTCTCGCGAGAGGTTTGCCCTTTTTCGACTGCTAGTGAGATTTTATGCAGACCT
>Ga0182030_10019172_pt1 | contig 13052 bp, 10 predicted proteins | sample 812S3MmetaG_FD_121299 | JGI IMG/M metagenome (GOLD analysis project Ga0182030, IMG submission 121299) | Permafrost microbial communities from Stordalen Mire, Sweden - 812S3M metaG (Illumina Assembly) | ecosystem: Environmental > Terrestrial > Soil > Wetlands > Permafrost | place: Sweden... | reverse complement strand
ATAGGCAAGGAATGAACTGTCCGGCAACGTCACTTTCGTAAGCTCGCTGGCCGGGTCAATCGTATAGGTGGTAGTTAGCGTACCGGCGCTTGTCGTTACCGCACTGCTCGTGAGGCGCTGGCGGGCGTCGTAGGTAAGAGTCGTCGTCACGCTGTTGGGATCGACGATGGTCAGAGGTCTGCCCCCGCCCGTGTGAGATGTGATGTTGGTGGCGTGGGTGAGCGCGTCGGTGATCGAAGTAAGCGCGCCGTCGCTGCCGTAGCCGTAATTGGTGATGGCGGTGACATCCGTGCGCGGATTCTGCACCGAAGCCAGCAGAAAATTATTGTAGGTGTAGGTCCATGTCCGCGTCTGGCCGCGGGTGGAATAGGGCACGGATTGGGTCGTGGTGTCCGTGTCCGTGCGGGTATGCAGGTTGCCACTACTGTCATAGACGTAGGTAATCGTTAGTGGGCTATCGGCTGGGAATCCGCTGGTAAGCCCGGCGGTGATGACCTGATGCAGCAGATGCACAAAGGTAGGGTCATAGCTAATGGTTGTCGTGCGCGATTCCGGTTTACCCACGGCTTCTACGATGGTCATCGGCTGACCATGTAGATCGTTGGCGTAGGTGGTCTGGCTACCATTCCAGTCGGTCTGGCTTGCCAGATACCCGTAATTGTCATAGATAAAGTTCCGCGTGGCCGCTGCAGTGGTAGTGGTTGCGGCACGGCTGATTTGGGAGACTTTCGGTGCATTCTGCAGCGTGCTGAACGTGTAGGTGTCCGTGACACCAAAAGCGTTAGTAACGGTTCGAGTGCCGGTGGTGTCGTTGTAGGTAATGGTGGTGGAATCAGCATTAACGCTAGGTCCGCCCATTGCGCTGGTTAAGCCGCGCCCGTACGCATCGTACTTCCAGCTTTTGTACAAGTTGCCATTTTCGTCAATCACGCTGGTTAGTGCCGAGGACGGGGCGGAATTCTCACCATAGTTGTATGTGACGCCGGTCGCCGGAGTGGTGTTGTAGGAAACCGAAGTGAGCAGCGTGCCAGCGGAATTGCTCGTGTACCCGTAGGTGACAATCTCACTGTCCGGCGTGCCTAGTGTCTGAAGCTGGCTGCTACTGTTATAGCTGAACGTCAGTGTCCGGTTGTAAGAATCGGTGACCGACTGAAGTTGTTCAACGCCACCGTAGTTAAGGGTCTGAGCATATCCGTTCCGAGCGGTAATGGAGGTCAGGTATGCGCGGTTGGCGACGTTGTTGGAGCCCACATAGGTTTCGAGGGCGTCACTTGGGGTCGTCACCGTCCAATTCGTTCCGTCTGATGAAAACAGAGTGTAATCCTCATCGGTGTCACATACCCACCCGCTGCCGCTAACATGGAAGGGAACAAGGTGACCATCGGCGCGTTGGGCAGCGGCGGTGCCGGAGCCAAAGTAACCGATGTATAAAAAGCGGTCGTAAGTCGAGCGCCAGGTGGAGAGTATTCCCGAATAACCGCCCCGGCTATTGTAGTAGCGCCTAAATTGGAGCTTGTTTTGCCCAGCCGTCTCGTAGTCGGTGGCCTCCTCAAAGACATTCCCGGAACCGATATCTATCGGGTCGCCGCATTGTTCCGCACCCACATGACATTTTCCAATGTCCTTGGCCGCTTGCACGTCACTGGAGGGAGAACAACCGCCGGGGGCGTTAACGTCCCCTACAAGCCCGCCAGTGCACGCAGGACTCGCTTGAGCGCTAAGATCCGCATAGGGAGGGTTATGGCCCGGAGGATAAAAGACAATTGCGTTGCAAACCACAATTGTGCCGCCAGGAGACTGGGAAAGAACCATTCCCATATCTTGGTACGTACTGCCCTGAAGCCCGCCACCCGGAAGGCTGGCCCAAAACGCGCCACAAAACGCTGACGCCGTGGGATAGGTTTGCGAGCCGGAGACCCACGAAGCATGTGCTGGTGTGGAACCAAGAATCAACAGCACCACGACTGCGGCTACACCGAGGACTGCGAAACGGAAGTGGGATTTGGTTGGTTGCGTTGTTGTAGAGTTGGACGTGAGGACAGCGCTGCACGGCGCAGGTCTTTTCAGAAGGTTTTGCACGAACCGCGAGATGCGGTAGTTCATTGAATTTTCTCCTTTGGGATTTGGCGCTCGGGGGAGACACGAAAGGCGGTGAGGCCCGAGGTCGCGGATATGCGAGCACGTGAAGAACCACTAATGGTTCGTATAAACAGAGAGACTCAGATCTAGCGGTAAAGTGAGGAAAGCAAAGATCATTGCCAAAAAATCGCGGTTGGTCTGCGCGAATCCGTCACAGGGCGAATCTTCCAGAAACTGCACATCTGTGCGTACTATTTCCCAAATATGGTACTCTTTACAGTGTGGCAGCCAAGGACAAGGAACGGAATACAGCGTGTGGAATGAACCCCCGGCCCGTGCTTCCGGGGTTGGCTGCTATGCTGTAAGGCCGAAGGACGATAGGTGACGAGTCTATTTAAGGACGAGAAGCCGGTTTTCGAGAGGGTTGGGTTCGGAAGCAAAGCCCGCGAGATTCACCGGAGCCTTGCGATGGATGCCGAGCTTGATGGGGTGGACCTGCGGGTCTTCCTCTATCTCACGTCCTGCCTTGACTTCGAGAATTTCCTCCAGGTGCCGCAAATGGAGATCGCCGAAAAGCTTGGGCGGCGCAGGCAACATATCGCCCGCTCAATGGCAAAGCTCAAGGCAAAGGGCGTGGTCATCGCTGGCCCGAAGGTCGGTCGCGCCGCCGTCTGGCGGCTTAATCCCAAATATGGTAAGTGACGAAGCCCGGAACCACGGCGGGCAGGGGTTTCAGCGGCAACGGTCGTGGCACTCTTCCAGCGCCGCGTGCGATTCCTCATCCTTCGTTCTGTCCTTCGAAAGGCGGTGGGTCCATACCGCTTCCGACGCAAGTGCCGCGCCTACTGAGGCAAGCCGCAAGGCACGCCATCTTTTATCCGGGTCCTTGATGACTTCACCGATGATGAGGGGTGCCGCGACAGCGGCCAGATGTATCCAGTGGCCCGCAGCGCCAAGAGAAGTGCGTGGATGATGGAACTGCTGCCTGCCATATGGTGCTGATGAGTAGCCTGCGCGTGGCCCTGCGGCTTGCGAGGCGAAGCGGTCGGTGAAGCTGGCGGGACGGTTCATTCAGGGTCGTTTCGCATGAGTACAGTTGCAGCGAACACTAGCGTGAAGATTTCCGGTTGGCAAGCGTTGGACACAACAGGTAGTAGGAAAGTGAAAACTTTCCTACTACCGCTCGTAAATCAACCGCGCAGAGATATTGCAGCCCCGCTGGTTGACTTTGCCATCCGGGACCGTAAGCTCCTCGCGAGTTTGCTGGCGCACGGGAATGTCCCTGCTGCAAGAGCAAGGCTCGCTGGGAAAACAATGCACGCCACTCTGAAGAAGGCCATCAGAACATTACAAAGCGAACTTCCGTTTGTGAAAGAGGCTAAGGACACCCTCTATCTGCATGCCAGACGCAAATTGCGGGTGGCGCATGATCGCGATTTCATGGCGCTGAGATTCATTCCTGCGTATTGGCCGGGGTCCTACGTCGATGTCGGGGCCAATCAGGGGCAGAGCATTGAGTCAATTCAGCTTTTCAGGCCAGACGCCCAGATTATTTCCTTCGAGGCCAATCCGGGATTGGCAGCCAAGCTCGCCACGCGTTACGAAGGACAGAAAAACGTCCGCGTAGTTGCAAGGGGGCTCGCCGAATCGGCAGGACGGTTCACGCTCTTCGTTCCGTCGTACAAAGGCTTCGTCTATGATGCACTGGCTTCCTTCGACAAGAAAGCCGCCAGCACATGGATCAATGAAGGGACGGTTTTCCGGTTCGACCCGTCGAAATTGAAACTGGCAGAAGTGGAGTGCCAGGTGGAGACGCTGGATGCGCAGCAGTTAGCGCCGATCTTTATAAAATTGGATGTGCAGGGATATGAATACAATGTGTTGGCTGGCGCCAGGGAAACACTGAAAAGATATGAGCCAATCGTGCTCGTGGAGTCATTCGGAGACGATGCAAGAAGCGTGCAGCTCGCAAAAGAGCTGGGATACGAGGAGTATCATTTCGCAGACACATTTATATGCAAGGGTCCTCCGATATACGGACCGAACTCTTTCCTGATGACACGCCGCAGGTATGAGGCGCTGCTGGAGGAAGCCCGTAAGTCTTCAAAAGGGCCCGGCATCCCGGCGTAAGCTCCGCAAGCTTTTTGCCAGTTGTCATGAAGGATTAACATCCCTCATGAATACCCGTAAAGTAGCGGCCGTGATGCCGTCAATACGGCGGGCAAGGCTGTGAAGATGTCCCGCTGCATCCACGATGCAAAAGTCAGCGCGGTCGCCCCTGACCAGCTTGTAGCCTTGCTCAGCGAGCAAGGCTGCGAACTCAGCGCCGTTCGAGCTCGCGCGGTAGAGCTCGGTAACTGCTTGTTTCATTTCCCACGGGTCTATGCCACTCTTCTGCCCCCTGAAACTCTCCCAGGTCTTTGGTCGCCGTGAAGGACGCGGGCCGGAGGCCCGCGTCCGCCCTGAAACACTCTGCACGCGCTCCAGCTCGAACGCATGTTCGAGCTGCCGCGCCGTCGCCTGGTGCTTCTCGTAATCGTCCGCCATTATCGCGGCAGTCATGCTGGCAACGTCTATCCGTGACCAGATGACATGCCGGTGGGTGCGGCCTTCCTTTCGATGTTCAACGATAAAGCGTCCGTGTCGTTCAAGGCCAAGGTTCTTCTCAAGCAAATCTACGGCCATCAGCCACTGCTCCGCTGTCAGCTCCTCGTGATCTCGGGGGTTGATGTTCGCATGGTAGAAGTAATTCTTGCAGAGGGTTCCCATTGCGATTGCGGCCATCTCCCGAAATGCGTCGGGGATATTTTCTGCGGCGAGGTTGCGCATCTCGCAGAGCGTCACGCGCTCGTTCTGCTCGCCGTTGGTCAGGTGCTTGGCGAAGAATGCTCCGTTGCTGCGGGAGCCGCCGTTAATAATCATTGGCGCGCTTCCCAAGCAATTGCATGATGGCCGCTGCCGCTTCGCGAAAGCAAGTCAACGCGGCCGCTGCTTCCGTATTCTCAACGGTGCCGCCGGCATTAAGGCCATTTGCTATCAGGCGAAGGTCACCTCCCACTGCGCCCATAAGGCCCAGAAGCTGGGAGAGCTGCGCCGTTTCCACCGGCGGACGGCGCACAGCGCGCGTCGTAGGTTGTTTGAGCGTCCGTGAGCGGGCATAGGAGCCGACCGTCAGTCCCGCTCGACCTGCGTTAGCCTGAATCTGGGCCTGCTCGCCGTCGCTGACGCGAAAAGTGATTCTCGGGCCGCGCTTCCTGGTCTCGCTCCCGCTGCGGCTCTTACCATCGCCCTGCTTCTTACCCAACGCCATCTACCACTACCGCTCAATGTTGTCGTTTTTCCGTTGTCCGGACCGTCTGAAATTAACCCGCGCGGTCAGACCATGTATTGCTTGTCACTACTACCTAAAGAGGTTTAAAGGGGGTGTCAACCGTTTCAAGCGAGGCGGCGCGATGCGACAGCGTGATATTTCGCATCCAGCTCGATGCCGATGTACGAGCGGCCCAGCGACTTGGCAGCCATCAGTGTTGAGCCGCTTCCAGCGAACGGGTCCAGCACCGTTTCCTGTGGGGCGGAATAAGTCTCAACGAGCGGCAACAGAATGGATATAGGCTTTTGTGTCGGATGCAGCTTATTTCCGGTGTTATCGCTCCACTGGATGACATCACTGAGCGGGTGCCGGGGTCTGGCGGGGTTGCCCTTGGCGAGCAGATAGCCACATTCATGCTGGCAACGGACGTGACCAACCGACGAGACGTATTGCTTCGGAAAACTGAAATGCCCTACGGGGCGAAATCCCGCCGCGCGGAATGCCTCCATGAAGCGGTCGGCATGGGGCCAGCCGTAGAAGGTGAAGCAGAAACCGTCTGATTGAAGCACGCGATACATCTGCGCGAAAGCGGGCTTGAGCCATGCCGCGTTGTCGTCTCCCGATACGGCGCGTCCGTCTCTGGGTTTATAGCGCACGAGATAGGGCGGGTCGGTCAGGATGAAGCTCACGCTTTCATTCTTAAGCGTCGGCAAGGCCTTGTTGCAGTCGGCGTGGAGGATAGTGTTCGTGAGGATGGTCATACGCTGGCCTCCTCTGTCGCTCTAGGCAGGTTTATGAAGATGCCTTCTTCAGTGCAGAGAATATCGAGGTCGAAGAGATCTTCGAGGTACGGGCTTAGCGGGTCAATGTGGGACGTTTCGATGAGGACGTAGTTACACGGGGTCATGGAAGTATTCCTTGAGGGAGATTTGAGAAAAAGGGGGCGGCCTTGCGACCGCCCCGTAGGGTTATTTGCCGTTCTGCGGGCGGGGACGCTCCCAGAAGAGCGTGTGGCCCTGTTCGGTGCCGGTCTTGACCAGCCGGCAATTGATGCGCTCTGCGAAGCTCGGATCGTCGATGCTGACGGAAAGGTATTCCGCGCCTTCCTTGGAGGTCTTTTTCCATGCTGCGCCGATTTCAGAAGAGAACGATTCGGTGATGTGAAACACCCGGAAGTCAGGTGCGTTGTCGCTTTTCTTCTCAACCGGTTCGAAGGTGAGTTTTGCGCTGAGGGTGAGCGTCTCGATAGTGCCTGCGTAACCTGCGCCGTCTTTCTTGAAGTTTCCGATGGTAGCCATGATGTAGTCTCCTTTTCGTGTTCTGGAGGTCGCCCATTGCGTCCTCGCTTACGGCCATGTAAAGGCGATCCGGTTAAGCGACTGCGTCATAGTCATTTTGTTTCGCGAGGAATGCGCGCCCCATTTCTTTTCTTAATGGGAGCGCAGGGGAAAATGCGTCATTGACGCTAAGGAGTGGCGGTCGCACATTGGCCGGTTAAAAGCGAGTCGGCAAAGGGCGTGGTTCACTGAAAAGGAGAACTATGGCGGGCCCAGCGGACTTGAAATCCGGCGGCGGGAAACACGGCGGGGGCTATGACTTTCTCGGCAAGAACTCAACCGGCTCTGAGGCTGATGGAAACAGCGAACGCAGTGCTACTTACGGCGTCATCGCAGCTTCTCGGGCTTCTGAATTGAGGCGGCTGACAAAGCCCGTCCGGTCGGAAAGTGCGGATTCCTTGCCTTCCGTCTCGGCGGAGTCCTGCGCAACCTGGTGCTCATTCTTGTCCAGATCAAGAGCTGCGTTGAGCTGGGCTTGCTTCGTGAGAAGGTCCTTCAGGCGCTGCTCATGCTCGAACGCCTTGTCGAGCTGGGCCTTGTAGTCGGCAAGCGCCTTTTCCTGCCGCTCGATCTGTGCGCGTTCATCCTCGGCAAGCCTGTCCAGGGCGCGCACCGTGTGCTCGATGCTCTGGATAGTGCCGATGGGATTCTCGGCGTTGAGGTGTGCGCGGTAGGTCTCTTTGCCTTTGACGAAGAGTTCCGGCAGTTCCGCCTCGCCGTCAAAGCGCTTGCTGCCATTGCCACGGCTCAGAATTTCAAAGCCCTTGAACCGGGCGCGGACTGCAAGGCTGTGGTCATCGCGCCAGGACATGACGGCGTTGGTTAAAGCCTTTGCCGCTTCCTCGCGTGCGCCTTTGCCGGTATAGACGTGCTTGCCGACGGTCATCGCAAACTCCTGATCTGTGTGCGCGTCGCGGGTGGCAAGGTCGGCAGTGATTCGCTCATGGCTTTGCTTTGAGCGCTGGATTTGCTCCGGCAGCTTGCGGACTTCCCAGGCAATTGTGAGCTGCTGGTTAATGTGGGCGGAGCGCAACTGGTCGAGCTTGCGGATTTCGGTATCGACCCGGACTTTTTCCATCACGGCGGGGTTGCCCGAAGCAATCGCCTTGATCTCGGCATAAGTAAGCGCGCCGCCATCGAGATCCTCGGCGGTTCGCACCGTCGTGCTGCCGTTCATGACCTGCTGGATGAACCGGGCCTTGGTCTCCAGCGTCTGCCACATATACGCATCAAAGCTGCCCTCGGTGACATAGCGGTAGATATCGACCTCCTTGTTGCCGTTGCCCTGGCGCAATATGCGCCCCTCGCGCTGCTCGATGTCGCGCGGACGCCACGGGGCGTCAAGGTGATGGAGTGCCTTCAACCGCTTCTGCACATTGGTGCCGGCTCCCATCTTCTCGGTGGAGCCTATGAGGATACGCACGCGTCCGGCATTCACCGAATCAAACAGCATCGCTTTCGCGCTGTCGGAGTCGGCGTCGTGGATAAAGGCAATCTCGCGCTCTGGGATGCCGCGCTCGATGAGCTTTGAGCGCAGTTCGTCATAGACATTGAATTTGTCGGGGTTGGGAGTCGATAAATCGCAGAACACAAGCTGGGTGGAACGGGTGTCCCTCGTTTGATCCCAGGTGGCATAGATGCGCTCCACGGCGCGGTTGAGCTTGGTGTCCCCGTGCTGGTCGGAGAATCCCTGCACCAGTCGCATGTCCAGTGCGGCCTTGCGTCCGTCGCCGGTGATTTTCAGCATGTTGTCGGTGCGCGGGTCCACACCGCCGCTCCTAAGCCTTTGGGCGCGGTCCACGAGCGTCTGCACGAACGCCTTAAGGTCTCCCGATGCAGGTGCGGCGACGATATGCGGTTTTCCGCCTGCAACATCGGGCCGTGGGAGCTTCAGCATATCGGCGGTCTGCACGTCCGCAAAGCTGCGGAACATCGAGAGCAATTCGGGCAGGTTCACGAATTTGGCAAAGCGCGTGTGCATCCGGTAGCCGGAGCCGTCCGGGGCGAGCTCCAGCGATGTGACCGCCTCCCCGAAGTTGGCAGCCCAGGCGTCAAAATGCTCCACGCCGCAGGCCTTGAGCATTTCAGGGGCGAGATAACGCTGTGCGGTGTACATCTCGGCCATCGTGTTCGATATCGGCGTGCCGGTGGCGAATACAACGCCCCTTCCGCCGTTGCGCTCTTTCAGGTAGCGCGTCTTGATAAACATGTCGATCGCGCGGTTGCTCTCGGAGTTGGGCAGCCCCGCGATACGGTTCATCTTGGTCACGTAGGGCAGGTTCTTATAAAGGTCTGACTCGTCGATAAAAATCTGGTCAACGCCGAGTTCTTCAAACGTGATGGTCCTGTCCTTGCCTTCGCGGTCGGCGCGTTCCTTTATCTTTGCGGTCAGGCGCTTCTTGGCTTTCTCGATTTCCTTGACGATGCGGCGCGTGTCGCCCTTTTCCGCCTTGGCTTCGGTGATGGCGGTTTCAAGTTCCGCAACCTGCTGGCCGACGAAACGAGAAAACGTCTCATCGGAGACGGGCAGCTTCTCAAAAGAGCTGTGAGAGACGATGACCGCGTCGTAATTGCCGGTGGCGATGCGGGACATGGCTTTCTGGCGGTTGCCGGTAGAAAACTGGTCCTTGCCGGCAACAAGGATGTTGGCCTGCGGGTAAAGCTGCAAGAATGCAGCGCCCCATTGCTCGACGAGATGGTTGGGCACGACGATCATGGGCTTTTTAGCAAGGCCCATGCGCCGCAGTTCCATCGCGGCTGCGACCATCTCAAAGGTTTTGCCAGCACCCACGACATGGGCAAGCAGGGTGCTGCCGGTCTGCAATACTCGCCAGACCGCATCCTTCTGGTGCTTGTCGAGATCGCCTTCGCGCAAGTGCTCACGCGCCATGCCGGGGAAGGTCAGGTGCGAGCCGTCAAAGGTCCGAAGCCGCAAATTGTTGAATTTGTCGTTATAGTCGCGGGCGAGCCTCGCGGCGCGCTGCTCGTCCTTCCAGACCCACTCGCTGAATTTGTCCTTCAGCTGCTGCTGTTTTTCCCGTGCGGCGATGGTTTCGCGCTGGTTTATGACGCGCGATTTATCGGGCATCTCGTCGTAAGCGGTGGGCACGCGGCCATTCAATGCCTGCTCGATGAGGTCGGAGGCAAGAAAGCGCGCCGTGCCGTGCGTCGTCGTGTTGCTGACGCTGGACTTTGCGTAAGTTTCAAGCGTCACGGTCCAGCTCGCGATAGCCCCCGCATGGGCAACGGACACCGCACGCTCAGGGATATCGAGCAACTGGACGATGAAGTCGTGGATGTCGCTCGTCGGAATCCACGACGAGCCGAGCCTCGCGCTGATGTCGCCGGGCAGGATATCTTCGGGCTGCACGGCCTTGAGTGCCTCGACGTTGCGTGCAAAAGAGGAATCAAGCGCGCTTGCGGCGTTGGCTACTTTAAGCTTCTCGCGGACATAGCCGCTTAAATAGCGATCCGCCGTTTCCCACGAACCGCCCTCGGGGTTGCGGTAAACAAGAGTTCCAAGCTCATGCTGCATCTGACGGGCGCTGTGGCCGGTCAGTACCGTCATGCGCGGCCAGTTGATCTCACCCGTTTCATTGAGGCAAACGGCAAGCGCCTCGGCTGCGGTCTCTACATGCTCGACGGGTTTGTAACGCTCCAGCGTCCTGCGCTCAAATATGGCGGTCCTTGTCGCGCGTTTGGTTTCCGCATCATAGTTTTCAAGCGAGAGTAGAAGAGGTAGATCCGGGTCTCCTGCAAAAGCCCGGATGTTCTCGCGAGAGGAAAGCGGGCCGTAACGGCTGACGAAGGAGCCATACATGCGGCCTAAAAGTTCGCGCGCCTGTACGATCTTCTCTTCTGGTTGGTCCTGAAGCTGCGTGTTGAATACAAGGCGCACCGCATCGCGCACGGCAAGCATCCCGCGCACGCGCGCCGCGACGGAAGCGCCAAGTTCAACCGGCTCGAAAGTATTTGCATTGCGGATGAACAGTGCGCCGTCGCGCTCGACGAATCCACCTTGCTTGACGCCGGAGGTGTCGGTCACTTGTGGGATGTGCTGCGGCGGGCCGCGGCCTTCGTCCCCTGCGACATAAGCGCCTTCGGGAAGTTTTGCGATAGCCTGCGCGAGGAGGGCAGGCGTGAGCGTGCCTGCAAGTGTCGGCTCCTGGCCCCGGTACATCGTGCCCTCAAGCCTCATCTCGCCCAGCATCATCTGCGGGTGACGCGCGAAATATTCATTAACCGCGATTTCAGCATCGGATGTGTGGATGGGAGCGAGTTGCCGCCATGCCTCGCCTGAAGGGGCTCTGCCCGGCGCGCGCTTTTGCAGGAACAGGATGTCGGTTGTCACTTCCGTCCCGGCATTGGCCTTGAACGCCGTGTTGGGAAGGCGTATCGCGCCTAACAGATCCGCGCGCTCAGCAAGGTAATCGCGAATCGTGCTGTCCTGCTTGTCCATCGTGTAGCGGCTCGTGATAAGCGCCATGACGCCGCCGGGGCGCAGCTTGTCGAGCGACTTCGCGAAGAAATAGTCATGGATGGCGCGTGTGAGATTGCGTTTGTACGAGGGGTCATGCACGCCGTAATCGCCAAACGGCACGTTGCCCACGACCGCGTCGAAGAAATTGTCAGGCAAGCTCGTTTCCTCAAAGCCCTTCGCGAATATCGTGGCGTCGGGATAGAGTTTCGCCGCGATGCGGGCCGTCATCGAATCAAGCTCGACGCCGGTCCGCTTACAGCCTGGAACCACGGCGGGGGGCATGAGTCCAAAGAAGTGGCCGACTCCCAGCGATGGCTCAAGTATCTGTGAGCCGGGTTTGAGCCCCAGGCGCGACATGGCGTCCCAGATGGCGGTAATTACCTGCGGCGATGTGAAATGAGCGTTGGGTGTCGAAGCGCGGGCGGACTCGTATTCGTCGTCGGTGAGAAGCTGCTTTACCTCATGCGCGACGGATTTCCATTCAGCAGGGGGATAGTGGTCAAAGGCGTTTGGCATTGCGCCCCATCCCGCATAGCGGGCAAGGACGGCCTTTTCCGACTCGGTCGCATCGCGTTTTTCGGCTTCAAGTTGCCTGAGCGTTTTGATGGCGGCGAGATTGTCGCGGGCCTTCTCATGCAGTCCGCCCTGGCCGATGCGGTGGGAGTCAGTTATCCGGAAATCGCGGGAGGGAGGTTCTTCTATGACCGGGTTGAGGTCAAAGAGGACACGGGTTACCGGGGGTCCTCGCTCGGCGGGAACGCCCATTCCCGTGTCGCCAGTTCCCAAGCGTCCTGATACTGCATCTTCTTCACTGACAGCAGTTCGTAAAGAAGGTCCGACGTGCGCGCTTCCGCTTGCCTGATCGCCTGCTCCAGGTGGTTGTTCTTTCGCAACTCCTCGACCATCTGTGGCCGGTGGACCAGCCAGTGGCTTAAGATCATTTCCTGCAAGCGGTTCTTCTCGTCCATCTACCTTGACCTGCTCGGGTGGGCTCTGTACCGGCGCAACCGTATCGGCGGGATCTATAAAGAGGCTGGCAAATAAATCAAGCTGATTGGGATTGCGCGCTCTTCTGGCGCTTACTCCGTAGGCGGGGGCCATAACACTACCGGTAGTGGTTGCGCGACGTACTCTAGCCATAGATGTAGAGATTTCAAGCGTGTTGTGGAATGGGTTAGGCATCGGCATCTCCATCTGCGTCGTCGGGTTCCTCATCCCTCTGCATTTCAATGTGGACTTGTACGAAGGCTCCATCCGGGACCGGCACCGTGCTGAGCAAATAGCCGATGCGGTTGACGAGGTGGTAGCCGCTCGCCACGTAAAGGTCGCCGTCATCTCCGTCGAGCAGCGTCCAGATAGTGTGCGGGTCCTGTTTCCTCACGAAATCCAGTTCTTCGCCGTAGGTCTCAAAGAGGCAGCCCGGTCCCTCGTCAATGACCCAGCCAGCGCTCGGGTCTATATGGTTCTTAACGAGCGGGTACTTCGCGTCGAAATCGTCTTCGGAAAGTTCGATAAATGTTTCGGTCATGGCTGGATTCCTTCATTGGCGGCAACCAATTGCAACGGACATGAGTCATCGAGTTTCTGCGCGCGTCCCATCCACGGCTCGGGACGTATCGCCTTGACCCAATCGGCGAAGGAAGGAATGAAGCCGAGGTCTTCGCGGACATGCTGCTCGCCGATCCAGCGGGTCGGGATGACACGATTGGTCGAGAGCATGACGGTGCAACCGAAAATCGTCTCGGACATGAAGATGCCTTCGGCGTGGTGCCTGAGCGCCCGGTGACGGAAATCGGCGATGATTTTTTTCGACTCGTCGAACCAGCCGTGGATACGGATATAGTCT
>Ga0182030_10019171_pt1 | contig 13052 bp, 11 predicted proteins | sample 812S3MmetaG_FD_121299 | JGI IMG/M metagenome (GOLD analysis project Ga0182030, IMG submission 121299) | Permafrost microbial communities from Stordalen Mire, Sweden - 812S3M metaG (Illumina Assembly) | ecosystem: Environmental > Terrestrial > Soil > Wetlands > Permafrost | place: Sweden... | reverse complement strand
GGAGGCGTCGCCGGTAGCCTGGGGAGGCCAGGGGAGAGACCAGCGGCGTCCCGTCGCGCGATCCCACAGCTCGAGCCGGGTGCCTCGCTTGGTCGCGGGGAAGACGACACCGATGCGAGTGCGTAGCTTGCTCGAAAAGGAGAGCGACGCGTCGGGCTCCGGGGCGCCCAGCAGTGGGAAGTCGAAGCGGACCCGTTCGATCAGGGTTGGCCCCTCGAAGAGCTCCAGCGCGAAGCGGCCCATCGCGCGCGGCGTCGCTTGCGGCTGCGGTAGGTCGAGCGAGTGCAGACCCAGGAGCCAGACGTCTCCACGGTCCCAGCGAAGGTCGAGGACCCACTGCGAGCGCTCGACCAGTGGAACAGGGTCGGGCGGGGTCTTGGTCATCGCGATGTCCGGGGCTGCGCCCGGGGACCCGCCGGCATCGAGGGCTCGCGTGACGTCGATGGCGCGCCTCGGCTCGTCGGCGAGCGCAGACAGCGCCGCGGCGGCGCACGCGAGTGAGGCGGCGAAGATCAGGAGAGCGCGCACGACGTGGCAACCTCCCACGCGGCGGGGTCACCGCCAAGCGCAGACCAGAGGGACCGGAGCTCGGTCGGGATCGGAGACGTGACGAGGACCGGAGAGCCGTCCCGGCCTGGAACGACGACCCGCGCGGCATGCAACGCGATGCGCCCCGGCTCGAGCACCCGGCCCGTGGCGAGCGTGACGCGCGAGGGACCGCCGTACGCGCGATCGCCGAGGAGCGGGGCGCCCGCGTGGGCCGAATGGACGCGGATCTGGTGGGTGCGACCCGTGAGAGGGGCCACGGCGAGCATGGCCTCGCCCCGTGGCGTCCGGCCCACGACCTGGTAGCGAGTCCTCGCGTCGACGGGATCGCGCCCGCTTGCCATCCGAAGCCGCGGATCGCGGGCGCGCCCTATCGGGACGTCCCACGTCCCGTCGTGAGGCTCCGGCGCTCTCGCGACCACCGCCACGTAGCGGCGCTCGTAGGCCCCCTCCGCGCGCGCACGGGCCAGCCGCTCCGCCGCGCCCTTCGTCAGCGTGAAGACGACCACCCCGCTCACGTCGCGATCGAGCCGCGAAGTGGCGTGCAAGCCCGAGGGCTCGACCCCGAGGACACGCGCCACGCCGTGGAGGAGCGCGTGGGAGGAACCCGCGTGATCGGGGATGGTGGGGATCCCGGCTGGCTTCTCGGCTGCGACGAAGTCCCCGGCGTTCCAGAGGAGAGTCACCGGCGGCACCTCGCTTGCGACGCGCGCCGCGACACTCACCACATCGCCCGCGCGCACTTCCTCGTCGGCCCCACGGACTCTGCGCGGCCCCACGAACACGCGTCCATCGCTCACCGCGTCGTCGTCGGCCCCCGCCCGCGAGAGCACCTCGCGGACGGTATGGCCGTCGCCGGGGCGGACAGTCCAGCGCATGACCTGGCTTCTAGCCCGGACCTCCACGCACGAGAAGGCGCCCGTGGGGCGGTGTGTGCGCTGCCGGTCGAGGCTTGCGATCCGATGGACAGGCGACCATCCTCGGTCACAGGCCCTTCAAAGGAGCGCGCCATGAGGGTCGGCCCCATCTGCTGCTGTCTCATGCTTTCACCGGCTCTCGGCGCCTGTGCAAACGGCGGTAGCTCCTCGACGTCATCGCTCCCGACGCCGGTCGGCGTGATCGACGACTCGGCCCCCGCCCCTGGCGGCCCGCTCCACGTCGTCTTCTATCCGCGCGTCGGAAGCCTCGTGGACGACGAGTGGGGCGCGGCGGGGCCTGGCGTCGTCCTCATGAACGGGGGCCTCGAGCCGGCGAGCGCCTTCCCGTGGATGCACGACACGGTCGACCGCGAGCGAATCGCCGGCGATGTCGTCGTCCTCTCCACGCGCGGCGGCGACATCTACAGCGGCACGATCTACGCGGCCGCTCAGTTCAACTCGGTGCAGACGGTGCTCGTCCCGCCCGAGGCGCCAGGGAGCGATATCGACCTCGTCGTCACACGGCTCGGGACCGCCGAGATCGTCTTTCTCTCCGACGGCGTTGCGGCGGAATACGCCGGCTGGGCGAAGACGCCGCTGGGCGACGCAGTACACGACGTCTACAACCGCGGCGGTGTCGTGGCCGGTTCGGGGGCGGGAGCCGCGGCGCTCGGCTGGGCGGTCCTCACGACGCCCACGGACTCCGCGACCGCGCTGGCCAATCCGTACGCGCCCTCCATCACGCTCACCCAGGGTCCCTTTGCTCTGCCCCTGATGGTCGGGACGTACGTCGATCTGGACCTCGAAACGAACGACCGCTTCGGCGTGCTCGCCGCCATGACCGCACGTGCGGTCGCCGAGGGTCTCGTCGGCATTGCGTCGATCCCCCCGATGGGGGTCGGTCTCGACGTGAACGCCGCCCTCGCCTTCGATAGGCAAGGGATCGTCACCCTCCTCGCCAGCGACAGCGCGCCCGGAGCCGCCTGGATCGTCCACGGCGGAGCGGTCAGCCAGATTGCGTCGGGACAGCCCCTGCTGTGGCCGGCGGCGCAGGTCACGCGGTTCGACACGGCGACCGAGTCCCTCACGCTCGCCGCCGATTGCGGCACGGCCTTCTCGTACGACGTGGCCATCGACGGCGCGGCGGCGACTCCCTTCACGCCGGCCGATCCATACGAAGCCCAGGGGACGGCGACTCCCTGCACGCTGTGACGGGCCGACCTCTGGCAAGGCGCTAGGTAGAGCGCACCCGCTCGACGACGCCGCGGTCGCCGTCGACACGGAGGACATCGCCTGTGCGAATGGCGCGCGTCGCCCCGACGACGTTGACCACACTGGGAACACCGAACTCGCGAGCGACGACGGCGGCGTGCGACAGCGGGCCCCCGAGCTCGGTCACGATGCCGGCGGCGACGAGGAAGAGCGGCGTCCAGCCCACGTCCGTCGTGTGAACGACGAGGATCTCCCCGGGCAGGAGCGCGTCCATCTCGCCCTCGCGGAAGAGAACCCGCGCGCGGCCTTCGACGACGCCTGCGCTCGCCGGCAAGCCGCGCAGCACGTCGCCACCCCACGGCGGGAGGACCACCGGCGGTGGCGCACCGACGAACGTCGCGGGCGGATCGGGCCGGCCCTGGTCGCGCGCCAGCTCGGCGCGGCGCGAGCGGACGAGCGGTACCAGATCCGCCCGCGGGGCGCGGAGCGCGGCGACGACCTCGTCGACGGTGAGGAAGAACACGCTGCGGACGGCGGCCAGCGGTGACCCGGCTTCGACCAGCCGTCGCCAGTCGGCGTCGAGCTCCGGGTCACGCCGGAGCAGGCGCCGGTCCGCGTCGAGCGCCGCTTCGCGAAGCATCCCCAGCACGCGCGTCACCCAGGCCCGCATCCGCTCGCGCAGGCGCGCCGCTCGCTGCGCGCGGGCCACGAGGTGACGCACGATCGACTGCTGTACGATGTTGAGCTTCGGGACGAGCTTCACCATCTCGTCGTCGGCGTGGGCCTTGGCTCGGGCGAGCGTCCCCTCGACGTGCCGCGCGTCGGTGCGCAAGGCCGCCCGAAGCATGCGGAGCACCGGCCTCGCGTCCTCCTTCCAGCGCGGCGTGGACAGCTCGGCCTCGCGGACGGCGCGGTCCCCGTACAGCTCGAGGAAGCTCTGGAGCGCGCGGCGAGTGGGGCCCTCGGGGAGGGCATCGAGGCCGATCGTCGACTCGCGCTCGATGGCCGCCGCGGCGTCGGGCTCACGTCGGGCGAGCGCCGCGACGTGCATGATGCCGATGCCGGGGCGCGCGCTCTCGACATCGCGGATGCCGCTCGTGAGCGACTGCGCCATGCGCTCGGCGTCGAGGGGCGCCACCCGCTCGAGCATCATCTTGAGGGCCAGGTGCGAGCCCAGCATGCTGGACGCCGACGTGAGCATCACGGTTCCGGTCCGCTCGAGGAGCCCCTGGATGTCGCGCATGCGCCTCGCCATCCCCTCGTCGGGCAAGATGGCCAGATCGAGAGCGCTCTGCGCCCGCCACTGCTTCTCGGCAAACGCCTCGAACGTCTTCACGTCGTCGTCCAGCTTGAGCTGCTCGCGGAGCAGACGGGAGGCCGTCATCGGCAGGCGGGCGTAGAAGCCGCGCTTGCTCACGTCCTCGACCTGCGCCGCCAGCTCCTCGCCTCCCCACCCGCCGCCGAGCTCCACCAGCGTGCGCGGGTCGAGAAACGGAACCTGCGCCGCGATGCGCATGAACTGCGTCAGGTTCAAGTAGACGCGACCGTGCACGTTGCCGACGAGGCGGGCATTCTTCGGGACGCGGCATCCGAGGGCAGAGAACGCGCGATGGAACCCGGCTTCGCTGAAGGCGCCGGCGATGGACCAGGTGAACGGCGTGGCGACCCCGGGCAGCGCCTCGCCGACGTTGATGTTGCTCCAGATGGTGTCGGCGTCGCCGCCGTCGGGGTAGCCGCGACCCGTGGCCGGGCGGGCCTGCACGACCCAGGTGCGGTCGACGTCGCAGGCGAACTCGACGTCCCACCCGACGGGCTCGAGCTTCTCGAGACGCGCCGCGATCCCTGCCAGCTCGACGATCCGCTCTCGGGAGAGGGCGGGATGGTCGGGCTCGGGGACGTCGACCTCGCGCACGCCGGTCTCGCCGATGACCATCGCCCGCGCCTTGTGCGCGACGATGGAGTCGATGAGGCGTCCGCGAGGGTCGACACGCAGCACGTCGGGCGTCGTCACGCCGTCGACGACCGGAGCGCCCAGCCCGAAGCCCGCGTTGATGATCCGCTCGTCCGCTCCGCCCCGCTCGGGACCCGCCGGCGCCCGCGTGAACATCACCCCTGCCGCCGTCGCCTCCACCATGCGCTGGATGACGACCGCCATGCCGACGTCGCGCACGCCGTGCGCCGCCAGATACGCCAGCGCCCGCCCGCTCGCGACCGACGCCCACACCGCGCAGACCGCCGCCGCCAGCTCGTCTCCCCCGCGCACGCCGAGGACGGTGTCCGCGAGCCCTGCCATCGACACCCGCGCGCCATCTTCGCAGGTGGCGCTCGACCTCACCGCGAGGCCCCACGGCGACCGCGGTCCCACGTCTCGCCAGAGCAATCGCAGCTCGTCGGCGAGCCCGCGAGGGAGCGGCGCCTGCATGATCTGCTGCCTCGCCTCGGCGGCACGCACGTACCCGGCGCGGCCCGCCGCGGCACGAAGCAAGGCGCGAGGCTCGCACCCCGGCGGGAGCTCCCGCATCGCGTGCGCGAACGCCTCCGCCGGAAGGACGACCGCCTCGGGAACATCGAAGCCGTTCTTCAACAGCCACGCCAGACGCGCTGCCTTCCCCCCGACGACCCGCGGATCGTCCCCTCCGCGACGCCCGGCGAGCGCCTCCAGCGAGACGAGCCAGGTCGTCGCGCGCGGCGGGGTGACGCCCAGAGCCATCGGCGCGATGGTATCCGCGCGCGCCCGTCAGTCGACCGGCTTGTACGCGCGCCCGACCAGCTTCACCCTCGTCCGGTTGGCCAGCGGGACGGCCTTGCCGGTGTCCTCGTCGATCGTGACGAGAACGGCGCCCATCGCAGCCGCCTTGTTGCGAAGATCGTTCTTCGCCGACGTCGTCGCCGTCTCGAGATCGTTGGAGACCGCTTCCCCGATGACCTGGCCGATGAACTTGTAACCGCTCGGGCTCGGCGCCTCGTACGCGAACTCGACGTTCTCGGCGGACGGCTCGAGCTCCACCTTCTCCGGGAGCTGTCCTGCGCAGGCGAACAGCCACGGGAAGAGGAGAGGCACCCAGCGTCGCATCAGGGCATCGTAGCAAGCACCGGCCGGACCGCGCAGAGACCTGCGAAGAACGCCCCCTCTAGCGGACGCTACGCGGTGGCCGGCGGGAGCCGGGGCGCGCTGGAACAGGGGCCGCCCCAGCTGGCGATCCGGTCGAGGAGGGCCATGGCGCCGCCGCGTGGCTGGCGGCTCGTCGCGGTGCGAACGTGCGCCCCGACCCGGCGCATCCAGGCGATCTCGTCCTCTGCCATCGGGCCGCGGTCCATCGCGGCGAGGGCGACGTCGAGCTCTTCGCCGTTCTTCGGGCCGGAGAGGCACACGTCGACGCTCGGATGCGACAGGGCGAACCGGTAGCAATCGCCGGCCGCGGGCCTCGGCTCGGTGGCGGGCGTGTAGCGCGGGTCGAGCAGCGTCCCCCACCGCGTGGCCGTGAAGGCGACGACCCCGGGGCGTTCTGCCGGGCCGCCGATGTGCGGGAACACGTCACGCTCGGGCCCCGGGTGAGCGGCGTTGTACCGGACCATGAGAGCGTCGTAGCGCGCATCGCCGGCGAACGACTCGAACACCGGGCGGGCATGGCACGACACCATGAGGCTTCGCACTTTGCCTTTCGCCTGGAGGGTGAGCGCGCGATCGATGATGCGCTCCGGCGGAAGCGCGCTCCACCACGCGAGACACAGCACGTCGACGTAGTCCGTCCCGAGCGCCCGGAGAGCGCGGTCCACCGAGATGGGCATGGCCCACGCGGCCCGCGAATACGTCTGGATGGCGATGGTGGCGCGCGCCCTGTCCTTGCGAGCGACCTCGCGCAGTCCCTTGCCGAAGTCCCCGCGACGCCGCGATCCCCAGAGGAAGAAGCTCACCCCGCGATCGAAGGCGCGCTCGACGTCCCGCCCCGGCAGTCCGTAGCTGGACCCCAGCCCGAGGGGACTCACCTGCCGCCCTGTCCGCCCCAGCGTCCGCTCTCCGAATGCCGTCATGTGCGGTCCGATGCCGGCCGCGCGCCGTCCGTTTCAGCTGCGAGCGAGGGAGCGGTCGTGCCACGTGAGAAGCTCGATGGACCCCGGTCCGCGATTGAAGATGTAATCGTGCGGGCCAGGGACGTCGGCGAAGTCGTGCGTGATGCCCGCCGTTCGCCACGCCTGCGAGACTCCCACGATGGCGTCGTGGAAGTAGTCCTCGTGGCTGGTCAATAGGCGAAGCTTCATCCCGGTTCGCTTCGCCCGGGCGGCCTGCGCCAGCACGGTCCACTCCGTGTTCTGCCCCTCCTGCAGGGCCGCCTGGATACCGCCCACCGCGCCGAACGACTCGGGGCACGTCAGACCGATACGCAGCGCCAGGATCCCGCCCAGCGAGACCCCGTCGATGCCGGTGGCCTCGGGCGATGGGAGAGCCGGAGTGTCCTTGCGAACACGCGGCAGCAGCACATCGAGCACGTAGCGCGCATAGACGCTGATGTCGCCCGTCGTCGCGGGACGCACGTCCGGCAGCCAGGGACAGGCGACGATGACGCCGCCGAAGGGCTTCGACGCCAGCGATGCGTTCGTCGCCGCCATCCGCGCCGGGTCGACGAGCCCCTCGTAGTCCTTCTCGCGAAGCGGCGGGGCGCGCAGCCGATCGAACGCGCGGACCATCGCGTAGTCGCGCGGCCAGCCCATCGCGCCCTCGGCGGGCGTCTTCGTCGACTCGCCGCGCCCGTGAAGCGCGACGACCACCGGGAAACGCGCGTCGGGGCCTCCCCAGCTCGGGACGACGACCACCGCTCTCGCCTGACCCCACGGCTGCGCGCCGAGGTCCCACTGCAGCACGCGCACGTTGGACGACGCGATCGACGTCGGCGGCGGCGGACCTCCGGAGGCGCGCTCGCTCCGCGAACAGGCGAGCGCCGCAGCCGCAGCCACCCCCGTCACCATCGCGCGTCGGCCGACGAGGAGGCGCACGTCAGTCGTCGGGCGGCGGCTGGGGGACGGCGCCGGTCGCCTTGCGCACGAGGTCGACCAGGCCGGGATCGCTCCCCAGCCGGTCGCGCAGGGCCGACTTGAGCTGCTCGAGCTCGGCCGGCGGCAGGGCGGCGAGGTGCGCCGTGGCCTCCTGCACCTTCACCTCCACGTAGCCGTTCACATCGATCTCCCCCGCACGGAGCTTCTCCATCGCCGTGCGGGGCGCTTCGACGACGCCGGCCTGAGGAGCCGGCGCCGCCCTGGACACCTCGAACGGGCGGATCGCCTCCGGACTACGCGCGGGGCTCTTGACGTCTGCCGGTGAAGGCAGCGTCGGAGGGCCTTTCTTGCCGATGCCGTCGATTCCCATCGAGTTCTCCTCGACAATCGTACGAGCGCGCGAAGCTTCGAGCTACCGCTTCGTGCGTGTCAGGGCGAGTGGATCACACGCCGCGAGCTGCCGAAGCCTCGCTCAGTGGATGTTGCCGATCGCCGTCTTCGCCGTGTTGTGCTCCACCTCGATGACGTTCGACAGCGCGCTGTACGTGCGGTTCTGCGCGTTCACCTGCTCCTGGATCTGCAGGTAGTACATGTTCATCTCCTGGTCCTGGGCCATCGTCTGCGCGATGCCGTCGCTGCTCGATCCGCTCGTCGAGCCGGCCGCGATCGAGCTCGTTCCGCCGAGGGTGCCGGTGGCCACCCCTCCCGGGCCTTCCGGCGTCGTGTTCATCGCCGACGGCAGCAGCGCCGTGGCGCCCGGACGGATGGCGAGGGCCATGAGCGGCGATCCCGGGAGAGACTGCACGACCGACTGGGCGCCGCCCACGAGGGCCTGGGCTCCTCCCGCGAGCACCTCGGAGAAGGGCACCCGGGGGGCGGTGGGGCGCGGGGCGGTGTCGACACTGACGACGTCGGGGCGAACGGGGGGCGTGGATGAGATGGTGCTGTCCATGGCTGAGTCTCCTGGGGTTGGGGGGACACCTTCCGGCGCCTTTTGACCCCCTATCGGCCGCACCCGGGAGGAAGTTGCGTCAGCGGCCCCAAGAAAGTGCAGCGCGACGCACCCGGTGGTCGGCGGCCGACCGTCCGACGTCGTCGAAGTAGAGCGTGTCCCCCGTGAGGGAGAGCGCGACCTCGAAGGTCCCGGGGGCGTCGAGGTCGAACAGCGCCCACGGACGGCCCGGGGTTCCGTCGACGGAGAGGCTCACCGCGTCGAGCGTCACGTCGTCGCGATCGTTGCGGGTGATGATCGCGTGCAGACCGTCGACCGCCGGCGCGAGCGCCAGCGACGTCGCTCGTCCGTGACCCGCCATCGGAATCAGACCCGGCCTGCCCACCACGTGACCGACCCCATCGAGACGCGCCACCATGCCCGCCGACGGCGCGTCGAGCCCCGTCGGTCCTTCCTCGATCCACGCCACCATCGCACCATCGCCCGCCAGCGCGAGCTCCGGCGACCGCGAGTGCGCGGCTGTGGCCAGCACGCGGACCTCGTCGCCCGCGCGCTTCCCATCGCGGGTGTGCAGCGTCGTTGCGTAGATGTCCGCCAGGCCCTCGCGCGGGCTCTCCCGGGGATCGCTCCAGGCCAGCCACGCCTTGTCGCCGTGCACGACGAGAGACACGTCCCCCGCGTCGCCGGGTGCGTTCGTGATGCGCTCCTCGCGGGCCATCCGATTCAGATCGCGGTCCACCTTCGTCGCGTAGACCTCGCCATTGCCGTCGCGCATGTCGACCCATGCGACCAGCCAGCCGTCCCCTGTCCACGCGGCGGCCACATCACTCGCGTCGCCCTTCGTCGTCGTCAGCTGGACCTCGTTCGTCCGCTTGCCGTGGCGGTCCACGTGCCCGAGGTGCACCTGCGGATCGCCGTCGTCGCGCGCCACCCAGACGACGAGGGCTCCGTCTTCCGGCCTGCCTCCCGGCGCGATCGCAACGCCGCCCACCGGTTGCGCACGCTGGGTCACGAGCTGCGGAGGGCCCAGCGCCTGTCCCTGAGGGTCGTACGGACGCGCGTAGATGAGCCCCGCCCGTCCCCGCGGCTTGTCCTTCGTCACCGGCGCGTCGACCGCCGTCGTCAGCGTCGCCACCAGCGTCGAGTCCCCCGACGACGCCGTCGCCACGTCGATGTACGGCAGTCCCGAGGCGACCGTCACCACGCCCGTGACGCGCGGCGCCTCGCGCGGCGGCGCGGGGATCGTCGGCGCGGCGAAGGGCGACGTCCGCGGCTCGATCTCGACGGTGTAGACGGGAGTCGGCTTCGCCCCCGAGGCGGCCAGCGCGATGCATCGATCGCCCACGCACCGCAGCGACCATCCCAGCGTCGCCTCCTCACGCGGCTCGCCCACGTAGAACGGCTCGGTCTGCGTCGGCTCGAGGCGCGCGTCCAGCTTCACGACGGTCGGCACCACCGTCTGCTCGCAGCCCGCCTCCGGCACACCGCCGAGGCACGCGCGCGTCGACGCGAGCAGCGCGAAGCCATCCGGCGTCGACACGAGCTCCGGCGGCGCGTGCGATCCGATCTCCACGGCCGTCACCGGCTGCGCGACGGGGTCGCCCTGCGTATCGACGCTCGCCAGGTGGAGCGTGCGCATCTCGCGTGCCCGGCCGCGCGGCTCCTGCCACGCGAGGGCCACCCCCGCCGGGCCCGACGCGAGCGCCGCCAGCGACGTGCCCCCCACCGCATCCATCGCGGGGCGCGGTCCGCGGACCTTGCCGGCCGCATCCACCGTGGCGAGCATCACCTGGGCGTCCTCGCCGGTGCGATCCGTCCACGCGAGGAGCCACCCTCCCGGCGTCGCGACCACATCGACGTCGCCGCTCACCGTCGGTCGCGGCCCGATGGCCACCGCCGGGCCGACGGGGCGGCCGTCCATGTCGAGCCTCACCCAGGCGAGGTTGCCGGCGTCGTTCTTCGGCTCGTTGGAGGGCGTCACCAGCGCGAGGCCGACGCCGTCATCCGTACGGACGACCGCCCAGCCGATGACGCCGCGCGCGATGCGGACAGGCATGCCGTGCGGTCGCCCATCGCTGTCCACCGGGGCGGCGACGATGTTCGCGTTGCCCGCGGTGGTCTCCTCCGCCCAGAGGGCGATGACGCCCTTCGGCCCGGCGACGAGGTCCGCCCACTTGATGTGGTCACTCGTTCGCTGCAGATCCGTGGGCTTCGTGCGCGAGGTGCCGTCCGGCGCGAGACCGGTGATCGTCAGCGACTCGCCGCGGTCGAGCAGCGCGCTCCATGCCAGCAACCATCCCCCATGGGCGCCTCCCGCCGGGCGCACGAAGAGCTGCGTCGCCTCCTGCGGGACGTCCGTCAGCTTCCTCGCTTCCCTCAGCGGCGCGCCGTCGGTCCCCGTCGGCACGAACATCAGCTCCTGACCGCCGCCGCGGTCCGCCGCCACGATCCACGCGACGAGGCCTCCCTCGGTGCTGCGCGCCGAGAACGGCCCGAGGGCCGAGTGATCGATGGTCCCGAGGAGCCGCGCCTTCGCGCTCGGCGGGATGCGCTTCACGGGGGGCGGCGGAACGACGTCCGTCGGCATCGGTTTCGCGTCGAGGCCCGCCGTGCCGTTCGGCCGCGGCTCCTTCGGCTTGCAGCCGCTCATCGCCACGAGACACAGCGCGATCCCCAGGGAGGCGAGGCTGGCCGACCTTCGCGAGGACGTGCCGTGTGATTCACGCGGCTTCATCCTGCTCCTCCCGCGTCGTCGCCCACGTCGGGGACGTCGATCGGCTCGGCGGTCGGCGGGCTCACGTAGAAACCAGGGCAGCATGGGGTCCCCGTGAAGGACACCTGCTCCTGAAAGTCGGCTGGGTTGACCGCGAACATGAGCTCCACCGTGCAGTCCCCGACGGCCTGCCCTTCGAACGTGTACTCCGCGCAACCCGTCCCCACGGCCTCGGTGCACTCGGCCATCGCCGTCGGGCACCCGCGGCCGGACAGCGTCACGCCGAGGGCGTACGGCGCTCGGTCGGCGGGGACCACGATGTGGACGGTGGGGTCGTCGCACGAGCACTCTGTGGCCCCCGGGTCGTCGTTGCAGGCGAGCGTCACCGCGGCGATAACAGGCGCCACGCGCAGGATCGTCCCGGGAAACATCGCGGCGCGAGGATAGCGCCGACCGCGCTTCGTCGTCGTGCAGGTAGCACGCCGACATGGGCTAACGCCTCAGGTGCGGAGAAGGCGCGTCACGTGCTTCTTCTCCCAGTCGAGCGACCGCTGGAAGTAACGGAACTCCCGCTCGCGCTCCTTGAACTCCGGCGGGTGAAGGTTCACCCGTCCGAGGCCGCGGCTGCCCGGGATCACGTGATGGAGCATCTCGTGGTAGACGATGTAGGCGACGAAGTAGCGCGGCACCCACTTGCGATCGAGCGCGGGGTGAACCCGGATGAGACGGTCGCCCAGGCTGTAGCTGCCGAGCTTGATGGTCTTCCGGTCGCGGGACTTCGACGTCCCACGCTTGCCCCACGTGATGAGAGCGTTCACGTGGCCGTCGAAATAGCGGGCGTTCGTCTTCTCGAAGAGGGCCAGGAGATCGTGATGCTTGCCCTTGGTGACGAGAGGGGCGCCGCGCTTGCGCCGCGCGAGGCGAAAGCCGTTGTCGTCGATGAAGTCGCCCAGGATGGCGCTCGCGGCCTTGTCGCCACGGGTCACGTAGCGGACGAGGGCGTCGATGACCCCTGCGCGCGCGTCGAGGAACATGTGGTGGACCCGCGCGTGGAGGGTCCCTTTCTGGACGCGGTGCGTGATGATGGAGTGCCGGTTGTCGGTGATGGAGAGGACGACCGGGCCGGCGAACGCGACCCGGAGCTTGCGCTCCATCGACTGCCGGGCTCCCTCGTGGACGAAGAGGCGAGGCGACGCGGTGGGGAAAACCAGGCGCAGCTGCCCCCCGGCGCGCTCCGGGATCCGGATGGCGGCCGCCACCTGTCCCCGGGCCATCCGGGCCGCGCTGGCCCGTGCCGAGTAGAGAAGGGGCACCGCACTCCGAGCCGCCATTTTTGGCCTCCACAAAGCGAAGTAGAGGACGCCCCTCCCCCCGTCAAGGAAAGGGACTTTTTGACGTGACTTCAGCTACTTGCGCGCGAGGGGACCCGCCCCCAAAGCCTCCCTCTGCGTGCAGCTTGCAGGTGAGACGGGGCGGGGAGGAAATGGCTTGACGGGGGTCGCCCGAGGCCTCACGCGGGCGGGTCGATCTGGAGGTGTAGCTTCTTCGGATCGAGGATGAATCGGAGGCGCGCGCCGGCCCCCTGGTCGGGGATGTGAAGGCCCACGACCATGGCCTTGTCGAACGACCTTCCGAAGACCCCGAGAAGCGACCCGACGAGCCCCGAGAGGTCCGGCTCGTGCCCCGCGAGGAGCACCCGCTTCTTCCCCTCCGAGGCGAG
>Ga0182030_10019169_pt1 | contig 13053 bp, 10 predicted proteins | sample 812S3MmetaG_FD_121299 | JGI IMG/M metagenome (GOLD analysis project Ga0182030, IMG submission 121299) | Permafrost microbial communities from Stordalen Mire, Sweden - 812S3M metaG (Illumina Assembly) | ecosystem: Environmental > Terrestrial > Soil > Wetlands > Permafrost | place: Sweden... | reverse complement strand
TATCGCATCTGACCGTTGATCTGGTATCGCGTCAGGCGCAATTCGCCAGGTCTTCCTCGTCCGCCTGCGCGACGAGGGGCGCGAACAGGGCTTCGTCGGAGGCGATCTGCCGGCCCATCCAGGCAATTCTGTCCCATTCGCCTTCACTCAGACTGACTCGCTCGTCAGCGATTTTCCGAACGAAATCGAGAAATCCCTGACGGTTGGTCGCGGCGGCAGTGTAGTAAGTTTCCAGCAACTTCATTCGCAGGTCCTGACGATGTGGCTCCCTTTCTACCGCGCTCTTCAGGACGTCCACGAGGCTGGTGCGACGTTCCTTGAATCCGACGTTTTCGTGCAAGGCGCTCGGCATCTGAACATGCTGTACGGTCGCGTCAAGATCGAGCAAGTTGTAATCGAGTTGGGTCGTATCGGCGAATGCCTTTGTGGCAGGCAGGGTATCCTCGCCGGCGCCACGCTCCCGCGTGGTCGATGCGGGGATCCCGACGATGCGCGCCGTTTCGATCGGCATCGTCTTGGCGCCGGGATCATCAACGCAAAGCTTCACGGTGGCTGAAGGGCCGGCCGTCAGGTGCGTATCGCCGAGATTGACGGTGTCCTCGAGGCCGTCGGTGCTGCCCGGCCACAGATACGAAGCTTCCAATGACTCGGCATCGACGGCCTCCTTGAGCCTGTCCGCCTCGGTCGGCTCGATCGCGATGCTGTTGCGTCGGCGTCCCAATGCGTCGGCGACCCATTGCCGCTCGCCATCCTCCTCCTGCAGGGGTGTTGCGGGCGGCGCATGGTGCGTTTCGGGCGGAATATCCTGCGGTTGGATCCGGGCTGCGTGCGGTTCCACGGGGAGCGGCGTGCTGGGCGCAAGCGCCTCGGACACGGCGCCTTGCGCGGCCACTTGAACGAGCGCGTGTTGCGAGGCAGGCGCTCGACGTCGGCGCCAGGCGTGGATACCGAAGGCGGATGCCCCGAGTGCCAGGAGCGCGGCGATGCTCGCGCCGATTCCTCGCCCCGAGTGGGCCTGCGGAGGGGCGACCACCGCCGGCGCGTTCTCGGCCCGGGTCAATTGCGCCTGCGCGTGGACTAAGGCATCGTGCTCGCGGTCTAGCTGATCTCGCAACTCGTCGAGCCCTCTCTCCAGCTGCTCGACTTTCCGATCAAGAGCCGCCTCGGCAAGGGCGGCCGATTCGGCGCCGCTGCGCTGATCGATTGTCGCACCGGTGGGCGCAGTCATTGCCGAATCCGCGCTGCCCGCCGGGAGTGGGCTCGGGACCAATGACTCGCGGGGCGATGAAACGGGCGCCGCAACAGCCGGCCTCTCGGGTTTGCTTGCGCTGGCCGCCAGGGTCGCTGCGTGCCACGCTTGCATCTGAGCGAAAACTTCGTGACTCGCATCGGCGGCGGAAATCCCCGAGACCTCGGTGGTCGACGGGATCGTCAACACCGCGCCGCGGCGCAGCCGGTTGATGTTGCCCTCGAAGGCGTTCGGGTTCGCGCGGAAAATAGCAATCATCATCCTCTTCAGATCGGCATCGGAACGCGAACCGACGCGCCACGCGACGCCGCGCAGTGTCGCTTTCGCGCCGACCCTGATGGTCTTGCGCGCAGCCGGCTGGTCGACTGTCGTGCTTGCTATGTCCGAGGCCGGAGCATCCTCCACCACCGGCTTCGAGGTCTCGACAAGCGCCTCGGAAACCGCGGGCCGTACGCTGACCGGCATAGGGGAACTCGCGGGTGCTTCCACGGCGGCTGCAGCAGGCGCCCCAGAAGGGAATCCGGGCGGATCGAGCAGCAGCGTGTATTGACGAATCAAGTCGCCTCCGCGCCAGCGCAGGTCAACCAACATGTTGAGCAGTGGCTCGGTGCAGGCGTCCTTCGACCGAATTGCGAGAATCGCCCGTCCCGTGCTGTCACGGGAGATCTTGAACGCGACAGTGGACAGGAACGCGGAACGGTCGACGCCGAAGTGCTCGAAGGTTTCCCGACTGGCGATCGAGGCGGTGATCCCCGCCAGGTCCTCCGCGGTCGCTCCGACGAGGTCAATATTAACCGCGAGCGGCTCGTTAAGAGCGGAGTCCAGATGAATCTCGCCCAAGCCGAGCGCCTCGGCCGCGCCCGGCAGCGCCAGAGCCATTGTCAACGTCAGTGCGGTCTTCCCGTGCGACATTCTCTGCTCCAAACAATCCCAAAATAGAAGTACGCCAAATCATTCGGAAGGAGATGGTCGATATGGGCGACTGCCAAGATTTCGACACATTTCACGCTTGCTTTATACAGGCAACAATTTTTTTTTGCCGGACGCGGCGCACACCGGCGGTAGCAAAATGTCCATCACCACTGCACGGCCATGGGGTTGCGATAAAGCGCGAAAAGTTGCCCTCGAGTCGCAGGCCACATTCGTAAATCTGGATATCTGTCACACAAGTGCTCGAATCGCGATATTTACCGGTCGGATCGAGCAGGGGGCATTTTACAAATGCTGGAATTGGCCGATCTGTTGTGCTCAGTGATTTACATATTGCCGGGGAGCGAGACTCAGACTCGGGGGAGCACCGCCCATCCTCGATGGCGGGTGCGCGCGAGTCAATCGAGGTCGACTGCTGAGCGCTTGAGGTCCGCGAGCGCGCAGTAGCGCAAGGCACCTTCATGCGTCGCGCGCAAGACGACGCGCGGCGCACGCCCCGCTTGCTGCGCTTGCTGCCACCGAGGTGCGCACAGGCACCAGCGATCACCGGGCTTCAGTCCCGGAAAGCCAAATTCCGGAAGCGGCGTGGACAGATCATTGCCGCAGGATTTCGAGTACTCAAGAAATTCGGCAGTCATGACGGCGCACACCGTGTGGCTGCCGGTATCGTCGCGGCTTGTGTCGCAGCAACCGTCACGAAAAAAACCCGTCATCGGGCTCAAGGAGCAGGCTTCCAAGCGATATCCGAGCACGTTCTTGGGCTCGTTGCGTCGGCCACCGCCGCCCCTGCCGGCGTCCTCTTTCAACATTGGGATTTTATGCATAGGCGCTGCTTCCCCCGTTTCGGATTCAGGATGTTTGCACGTTTCCTGTCTGGCGTGGGAATTTGCTCCGCAACCCGGACGATGACAAGCAAAGTGTCAGATCAGCCGCGGCGTCGCCAACATCGACCGCTTTCTCGCCCACAGCGCCCGCGCGCACCAGTGCAGCCTACGTGACGTTCGAACCAGGGGCTCGCAGCAACTGGCACACGCACCCACTGGGCAGAAACTGGTTGCGGTCTTTGGCTGCGGCTAAGTTCAACGCTGGGGGGCAGCCCGTGCGGGTCACCCGCCCGGGGGACGTGGTGGACTGCCCGCCCGGAGAGAAGCACTGGCACGGCGCCGCCCCGGGCACCGCCATGACGCATATCGCCATCCAGGAGGAGCCGAACGGAAACGCCGTCGACTGGCTGGAGCCGGTGAGCGCCGATCGGTACCCAAGCGCGCCGGTCGATCCATAGCCGCCTGCCTACAAGAGACACCGATGCGCGCGGCCCTCCGACCCAAGTCCAGCCCTCCGACCCCGGTCACGCGGGTACCGAAGCTCCTCGACCCTCGGGGAGGCGCCTGCGCGCATGGATGAAGCCGAGCTCGTATACGATCCGCAACACCAAGGCCGAACCCAGAATCGCTGCTAGCAACAGGTGCCCGGTCACTATCATGATTCCGCGACTGCCCTGCGGCAACATGCCTGCAACGATGACCATGACGATGGGACCGAGCATGGCGAGAGCTACGAATATGCGGTCGAACAAATATGTGTGGTGGGGGGTCTTCGGCGTCATTTGAGCATCTCCTGGTTAAGTGGTACAAAAGAACGTGGCACTAATTGTCATCCCCCGGATGCATAGTGCCAGGCGCCATGTAATGAGCCGTTATCGAAACGTAAAAGATTGCAAACTTTGCGAGGCAAAGATGTTGGTAGACGGCGACACATGCCGGCGCTCGGTCTGGCGCTTGGTGGGTCTTTGCTGCAAGCCGCCGAATCATGAACATCACGCGGGGTTGCCGGTTCAATGCTGAATGATGCGATTGCCAAGCCCTCGAGCGTGCTGATCATCGACGACGATGTGGAGCTCATCGATCTGCTGCAGGATTACCTCGAGCTCGAGGGGTTCTTGGTGGGTCGCGCGGAGGACGGAGAAGCCGGCGTGCGGGCGGCGCTCTCGGGCGATTACTCCATTGCAGTGGTTGACATGATGATGCCGGGCTTGAGCGGGATAGATGTGCTCAAGGTGATCAGGGCCCAAAGCGTCCTGCCTGTCATCATGCTCACCGCCAAGGGTGACGACATCGATCGAATCATCGGGCTCGAAATCGGGGCGGACGATTACATTTCCAAACCGTGTTCGCCGCGTGAACTGCTCGCGAGGATTCGGGCCGTGCTTCGGCGCACGCTGCTCGCGCCGACCGCCGTGCAGCCAGCTGCCATTCGTGCGGGAGCCATTGTCATGGATCCGCAGCGCCGGCAGGTCGAGTGCGCGGGCAAGACGGTAGATTTGACCAGTACCGAATTCAATGTGCTCGAGGTGCTTGCCCGTCATCCGGGGACGCCGGTCAGCAAAAAACAGCTCTCCGAAGCGGGCCTTGGCCGTCCCATCGCCCGATTTGATCGCAGTATCGATGTGCATGTGAGCAGCATCCGCCACAAGCTCGGCCCGTCGCCGAGCGGGCAGCCTCGCATCCTCACGGTTCGGGGCTTTGGTTACCAACTGGTGCCTGAGTGATCAAGCCCAGGAGGCGGCTTTTCTGGAAGTCCTTTCTGCTGATTGCTTTCGTGCAGATCTGCTCGGACCAGGCGGTGCACCAGTGGATCACCCATCACAACCCGGGCGCATCCAATCCTGGCGATGCCTCGCAAACGGCCGGACAAACCAAAAACAAGTCGTTCGATCCGCCGCCCAAGCCTTTCGTCATACCGGAAATGATCGACGTGGTGGCCAGTCTGGCCTGCGCCGCGTTGCTGGCATGGCTGCTATCGAAACCGATCAGCAATTTGCGCTCGGCGCTCTCCGATGCGGCGGGCGGGAACCTCGATATCCGGGTCGCCGATCGAATGGGATTCGGCAATGACGAACTCAAGGACCTGGGCACCGAATTCGACCGGATGATGAACCGGCTGCAGACCCTCATCAATGCACAGCGGCAGCTCCTGCACGACGTATCGCATGAAATCAGATCCCCCATGGCCCGCATACAGGCGGCCGTTGGCCTCGCGCATCGCCAGCCCGACCAGGCGCTGCGCATGATGGAGCGGATCGAGCGCGAATGTGGCCGGGTCGACCGTCTCGTGGGCGAGATGCTGGCCCTGTCCCGCCTGCAGGCCGGCGTCGACGACCGCTTGAACGAGGAGTTCGATGTGCACGAGCTGTTGGCGGATATCATTGACGATGCACAGTTCGAAGCGGCGGCCAAAGAGCGGTCGATCAAGGTCAAGTCCGAGCTGCACGGCACGTTACGCGGCAACGTGGACCTGTTGCGGCGCGCGGTGGAAAACGTACTGCGCAATGCGATCAAGTACAGCGAGCGCGCTAGCGTCATAAACCTCGAGACCGTCTCGGGCACAGAGGGCCGCTCGGTGGTGATTTCGGTGCAGGACGCCGGTGCCGGGGTGCCTGAATCCGATCTTGAGAATATTTTCGAGCCGTTTTTTCGCAGCCCGATTCATGCCCGGAAAGAAGGAAGCGGCTTGGGGCTGCAGATTGCCAAGCGGGTCGTTGAGTCACACGGAGGCACCATCATGGCCGAGAACGTCCCGAGCGGCGGCCTGCGGGTCAATATCGAATTGCCTCTTTTGGTTTGAACGCGACCCTTAGCCGGTAATGCCCTGTCGCCGCTACCAGGGAATGGTCCGCCCCAGATAATCCAAGTAACGCAATCCGGGTTTGTCTTGCGCGGCGAGCAGCGTGCTCACCACGTTCGGAACGCTTTCCTCGACGCTCAGTCGACCCTCTGGACCGCCCATATCGGTGCGGACCCAGCCCGGAGCCATCAGCACCAGGGACCGCCGATCCGCGGCGTGGCGCGCCGCAAAACTGCGCATGAACATGTTCAGCGCCGCTTTGCTGCCGCGGTACACCTCCCGCTTCCCGACCGTGTTGTTCGAAACGCTGCCTTGTCCGGAGGACATCACTCCGATGGTGCCGTCGACGGTCACGAGGTCACATAAAGTCTCCACCACGCGCATCGGGCCAAGCGCATTGGTCACCATGACGCGCACGAATTCCTCCGTCGCGACCTCCCCGATCGTCTCTTCCGGATTATTGGTCACGCCGGCATTGACGAACAACATATCGAACATCCGGGCCGCGAGAGCTGCGCGCAGCGCGCTGAGCTGATCGGGCATCGTGATATCCAGGGATTCAATTTCTATTCGCCCAGGCGAGCGCCGCGAGAGCTCATGCAATCGAGTCGAGGTGGTGCCCCGTACGGTGCCCACGACGTCCCAGTCGCGTTTTAAGAACTCCTCCGCCATGGCAAACCCGAGCCCTCGCGAGGCGCCAATGAGCAGCAGGCTTTTTCTGCCAGGGCGGGATGACACATGAGTCTTATACGACTTATTTCGGCTCGTTGCTCGAGATATAGGCCGCCACGTTGGCGATGTCGTCGGCGCTCAGAGTCAGCTTTTTCGGGTGCTTGACCGTACCACCCACAATACCCTTCAGTTCCGTCTCGAGTTCCGCGTCCGACTTGCCGGCGTAGCTCTTGAGCTGATGGCACGCCGCGCAGGTGGCGGCGAAGGTTTTCTGACCCGCTGCGCTATCCGCGGCATGGGCGGCGATCGAGGCGACGAGCCAGGGAAGGAGGGTTACCGCAGCGATGATCCGGTTATTTTTCATAGATTCGAGCTCGCGCCTTCGTTGATGGAAAGTTCATCGATGAAGCCATCGCGCGCGATCCGCGTCTGTTCGATACCGCACGGAAAGTCAGCAGATTCGCGGCAGGGGGTCGTCCTCGAGCTCATCGAGCGAGCGCTCGCCGCCGAAAGCCGTGGTCAACACGACCTGCGAAGCTGCCTCGCCGATCTCACCGATCAATGCGGCTTGAGGGGCGACATCATGCAACGCCGCGAGCGCAGTCTCGGCGCTGTCTCGCGCGACCACCGCGACGATGCGTCCTTCGCAAGCCAGATACAAGGGATCGAAACCAAGTAATTCACACACCGATTGAACGGAGTCTTTGACCGGAATGTGTGCTTCGGACAACCGTACGCTGAACCCGGTGGCGCGAGCCACCTCGTGGGCCACGGTTGCTAGGCCGCCACGCGTCGGATCGCGCATGAAATGCACGCCGGGTATCCTCATCAAGGCCTGCGCCTGGGGTAGGACGCTCGCCGCGTCCGATAGGAGGTCGCCGCGCAGGCCAAATTCCTGCCGCGCGAGCAGCACGGCTGCGCCGTGCTCACCGATCGAGCCGCTCACCAGAATTTGATCCCCCGGACAAATCTGGGCAACCCCAAGGGCTACACCCCGCGGCCGAAAGCCAACGCCGGTCGTCGCCAAGTAGATGCCATCACAGTCACCTCGGCCCACCACCTTGGTGTCGCCAGCCACCACCAACACGCCCGTGTCGCGCGCCGCGCTGGCCAGTCCTTGCACCACGCGGCGCAGCACGGCAATATCCAAGCCTTCCTCCAGAAATACGCTCAAGGTCAGATACCGTGGGACGGCGCCGCTCACAGCCAGATCGTTGACCGTGCCGTGCACGGAAAGGGATCCAATATTGCCGCCGGGAAACTCCAGGGGTTGAACGGTGAAGCCGTCGGTGGTCACCATCAGCTCGCGATCGGGGGGGATCGGCAACGAGACCGCATCCGCAGCGGTGTCGAGCTGCGGATTGGCGAGCGCCGGCGCAAATATCTCCTCGATGAGCTCGCGCATGAACCGGCCGCCATTGCCATGCGCGAGACTGATGTGAGTGTCTCGAAAACTAGTCGTGCGCACCAAGTCCTCCGGTTGGGATCACGTGCTCAGGTCCGATCCCAGTGTAGCGCCTGCAGCGCAGCGGTCTCGATCAGCTGTCCGAAACTGACCGCAGCATCGGTGACCGGCAGTCGCTGGGGCACCAGAACCGCAAAACCCGCCGCCGTAAGCAGCGATTCTGCGAGCTCGCTCAATATTCGGTTCTGGAATACTCCGCCGCTCAAGGCAACACGCGACACGCCGGATTGCTCACGCACGGCGCGCGCCTGGCCGCACAGAGCATGAGCAAGGCTGGCATGAAACATCGATGCGCGCGCCGCCGGATCAACGCGCGTGTCGAGCAAGACCGCGAGAAGCGGCGCCCAATCGCTAAGCCAGAGGCCGTTCGCGTCCCGCGCGAGAGGCAATGCCACGGGCGGTGAGGGATCGCGGCACAACGCCTCCAAAAGCATCGGCCCCTCGCCTTCGTAACTTGCCTTCGAGCAGGCCCCGAGCAGCGCGGCGGCGGCATCGAATAACCGCCCGACCGAGGTGGTCGTGGGCGCGTTGAGGCCGCTCTCCCAGGCGGCGCGCAGCAACGGGTTCTTTCCGTGGGGATCCCCCGCCCAAGCTCGTCCTGTCTCCCAGCACAGGGCCAGTGCGGAGCGCCACGGCTCGCGCGCCGCGCGCTCGCCGCCCGGCAGGCGAAACGGCCGGAAGCTCGCAACCCGCTTCCAGTCCCCCGGCACACCGAGCAACGCCTCTCCACCCCACAGTGTCGCATCCGGACCCAGTCCCATGCCGTCCCAGGTAAAGCACAGCAAAGGCGCCTCTGCGGGATACTCGCCTGCCACCGCCGACGCATGCGCGTGATGGTGCCAGACCGGTTGGGTCGGCAGGCCCGAGTCGAGCGCCCAGCGGGTGTTGGGAAAGCCAGGGTGGGCATCGTGCGCAATGCAGAGCGCACGCACTCCGTACAGCTCCTGCAAATCTCGAGCTATCTGCGAAAACACCTGCCGGCCGCGCGGACTCGCCAGCTCGCCGATATGCGGGGATACGACCGCGCGATCCTCCCAGGCGAGCGCCACCGTGGTTTTCAGGAAGGCACCCACGGCGAGGATCGGTGCGCGAACCCGCTGCGCCAACGTCATCTCGAGCGGCGCGCTACCGCGCCCGAGACGCACGTTGCGCTTGACGCCCGCCACAATCCGAACCACGGGATCGTCCGCCGGGCGGGCAATCGGACGGTCGTGATGCAGGAAGCCGTCGGCCACACCGGCAAGTCTTTCCCGCGCCTCGGCGGGTTCCGTCAACACGGGCTCACCGCTCAAGTTGCCGGAGGTCGCGACCAGTGCGGCTCCAAAGTCCGAGAGCAACAGATGATGCAGCGGACTGTACGGCAGCATCAACCCGATCTCGCGAACCCCGGGCGCAACGGACGGCGCCAGCGCCGCGTGGGTACAGCGCTCGACGAGCACGATGGGACGTGCGCTGTCTCGGAGCGCCCGTTCCTCGAGTGGCGACAGGTGCGCAAGCATCCGGGCGTGATCCAGACCGTCACGGCCGCCCCACGGCAGCATGACCGCCAAAGGTTTCGCAGGCCGCCCCTTGCGCGCCCGCAGGCGCGCGACGGCACGCTCATCGCGCGCATCGCACAGGAGGTGGTAACCGCCCACACCGCGCACGGCCACGATCCGGCCGCCGCGCAGGCTCGCGAGCGCGGCCGCCAGCGCAGGCGCGTTGCCGCTGATCCCCTGGCTTTCGTCCCGCCACGAGAGCACCGGACCGCACACGGCACACGCCAAAGGTTCCGCGTGGAATCGACGATCCATCGGATCGGCATACTCCGCGGCACAGTCGCTGCACAAATCGAATTGATCGAGTGTGGTATTGGTCCGGTCGTAGGGCATTGCGCGGATCAGCGTGTAGCGTGGTCCGCACTGCGTGCAGTTGATGAAGGGATAGCGATGGCGCCGCGCCCTCGCATCGTTGAGCTCGGCGAGGCACTCGTCGCACGTGAACAAGTCCACCGGGATATGGATGCGCGATTCCCCATCCCGGGTGCTCGCGAGGATGCGGAACTCCCCCTGCCCTTCGCCCCCCACCAGGCAGGCTTCCTCCAGGTGCGGCGCAGCCGCCGGCGGTGCTCGCGTTAACAGCTCGATCCGAAAGGCTTGCAACCGATCCGCCGGGCCTTCGATCAGAATGACGACCTCACCGCCGTCGTTTCGCACCCAGCCGCAGAGCCCGTGGAGCCGGGCGAGGCGATACACGAACGGCCGGAAGCCCACGCCCTGCACGCGCCCGCCCAAGCGCAGGCGCTGCGCCGCACGCGCCGGCATCGCGCTCGCCGCGGCGGCATCCCCGTCGAGCGCCACACTCATCCGGTCGCCGTGTCGGGCAGTGGCCGGGCCCCCGTGCGGCGGTGCTTCGCAAGATGCAGCGGCGTCCAGCCATGCGGCGAACGGCAGACAAACCGGTGACGGGCAATGTGATAGCTCGGATCAAAGCCGTAGAAATTCATGCGCATGTGCTCAAGTTCAACGCGGCGGTAGTCCTCCAACGGCCGCACCCGTTCGTCGAGCGCCCTGCGCTCACGCTTTGCCTCCAGGGCGCGCAAGTAGCCGGTGGCGAGTTCGGCTGCGACCCCGTCGATTAGCGCGCGAAATTCTGCCGCATCGGGCCCCGCGCAGTCGTCGATCAGTCCGATCGAGCGGGCTTCGATGGTTCCGATCGGCAGCCGGCGAGCTACGAGTCCTTGCGCCGCTTCGGCCTGCACGCGCCGCGGCAACAAGTAGGTCCAATATTCCGATCCGTAGAGATTTCCCATGTTGCGGTAATGCGGATTCAGCACGATTCCGCTTCGCGCCAGCACCCGGTCGGCCGCGAGCGCCAGGAATACGCCGCCGGCGGCGGCGTTGCCCTGCAGGGCGGCGACGGTCAGATGCGTATCGGTCAGCAGAATCTCGCGGGCGAGATCGTCGATGCAGCGAATGTTGTCCCAGGAAGCGTCGGCAGGACTTTGCGCGGCTTCGATGCAGTGCAAATGCATGCCATTGCACCAGAAATCGCCTCCTCCCATGAGGACGATGACCCGGGTGGGCCGCCCTCGCGCGTGCGCATAGGCGGCACGCAGGCGCTGACACTGCGCCGTGGACAGCGCGCCGTTGTAGAAATCAAAATGCAAATAGCCGACCAGGCCCTGCTCCTCGTAGTGAATATCGCCGCCGGCGCCGGAGTATGGCGACCGTTCATCGCCCGGGGGCTCGTCAATCAGCGGTAATGCCTCGGCGAGTGCGCCCAGCGCCGCGACCGCAGGGCGCTTGAAGTTGCGTTTCGACTCCGCGATGGGCTCGAGCTCGCCGATCCACACCGCGCCATCCCGCGTCGCCCGGCAGACCGCACCGTGGCGCCGGGCGATGAGCAGGCCGGGGCACCCGCTCAGGTGCGGTTCCGGCCGCGCGTCGAACAGGCGAAAGCGGCGCTCGAACAAGGAATCCTCGACCCCCGGAAAGCCGTCGCCGGAATGGATCTTGCGCAGCACGGTGGCCATGTCGTCGCGGCTCCAATCGATCGCGCGCTGCGCCTGCCGCATGAGCGGCTGCCAGCCCAAGCCCGGCTCGCGCATGGCGCTCGGCAGCGGACCTTGCCCCGCCTGCACGCGGGCCACGGCCGCGCGCACCGCGACCACGGCGCCTTCGGTCACCTCCCGGCGATACAGGCTGCTCTTGCGCGCAGATCGCATCGCAAACGCCGCGCTCGCCCACACCGGGCCCGCGTCGAGCTCGTCGAGGGCCTCGAGCACCGTGACGCCCCAGTGATCCATTCCCCGCAGAATCGCCCAATCGAGCGCCGAGGGGCCGCGGTCGCCCGGAGGCCCCGGATGCACCACCAGGCAGAGCTGGCGTTGGCGGACCGGTCGCGCAATGGCACGCTTCAGGAACGGCGCCAGAACGAGGTCCGGCCTGAACAACTCGACGGCCTCGGCGGTCACTCGATCATGGATGTCCAGCTCGACCGACAACTCGTGACCGTCGCGCTCGAGCTCGATATACAAGCGCTGCGTGAGGCTGTTGAACGAGTGCACCAGCAGCAGGATGCGCATCAGCCAACCGCCCGCAGAGTGCCGCGGCGATACTTATAGTAGGCGGCGCAGGCGCCCTCCGCCGACACCATGCACGAACCGATGGGATTGCGCGGCGTGCAGGCCGTGCCAAACAGGGTGCAATCGGTCGGCTTCTTGACGCCCCGGATGATCGCCGGGCATTGGCAGGCCGCGTTCTCCGCCACCGCCCGCACTTCGATCGCAAAGCGGCGCTCGGCGTCGAACTCGCCATAGGCGGCCTTGATGCCCAAGCCGCTATACGGGAGCTCGCCGAGTCCGCGCCACTCGACACTGCGCCGCAGTTCCAGCACCTCGGCCACGAGGCGCTGCGCTTTCACGTTGCCGTCGCGGCTGACACCGCGCGTAAACTGATTTTCGACGCACGCCCGTCCCGCGTTGAGCTGTCGCACGAGCATGCGGATGGCCTGCATCACATCGAGCGGCTCGAAGCCGGCGATGACTACGGGGCGCTGATATTCTTGCGCGAAATACTCGTAGGGGCGGCTGCCGATCACCGCGCTGACGTGCGAGGGACCGATGAAACCGTCGACCCGCACCCGGCCCCACTCACGCACGTCGGGAGAATCGAGGATGCTTTGAATTGCCGCCGGCGTCACCACGTGATTGCAGTAGACGCTGAAGTTGCGTAAGCCCAGCCGTCGTGCCTCTAAAATGAGGTGCGCAGTCGCCGGTGTCGTGGTCTCGAAGCCGATGGCGAAGAACACCACTTGCCGATCCGGATGGGCCGCGGCAATGGTGAGCGCCTCGAGCGCCGAGTAGGCCATCCGGACATCGGCCCCCTGTGCGCGCGCCTTGAGCAGGCTCTTGCGTCGCGACGCCGGCACCCGCAGCATATCCCCGTAGCTCACCAGCGTAACGCCTTCCCGGCTCGCCAGCTCTATCGCCGCATCGAGCCGCGAAACTGCGAGCACGCAGACCGGACAGCCCGGGCCGTGAACCAGACGCACATTGTCGGGCAGCAGATCCTCCACACCGTAGCGGAAGATGGCGTGGGTATGGCCGCCGCAAAACTCCATCAAGTGATAT
>Ga0182030_10019168_pt1 | contig 13053 bp, 13 predicted proteins | sample 812S3MmetaG_FD_121299 | JGI IMG/M metagenome (GOLD analysis project Ga0182030, IMG submission 121299) | Permafrost microbial communities from Stordalen Mire, Sweden - 812S3M metaG (Illumina Assembly) | ecosystem: Environmental > Terrestrial > Soil > Wetlands > Permafrost | place: Sweden... | reverse complement strand
CGACCGGCAGTTGTGTCGGTACCTGCTGATGGCATCTAATCGAACGACCGTAGCCCCACCTTCGGACCGCGTCCGGCTCATCGTGGCATCCTCCGTGATGCTCACGTTCATCTCCTTCTGGCGCGCTGCTGCCATCGTTCTCAATGATCTTGGTTCGTCGGCTTTTTACGCCGGCGGCATCGCCGAGCAGGCCGTTGGAGCAGCAGCTCCCTGGTTCATTCTCGGCATCATGCTGTTCAGCTTCGCCGTGCGCGCGGTCTACGTCGAGAGCTGTTCGATGTTCACGCGCGGCGGTGTCTATCGAGTCGTCAAAGAGGCTCTCGGCGGTACCTTCGCCAAGCTGAGCGTTTCGGCTCTAATGTTCGATTACATCCTGACCGGACCAATCTCTGGAGTTTCGGCCGGCCAATATATTACCGGGATGATGAACGAGTTAATGGTGGTTGCAGCGCAAAGTCACTGGCTGCCGCCTGCGCTCATGGACACGCACGGCAACCCCTTCCAGTTCAGCATGAATTCGACCTCTGCTGTCTTTGCGGCCGCTGTCACGATCTATTACTGGTGGCAGAACATCAAGGGAATCGAAGAATCAAGCGACAAAGCTCTGCGAGTCATGCAAATTACCACTGTGATGGTGGTCATTCTGCTGATATGGGGAAGCTATTCGGTACTTAGTCGGGGCGCCCATCTCCCGCCCGCGCCTGTCTCAGGGAATCTTAAATTCAGCGACGATGCGCTGGGATTCCTCAAAGGAACCCGGTACGTCCCAATCCTGGGAATGTTCGGAATCCTGATGGCATTTGGCCACTCGATTCTTGCCATGTCCGGCGAAGAGAGCCTAGCCCAAGTCAATCGCGAGATAGAGCATCCGAAGCTGAAGAATCTCAAGCGCGCGGCAATTGTCATTGCGATCTATAGCCTGATCTTCACCGGCGGCGCAACGTTGCTGGCTTCGATGCTGATTCCGACATTTGAGCGGACCCACATCTATCAGGACAACCTGATCGCGGGCCTCGCGATGTACATGGTCGGACCCGCGTTTTGGCGCATTGCGTTTCGCATTTTTGTTGTATTCGTAGGCTTTCTTATTCTTTCCGGCGCCATCAATACGTCGATGATCGGTTCGACGGGAGTATTGATGCGCGTGGCGGAAGACGGAGTTCTGACAGACTGGTTCCGCAAACCGCATCCGAGATTTGGAACAAGCCATCGGATTGTGAACCTTGTATTCGGACTCCAAATGTTCACGATTATCGTGAGCCGCGGCAATGTCATCACCCTGGGCGAGGCATATGCCTTCGGTGTGATTTGGTCATTTACATTTAACAGCCTTGCCATGCTCGTCCTGCGCTGGAAGTACCATGGCGAGCGCGGGTGGAAGGTTCCCCCGAATATCAAGATCGGCAAGACGGAAGTGCCTGTCGGGCTCTTCTGCGTCTTTCTCGTCTTGCTTTCAACCGCGATTACGAATCTCTTCACTAAGTCCGTAGCAACTGTTAGCGGGATACTGTTTGCGGCGGCGTTCTTTATTATTTTCACCGTGTCCGAGCGGCAGAATCTGCGCAAGCATGCGCTAACTGCCCGCCAGATGAGAGATCATTTTCAACTGGAGCACCAGGACAACATCAGCAGAGAGTCGGTAGCCATCCGTCCCGGTGCAATCATGGTTACGATGCACGATGCGGTGAATCCTGTCGCGCTGAAATGGGTATTGTCGCGGACCAAGACGGAAGATCGGGATGTTGTGGTTTTGAGCGTACGCATGATGGGAGTAGGAGGCCCAGAATATCTGAGTGCCGAGCAACAAAGCTTTAGCGAGCATGAGCAAATGCTCTTTACCAAGGCAGTTTCAGTAGCTGAAAGTTTTGGCAAGAAAGTCTCCCTGCTGGTCGTACCGGCAGGAGATATCTTCGCCGCGTTGGCACAAGGCGCAAATTCGCTCGAAGTTGACTCCGTTGTTTCAGGGATTTCCAGCTCCATGACTCCAGAAGATCAGGCGTTTCATCTTGGACAAGCCTGGGAAGCACTGCCCGAACCAAAGCGTCAATTCAATTTTTTCGTCATCGGTTCGAGTGGTGAGACCAGCGTGTTTTATATCGGGCCTCACGCTCCGACGCTCAGTCCCGACGATGTGCAATTGGTGCATAGGTTGTGGCTGAATATGAAGCGCGACCCTTCGGTGCAGGATTTGCACCACAGCGACATCATCACGTACGCATTGACTCGGCTGGCCGGCCAATATGCTCGCGAAAAAGCGGAGATATTGCGCGAGCTGCGCAACTATCGTGCTGCAGAGGCACCAAGTTTACGTATGGGTAATCAGGAACTACCGGCACCGCCACCGCCTTCTGCTCCAACCAATCAGAAGTCTCAGACAGTAAAATATACGCGCGAGCTTTAGTCTTCTTCCAACGAAATCTTAATATTCTTTCCCAAGGCAAAATTCAAAGTCCAATCCATCGATGTACTTCCATCTTTCATCTCAGGCTGACAATCTCAATCGATAAGTAACTTTAGTTATAGCGGCCGAAAACTGTGGCGCTCTGGCTCGCGTCCCTCAAAGTATCTTTTCGTGCTGCGCGTTACTTGCATGAAAGCATTTGGCTTGATTACCTATAGCTTCCCACTACAATCAAGCCCGCAGGAGGCTGTGCTTTTTTGTTTGTAAATCGGACAAGATTTGCGTATTGTGATTCAGAACACAAAATGCCAATCGCGAACACTTGGTGATGTACATGCCACGCTCAGTGGGCCACTTATGAGCGCGTAATAGGAGGAGCCATGGGAGTTTCAGAGATTCTAGCGCAAATCGATCACGAGATAGTCCAGTTGCAACAGGCGCGCGCGCTGCTAAACGGGGCCTCAAACGGAAAGGTTCGAATTGCTCGAACCGGCAAGAGAGTTACAAAGAAAAAGCGCAACCTTACGCCGGAAGGGCGCAAACGCATTGCCGAGGCCGTGAAGAGGCGTTGGGCTGAACAGAAAAAGAGAGCCGCAGCCGGGAAGTAACATTAGTCGGGCATTACACAAAGGCTGGCCCGTGCCAGCCTTTGTGTTTTAGGGGCCGTCCTACGCAATTAGTTACTCGATCATCTCCCCAGGGGCGCGCTCGATCACTTGAATACTGTTGTCGATCAGCGCCGCCAGTTGCTTCGGCGTTCCCGTCAATGGCGGGAATGTCCCGAAGTGTATAGGTAGAACCAGCTTTGGCTGCAGGAACTCGACGGCGAGTGCGGCTTCCTTTGGACCCATGGTGTAATAGCCGCCAATCGGAAGCATCGCGACTTCCGGATGATACAGCTGCGCGATCAGCTTCATGTCTCCGAAGACGTTTGTATCCCCGGAGTGATACAAGACCGGACCGCCATCAATCGCGAGGACGAAACCGGTAGCGACTCCAACGTAGTGCGTTCCTTGTTCGTCTTGCGCAGCGGCGGAATGCGTCGCCTCGACCATGGTTGCTGCCACATCCTTGAGTTGCGCTGTGCCGCCTAGATTCATGCCCATCGTATTGGAGACCCCTTTGCCGGCGATATACGCGGATAGCTCGTAAATCGCAACGACCGTCGATCCGTGTTTTGTGGCAACGGGAACCGCGTCGGAGATATGGTCGCCATGCCCGTGGGTCAGCAAAACATAATCGATCTTCTCCGGAAGAACATAGTCCTTCGGATACTTCGGGTTTTGTGCGATGAAAGGATCAATCAGGATATTGGTGCCCTTTGCGGTTTGAATCAGGACGGTTGCATGCCCCAGCCAGGTAATGCGAGTTCCCTTCAACAAACTCATGAATTTTTCCCTCTCCTTGACGCATTTTAAGATGCGCGGTTTGCAGGTACTGTTATCGGACGCAATCGATTCAGCTTTTCGTAAGCTCCGTCGCGAGATGGCCAGTTCTAGCCCGACACGGCTACGCTTCCCGACAAATTTTACGCGGCGCGCCTACTGGCCTCGATCATTGTCGAATACCGACCTCATCAAAATGCCACGAGGCCCGAGAGCTGGTAAACCTGGCGTACGCCAAAGGACCTCGAAGCCGGAATCCACACCCAATTAAAAAGCAGCATTGACGTTGCCAAGGATCCAGCGTAGTCTGCCAAAAAGGCGAACAAATGGCGAATACTTTCCCTCTCTTCCCTATCCTCGATACCAAACAACTCTCGCGATTGGCCCGTTCTGCAGCTGACGCACCGCTGGACTCGACAGGATGCCTCACCGAGTATCGGCCGCTGGCGATGCGCTCCATCTTAACTAGGGTAAATTCAAAGCGAAAACTACCTTTTACCTACGCCATCAATCCCTATCGGGGCTGCGAATTTGCGTGCCGATACTGTTACGCGCGCTATGCTCACGAGTTTCTTGAGCTCACTGCGGATGAATTCGAACGCAAAATCTATTTCAAAGAAAATGCCGCCTGGCTTCTTTCGCAGGAGCTGAAGAAATTGAAACCGGGAACCGAAATCGCTTTGGGCACGGCGACTGATCCCTTCCAACCGCTGGAGAGGAAACAACTCATCACTCGGTCACTTTTGGAAGTTTTCGCGCACACCAGCGGTTTCGGGTTAGGCATCGTGACCAAATCGACTCTGATCCTTCGGGACATCGACCTTCTGAAGCAGATTGCTCAAGGGCACAAATTGACGGTTCATGTGACGGTAACGACAATCGATCGCGATCTGGCGCGCATCCTTGAGCCACGCGCCCCACGTCCAGATCTTCGCATGCGCACCGTGGCGCGCTTACGACGCGCCGGAATTCGCACTGGGGTAATGTGTTCCCCACTCATGCCGGGGATTACCGACAGCCGCAGCTCGATCCGGGCGGTAGCCCAAGCAGCCTCCGCTGCAGATGCCAGCTTTTTTGTGGCAGGAGCGCTCTTCCTCAAGCCCTGTTCGCTGCCGACTTTCCTCGATTTTGTCGGTGAGCATTTTCCCGACCAACTGGCAGCGTACAAGCAGCGGTACGCGAACAGCGCCTTCGTCTCTCCCGAGTACAGAAAACGGATGGAGGAACTGGTGAATTTGATCCGCATCGAGAACAAGCTGGGACAACGTCGTGCCCAGAAGCAGCCCAGCTTCAATTCAATGGGGCAGGTCGAGCCAATTGAGCTGCAACCGTGGCTTCCGCTCTTGGAAGACTAGCGCGTAATGAGGACTTCGTAGACGCCGTCTTTGGCGAGGAATTGCCGGAATCCGGACCAGCGGGAGAAGAGGGCCTGGATGCTGCGATTGGTAAAGGCCCGCTGAATTGGAAAGGGCTGCGCCAGTTGCATTTCCACTTCGTCCGTCCCGGTGACATGAAAGCGGCAGTATGCCGTCTCTTCTTCTTTTGACCGGGCATGAAAGAAAGCCAGGACCTGTCCTCCAGGATTCATGGCCAAATACAGGTGATCGACGACAGGTTTAATCAGCGGCTCGGGAAGGTAATCGAGGGCTGTCCAAAGGAGAACCGCATCGAAAGTTCGGCCCGAGAACTGGAGAGTGTGATCGAGATACCCTTCAACATTCCAAATCGGATTCTCGTCTTCGTCCTTTCCAACCTGCCAGTTTCCGGCCAGAGCCTCGTTGACCGGATCGCACAGGAAGATACTGTGCCCCAGCTCAGTAAGGTAGTTGATATTGGTGGGCGAAGTAGCGCCAGCGTCGATGACGCGGAGCCCATTCTCGGTTTGAAGGCGCTTCCGCAGCGCAGCCCAACCCCCGGAATGCCTGGGGTACTTCGGACCAGACGGGCCAGAGACAGTGGGATTGTTATCGGGTTTCTTATCGAACAGACGCCTAATCACTCGAAGACCCCATGCCAGGGCAATGTAGATTGCATCCACCAGCCTGCAAATTCAATCCTGGACGAATCAGACCGATCTCGTGCGCCCAATTTGTTGGAGCGCCTTTGAGATGCGAGCGCTCACCAGAAAGACACGATCGAAATGTACTGATTTCGAATTAGATGCCGCTCGCCGCGTTGGATGCTGAGGGGCTCTCCTGGGCTTTGGTGCCTTGGGTCAGATCGACCTTGCCGCGGAAAACTGCATTCTCTTCCACCGCCAGCCTTAGCGCTCGAACATCCCCTTCAACGACGCTTCCCGCCCGCAATTCGACGCGTCCGCTGGCAACGATGTTGCCTTGGAGCCGACCCAGAATCAGGACCTCTCTCGCGGTTAGATCGGCGGCAACGTTTGCGGTTGGCCCAATGGTCAGGCGTCCTTCTGAAAGAAGAATTGTCCCCTCCAATTGCCCGTCTACCACCAGATCCTCACTACCCTTCAGTTCACCTCGAATCACGACAGTTTTCCCAATTCGAGCGAGACCGTTCTCCGTTGACATGTGTAATTCCTTCCGAGGCGCCTATTCGAGCATTTTCAGAGTATCAAGACAGTGTTTATACGATACGCCAGCGACACCGGCTAATCTATCATGATGAGTTGAAAATTCCTGAAAATCCCAAGGCCCTGCCCGAACTATACGCAAAAAAACCCGCTTCCTTCAATTCAAGAAACCCGGAAGTAACCGACGCGTCTAATAGTCTATGGATCTGTACAAAGCGAGCCGGATGGGGAATGGTCGCTAACCCGTCGCATTTGCGCGGCATCCTTTCCTTGCTGGTACTGGGGTCGATGGCCGCAGGGACCTCGCCGGCAAAAGAAGAGGTCGCGAACGGAGAGTTGCTGAAGCGCGCTCTTGCCATAGAACTGACCAGTATTCGGGACACACAACACCCGTTGCGCTATCGCTTGCGCAAATCCAGCCCTCGACTTTCAACTACCAAGGAGATCTTTGAAACCAAGGACGGCGCAGTTGCACGCCTGGTTGCGATCAACGACCAGCCGTTGAGTGCAACGGACGAGCGGAAGGAACAGGATCGACTCAGCGGCCTGCTGACCGACCCCAGCCGCCAGCGCCACCGCAAGCAGGCGGAAGAAGAGGATACAGGACGCGTTATGAAGGTGATGCGAGCGCTGCCTTCCGCATTTACCTATCAATATGCGGGTGAGGCGGAAGGTCCGACCGGAAAAGTTGAAAAATTCAACTTTCGCCCGAATCCGAGTTTCGATCCGCCAGATCTGGAGACGGAGGCGCTCACTGCAATGTCGGGCGAAATCTGTGTCGATGCGGAGCAAGGTCGCATCGCGAAGCTGGAAGGTCATCTGCAACAGGACGTCGACTTCGGTTGGGGCATCCTGGGCAGACTGAATAAGGGTGGATGGATCGTCATCGAACAAGCGGATGTGGGAAACCATCAATGGCGCATTGTGCACTTTCAAATGGTGATGAGCGGCCGCCTCGTCTTTAAGACCAGGAGCTTCGACACAGTGGAAGATGAGACGCAGTTTGTCCCGGTGCCTGCAGGATCGGGATACGTTCAGGCCATTCAGACGCTGCGGAGCGATTCCGGCAAAGCCGATCCGGCGACGAAATGAGATTGACAGCCCTGATGAAAGAAAAAGGCCCCCTATTGAGGGGCCTTTTCTGTTGGTGCTCGCTGCCGGCCTACTAGATCTTGACGAAAACGATGACCAGAGTGAACAGAGTGAGTGACTCGATGAGTGCCAGGCCGAGCACGAGGAACGTAAAGATTCCAGCGCGCGCCCCAGGGTTGCGGGCGAGTGCTTCGACGGCAGAGCCAACGGCTTTGCCTTGACCTAGCCCGCACAGACCGGCCGCAAGTCCCATGCCGATGCCTGCCCCGATCGGAGCAAAGCTGGCTGCGCCTGTTCCGCCATCCGCAAACACCGGAACCGCGAAACAGAGGATCGCCAGCGCGATAAACACGTATTGAAGTTTCTGCATAGTTCTCCAGCTTCTCTTTGGATTGACTGCCAGTGGGTGGTTGAGGCTCACCGAGCTGGCCCCCTCACGCTTGCAGCCTTCCGTTGCTCCGGAGCGGAAGCGCTCTCCGGCGGAATCTTTTTCTGTTTTGAACTCAGGCGGGCCAAGCCACGATCCTGGGTGCCCCAGGTCTCGATTCTGAGACCTGGGAAAGCAAGAACCATCACAGGTGCCACACTAGTGCTCGTGCGAAACCGCCAGCGACAGATAGATCATCGTCAACAACATGAAGACGAAAGCCTGAATCACCGACACTGCAACGTGCAATCCAAGAAAAATCGCCGGTACCGCGATCGGGATAAGCGAGAAGAACACCAGCGTCACCAGGTCGCTGGCAAACATATTGGCGTAGAGACGAACGGTGAGCGAGAGCACGCGCGCCAGATGAGAGATGATTTCGATAACAAACAGCAGCGGCGCCATCCACCAGATCGGTCCGGCAAATTGCTTCAAGTAACCGATGGGTCCATTTACGCGGATGCCGTAGAAGTTGTAATAAAGGAACGTCAGAAGCGCCAGGCCCAGCGGCACAGATACCTGCGTCGTGGGCGCAGGAATGCCGGGAATCGCGCCGAGCAGATTGTTCAGCAGGACGAACAGAAAGATGCAGGTAACGAACGACTGAAACGGTTCATACCCATGACCGATAATCTGCTCCGCCTGGCCGCCGATCGCTTCATGAACCATCTCGGCAACTTGCTGCGCCGGGTTCGGGCTCTCCACCGACAAACTGGTCCGCACGACAACGAAGAAGAGAATCAGGCTGCCGGCGACCAGCAGCTCAAGCGCAAATGCGTCCGTAATCGCAGTTGCCGGGGTGGAATGAATCCCCACAGCGTTCTGCAACGAGGCGACTGGGCCACCAAATACGTTATTCAACAGGTGGGTAATTCCGAGCGATGCCTGCATGAATCGTGAGTTCTTTCTGCTTCCGCAATAGATTTCTTGTAGCCGTCAACTTCTTGATCTGCGAACCTTAGTCCCGCAACAGGCGGATCACTTCCCAACCTACGGACATCACCGCCAACGCAAGGCCAAAAAGAAGGGCGACAACCGATCCCTTGAAACATTTCAGGCTACCATAGATGACCCCGGCGAAGAGTGCGAGCCGCATCACAAAGAAGATCACCACCGCCGCGGCACTCGTCGGCGTCCGCTGCTTGTCCATGCGCGCATTGAAGACCCGAACCAGGTGCCGCCATTCAACAATGCTGGCTGCCGAGATGGCCGCGCCGGTAAGAAGCATGGCACCATTGCGCCAGTTCGATCCGATGGCCACCGCGGCCGACGCAAGAACTCCCAACACAACGGTGATCCAGAGCGCTCGCTTGAGCATTGTTTGCAGCGCTTCGTCGGTCAGATCAACGATGGGATGAGTTTCTTGTGTCGTCATTTCGATACGCCTGAATCGCTTCCCGTCTTGCTCGATCCGGCCGCTTTGGGGGCACTCTTCTCCGCGTCCATCGCCAAGCGGATCACGTAATACAATCCCGCGATGCAGCCAAAGATCACGCCCACAATCGTCATCCACGATTGATGCAATTTCGCGTCGGCCCAGGCTCCCGCGAGCCATCCAACGATCATTGCCGATGGAAGAACAAAAGCGATCTGCAAAAGCTTTTCGGCCTGGACAAGGCTTTGAAACCCGCCGGCAGCTTTGCCTTGCGTCTTGTTCTCGGGAACTGGATCGTTATAGGTCATCAAGGCCAGCATTCAGCTGAATTGCTTTGTAACAGGGCACGACTTCAGTCGTGCCGTTAAAGGCTCAAAAATCGCGGGCTTCAGCCCCTGAGCGCCCTTCACAAGCATACAGCGCCATCTCGCCAGCAGGTATACTTCCCTTTTGAGCGGTTGCTGTCGGAGTGGAAGGATCTTCAGTGTTCGATTCGGAATTCGAGCGCGGCCTTTTCGAGCTGCGCAAGGCAAAATTAGTCGAAATTGAAAAGCTGGGACAATCGGCCTATCCCAATCAATTCCCTGCCTCGCACACCATTCCCGCGGTTCGAGCCAAATGGGACAAGTCGACCGCCGAGGAGCTCGAAGCCAACCGAGTAACGGTCGCCGTTGCCGGCCGCCTCATGGCCGTGCGCGCCCAGGGCAAGGCTGGATTTGCCACGCTCCAACAGGGCGGAGAGCGGGTGCAGATCTATGTCCGGCTCGATGCAGTCGGCGAACAAGGTTTCGCGCTTTACAAATTGCTCGATCTCGGCGACCACATTGGCGTGTCGGGCTATCTCTTCCGCACCCGCACCGGTGAACTGACGGTCCATGTCGAGCGCCTGACTTTCCTATCGAAAGCCATGCTCGCGCTGCCCGAAAAATTCCATGGCCTGGCCGATGTGGAGCTACGTTACCGCCAGCGCTACGTCGACCTGTTTACCAATCTCGACAGCCGCGAAGTCTTCGTGAAGCGCGCCAAGGTGCTCAAGGCCATGCGCAAATTCTTCGATGACCGCGACTACCTAGAAGTCGAAACACCTATGATGCAGCAGATCGCCGGCGGTGCCGCGGCGCGGCCCTTCAAGACGCATCACAACGCGCTCGACATGGATCTGTTTCTCCGCATCGCGCCGGAACTTTATCTCAAGCGGCTCGTCGTCGGCGGACTCGACCGCGTCTACGAGATCAATCGCAACTTCCGCAACGAAGGCGTAAGCACCCAGCACAACCCCGAGTTCACGATGCTCGAGTTCTACCAGGCTTATGCGAATTACCACGACATGATGCAACTGACGGAGGAGTTGGTCGAGTTCGTTGCCCGCGAGGTAAATGGAACAACCATCGTCGAATTTGATGGCAATACCATCGATCTTGCGAAGTGGCAGCGCCTCACCATGCAGGAGGCCATCCGCGAGTTTTGGCCAGAGGAAGCAGGCGCAAAACCGCCAGAGACGGCCTTCAAAAACATTGATGCGTTTAGGGCCCGAGTTCGAGCGGCAATCGACACGCTAGAATCGATTCCGACTCAGCGGATTATCGAGTGCGTAACGGTTGGACGACTTCAAGAACTTAACACCGTGAACAGGGCTTTGACGGAAATCTACGACGAAACGTTTAAGAATTCTCCGCTGGGCAAGTCGGTTTACCACCTGTTTGAAGCAGTCGTAGAGCCCTTCCTCGTGCAGCCGACCATCATCTACGACTACCCGACGGTCGTCTCACCGCTCTCGAAAGCCAAGCCCGACGACCCCGAACACGTAGAGCGCTTCGAATTCTTTGCCGGCGGCTTCGAACTAGGAAACGCCTTCAGCGAGCTCAACGATCCAGTCGAACAGCACAAGCGCTTCGAACAACAACTCGGCGAGCGCACACGCGGCGACGACGAAGCCCACCAGATGGACGAAGACTACGTCCGCGCCCTGGCCTATGGGCTACCTCCCACCGGCGGCGAAGGCATAGGCATCGACCGACTCACCATGCTCCTGACCGGCTCAAAATCCATCCGCGACGTAATCCTCTTTCCGCTGATGCGAAATGCAGGGAATAGGGAGTAAAAAGCGAATGCATCGTTTGCCAATTTCTGAGTGGCCACAGGTCGAAAACCTCCTCGCCACGCCCGATCCGGGTTTTCTATTCCCTACTCCCTATTCCCTACTCCCTTTCTCCAGGAGCATCGAGCTACTTTGAATATCCTCTTCGTCGGCGACATCTTCGGCCAACCGGGTCGCAGGATCGTGCGCGAGCACATCGGCCATATTCGTCAGGCCCACAACGTCGACCTCATCATCATGAACGTCGAAAATGCAGCCGGCGGGTTCGGCGTGACGCCGCAGATCGCCGATGAGCTCTTCGAATTAGGCGCAGACGTGATGACCACCGGCAATCACGTCTGGGACAAGCGAGAGTTGCTCGACTACCTCGCCTCCGTCCCCGCTGACAGCCACGCCCGCGCACGCCGCATTCTGCGCCCGGCCAATATGCAGCCCGGTCTTCCCGGCTACGGCGTTTACGAAGGAACCATCACCGATGGGCCCAACAAGGGGCTGCCCTACGCAGTCCTCAACCTGATGGGCAAGGTCTTCATGAGCGGAACCAACGACCCGTTTCACGCCGCGACCAATCTGCTTGCCGGAATCAAGGCCAAAGTCATCCTATTGGATTTTCACGCAGAAGCCACCAGCGAAAAAGTCGCGATGGGCTGGCATCTGGATGGCAAGGTGACCGCAGTCCTGGGAACACACACACATATCCCCACCGCGGATGAGCGTGTGCTTCCCGGCGGCACAGCCTACCAGACCGACGTTGGGATGAGCGGCCCCTACGACAGCGTCATCGGCGTCGACAAGGACCTCGTGCTGAATCGGTTCCTGACCGGCATGCCGGGCAAGTTCGAACCGGCCAAAGGCAATCCAAAAATCTGCGCGGCGCTCATCGCCTGCGATCCCAGCACCGGTCGAGCCGCCGCTATCCAGAGAATCATGCTGGGCGAATAGACTCGGTCCGCCCCAAGCCAAACATCCTGATCCCAAAAACAAAGAGGGCAGCCCTCGCAGGCTGCCCTTCATGATTCCCAGGATTATGAGCCATGAGCCGAGGCCCCAAAGTTCCGAGGCGCTCGGCCGTCTCTCGTTCTCCGCGCTCTAGCCAGCCTTCTTGTGCACAGGCGCGTGATGCACCGGAGCCTTCTTTTTCTCCGCCTGCACGAATCCATCTTTAAGCACGATTTCCGCTCTTTGGGCAGTAGCCGCAACAGCGGGTGTGGTGGCCGTAGCTGGCTGGGCATCCGCGGCCGGAATCTGCGTGTAGGTGTCGTAGGTGCCATCCAGCTCGGTACCCGGTTGGGTCTTCAATTCAACTCCGACCGCCGGAATTTCGCTATCCTTCAACGGCTCCTTCAGATTCACGATGAAGTCTGCAATCTTGGCATCCTTCGCGTCTTGAGTTACAGCGACCTTGATCTGCGAAGCTGTCGCCGCAATCACGATTCCCGGAACCGGCGTCTGTTTGCCTTGGAGCAAGCCCCAGAGTTTATCCGCGTCTTCTTTGGAACCGAATGCCAGGATCGTTTCCTTATCGGCCAACGCCAGCGTCGTAAGGTCAGGCGTGGACACGATCAGGTCGTGAATCTGTTCCTGCGGGCTCTTGGCAGGGTCGATATGGAGGTTGGCCGGCGGAGAATACGAGGCCTGTGCCGCCTGGGTCTTGATCGCATCCAGACCGTCAAGCCCGCCATGGTACTTCTTGTAGTAATACTCAAGCTTCGGTTCGATCTGCGCCTTGTAGTTTG
>Ga0182030_10019167_pt1 | contig 13054 bp, 18 predicted proteins | sample 812S3MmetaG_FD_121299 | JGI IMG/M metagenome (GOLD analysis project Ga0182030, IMG submission 121299) | Permafrost microbial communities from Stordalen Mire, Sweden - 812S3M metaG (Illumina Assembly) | ecosystem: Environmental > Terrestrial > Soil > Wetlands > Permafrost | place: Sweden... | reverse complement strand
TCCCGCACAAACTGAGAATTATTCTCCGCCGCTACAAGGAGGCCAACAACGCCTCGCAATCCAACAATTGCGGCGCGGAGATCGCCGCATGAGACAGAGAGAACTTAGCACTGACCAGTTTAAAGAATAGACCATGAGAAAAGCGCTTATCGTCGGGATCAACAACTATCCGGGGGCACCGCTCAAGGGGGCTGTGCATGATGCTAATTCAATAGCGAGTGTTCTTGAAACACATGGAGATGGTTCTGGATCACCGAATTTTAGCGTTAGACTCTTGACAGCACCAAGCGACACCTTCGGCAGGGCTGAGCTTCGTGGTGCGGTTGAAAAAGTTTTCGATGGCGATTGCGACATTTCCCTCTTCTATTTTTCTGGACACGGGCTGATCAAGAGTACAGGCGGATACATAGTTACGCCTGACGCGAAAAAATACGACGAAGGCGTCTCGATGGATGACGTTTTGAATATCGCCAACCAATCGAAGGCCAAGAATAAAGTTGTTCTCTTAGATTGTTGCCATTCTGGCGCGTTAGGAACGCCCACCATCACAGGAGCAGGTATCGCGTTATTGAGCGAGGGACTCTCCGTATTAACGGCGAGTCGAGACTCTGAATCAGCACTTGAAGTGAACGGCAAGGGCGTCTTTACTGCGCTGGTTGTCGATGCCTTACAAGGGGGCGCGGCGGATTTGCGCGGACACGTCACGCCGGGCAGTATCTACGCTTATGTTGATCAGGCTCTCGGCCCGTGGGAACAGCGTCCCATATTCAAAACCAACGTGACGCGCTTCACATCACTGCGCTCAGTAACCCCGCCTGTTCCTTTGGAAAAGTTGCGGAAACTTGTCACGTATTTTCCAAACCCGCAAGATGAGTATGCCCTCGACCCATCTTACGAGTTTACTGAAAAGGCCGCAAATCCTGCGAACATTGAAATCCTCAAAGACCTGCAGAAGTTTGTCAGTGTTGGGCTAGTCGTCCCCGTTGGTGAAGAACACATGTACTTCGCTGCGATCAACTCGAAATCGTGCCGCCTGACTGCTCTCGGCTATCAGTATTGGAGACTCGTAAAGGAAAAGCTTCTTTAGAGAAACATTTGTTCACAGCGTTTCTCTTGACGGTGGTAAAGCACTATGAATCGCGAAGACGTTGAACGAGTGGGACTCGGCAAGCCTGAGTCTACGAATATATCAACAAATAAGCCTATGAATTTCCCTGTCACCGGATTGCCGGAGCACCTTGAGGCGAGAATTATTAGTAACTATAAATATCACTTGTCGCGTAAAGGTGATATCTTTGCATACACGCAGAATCATTCTTCCCCGACGCCAGAGGCGGCATTACAAGCGTTGAAAAACTTGCTCAATTGGGACCCCGTCTGATTGCGAAATCTCGTGAGGATGTTCGAGTCCACCCTTTTGAGCATGAGGGTCAGTCGGGTCGAGACACTTGAACTCTGTTCTCAGCGCCTCCTTGACCCTCTTCCGCCAGACAGTCTTTTGGCGTTCACTACAGTTCGTCATCGGGCCAGCCAAGTAGACGCTCAAGAGCTTCTTCGTCATATGTACCTTCCCGGCGAGAATGCAGAATGCCTGAATTGCGTATCGCAGGATTGCCACAAGTCTATGTCTGGCGTACTGGGCTGTCCATCTTGACAGTCGGTTTTCCGCAATCTAACCCCCAAACATGCCCCTCGACCGCCAACCCGGCCAGAGCCCCTCAGGACGCTCTTGTTGTCGCCAGATAGGTTGGGGTAGGCCGTGGCGGATCAAATAGCTCTGCGGAGCTTGTAAACCACCCTACGGAGCGTCTCCTGCCCCCGAGCGCACCATCCGGTTACCATCATTCCATGGAGAGCCTCAACATGCGAAAGTCTGGACTGCCTTCCGGGCTCGGCTTTTCTTCGGCAAACGCGGGCTTTTCCGGGCAAATGTTCTTTTGGCCTCGCAATCTGCCTCAGCAGCGATACAATTCCATGGAACCGGTGCTCTGAAAAAGGCGATTACGGTTCAACATGGCTTTTGAGCATCTAGTTTCCGGGCTCTTGAAGCTTGGAGGAGAAGAGATGGTGGACGAAAAACGAGTTCTTACTCCCGCGGAGAAGGCGGAGTTACGGAAGAAACACAGCGTCTGCTACATCTGCCTTCAGCCCCTTGAGAACTATGAGGCTGGCGAAATTGAGTACGACCACATCTATAACTACGCGGATGGTTACCCGCAGGAGTTGTCTAATTTCGCTCCGGTGCATGCTTCAGACGATCCGAACAAATCTGATTGCCACAAATACAAGGGTAAGAAATCGCCAGTTGAATATCGTGAGGAACTGCGTATCCTAAAGGCGCTCAAGCAAATCACTGGGTTAAAGGATCTCTGCCCGAAAGCCGTTCCTTCCGTCTATTCGATTGCCAAGAACTCTGGTGCCATCACCATTAACGGGACAACTCTTCCCCTCTACAACCAACGGATAGGCGTAAGGGACAACTATTACTTCTTCCACGAAGTTGAGGTCAAATACATAGAAAATGATGACGAGATTCAGTTGCGTCCGTTGGAGCCGAAGGTTCTCCCATTGATTTTCAACCTAAAGCGGTCAGTACAACTCTTGCCAACGCTCGGACGGTTGGATGCGGAATCAAAGACGATAAAGATTTTTGACGGGCAGCATAAGGCCGTCGCACAAATAGTGGGGAACAAGAGGGAAACCATTCCCTGCATAGTTTTTGTGCATCCGCCTGTAGCCGACATTAGGGTAGTGATTTATGAAGCTCATACGGACTTCGTTCAGCAGCGATACAAGAAGTCCCACATTGACGCTAAGCTTGCTGACATTTACGGCCAGAAGATCGAAGCCTATCGTAAACAAGTTGGCGATCCGAATGCACTGTTCACGGAGGTGGACATTCTCAGAGGAGAGTCCAAGGCAGAGGTAAGGAAATTTCTCTTGGCCTCTGTCATAGCGGAGATTAGAGAAGCGCGATCATTCGTGAGGGATTACGCTGCGGAGGACAGGCTGAGCCAGAAACGGAAACCGATCCTTTGGCAGAGCTTGGAGCGCCTAATCGGCAGGTTCTGCAAGCTCGACGCCATCTCGAAGAATTCGGACGATCCGGAGAACTACCGATCAGAAGAGGTTGAAAACGTCTGTTTCATCCTAGACCAGATTGAATCGCTAGCAATCAAAGGAAAATGGTCGGCTGATAGTTCCGACTCGCACTTACACAAGCTCTCACGCACCTATTTCTACAAGACTGCATTCAACACTTGGATTGAGGTTCTCGCAGAAGCGCTGAAATTTGCTTTCGAACAGAAGCGAGGAGCAAGAATATACGAGCCGATTTGTTTTCAGAAGGAGTTCTCCCCGGAGACGAGAGCCCGTTTTATTCAGATCATGCAAAAGCTATTTGAGCACCCGCTATGGGTACAAGAGCCCATACAGGATGAAATTGCCAAGGCGAATCAAGATGTGGTCGTGGGGAATGTCTTTAAGCGCGAGGGTCTTGATTACATATACTTGACGAAGCTCTGAGTAGGGGCTAGCCGCCTAACAGGCCTTCAATATCACGGGCTCCGTGAATGACGTGAATAATCTCAACCCCATTTCGCCTTGCCTCCCCACAATGAATTCGGGAGTACGCAACGCTCAAAGACTCTGCGGCCTCAACAGGTCATTCGCATCGCACAACGCTATGCCTAACACAAGCCTTCGCTGTTGGTTCGACGCCGCCACGGCCTCTAGGTAGCTTCTTCTGGTATGATCTTCACTGCATCCCAAATGCCAGTACATGTTATGCGGTCCGCATCCTCGGGTGATCCTGCGTTGGAAGCGATCCTGTTCGCTCTTTTTCTGTTTGCTTGCATCTATTGGGTTCGGGCGTTACACCTCGCACGCGAAGGGGCGGGGTTCATTTTGCAGAACCTTATACATGCAGCAATTGTCTTCGTCGTTGCATTCTTCTTATTCGGTGCCGCTCAGAGGCAGACGAACATGCTTCAGGAGCAACGAGTCGTTTTTGCTGGCCTAATCGCTTTGGTCTTCCTGATTGTCGAAGGCAAAACAAGATCGAGGCATATTCCGAGGTCAATTCGGAAGGCAGTAATTGCACGCGACCTCAAAGGTGCCAGATTCAATCCAAGAAAACACCACATCGACCATGTTTGGCCGTTCTCACGGGGCGGAAGTCACACTTCAGACAACCTCAGGGTCATGAATAAGAAAGAAAACCTGAAGAAGGGTTCCAAACGTCCACGGTTTAGAGATATGTGGTGATTCGACGGGTGGCCTTCCGCAACGAACGCCCCATCGTCAACCAGTATTCGTTCCCCAATCCTCGGGTGACCGGGTGAGGCGCAATCACAGCGACGGTCTTCCCAATGCGGCACAGGCCATTCGAATCAAACGTTACGCCGGTAATTTGCTCCCACGAGTCGCGTTGCCCCGCCCCGTAGCAGGGGTGATGCCGGAAGCTCAGAAGGCGGAAGCTACGTCGTAGCGCCATTAGCTTCGACCGGGATGCCACCGGGGGTTGTTCAGCTTACTGTGGTCGGGAAAGTGTTGCTTTAGAAGCTTATGCCAGTGGTCGAAATCTTCTTGAGTCATGGGATACAGCTGATGGGGTTGAAGGAAAAACTCCGGTGGAGATTTCTGCAAGACGCGATGTCCAATGCCGCGATGAGCGCATTTTGAGCAGACGTATTCGCGGTCCTCATTAGCTACGTCCTGCCCTGATGTTCCACGGAAGTCGGAGTCGATTACCCAATGTTGACCCTCACACACCGGGCACTGTAGCTCTACCATTCTGGGCGGTGTCATTCTTGACTCCTCAGGCCATCACGATATATTTTCGCAGGTTTTCGTGGCGTTTCGCCAACAACGAAACGGCGCTACTGAGGTCTCCCGCCTCAATGTCCTTGCGGGAAATCACGATTCTCAAGAAGTCGGGTTCTATTCTCGCGGTCATAAAGTCTCGGCTCTGGAGCAAGGAACTCTGAATTTGAATCATGCTGGTAGTGGATGCCTAATCAACATCGGCCCTCTCGGGACGAAGGAATTTCCGTACGGCTTTTTCTTCCCAAACGGGATGAAAGTGCCAACGTGAACACGATTTAGTTCTGCAATCTTTTCCAGTGATTCTACTTCCCAGAAAAGTAGAAAATCTCCTCCGTCGCTGTCAGATTCTGGGCGAAACATCATATCGTCTGGGTGTAAGCCGTTAACCGTTGCTCCGACTTTCCGGAGATAACGAGCACGCCATGACACTCTGAAGTCGTATTGACCACCCCCATAGGATTCATAAATGTAGACATCCACGGGTTTATCACCGCGCTCTTGGTCGAGTTTGAAAAAGACATCCCAGTTGCCGCTTCCGAACGCCACTCTATTCACCGTCTGAAGCTTAATGAGCGACGATTCGAGGTGCTCCTTTGGGACTGGAGCAAGTAGGGCAATGCCGATAGCGCAATCAACTTGGTCAGCCATGTCGGTGGGGTCTCTAATGGTGTGAGTCTCAGGCATATCAATCTTATTCACTTTCGCCCGTGCTTGTCGGCACCGCAGTGTACATTGTGGATACGAATTTCTAATCTGCCCTCAATGTTCTCAAACACAAATCCCCCGGCATGGTTACCGCATGCAAGGGGATTCGCGGTTAGGAGCTAGAGCGAGGACTCATCGGGTCTTCATGCTTTGTAGGTGGTTCTCTTAAGCGGAATCTTTCATCCTGCACTGGCTCGACGATTTTAGTGTGAGCATTGTCCTCGACCATTTTATGCGAGTACAACGGACGTTTGGGGAATAGGTGATTGTGTACGTCTGATTGATGTCCAAAGCTCATGATTGTCTCCAATCGTTTGCTGGTTGGTTGTGAGAGGCGCTCGTCAGGAGCAAGCCGTCATCAGCTAGAGGCGAGGAAGCGAACATGTCGTACTCTCCAATTAGACGCTTCAATCAACGATAAAGTCCAATTTCATGTTTCAGCCATAAGGGACAGTTCTGAATCTCTATGCATGGCAACAAATCAAAAATCCAAATCCGACTGAGTGAATCCCTTTGCAGCGAGAGCCTTCCTCCATTCATCGCAACTTTCCTTGGCCTTTTTAAGCGTCGGCCAACGCTCCCATTCAGGCGATTCCCACATCACCTGCCGGTCGATTTCGCTCCATAAGGCGCGTGTTAGCTTCACGACAAAGCCCGGTCTGAACGCATCGTTCGATTCCTCGATGCAGAGTTCGAAGAACTCTTGCTCGGCCAGAGGAGAGTTGTCAGCACCGGGCTTCGAGAGCACTTCCTGCAATACGAATTTCCGTTGCTGATTCGCCAGCGCCACGGCCTCTAGGTACTTGCGGGTTGCTTCGGCGTTGCGCTCCGCTTCGCCTTCGCCCGGTTCATCTCCACGACGAGATTGTTGGTCCTTTTTCACGGCTTCCTCCATCCAGTCTTGACGCGCAAGGAACAACGGTTGATATGTCGTTCGCACTAGGCTTAGCCGGAGGTTGTTGGCAACGCCGAGTACACCTGAGGCTTCAAAGTGAGTTTGTCTTCGAGGGGTCCGGACAGAACATAAGCGTGAGGGATCGTGGAAAAATCAAATACGCGGTAGAGCCGATACGAATCGCGCTCCCGCTCGGCCACGGCAATCTCGTTTGGAGAAATAAAGAATGGCGTCAGGATACCGGCGTTTGTGGTCTTGACCTCCAACAGAAGTTCCACTCCATTCTCATCGAAAGAAACGATGTCATAGCCAAGACCGTCACCGAGTCGCTCTGCTATCCCGTCAACCTGCTCAGCCAAGTCTTTCCGCCCCATTTCCGTGAGCCGCTTCTTTTCGAATGCGACGACCCATTTCTCTCCACTGCGCCCCAAACGGCGGTTCTTTGCATCACGCTTTGCATAATCAATTTTCCGGGCGATTTGGCTCCTTGGTTCGTCGTCGCCGGTGACTGATGGCGATACGTTTGGGGGTTCGACCAAGAGCCCTTGGGCGGTGGTGACTTCGGGGGTGTGCTCGGGAACAGTCTCGAAAACGGAATTATGCTTCGCCAAAGGGTCAAGAACTACGAATTCGAGCAGATGCTGGATGTTGGGAGCAATGCCATTCATCATCCGAGGCAACTCATATTTATAAAGAATGGCGTCGATGTTCTGAAACTTAAAATCGACTGCCCCATGTGGCCTCCCTATTTTCTCCGCTACGGAACGACATGCCTGTGCTCGGTTGAAGTTTTGTCCTGATAATTTCTTGCGTAGACCTTCGAAGTAGGCTTCGACTGCTGCTTCGCATTCATCCAGAGTCCAGTCTGTAGGTCGCCGGTGCTTACCCTCCACGTCGAATCCGAGCGAGAATGCTTTTGTCGCTGCACCGGAACTAGCGATTCCTCCAGAGAACTCTGACGATTGTAGAGGGCCGACATCGGGGAACTGGTAGCCGTGAGCGGCCCCGACAACGGCTTTTGAATCGTATTCGTGACCGCGATAGCGGAGCATGTATTCCCGAGCATGACCGAATCCGTATCGGCTAAGGAATTTGTCTCGCCCAAGTCGGTCGCATTCTTCAATGGCAAACTTGATGGCGGTGGGAGATGTTAGGTCTGAAAGAGACATGTTTCACCCCAAAATTCGGTCTCTGTTGGCATGGGGGAAGAATACCTGAAGTTGTCGCCGATAAATGTGATATTGGGCATACCAACGTTCGAGTTGGCCGTCACTTCTCGTTTGTCCGCTTTCTGTTACGCTTCAATGCAACCATCTCAAGGGTGAAGGAAGTATCATGAAAAACTTGGCGGTTCTGCTCGTGGCCTTCTTCTCGTTGGGTCTTACTTCCTGTGATACTTCAAAATCACCAAACGCCGCTCCAGAGTCCGTTCGCCAAACCCCTTCAGAACCAGCCTCAACAAGTTCAACTGTCCCAGTTGAGAACTGGTCTTATACAGAAGACACCGATGAGATGTCGGGGAAGAAGATGTCGTGGGCTTGTACGTCAGCCCCTGAAGGCGCACAGCTTTGTCTTCGCAAGAAGGGAGGGCAACTTGAGAGCTTCGTAAGCTTCAACAGTGTGGAAGATGGCCAATTCCTATGCCTAGAGGACGATTGCAGTCCGAAAGCTCGTTTTGATAACGACCCGGTAATTACCTTTGGAGGCGTAGAAGCCGCAGGAGGCAAGACGACGATGCTCTTTATCGAGCCTACTTCGAAACTTATCTCCCGCCTTCACAGGGCAAAGACTCTCAAGCTACAGCCTCCAATCTACGAGCACTCGGGCGAAGTCCTGCATTTCGAAGTGTCCGGGTTGAAATGGTAGGTTAGAGGACAATAAATCGTTAGAATCTGTTACACACTGTCCGAAATACGATAATATGGGCGGTTGGCCAGACTATGCTGAGCAACCCGTTTACACCTTCGGAAATCGCTAGCTCCCCTGATGACTTTTTTGGGCGCTCCTCAGAGCGTGCGGAACTGCAAAGAGCGTTAAACACAGGCTCGGCAGCGATTCAGGGTGCCATTGGCATCGGCAAGTCTTCACTTCTCGCATTGACGCGCCTACAATGTGAGGGCTTCGGATCATCGACCAAATCCGCTTCGGTTGTTGTGACGTGCCATAAAGATATAACGACGATTGACCAGATAGCTCAACTCATACTGGAAGAACTTGTTGACGTTGACGAACGGGAAAAGACATTTGCATTCAAGATAGGCACGTTCTTTGAAACCGGCTCCAAGGAGGTCTACAGAAACTTCGTGGCGGGTCGCCACCTAGCCGCCTTGCAAAGGCTTTTGTCGAAAGAATCCTTGAAAGCGGCACTTCGAGACGATGAGATGTTGCTCATAGCAATTGATGAGGCTGACAAATCTCCTGTGCCGTTAACACAACTGATTCGTGCCGTTACAAACCAAGCTCAACAAAACGGCATCAAGAACATTAGATTTCTGCTAGCTGGTGTTGCGCCCTATTATTCGAAGATGCTGGAGGAAGACCGAGGAATTGGACGGTTCATTTATCGGGTGATTAACCTTGACCCCATGTCAGACGAAGACGCCAATGACTTATTGGAGACGAAGTTGGCACAAACCGTCGAAGAGTCTCTCAGGACAGGGGATGAATTGGCGGTTGATCCAGAAGTAATTCCTCGTGTTCGCGCACTCGCTGGTGGACACCCGCACCTTCTACAACTGCTCGGATCGCACATTGTTGAGCAGGAAGATGAAGACCCGGATGGCATAATTGACGCTAGAAACCTAACAGGGGCTCTGACAAAGATTTGTTATGACGACAGAGGTCAGGTATATGAGTCAACTCTCCACATGCTCCATTTGGAGAATCGCCTTGATCCTTTGCTCAAGCTTTTTGCGATTGGCGCTCGGCAGTTTCCGACCCGAATCAACCGATATGCGGCGGCGGAGACGATTGGGGCTGATGCTTTAAGGTGGTTCGTCGATCATGACATTCTTTCAATTGCAGATACTGATCATTACGGTCTCGCCGACGAATTCCTGAGGGTTCGCATAATCCTAGATGCTGAACAGTCAAGAGACGAACGATTGCGAGTGGAATCTGCTATCGTTCGCACCGTCACATTCGGGGAATTCGCAGAGGCAGAGTTGGAGCGAGAAGAGGAAGATGAGGTCGGCATTTCACGCGACGGCGACGAAGACGAGCCTTATCTCTTGCCGATTGAAGAAGAGGATGAAGAATCGGACTCTTCATTCGAATCGTAGAATTCAATTTGCCATAAAGAAGTGAGGCTAGCATGACAACATCAAGATGGCTTGCGATTACAGTGCTGGCCGCTGCCGCATTCGTGCCAGTTATTGCCCAATCGCTCACTGCCTCTCAAGCTAAGGCACATGAGGGAGAGAATGCAACAGTTTGCGGAGTCGTTGCCAGCGAACGTACTGCAACAAGTAGCCGGGGTGAGCCGACATTCATCAATCTTGACGCCGCTTATCCAAATCAGGTTTTCACCATCTTGGTTTGGGGAGATGACAGGAAGAACGTGGGAGAGTTGCCGCACGTTGGTTCACAAGTCTGCGCTAAGGGAATGATTACGGACTACCACGGGGTACCTGAGGTTGTTGTGCGGAGCAGCGGACAGTTAAGCAAGTGAATTGTGGGGGCTCAATTGTTGGGGTCGTCGTCCGTGTCGTCAGTAGAGCCGTTCTCATTCACATAAGCCCGACACCCTTCCGCGAATGAAGGAGAGTTCGATGTATCTCCTGCGGTATCGCAGTCGCCTTCATCGTCAATTCCATTCTCCTCCGCCCAGTTGTACCCGGCTTCGTGTCCGCTGCAATCGGAAGTGCATGGGGACCCTGCGAAGGTTGGGGAGGTTCGTTCGGCTGCGGATGTATCGTCCGACTCTGTTGCAGAGGAATCGGAATTCGAAGGTGTCAATTTGACCGCAGGAGTGTTGCCCACGTCCGTTCTGGAGTGGGTGAGCAGCAAAATCAAGCCAACGGCGATGATGATTGCCCAAATAGCCTTCTTGCTCAAACGAGTCACTTCCTTCCAAGGCATCATAGACCGGATGTTCAACGCGGTCGAAGAAATTCTTTGGCTCGACTAGTTTTAGCATCAACACGCAATGGGATAATGACACTAACTTATGGGAAGAATGACAAGCTGGGTGCAAATCACTCGGGGACGGTCTGTGGCGTTGCTGTGCGGCGTTGCTGTCGTGCTCATCATGGCCGGTTGTCACCGGAACATATCCGGCTCTTATCTCGCCAGTGACAAGAGCGCCGTCGTCTGGCTTCAGGTCGTTCGGACGCCAGACAATCATCTGACCGGCCAAATGGCAGCAACTTTCCTAAAGCCAGATGGCAGCGTTGAACAGAACTCTGCGCCCATCAGCGGAGCCGTTGACGGAGAAAACGTGACAATCCAAGGAAGCCGGTTCTTTGGCTTGGAGTCCTTCGCTTTTTCGGGGACACTGAACGGGAACGTTTTGACGCTGACCGGAGCACAATCCATTCCTCTGACATTCACACGCTCCACGCTTTCCGAGTTTCAGGGAAAAGTTGCCGAGTTGAATGCCCAGTCTCAGGCCATCATCAACTCGCACGTCGCTGCCCAATCCCAACAGAGAACACTCGAAGCGCAACAGGAATTCGTCGCGAAGATTGACCAACTCACACGGAAAATGCAGCAGTTTGATTCGGCGGCGGATGTGCATTTGGGTCGGTTCCCCGGCGCGGAAAAAGCCTATGAGGGAATCACCGCGAAGGTTGCGGGGTATGTTGCACGGGAGCGTCAACTCGCGGGAAATCCAAATGCGTCTGTGACCCGTGGGCAGCTATCTGTTGCTGCGAGTCAAACATCAATTCAGACAGAGCAGATGCACAATCAGGGAGAGACTCTTCAATCGTCTCTTGAAACTGATGTGAAACCGTTGGTGGATGAATCGGCGACTCTGGAGCAGCGTTGCCATGCTCTGCCACTGAATACCGGGAGTATAACCCCGGAAGAGATTCAGAAGGACAATTCGGCTTGTGGACGGCTTGAAAGCGCCGTGATGCAATTCCGACAGAAATTCAATGCGATGTCAGCAGGTCTTTCTCACCTTGAACAGGTTTATCAGCGAGAACGGAACGCACAACTGGAACTCATTCGAGAATCGGAAAAATTGGAATAGGAAGACCACGCTCGTTCTATCCCCGCACAAACGAATTCCCCTCGGAGGCTGTGAGGGGCTTTCGTAGCAGAAGGGAGAATGGAAAGGTGAAGCAGTGAGTCCAGTAGGTTTCCTCGCCCATCTACTTTGAGAATTCCTTGTACAGCCAGAACCCGCCAAGTACGAGGAGAGGCCAGAGCACCGCTGCGATAGTGGCAACTATCCCGCTCGGTAGCCAGCCGAGTCCGACCCCAAAAAGAAATCCATAGGTGTCGATGCAGTAAATCCAGCAGCCCAAGAACACGAGTATCCAAGTTATAGCGAACCCTACCCGATAAACGCACCCCAATAATCCATCATCCCTACTCACAAGCTGTTCTCCGTTCTTCGAGGATGTTCTCCATCTGAAGTTGGGGGCGGTCAATCCACAGTAGCGCCCTGAATATCCACCGTCATTTTACGGTGCGGAAATCCAAGTTGCCGTAGAATCTACATTAGAATCTGCCCACTTGGGTAGAGAAGAGACGATATGGCAACCCGAAAGAAACCGGATGAGGCACAACCCACTCCGGAAATCGAGCAGCCGCCTGAGCAGCCTTTCACCCCAATTGACGCTCCTGTAGAACGCCCAGCCGCTAGAGAGAATTCGAATGCTCGACGGACTTCGAATGGGGGCAATAAACCCGGTGGCGGCAAAGACTCAGGGGGCAAAAAGGCTTTGGTCGGTGGCGGCGGTCACTCAGGAGCCACGCACAGACCTTCGCCAAAGAAAAAGGCGAAGAAGCACGCCGTCAAACAGGACATTATTGAAGTCTATAAGCACGCCACATCGAAGGCGAGGAGAAAGTCTGTTCCACGAAAGCACCGAATTTCAAAAGGTTTTTAGCAACGTTTGATAAGCGGTGAGAGCCGGGGGAAAACTTCATGTACATGACACTTCACGTCGTTCCAAACCGTGGTGCCTATTTGTTGTCAGTCGCAGGAACTCAGGCTAGGGGTGGAGCGGCTCCTAGTAGTAGTTTCGCAACCCTCGCGGAGTTGGTGACAAGCCTTGAATCCGTGGGCATTCTTGCGAACGCAATCAGCCTGATGGAAAGCACATTAAAGGGCGGTCTAGCGTTCACACTACCGGGTGTTGACCTTGTGGACGCAGACTTGCCAAAACTTGGCTTTTAACAGAGATGAGGAATCTTCAATGGTATTGCCAATGAAGAGTGTTTTGCTGATTCTTACTTTGTGTGCCTCCACCGTCTTCGCACAGACGGGAAACCGGGTTTCATTGAAACTAGGCACGGTCACAGTCTGGCTTGGTATGGACAAAGCGGCGGTCAAGCAGCAGGTTGAAGCAAGTGGAATGAATTTTGACCAGTCTAGCCCGAACAACGTGATTGTGGCCGACCTTCAAGCCAAGCGGGTGTTCACGTTGCAATTTGAGCACGATAAGTTAGTCT
>Ga0182030_10019165_pt1 | contig 13055 bp, 9 predicted proteins | sample 812S3MmetaG_FD_121299 | JGI IMG/M metagenome (GOLD analysis project Ga0182030, IMG submission 121299) | Permafrost microbial communities from Stordalen Mire, Sweden - 812S3M metaG (Illumina Assembly) | ecosystem: Environmental > Terrestrial > Soil > Wetlands > Permafrost | place: Sweden... | reverse complement strand
GATTCGGCGCTTACAGGCCGTCTACGATCTCCTTCATCGCAGCAAGTGGCGCCCCGTCGAGCAACCCGACGCCGTTTTGCGGGATATACCAAATCCCCTTTTCCTTCGCCCGGCAGTAAACAACGTAAACGTGAAACTTCTCGCCGGACTCTCCCTCCAAAAGCTCGCCCTGATAGAATATATCTCCGCGGTTTTCGTCTATGAATCGCTGGAAGAGCTCCCGCCACGGATGGGCGGCATCCGGAAGCAGGGTTGGGATCAGTAAGTTCATATCATTTGTACTGATCTTTCGAATTGATTTCGCCACTGCCTTCCGGCGGGTCGCCATAACAGATTCAAAGTCAAGGTCTTCGGGTTTCATGATCTATTGTGTTTGTTGTTTATGCGGCGGAATTAGCGGAAAGATCGGCGCGCAGCACCGCCATGGACCGGGCGGCCAGGGGGTAAAAAGTACGATGCTCGAATACCCGCGGCTCTACCTGGGGATCCTGGGTGTCAAAGACGGTGATCCATCGCACGGCCCGGTCCCGGGGGCCTAGAAGAAACGGAACGCAAGCGGCGTCGGTGTTGAGCAGGATAAGAAAAGTGTCGCCGACGATGCGCTCGCCCCGCTCGCCGGTCTCGTCGATCTGGTCGCCCACAAGCCCAACGCCGAGGCAACGGACGCTCCCGCAATGCCAATCCTCCCCCGTCATTTCCTTCCCATCGGGATTGGCCCAGTAGATATCCTTGATCTCTGCGCCGTAAATGGGGCGGCCTTGGAAAAAGCGGCGGCGGCGGAACACGGGCTGCTCACGCCGTAACCGTGTGAGAACCCGGACGAATTTGAGGAGTTCCCGCCTCTCCTGGTCGAGATTCCAATCGAGCCACGTCAGCGGCGAGTCCTGGCAGTAGGCGTTATTATTCCCTTGCTGCGTCCGCCCCGATTCATCACCGGCGGCAATCATAGGCACTCCTTGGGAGAGAAGCAGTGTAGCCAGAAGATTTCGCTGCTGGCGCCCGCGCAGCGCGTTGACTCCCGCGTCCCCGGTGGGACCTTCAGCCCCGCAATTCCAACTCTCATTTTGGTTTTCGCCGTCTCGATTCTCCTCGCCGTTTGCCTCGTTGTGCTTGCCGTTGTAGCTCACCAGGTCGCGCAGCGTGAAGCCATCATGCGCGGTCACGAAGTTTAAGCTCGCGCTGGGACGCCGCCCGGAGGGTTGGTAGAGATCGCTGCTGCCCGTGAGGCGTGATGCCATCTCCCCGATCGTGCCCGGATGGCCTCTCCAAAAGCGTCGTACGCAGTCGCGGTATTTGCCGTTCCATTCAGTCCATAGCGGCGGAAAATTGCCCACTTGATATCCGTCCGGTCCGAGGTCCCACGGCTCGGCTATTAGCTTGAGTCCAGACAGCACCGGATCCTGCTGGATGATATCGAAGAACGCCCCAAGCCGGTCCACCTCCCAAAGCTCCCGGGCGAGCGCACTTGCCAAATCGAAGCGGAAGCCGTCCACGCGCATTTCGATCGCCCAATATCGAAGCGAGTCCATGATCAACTGCAGCACGTGCGGGTGGCGCATGTTCAGCGAATTCCCGCAGCCGGAAAAATTCACGTACCGGCTGCGATCTCGGTGCAGCCGGTAATAAGACTGGTTATCAATGCCGCGCATCGAGAGGGTGGGGCCAAGGTGGTCGCCCTCCGCCGTATGATTGTAAACCACGTCCAGGATCAACTCGATGCCCGCCCCGTGCAGCGCCCGCACCATAGCCTTGAATTCATTAACCGCACCGCTCCGGCCCGAGGCGGCATACCGCGGGTCCGGCGCAAAGAACCCAAGCGTATTGTAGCCCCAATAATTCGTCTGTCCCCTTGCGGTCAAAGCCCGCTCATCAATGTGGTAATGCACCGGTAGCAATTCCACGGCTGTAACTCCAAGGTCCCGGAGGTAATCGAGGATAATCGGCGAACCAAGTCCGGCATAAGTGCCCCGCAACTCCTCCGGGATCCCGGGATGAATCCGCGTCAATCCTTTCACATGGGCTTCGTACAGGAGAGTTTCGTGCCACGGAGTGCGCGGCGGCCGGTCGGCGCCCCAGTCGAACCCGGGGTCAATTACCTGTCCCAGCGGCGAATATGGTCCGCTATCCGTTTGGTCGCCGCGGTCGAAGAGGGCGTCGTTCCACACCATCTCGCGAGCGACTGCGCGCGCGTACGGATCGAACAGAAGTTTGCGCGGATTGAATCTCTGGCCTTCTGGGGGATTCCACGGCCCATGCACACGATAGCCGTACGCCTGGCCGGGACCAATGCCTGGAAGGTAACCATGCCATACCTCCGCCGTCTGCTCCGGCAGGGTCACGCGGCACGATTCGGTCCACGCGCCCGGCGAATCGAAAAGGCACAACTCCACCTTCGTGGCGTGCTCGGAATAGAGCGCAAAGTTCACTCCGGCGCCATCCCATGTGGCGCCCAACGGCGCTGGGCGGCCTGGCCAGACTTTTGGCCCGGCATTCACGCGGCCGGCTCGCGCGGGATTTGTAGTCGCACTCTCGCATCTATTAGTCATGGCTTTCGTTTCTTATTGGGCGGAGCGGACGTTATCGGCCACCGCAGCGAGTGTCTTCCGGATGACAAATGCGCGAAGATTCGTTTCCGCGCGCTGCCGAATCCCATCCAGCGCCTCACGATCTTTTTCCGAGCTGGATTCGTTCATGCCCTGGATTGCGAGGGCATAAATGTTCAGTTCTTGGGCTGCTCGATGCACATCCGATCCATCCGAAACTTTGTGCACCAAATTCATCAACATAAAATCGGGCATGATCGTTCCGGGTTCAAAATCACAGGCTTCGAGTTTCATAATTGGCTTCGTTCGATTTCATGACTTGGATAGGCGCGTCTAATGTTAGGGGTGCTCAAGAGCGGGTGCCGTCGGAGCTGGCTCCACGATTGCTTCGATGGGAGGCTTGACGCGGAACCATGCGACGTAGAGCGCCGGCAGGAACAGAAGCGTAAGGAGAGTGCCCACGATGATGCCGCCCATCATTGCGAACGCCATGGGAGCCCAGAAGCCTTCGCGGCAAATCGGAATCAGCGCGAGGCTGGCCGCAGCCGCGGTTAACATGATCGGGCGGGTCCGGTGCATCGTGGACTCCAAAACCGCTTCCCAAGACCCCATGCCGTCGCGCCGGTGCTCCTCGATTTGCACGATTAGAATCACCGAATTGCGAATCAGAATGCCGACCAGCGCGAGGACTCCCAGGAGGGCGACAAAGCCCATCGGCGAATTGCTCGGAAGCATGGCGGCCACCACACCGATGAGACCGAGCGGGGCCACCGCGATGACCATGAACAAGCGTTGAAAACTTTGCAGTTGGATCATCAGGATCGTTGCCATCACGAAGAGCATCAGCGGAACGACGGCCGCGATCGGTCGTTGCGATTTTGCGCTTTCCTCCACCGGACCGCCGATTTCGAGGCGATAGCCGGCCGGCAGCGCGCGTTGAAACTCGTTCACGCGTCCGCTGAGCTGTTGGATGATTGTCGCCGGTTGCGTTGGACCGAAGATATTGGCCCGCACGGTAACGGTGGGGAGCCGATTCCGCCGCCAGACGATGGGCTGCTCGAGTTCGTAATGGAAGTTCGCGACTGCGGCGAGCGGGATGGCCTTCCCGTCGCCGGCCATGATCTGCAGGTTTTGCAGGGTCTCGATCGAGCCACGTTCAGTGTCGAATGCCCGGACGAGGACATTCACGAGGTAGATGTCATCACGGACCTGCGTCACGGTGGTTCCGCCGACCACGGTATTCAGCGTTTGCGCAATAGCCTCGGAAGTGACGCCGAGCTGCCGCGCCTTGTCCTGCAACACCTCCAGCTTCACGACGCGCGAAGGTTCCATCCAGTTGAAGCCAACATCCTCCAGCAGGGGATAGTTGCCAATAATCGCCGCCAGTTGCTGGGCAAGTTCCTTCACTTTCGGAATGTCGGGTCCGCTGACACGATATTGCACTGCCCGTCCGGCGGGGGGGCCCATGGGCAGGAGTTCCACTTGAACGTCGATGCCGAGGAACTCCTTTTGGGCCATCTCCTTGAGTTGCGTCCTCAGCCGGTCGCGCGCATCGACATCCTTGGCGACAATGATGATCTGCCCGAAGTTTGGGCTGGCCATCTGAACGTCGAGAGTGAGCACAAAACGAATCGCGCCCTGGCCGACATAGGAGGACCAATTCTCCACATCATTGTTGCCGGCGAGATGACGTTCAAAGCGGTCCATCGCGGCTTTCGTGGCGGCAATCGATGCGCTTTGCGGCAACGTGAGGTCCACGACGAGTTCACTCCGGGCCGAGGGCGGGAAGAACTGCTGTTGGACAAACTTCAATCCATAAAGTGAGACAAGGAAGACGCCGACCGAGATTGCCACCGTCAGCCACTCATGCCGCATAACGATCCCGATAATCTGCCGAAAGATCGTGCTGCCTCGGCCCGGCTTCTCATCGTGCTTCTTGAGCGTTGCCGGAAGCAGCGTCACTCCAAGCAGCGGTGTAAATATCACCGCGACAAGCCACGACAGTATAAGTGAAATCGCAATGACGACGAAGAGTGTGAAGGTGTATTCACCGGCATTGCTGCTATTCATCCCTATCGGCATGAAACTGGCCACCGTCACCAGCGTCCCGGTGAGCATCGGAAACGCGGTCGAGGTATAGACATAGGTCGCCGCCTTATCCAGCGGATCACCCTTTTCGAGCCGGCTGACCATCATCTCCACGGCAATCATCGCGTCATCGACGAGCAGTCCCAGCGCGATGATCAAGGCGCCGAGCGAGATCCGCTGCAGCGAAATACCGAGATACTCGAGCGCGACAAACGTCATCGCGAGCACCAGCGGTATCGCCAGGGCGACCACCAGGCCAGCCCGAAGACCAAGGCTGACGAAGCTGACGGCGAGCACGATTGCGACCGCCTCAAATAGAGCTCGGGTAAACTGATTGACGGACTCATACACGATGGCTGGTTGATTGGACACCTGATGCACTCCGACCCCGATCGGCAGATCGCCAATGATCGTGTTCATCTTCTCCTTCAATGCCTCGCCAAAATGCAGAACGTTAGCGCCGGTTTTCATGTTGATCGCGAGGCCGATGGCCGGCTCGCCATTCACCCGGTACAGCATTTGCGGAGGATCGACATAGCCGCGGGTGATGGTGACGAGATCACTGAGCCGAAAGAAGCGGTCGTTCACGCGCAGATTGATCGCGCGCAGACTTTCTTCGGAAATGAACTGACCACCGACACGGAGAACGATTCGCTCAGGTCCGGCCTCCACCACGCCGGAAGGGACAACCGCGTTCTGTGCCTGGAGCGTGCGCAGGATATCCTGCTCGTTGATGCCAAGTGCCGCGAGTTTCCGCACCGAAAACTCGGCATAAATGACCTCGTCCTGCGCGCCGAGCAGGTCCACCTTCCCGACGTTGGGAATAAGCAGCACGTCTCTCCGGACTTTCTCGACGTAATCTCGTAGCTGACGCTGAGTCAGCCCATCCGAGGTGAATGCATAGATATTGCCAAAGACATCACCGAAGGTGTCGTTGTAGGTCAGGTCCGTGACGCCCGACGGGAATTCCCCACGGATGTCATTCATCATGTTCCGCACCCGCATCCACGTATGGGGAACATCACGCGCCTTGGTGTCATCCCGCAGGTAAACGAACACGATCGTCTGACCGGGCATCGTCATGCTCTTGGTGTAATCCAGCACGTCGAGTTCCTCGAGCTTGCGCTCAATCCGCTCCGTGACTTGCTTCGACATCTCGTCCACGGAGGCGCCCGGCCATTGCGTCTGGATGAGCATCGTTTTGATCGTGAACGACGGATCTTCTTCGCGCCCGAGGTTCAAGTAGGCAGCCACGCCCATGATGGCGAAGATTCCCATGAAATACCAAACGAGCGATCGGTGCCGCAGCGCCCATTCAGAAAGATTAAAGCTAGTCTTCATAATTGAGTGTCCTGAATTTTCACGACTTGGTCGGGCAAGAGGCTGTGCACGCCTGCCGTGACGACGTGGGCGCCGGCCGCGAGTCCTTCCACGACCCGGAACGATTCTGCGTCGCGTGCGCCAATCTTTACTTCCCGCGTTGACACTTTGCTGGTAGCCGGATCAACCACCCACACGAACGTCTTGCCATCGCGCTCGAGGAGTGCGGAGGAAGGCAGTTCGATATCCGCGCCCTCATCGACCCCGGCCACCGCCTTCACAACCGTTCCCAGCCGGAAACTCAGCGGTGGAGCGACCAGCGTGATCTTGATGCGTCGCGTGCGCGTCGGCGGGTCCGCCTGGGGCGCGATCTCTCGCACCTGTCCCTTGACGCGCGTTGCGGGTTCCGCTTCCGAGGTAACTACAAAGCCACTCCCCGGACGAAGTTTTGCCGCGACATTATCAGGCACATCGACAACAGCCTCCCGCTCCTCCGGGCGAACCACATGCACAACCTCCTGCCCAGGCTGAATCACCTGGCCGATTTCGGCTTCGGTCGCGGCTACCACGCCTTCGAACTCGGCGCGCAGCTCTGTGTAGCCAAGCCTTTCCTGCGCGATGCTCACATTCGCCTGAGCCGCTTCCTTGGACGCTTCGGCGCTTTCGGACTCATGTTGCGCCGCCTCGAATTCCGCTTTCGCGTTCACTCCTCGCTGGAATAACTGGCTCTGCCGCGCCGCATCGAATTTTGCTTCCTGCAGATGAGCGTCCGCCCTTGCCAGTTCGGCCTCCGCATTCCGCAGCGCGAGTTGGAAAGGAGTGGGATCAAGCGCGGCGATTCGCGCGCCTTGCTTAACCGTGTCACCCACCTCTACGTCGCGAGCGATCATCCGGCCGAGCACTCGAAAACCCAGGATGGATTCGTAACGAGCCGCCACCGTTCCGGCAAAGGCCGCTCCTCCTGCCGCTTCCGGCGCGACGATGTTGCTAAGCACCGGCCGGATAAGTGGTGCGGGCGCCGCGGCGTGCTGATGGCAGGCCGTTAGTCCGGCAACTGCGGCTAACAAAAGAATGCAGGATTTTTTCATGGCTGGTGCTCCTCCGCAATGGCGACGGTCTGGTTTGGACGCATCTTCTGCGTGTTGCGCGTGACTACAATTTCGCCAGGTCGAAGCCCCGCCGCGACAAGAACCCGGTCAGTTTCATAGCGCGCGATGGTAATCGGACGCGCAGATACTGCGCTCGTAGCGGGGTCCACAATCCACACACTCGCCTGCCCTGCCACTGATGCCAATGACCCTGGAGGAATCGTGATCGCCTTTTGCGAGCCCAGCGGCTGCGACCCTTCACCAAGGACAGCCGCTCCCAGCGTCATGGCTGGAGGAGACTCCTCCAGTCCGATTTTGATCGCCAGCGTTCCACCCGCGCCACTCAGCGTCGGTGTAATCTCGCGCACCGTGCCGGTCGTATGGATGCCCGCATCAGCGACGAGCTTGATCTTAATCTGAACGTTTCGATCGATGGGCTGCTGGCCGAAAACCGCTTCATTCACGTTAAAGACGGCATCCCGCGGGCCGTCATGGGCCAGCTTGAAGACGCATTGCCCGGCCGACACCACCTGACCGATCTCCGCATTTCGCGCGGTGATCGTACCAGAGTTGCTGGCGCGAAGTTCCGTTTGCGCCAATCCGTCAAGCGCTGTCCCAAGCTGAGCTTTTGCGGCATTGAGCGCGCTCTGCGCGGTTCGGAACGACTCCTCAGCGCGATCATACTCCGATGGCGGATTCACTTTGGCGGCGAGCAGAAGTTTCTGTCGGGCCAAATTGGAGGTCTCATTGGCGAATTTTGCCTCAGCGGCGCGAACGTCGGATTCCGCCGCATCGACCGCGGAATGTTGCTCCTGTGGATCGAGCTTTGCGAGGACTTGGCCGGCAGCAACGTGGTCGCCAACATCCACCAGCCGTTCCGTAATCCTGCCGTCGGCGCGGAAACCGAGATCAGACTCCACCTGCGCGCGTATCTCGCCAGTGAGGGTGATCGTCTTCACCGCCTCGGTCAGCTCGACACGCTGCACTTCCACTTTCGTCGGGGGAACATTCCCCTGCTTGCGCGAACAACCCAAAGGCAACGAGATAAGGATGACAAGCGGGAGAATGGCAATGGGTCTCATGTTATCCTCAAATATTTGGCAAAGCAGCGCTCTGGCTAGGTGAACAAGTGCTTGAATGCGCGTTGGAAGCGGGCGCGGCGTCTGGCTTTGCGAAACGCTTTTCGCTGCTGTTCTTCAAGCGCCAATCCAATGACCCCGCACTGCACGAGCGTTGGTGTTTTTACGGTGGAGGGGTAGCGAAGGTGGTATTCGTGTAATGTGTTTTTTGAGTACATAACGAGTCAGGTTGGCGGTTGAGGACGGCCCCGGTGATAGACGGATTCAAACTCTGCGGAGGAGAGGCTCCAATTTAGAAAGAATCGCTTCCTTGCTTGCGGTCCCGACGATTCGGACGCGTACCTCGCCGTTGACGAAGCAGAGCAGGGTAGGAATGGAATGGATATTATACCAAACGCCAAGATCCGGAAAGCTATCCGCGTTGAGTCTCACGACTTTCAGCGTCTTCGCACAAGCAGTTGCGACTTCTTCCAGCACCGGTCCAAAAATCCGGCAAGGCTGGCTCCATGGGGCCAGGAACGCCACCATTACGGGCTCCTCCGATCCCAGAACTTTGGTGTTGAAGTTAGTTTGATCGATTTCAACGATCTGTGCTTTGTTAATTTTCATGCTTTCGGCTGTTTTGGTGGCTGCCAGTCCCCTTTTGCACGTGCCGTGCCATCACCGGTACGAAGATCGTAAGTGACTTGTTTCCAATGACCTAACGAAATCAATATACCACCGAGAAACGGTACGAAAAATCGAACAGAACGAAAAAGCGACTCCATTTGGGTGGACAAATCGTTCGCAGCGTGGCACCCGTTCGTTGTATGGAATCAACGAGCGATAGCCGCTTTGATCCGAACTACGCGGTGCAAATGCTCCTCGACGCCGCGCAAGAGTTGTCGCTCGAAAAGCTGCTGCAAAAATTCGTCACCCGCGCCGTAGCTCGTCCCGACGTTGCATTCGCCCAAATCTGGATGGTCGATAAAGCAGATGGCTGTCTGCACCTGGCGATTGCAGCCGGCAGCGTTCCTCCGCAGCTCAGTGGGTCTGCAGATCCTATTCCGGTAGGGACAGGTATTCATGGCCAGGTCGCGGCGACGGGGCAACGAATCGCCCGGCGCAAATGCGACGCAGATTGGAAACAACTCGCCGACCCAGCATGGCTCAAGCGAGAGCGAATCGAAGCGTTCGTGGTGACGCCCATCACTTTCAAAGATGAGGTCCTGGGTGTTATCGCCGGTTTTTTGCGCCACGACATGCTGGCGGAATCACTTCCTTATGGGGACATGTTTGGAACCTACCTGGGCGCTGCCGTGGCTAATGCGCGTGCGTTTGAAGAAATCCAGCGTCTGAAAACTCAGCTCGAACAACAGAACGCATACCTTGAGGAGGAAGTCCTGGAAGCTCGTGCGTTCGGCGACCTTATTGGTCAAAGCGGCGCGTTGCGCCAGATCGTCAGCCAGATCGATCTCGTAGCGCCTACCGACGCTTCCGTGCTGATTCTTGGCGAAACCGGCACTGGTAAAGAGCTGGTCGCGCGCGAAATTCATCGGCGCAGTGCACGCAAGGACAAGCCGCTGGTGCGGGTGAATTGCGCCTCCATTCCGAAAGAGCTTTTTGAAAGCGAATTTTTCGGACACGTCCGCGGTTCGTTCACCGGCGCTATCAAAGACCGCGCCGGACGTTTTGAAACTGCCGAGGGCGGCACGCTGTTTCTGGACGAGATCGGGGAAGTGCCTTTGGAAATGCAGGGCAAGCTTCTGCGCGTGCTCCAGGAAAAACGCTACGAGCGCGTGGGCGAGGATCGCACGCGGACGGCTAACGTCCGGATCGTCGCCGCTACGAATCGCGACTTAAAGCAGGCTGTGGCCGCCGGTCGTTTTCGCGAAGACCTCTACTACCGCCTGCACGTCTTTCCAATCCAAGTCGTTCCGCTGCGAGAACGGATAGACGACATTCCGCTCCTGGCGAAGCATTTTGTTGAACTCTCAGCGAAAGATTTGAACTGCGCGAAGCCCCGGCTGACGAGGGCAGGAGTAGTAAAACTCCAAAGCTACGACTGGCCGGGCAATGTTCGGGAATTGCGCAACGTGATCGAGCGCGCCGTCATCCTGGCTCGCGGTGGAGCTCTGGAGTTTGACCTGCCGAATCAAACCGCCTCGTCGCCTTCGCCTGTGTCGAAGTCTCGCCCCGAAATACAGGCTACCGCAGCCGGTGAACCGGAGTATCTCACCGAAGCCGAACTTCAACTCCGGGAGCGTGACGACGTGCCGCTCATTCTTCAATAGATGAATTGTAAGATAAAAGGCCCGGATGGCGCGGCTGAGCTTCTCGGAGTGAAACCTACAACCTTGCTCTCGCGCATAGACAAGTGGGGGCTTAAGAAACCGGCAGGTTTTTAAGCACGAATTCTCGCACGTTCGAGGTTTCGTTCTGTTCGGCTTTGTCCAGCATCTTGCAATAGTCCCTCGGATTCAATCCGTTATGGAAGCATCCAGCCGATGGCACGCAACTTGTGTCAGTAGTATTCGCGGTTGAAATGGAAACGAGAAAATGAACCAACGAATACTATGAGCGGATCCAAACATCTCCAATTGGCGAGCACACCCGGGGGACGAGTCCTGCAGCACCTCGTGGCGCTGCAGCGCGATCACCGATGGTCATGGCACTTAACCGGCATCATCCGTGAGCTGAGCCTTTCTGGTAAGACAGCACTGATATGAACCAGTCTCCGTCTCCTGCAAATACGCAGACCCATCTCGCATGGCTGCGTACCCGCATGGCCCTCCAATCCACCTTGGCCGCGTGGGTCCGAACGGCGACCTCACTCATCGGGTTCGGATTTGCCATCGTGCAGTTTCTCGATCACTTTGGACGTCTGGAGAGCGGCGTCGCTCCGAAAGCTCCCCACCTCGCGCGCATTATCGGGCTGGTCTTGATCAGCGCCGGCAGCCTTACGACCGCAATCGCGACGTGGGAATATCGCATCGCGGTGAAATACCTGGAGGGTGACGACTTTCGAGGCGTTGCCGGTATTCCGACCCTCCGCCACGAGCCTGCCGACGTTGCGGTGTGGATGGCGTTTCTCGTGTGCCTGATCGGTATTCTGGCGTTCAGCTTGATCATGACTACAACCGAAGTGCGCTAGCCCTCCTCCCGCCTTTCTTCCCAACGTGACTCTGCCCATGAACCCACGCCGATTCCGCGCCGCCCTTGTTCTCCTGGCAGCTCTGGGCGTCGCTGGGTGCGCGCCATATGCGAGCGTGTCATCGGTTAGCCCGAGCTTTCATCCAGCCGGCTCCACAGTCGGCACGCTCGCTCCGGTTGAGCGGCGCATCAGTACAGCGCTCCGTCAACAGAAGCGCGGGCCGCTCGTGGCGATCGGCGGGTTCCTCGCCGCCGCGCAGGGCGCACAGCAGCAACTGGTTCGCAACCCGGCGGACATCGCGGCGCGCCATGACTACAACTTCGCGGTCGCCCGCGTCATTGGCGCAATTCAGCAGGCGCGGCTCAATGCGTGGACGCAGCCGCTTGGCGTGCCGGCGGCGGATGGCGAGTTCGTGCTCACCTGCAAACGAGACGCTGACCCGCAGCGAAACCCGGCGCTCTACGATCTCATGCCCGCCGACGAGCTTCACGTCAAAGGCGCCTACGTTCGCAAGCACGAGATCAAGGAAGGCATCGGTGCGCCGCTCGTCGCGATTGAACGTGGAGTGAACAACCACTCTCAGCGCGACCACACGATGCCGAGGATTTACTATGGAGTCACTGCCGTGATCCGATTCGAGGGACGGCGCGCGGTCATTGCTTTTGAAGATCCGCTTGTAACCGAGCGCGTTACTCTAAATGAACACCAGTTTCCACTGGCAGCGGATTTCACCGCGCCGATTGCCGTCCTACTCGCACAGCAAAACCCAAGAAAGCTCGAAATCGAGAGCCTCTTGCGCCCTGAAAAGTACGCCGAGATGGCGCATGTCACTTGCCTCCAGCCCTACAACCCGAACAAGACGGTCGTGCTCATCATTCACGGGCTGATGGATACGCCGGCGACGTGGGTGCCGATGTTCAATCACCTTATCGCCGACGAGCAGATCCGGCGAACTTACCAACTTTGGTCCTACAGCTACCCGACGGGTTATCCCTATCCATACACCGCCGCGATTCTGCGGCACGAACTCGATGCAATTGAAAGCCGTTTTCCGCTGCGCAAGAAGATGGTCGTCATCGGCCACAGTATGGGCGGCTGTATCAGTCGGCTGCTCATCACTGACACGGGCGATAAGCTGTGGCGGGAGATTTTCAATAAGCCACCGAGCGAAACCGCGATGCCGCCCGAGAGTAAAGCACTGCTCACGCAAATGTTGATCTTTCGTCACCGACCGGAAATCGGCCGCGTGATCTTCATCGCAGCGCCGCTCCGCGGAAGTGAGTTGGCACGCAACTGGGTGGGTCGCACCGGCTCTATGCTCGTAAAGAGCCCGCGCAAGCTGCTGCGCGTGGGGAATGACGCGCTTCGCCTCGTCGCCTTTCAGCGCGATGAGATGCGGCTGAAACGCGCCCCTAACAGCGTGGATTCCCTCGCGCCGAATGATCTTGTCATGCTCGCGCTGCAGAACGTTCCCCTCACGCCCGGCATTCCGCACCACGTCATTTGCGGCGATCGGGGCAAAGGCGGTCACAAGGACAAAACGAAACCGGTCATGAGCGATGGAATCGTCCCGTATTGGAGCAGCCACATGGGCACGGCGGAGTCCGAACTCATTGTCCCATCTGGCCACAATGTGCACCAAAGCCCGCAGGCCATCGCGGAGGTGGAGCGCATTCTCAAACTGAACCTCCGCGATCAACCCAGTTCCTTGTATGCCTCGCGGCTGGTAACGCCTCATCGCTTATGGCGAGTTCGCGGGCGCGCTACGCAATCGCTTCGGGGTGGAGTTTCGCGGCCAAGAGTG
>Ga0182030_10019163_pt1 | contig 13056 bp, 9 predicted proteins | sample 812S3MmetaG_FD_121299 | JGI IMG/M metagenome (GOLD analysis project Ga0182030, IMG submission 121299) | Permafrost microbial communities from Stordalen Mire, Sweden - 812S3M metaG (Illumina Assembly) | ecosystem: Environmental > Terrestrial > Soil > Wetlands > Permafrost | place: Sweden... | reverse complement strand
GCCCTCGGCCTTCATGCCCGGAATCGCGGCGCTGGCTATGCGGTTGTCGATCTGCGCCCTGCCAAGAGGCGCTGGAAGTTGTCGGCGGGCCTCAGAGAGGAGATCTTCTCCGGCGGCGCGCGTTCCGTGCTCGCGCCTCATCTGGCAGGGAGCTTTCGCCTGGCCGATAAGTTGAAGATGCGTGCCGGCGGCGGTTATGGATTCAGGATTCCGACTTATACCGATCTTTATTACTCCGACCCGACTACCAACGGCAATCCCAACCTCAAGCCTGAGTCGGCCTGGTCCGGCGAGGGCGGGGTCGATTGGATTCCATCCAGCCGCCTTTCCTTCTCCGCCACCGGCTTTTACTCGCGCCAGCACGACACCATCGACTACGTGCGCGCCTCGTCCGCCTCGCAATGGAACGCGGTCAACCTCAGCGGCCTTCGCTTCCTCGGCTTGGAGTCTTCCCTGACCTGGGCGCCGGCAAAGTCACAGACCATCCGTATCGCATGGACCGGGCTTGCCGGCGCGCAGGCTTCACTCGGCGGCCTGCAATCGGAGTATGCACTCAATTATCCAGTCGAGAACGTCAACGCCGCGTGGACGGCCTCGCTGGGCCGCTATCTCGCCGTTACTAACTCAGTGCGTATCGCAAAGCCCTATCGGCAGCAGGGCAATCCTTCGTGGAATGCCAATCCCTATCCCGTGTGGGACGCTTCGCTCACCCATGACTCGGGCAAGCTCCGCCCCTATCTTCGGCTGGGCAATCTGAGTAACACCGGCTACCAGGAGATAGAAGGAGTCGCCATGCCGGGACGGTCCATCACCGGCGGAGTCTCCCTCTGGATTGGACGTTGACTTCGCCCGATGACTCGGCGGGTTATTCCGCGGAGGCGGACCATTGCATCCAGTGGTGAAAGTCTAGTTTTTAAAGGGCATGGCAGGTGCCTCGCCTACGACAGCGCAACATTCAAATTGTCGATCGCCTCATCGATCTCCTGCGTGCTTTTAAAGCCCACGGTGACGCAATCGACCCCGGCGTTCTTGAAGGCGAAGCGCATGGCAACCTGGCGGTCTTCGTGCCGCGTGAAAGTTCCGTTACCGACGAGTTTCATGCTGATCACGCCCATGCCATCCTTCTTCACCTGCTTCACGTGCTCAACGACTTCGTCCACGCAAGTTGGATTGTAGTCATTCTCGTAGCTGGGCCCGTCCATGCTCGCCCCCTTGTGATTCACGCGGATCATCGCGACTTCGAGCCATTTGTTGCCCGGCATCTGACGCAGCGCGGGCAGGCCGTGCACCGATGCGCCTCGTGTGCGGATGGTCTTCTTCGACTGCGCTTCGAGAATGCCATCTTGCCAGCGGGAGGTTTCGGCCACCCAGTTTGGCTCGTGCTGCCAGTGCAGCAGCATGATGTCGAAGTACTCGGTCTGTGAGACGCGCAGCATCTCATCAAAGCGCTTCCGCGGATCGACGCCCTCGTCCGTCGTCACTTTGTTCATCAACTGATAGTTCTCGCGCGGAATGCCCTTCAGCGCCAGGCCAAGCATGGCAGGGGTGGCATAGGATTCAGAGGTTTCAAAGAAGCGGATGCCGCGATCGTAAGCGTAATGGATCAGGCGCGTGAACTCCTGCTGGCCGAGCGCGGCCTGGATGTAGCCGTTGTTGCTGCCCGTGCCGAAAGCCAGGCGAGTCACCTGCAATCCCGACTTGCCAAGAGTGACGATATCGGTGGCTTTGCCGGAAGCGGCGTGTACTGGAATCGCACCTACGCTGCCTGCGGCGCCAACGGCAAGCGATGCTTTAAGAAATTCGCGGCGGGAGAGTGGGCTCATGATGACCTCCTTGGGTGGGAACGCCCTGGGGGTGGCGTTCGTTTCCAAAGATGGTATCACTGGTGAGGCAGGAGCGGCATTCCCGGTCCGTGTAAATTCACTTTACATTCAGGCGTGCCGTGGCGCAATTGACGCCAATCCTCCCATCGAAGTCGAGCTTTGAAGACTCGAAAGCTAGCGCCTGACCGGCTCGCCGGCGAATGCGACTCAGGAGCCGCAACCAGATGATTCCGCGCAATCTTTACGGGGTCGAGTAAGAAATACACAGCAAATGACGGGGACGCTTGGAGACCATTCTTCTCAACCTATCTGTTTTCAGTTGTTTAAATGGGTAGTGCGATTGGTACTGGAGATGCTTCTTCATAACGCGTGAGAAGTACCTGCAGTAACCGGCGCATTGCAGCTGGGTGGCAACCCCAGCGAAAACAGGAGCAGAAAAATGAGCATCAACCGATTGGGAGTTTACGGACTGGCGGCGGGTCTGGCAGTGGTGGGTGCAACGGGTTGCGCGAGTAAGAACTATGTGCGCAACCAGACTGCGCCACTGGTGGAACACAGTGATCAACTGGAAGCCAAAACGGCGGAGAACAACCGCCAGATTCACGACGTGAACGATCGCGCGCAGGCAGGAATTCAGCAGGCGCAGGGCGCGGCCGACTCAGCTAGCCAGAGCGCGCACAATGCTGGCCAGGCTGCGGGCGATGCCCAGAACGCCGCCGACAACGCTGTTCATCGCGCCGATTCGCTTGAGAGCGTGGTGAAGGGTCTGGACAGCTACAAACCGGTGGCTAACGTAACGGTTACCTTCGGCTTCGACAAGTCGGTGCTTACAAGGGATGATCGCGATCAGTTGGACAGCTTTGCCGCGCAGCTTGGTTCGGCCAAGAGCTACATTCTTGAGGTTACCGGCGGAACCGATTCGACCGGGCCGGCCCAGTACAACTATGAGTTGAGCCAGCGCCGGGCAGACGCGGTGGTGCAGTACCTGGCCTCGAAGTACGGAATCGCCGCTCACCGCTTCTACCTGATCGGAATCGGGAAAGACAAGGAAGTCGCGCCGAACACGACCGCAGAGGGACGGAAGCAGAATAGGCGGGTCGAAGTGCAGCTACTCTCGAATATGAGCGATCAGGGCGGCTCGCAGACCGCGTCGAACCAGGGCGCGCCGATGTAGGATTTCGCGGAGGGCTAAATCTTCGCGGAACCGATCTTGTCCGTTGCGGTCGTGCCTGTAGCTTGGACCATTGCCGATGGTCCAAGCTACAGGCACGACCGCATTAAGTCACCTGTTGTAACTTTCCGCTTACATTGGGTCACGCCGGGCGCTTACCAGAGCACGAATGAACTCCGGCGTGGAGCCGCAGCAGCCGCCCAGAAATGCAGCACCCGCCTGGCGCATCGCTGACAGGTGCGCAGCGAAAGACTCCGCTGTGGTGCCATAACGAGTGGACGATCCCTCCACGGTTGGCATGCCTGCATTTGGCTTGATCCAAATGGGAAGATCGGTAGCCGCGCGCAACCGTTCGCAGATGGACACAACGCGCTCGATTCCCACTCCGCAATTTGCGCCCACCGCGTCTGCTCCTGCCTCCGCCATCGCAGCGGCCACGGCTTCGGGCGTCGCGCCCATCATCGTGTGGTCCTTGTTCTTGCCGGAGTCGAATGCGAAGGAGACAATGACCGGCAACTCCGTGCGCCGGGCCGCTTCCACCGCCAAACACGCCTCATTAATGTCACTCATCGTCTCCACCAGCAGCGCGTCAGCGCCGGCCGAGGCCAGCGATTGAGACTGTGCAACAAAAGCCGCCAAGACCTGCTCCCTGGTTATCTCTCCCGACACCAGCAGCTTGCCCGTTGGTCCGATCGATGCAAAGACCAATGCCTGCCCGGGGACCCGCCTTGAAAGCTCAACACCGGCGCGATTGATCGCGTCCAGTTCGGCCGCATTGACGCCTTTCATCGCGATTGCGTTGGCTCGAAACGTGTTGGTGAGGATCACTTGGCTGCCTGCTTCCACGTAAGCCCGAGCCACGTCTGCTACCTGCTCGGGATGGGTCAGGTTCCAGGTATCCGGTATGGTGCCCGCAGGCAGGCCTCGCGCCTGTAGCTCTGTTCCCCAGGCGCCGTCTGTAATAAGCAGGCCACCGGCCAGCCACTCGCTCATTCGGTTCATAGGCTCACTCGTATATGCGCCCACGGCCGTTCGGCTTCGCCGCGATTGCAGGCAAGGCTCTCATTCAACTCATGCAGTTCATGCGGGTTTGGCATGGCAACAAGGATACACGATACGGATTCACTGTCGCGCGAATTGCACCTCAATTGGCGCAAAACGAAGAGGCATCGATTCGGCAGCGATCGATGCTAATCTATGTCCTGCGTCACGTTGAGGCATGTGGTGGCGTGATATTCTCCGGATTGCGAACAAAAGAGGTCTGCTGTGCATGACTTATCGACCTTGCGCAAGGCGGTAATCGAGGGAGACGTCTCAGCCGCCGTCTCGGCGGCTCGCAGTGCTCTGGATGAAGGTGTAGCTCCTTCAGAGTTGATCGGCCAGGGCGTCAGCCCGGCGATGGCCGAAGTGGGCAAGCTCTTCGAAGATGGTGAGTACTTTGTGCCCGAGCTCTTGATGGCGGCGCGCGCTACCAAGGGAATCTTTCAGATACTTCGTCCTATCCTAGCACAGACCGGCGCAAAGCCCATGGCTCACGTGGTGCTTGGCACGGTTCAAGGCGATCTGCACGACATTGGCAAGAATCTTGTTGGCGCAATGCTCGAGGGGGGCGGGTTCGAAGTTACCGATCTCGGCGTCGATGTTCCTCCGGAAGAGTTTATTGCCGCTGTGAAGAGGAGGCCGGTGCAGATCGTGGGCCTCTCCGCGCTGCTGACCACAACAATGCCCGCTATGAAGACCACCATTGAGACCTTCCGCGCCGCTGGAGTCCGGGAGCAATTCAAGGTCATGGTCGGCGGTGCGCCGGTCACTAGGAGTTATGCCGAATCGATCGGCGCAGATGGGTACAGCGAAACCGCCGCGGCGTCTGTCGATTTGGCGCGCCGTTTAATTGCATTCTAGGTCTCTGACCACATAAAGTTGTACTAACTCTGGGTGCCCCAGGTCCCGATTTTGGGACCTGGGATAGCTTGAACTCAAGGTACGAAATCATTTGGTCACAGACCTGGAAGCAAAAGTTACCGCGAGATAAAACACGCCATGAATGACCAGCAATGGAACACGCTCGTTTCAGTAGTTCGCGGAGAGACGCTTCGTCCTCTGCCGACGGCCTTCATCATCGATAGCCCGTGGCTCCCGAATTGGGCCGGACATAAGATTCTGAATTACTTCACCGATGAACGCATCTTTCTGGACGACAACCTCAAGGCCATCCGCACCTTCCCTGAGACGATCTTTCTACCGGGTTTCTGGTCAGAATACGGAATGTGCACGGAGCCTTCCGCCTTCGGCTCTGTCTCCATGTGGGGCGAAGATGAGTTCCCGTTTGCTAAAAAGGTGTTGCATTCGCCCTACGATGTCGAGCATCTGGAGAAGCCCAATCCGCGCAAGCATGGATTGCTGCCCTTTGTAATCAAGCGGCTCCAGCACCTGCAGCCGGAGATCGAGAAAGCCGGACACAAGATCCGCTTCGCGGTGGCTCGCGGCCCGCTCAATATCGCCTCGTTCCTGATGGGCACGCCGGAGTTCCTCGAAGCAATCAAGACCGATCCCGAATTGATGCATCGCCTGCTCGATATTGTCACGAATTTCCTGGTGGACTGGATCGCGTATCAACGCGAGGTGTTTCCATCGATTGACGGCATCTTTCTGCTCGACGATATCGTTGGATTCGTGAGCCGCCGCGACTGTGAGAAGTTCGCTGTGCCCTATCTCCAGCGGGCGTTTGCGGCGGACGTGAGCGTGAAGTTCTTTCACAACGATGCGCCCTGTAAAGCGAGCGCGCCTTTGCTTGAGTCGACGGGAATCAATCTGCTCAACTTCGGCATTCAACATACACTGTCGGAAATGAAGAGCTGGACGAACAACAGAATTACACTCATGGGAAATATTCCTCCGCGCGACGTGCTAACCAATGGAACGCCGGCGGATGTGGCGCGCTCGGTTACTGAAATGCTGCATGCTTTCGATGACCGGTCGCGTCTGATAGTTTCGTGCGGAGGAGGAATGCCCCCTCAAGCGCCAACGGAGAATATCAAAGCGCTGATCTCGACAGTGGAAGAGGTAACTCGGTAGGCCGCGAAATGCAAGCGGCGCAAGGCCAGGAGACTCGGTGGCAGAAGAACTCAAATCGGAGTCCGCGCGGCAAGCTGACCAGACGCTCTCAGCATCGCTTGCGACTGAAGTCTGCATGAACCTCCAGATCGCTCCAATTGCGCAGGATGAAATCAATCGGCATCTTGGCTATCCGCGCGAAGCGGCCCCGGCGCCGCGCATAGCGGAAGATATTGCCCGGATCGTCTCAGAGGTCATGCCAAATCTTCATCCGCGCGGAGTCTATGCTCTATACGCGGTGACAAGCAGCACACCGCATTCGCTGAAGCTGAATGAAATAACGATCTCCGGCAATATCGGGGAATACCTCGATCAAGCCGGACGCGTAGCAGTGTTTGTTGTGACCGTGGGCGAGGAGATCTCTCATCTTGCCGAATCTGCCATCAAGAACGGCGATGCGTTTTCGGCGTTGGTGATGGATGCTATCGGCTCCTGTGCGGTTGAGGCTGCGGCCGATGCGTTGATGTTGCACGTACGGCGCGAACTCAAGGATGGAGAAGAGTTGACATTGCGTTACAGTCCCGGCTACTGCGGCATGCAAATCGGCCAGCAGAGCAAGCTGTTTCAGCTTGTGCAGGCTTCCTCTGTGGGAGTCACTCTCATGACCTCCATGCTCATGCATCCGCTGAAATCCATCTCAGGACTTATCGGCTTGGCGCCAAAGGAAGCCGTCAGCCGCTATCGTTCGCCTTGCGACCTTTGCGCGCGCATGGGATGTCACATGCGGCGATGAAAGACTGTGCCGGAAACCAGGGACATTCCATATGCTTCTGTGGCTATCGCGCTTTGAGCGGAATCGACGCAGGGTCATTCCTCCAACTTACGACTCTGTTGTTCTGGAAATACACCACCGAGCCGCCATATTCGAACTTGTTCTCGGTAAAGGCCGTCGGAGTGCCCTGAACCACGATCACCGCGTCCTTCGATGAGCCATACGAAAAGAAATCCAGCTCTGGGTCGACGGAGCCTTGCGGCCACATTTTCACTCGAATCGGCGATGCAAAAGGATCGACTCGCCAGCCGACGACGGCGTCGTCCTTGAGATACAGCTCCGACTTTCCGTAGACGAGCTTGTCCTCCGAGGCTGCCGTCGGCGGTCCTTGCTGGGCCAGCACCTCGTCGCGGGTGGAACCAACCGTAACAAAAGGCAAAGACTTCGGACGGGGCGCTGCCGCGGCTTGCTGTGTCCCTGCGTGTGCTTCGGCGTGTGTCTTGGCCGGTAGGCGGTTATCCGCGTTTCGCGGAGCGGGCTGCGCGGTCTCCGACGAAGCCGCCGGTGCGCTTACACTGGGTGAATCGCTCACGCTTGCCACTTGCTCGTTGCCGGGGCTGTGGACGCTGAGAAACGTCCTGACCGATTTGCCCGTCATCAGCAAGTAGGCAATACAGGCAATAACCGCTATCACGAAGAGCAATATGAACTTTCTCCAAAATGCAAAGCGCGGTTTATTTCTTTGCCAAAAGCTCGGTGGAGGCGGAGGAGTTCTCTCCGGAAGGACGACAAGCGTTGTATAACCTTGGGAAGGTTTTCTTGGGGAGGTCGCGGAGTCAGGCACCGTCTCTGAGGAAGTCGCGCGAGAGGTGATATAGACTGGCCGTTGCCGCCCAAATAGCTCCGTGGAAGTCGCAATGAGGGATTCAAATGCGGTGTTGATATCCTTCAGCTTGTTCCCTGCTTCTTCCTTCAATTTTGGATCGTCCTGGATACGATCCGGTTGCCAAACCTTGACGAGAATGCGATAGGCATTTCTGATCTCAGTCTCTGTCGCATCCTTTCCAAGCCCGAAAACTTGCAGGGCGTCGCAACGGGGACACTGCGAGTACTGATCACCAAACAAATTCCCGCATGAACAGATATTCATTTCGACCTTTCAGCCCTCGGTATCCACAGGCTTGGAGACGGCACGATTATAACTGAGACTCTCCGCCGGCGCAGCATGGGGTTCTGCGCATGAAGACAGGAATCCGTAGAATAGGCTTGTACTTCGATTTACGGGGCTGGATGGCTTTCACCGAACAATACGATGTGGCCGTTGTGGGCGCGGGGCACGCCGGGTGCGAGGCGGCGATGGCAGCCGCGCGCATGGGTTTGAGAACCGCGCTCATCACCATGAACCTCGACCTGATCGCGCAAATGAGCTGCAATCCGGCCATCGGCGGAGTGGCCAAGGGCCATCTGGTGCGCGAGGTGGACGCGTTGGGCGGCATCATGGGCGAGGTGGCGGATGCCGTCGGCATTCAGTTCCGGCTGCTCAACTCGTCGCGCGGCCCCGCCGTCTGGAGTCCGCGCGCCCAGTGCGATAAGCAGCTCTACCGGGTGAAGATGCGTGAGGTCCTGGAGTCGCAGCCGGGCCTCCACATTCGCCAGGCCGAGGTGGTCGATCTGGTATTAGGCGACAGGGATTTGGGACTAGGGACTGAGGGACTAGGGACTGAGGGACTAGGGACGGTTGCGGGTGCCCCCGGTCCCGATTCTGGGACCGGGGATCGTGTGCCCCAACCCGTTCGCCCCCGTCGCCGCGTTCTGGGCCTCAGGCTCCGCGATGGCCGCCAACTGTTGGCCGGCGCCACCATCATCACCACCGGCACGTTTCTGAACGGCCTCATCCACTGCGGCGAGGAGCGCTATCCGGCCGGACGCAGCGGCGAGCCGGCCTCAGTCCTGCTTGGCGAGGCGCTGCGCGCGCTGGGCCTTCGGACCTGCCGCCTCAAGACAGGAACGCCGCCGCGCCTCGACGGCCGCACCATACGATGGGAGGCCTTTGAGGAGCAGCTTGGCGACGTCGACCCCACGCCCTTCAGCTTCCGGACCAAGCGAATCGTCCAGCCGCAGGTGAGCTGCCACATCGCCTTCACCACCCCAGAGACCCTGCGCATCATCCGCGAGAATGTGCATCGCTCGGCGATGTATTCCGGGCAGATCAAAGGTATCGGCCCGCGCTACTGCCCCTCCATCGAAGACAAGATCGTCAAATTCCCCGATAAGACGCAGCACCAGTTCTTCCTTGAACCCGAAGGCCTGAACACGCACGAGGTTTACGTCAACGGCATGTCCACCTCGCTGCCCATGGAGGTACAGTGGCAGATCGTGCGCTCCATCCCCGGCCTCGAAAACGCGGAGATGCTGCGCCCCGGCTACGCCATCGAATATGACAGCGTGGACGCCACCGAGCTCGACCGCACCCTGCGCGTCAAGAGCATGGAAGGCCTCTACCTGGCCGGCCAGATCAACGGAACCAGCGGCTACGAGGAGGCGGCCTGCCAAGGAATCATGGCCGGCATAAACGCCGCGCTGTGGCTCAAGGGCGAGCCGCCCTTCACGCTGGACCGTAGCGAAGGCTACACCGGAATCCTCATCGACGATCTGATCTCGAAGGGCATCAACGAGCCTTACCGCATGTTCACCTCGCGCGCCGAGTTTCGCCTGCACCTGCGCATCGACAACGCCGACCGCCGGCTGACCCCCTATGGCCGCCGGCTGGGCCTTATCGGCGACGAGGCATGGGCGGAGTACCAGCAGAAGCAGGCGCGCATGGCCGCCCTGGAGCGCTTGCTGACCACCCTCAAGGTGGATGGGGATCGGCTGGCCGCCGCAGGCCTCGGCGAACTGACGGCCACCGCCGGGCTGACCTGGGCGCAACTGCTCAAGCGGCCCGAGGTGACCATCGAGGCGGTGCTGGGGACGATGCGCGAGGCTCTTGTCAGCGACCCGCTGCTCAGCGAACTCGCCGCTGCGCTTACCGGCGAGAATCTTGACCAAGACGCAAGAGCTCGCAGAGCCGTATTGCGCAACGAGGCCCGCGCCGTCGAGACGGAGATCAAATTCGCCGGCTACCTGGAGCAGCAGAGGAAGTCGATCGAAAAGCTGAAGGCTGCCGAGGCAGTCGCCATTCCCGATTGGATCGACTACCGCGCCATCAGCGGCCTCTCGCGCGAGATGCGCGAAGTCATGGAGCGGGTACGCCCGGTCACTATCGGCCAGGCCAGCCGCATTCCCGGCGTCACGCCCGCCGCGCTCAGCCTGGTCCATGTCTCCATTCGTCTACAGGGAGCCCGGCGGCTAGCAAGCTGATTCGCCAACAACCCATGGGTGCCCCACCCTCGCCGCGTCTTTGTTGTTGCGGCTAGGGTGGGAGGATATGATGCAACATTTACGGAGGCGCTTCCGGCCAACCCGCCGCTCACTCCCCCGCGCAAAGCCCCAAAATCGCCTCGCCAAACCGCTCCGCTTTGGCTGGCCCCATTCCATCGACCTCCAGCAACTGCCTTGGACTCCGCGGCCGAGCCTGCGCCAGCGCCGTCAGCGCCCGGTCGTGCAGCACCACGTATGCTGGAACCCCCAGTCTTTTGGCTTCCGCCGAGCGCCACTCCTTGAGCCGCGCCGCCAGCGCTTCACCCTCTGCGGTAAGCCGCAACGGAGCGGGAGCCGCCGCGATTGCCACCTCAGGCGCCCGCGCCGAACCGCTCTCCATCTGCGTTTTCGGCGTAATCCCAGCGGAAGCCTTCGCTTTCTTTCTCCGCACAGGCGGCTCGGCGCGGCCGCTAAACTCCTCCACAACTCCGTCGCTAACCAGTAGCTCAACCGGAGCCCCCGCCCGCAGCTCGCGCCCCGCTTCCGTCAGCATGACCTTGCGGAAGCGCCGTACCTCGCCATCTTTCTCGTACTCCGCCTCTTCCATCGCGATCAAGCCCGCCTTGGCCATCGCTCCCAGCAGCTCGTCGAACTCCTTCCGGCTCAGCCTGCCTACCAGTTCCAGGCTCCGTTGCAACGATCCCGCGCCTCTGTAGCTCACCGGCCGCAGATCGTCCACAATCGCCTGCGCTATTGCCCGCTCCCGCGCCGTAGCCCAACGGAACTGCCGCAGCACCGCCCCTGCCGGATCGCAGACATCGCACACTCCGCACGCCCGGTTCGCATCCTCCTCATCGCCAAAATGCCGCACCAGCGCCGCCATCCGGCACTCGTTCCGGGTTGTGTACCTCAGCACCTTCTCGATCTGCTCGGCCCTGAACTGCGCCTGAATGGTATAGGTCTTCTTCCAGCCCGTGCCTCCTACGGTCACGTTGCCGCTGAAATCCATCCGCGCGCCGCCGTGGATTTCCAGCTTCTCCAGCGCCTTGTCGAACTCCTCTCCACCCATCCGCGACTCAGCCCGCAGCTCCTCCACAGACTGCGGCTCCTCTTTCAGCGCTTTGAAGACCTGCTGCAACTCCTCCACCGGAGGATAATCCCGGTTCAAGAAGAAGTCGTGCGTCCTCTGATCCGCGTAGCTGTGCATCAGGTAGGTGCGGCTCGGCAGGCCATCCCGCCCGGCGCGCCCAATCTCCTGGTAGTAGCCCTCCAGCGTCCCCGGCAGCCCCGCGTGAATCACCGTGCGAATATCCGCCTTGTCGATCCCCATGCCAAAGGCGATGGTCGCCACCACGACCTCCAGCTCGCCCGCCTGGAAGGCCGTCTGCACCCGCTCCCGCGTCTCCGCATCCAGGCCGGCATGGTAGGCCGCCGCACGGATTCTCAGCCCCGCCGCCCTGCCAGGGTTGAAGGGTACGGGCTTCAGCCCGTACTTTGGTCCCGCGGACTCATCGTGGGCTTTAGCCCCTGAGGAACGCACTTCGGGTCTTCCGCCAGCCTCGTTCCTCGACGGCGCAAGCGACAGCTCCTCGGCCAGCCCTTCGGCACTCTTCCGCGAGGTTGCATAAACAATCGCCGGGCGCCGCGTGGGATCGGCCAGCAGCCGCGCAATCGCTCCCGCCCTCTCAGGCACGGGAAGCTCCACCACCTCGATGGCCAGGTTCTCGCGCCTGAAGCCGTGAATGAACTTGACCGGCTTCACCATCCCCAGTTGCGCCAGAATATCGGCCTGCACGGTGGGCGTGGCCGTGGCCGTAAGCGCAATCACCGGCGCGGCATTATCGCCGCAGCGCAGCCCAGGCAGATGCTGCCCCAGCATCCGGTAATCCGGCCGGAAGTCGTGTCCCCACTGCGAGATGCAGTGCGCCTCGTCTACGGCGATCAGCGCCAGCTTCCGCTTGGCGAGCATCTCCGGGAAGCCCGGCACCCTCAGCCGCTCCGGCGCAATAAAGAGGAACTGCAAGCTGCCGTTCAGATAATCCACGCATGCCTGCCGCGCCGCGATGCGCTCAAGACCTGAGTGAATGCGCGCCACCCGCAGTCCCAGCGCGGTCAGCTTCGCCGCCTGATCCTCCATCAGCGCAATCAGCGGGCTTATCACCAGTGCCGTGCCGCCGCGCGCAATCGCCGGTAGTTGGTAGCAGAGCGACTTCCCTGCCCCGGTCGGCATCACCAGCAGCAGATCCCGGCCGGCCACCGCCGCCTTGCACACCGACTGCTGGCCCGCCCTGAACCGGGCAAACCCAAAGACCGACCGCAGCAGCTCAGTCAGCTCATCCGAGTTGGGAGATGTTGTCAATCGCGGAGCGCCTTGAAGTTCTATAGCAATTTTCCTGTTGCTGTATTAGGTGGTTGCGTCCCACCCTAGCCGCAAAAACAAAAACGCGGCGAGGGTGGGGTACCCAAAACTCTACAACTATAGGAGAAATGCTCTAAGCGACCTGAGAATCTGCACCATGCTTTCTCCAACTCTACAGGAGAGCCCGGTGCGGATCTCAAGCAGCGATTTCCGGAACCTTTCCGCGATAGAGGGCGTATAAGTGGGCAAGAGGGAGATAGCCATGATGGGTAAAATTATGCAGAGTGCGACAGCCTTGGTGGCCGGCCTGGCGCTGGCGGCCGGGCTTGCGGGATGCAGGGTCAACGTGGAAAAGGGCGCCGATGGCGAGGACAAGAACGTCCGGGTGGATACGCCTTTTGGCGGCGTTCACGTCAACACCGGCCAAACCTCGGCCGCGGACCTGGGGCTCCCCGTCTATCCCGGCGCGCAGCAGGTGGCCGACAATGACAAGCACAAGTCGGCGGATGTCCAACTG
>Ga0182030_10019162_pt1 | contig 13057 bp, 12 predicted proteins | sample 812S3MmetaG_FD_121299 | JGI IMG/M metagenome (GOLD analysis project Ga0182030, IMG submission 121299) | Permafrost microbial communities from Stordalen Mire, Sweden - 812S3M metaG (Illumina Assembly) | ecosystem: Environmental > Terrestrial > Soil > Wetlands > Permafrost | place: Sweden... | reverse complement strand
GTGATCGTCAGCATACTACGTGCGACAAGCATTTTCGCGTCCGATTTTTATCCGCGTCCGTCTGTCCATCTGCGGTTGCAATGCCCTGTTTTTTCTTTGCGCTCTTTGTACTGCAATGTGTCATTATCAACCATATCCGCGAGGAATTTTAGCCGGCCCGAATTGCTTTTTAATTTTCGTGTATTCCGGGTGATGTGGAGCTTCAAAACCCATTATGCGATGTTGGCGGCGGGGGACGGGCCGGGGGTTGATGCTCCGGTGGGCACACAGCAGGGCTTACGCCGGGCCGCAGGTGAGGGAAACTTGGGCCGGAGCCGCTTTGCCGACGGCCAGGAAGGCCGGGGTTTTGCCGATGAAGTATTCGAAGCCAGCCAGTTCATCGGGACAGGAACACCATTTGGAGCCGGTCTTGAGGGCCTGCAATTCCGGGGTGGCGGGAAAATAACAGGTGAGTGACAATTGGGTGGTGCTTTCGCCGGCCTCGGCCTCCTCGTCCGTGAACTGGCGGGCGAGGATGAACTCGAAAAAGCGCTCCTGCCGGCCCGATTCGAAGATGCCCCATTGGAAGAGGAGCATGTCGCCATCGGCTTGCAGATGGCAACCTTCCACCCGCACTTCGCGGTAAAAATCCAGCATCAGGCGGATGGCGTCCAAGGGCTTGAGGTCGGCCACCCGCAAACCCGCTTCGGTCACAAACTGCTCAAACTCGTCACGGACCGCCGCCGTTTTCATCATCAGCCAATTCATGTTGGCCAATACTCCGTCCAGACGTCGGGAAATTCAACGTCGGGACGGTGACAAAGCAGTGCCAAGCCGGTGACAAAAAAGGCGCGGCCGGAGCCCCGCCTGAAGCAAAAACGACCGGCTTGTCCCTCATGATTTTGACATCGCCCTGTCACCCGCCCGCGAACACCGGGCGGAAGCCGGCCCCGGCCAGGATGCGCGCCACGGCTTCCCGGCGGTCACCCTGAATCTCAATCCGCCCCTCCTTCACCGTGCCGCCCGTGCCGCAGGCCTGCTGCATTTGTTTGGCGAGCTTTTCCTTCTCCGGCAGGCCGATGCCGGTAAAGCCCGTGACCACGGTCACCGTCTTGCCCCCGCGATGCGCCGTCTGCCGCACGATGTCCACCCGCCCGCGGTTTTTCCGGGGCGGCGCTCCCCGGACCGACAGCGGCGGCGTCAGCGGGACCGCCGGGCCCGCCGGCAGCCCCGCCGCGCTCAATTCCGCAAACGGTTGCTGACCAAAGCTGGCACCGCCGTCGGTGGGGATACGTTTGGGCCTGCTCATGCGCGAGTCAATTTGGAAGAAACCCCGGCTATGCTCTTAAGAAACTGGGGAGCGCGCCCGCCTCGGGTGCAAGCGGTGGACGCCCTCGTCCGCCGCCGCGAGCGCGCCAGCGCGAGCAGGCCCCCGGGTTGCTTCCTAAATCAGCACCCGCAGGGGTCCCTGCTTTATACTTTCGGCCCCTCACGCTTTGAGCGCGGCCCGCTCGCACACGGCGAACTTTTTGATGAGTTCGTCATAAATGCGGACGGCCGGTTTGCGCGGACGGATTTCGCTGCCCGGCACCGGGTCGGTGAAGCCGCGCGTGAGGTTTTCCCACGAGGGCTTTTCGCCGGCGGCCACCTGCCAGCCGTGGGCGGCCAGCAGGGCGGCGCCCAGCGCGGCGCTCTTGGAGATTTCAATCCGCCGCACGGGGCAGTTCATCACGTCGGCCATCACCTGCAACAAGGCCGTGTTGCTCGACGCGCCGCCGGTGGCATAGATGCAGTCCGGCGCCACGCCCATCCATTGCGAGTGGTGGCGCATGGACAGCATCTGCGCCTCGAAGATGGCGCGGCAGTTGGCGGCCGCATCCTGTTCGTCCAGATCGAAGCGGTGCAGGCCGGGGCGGTTCACGCGCGGGACGATCTCGGCCTCGAACCAGGGCAGGAGGATGCCGGCGTTCTTGCGCGGCTTGGTCGTGGCGAGCACTTCGCCGAACGCCGCCCAGTCCTTGAGGCCGTAGGTTTCACGGATTTTTTCGCGGGCGAGGGAGCCGTTTTTGAAGCAGATCAAGGTCATGTAATCCCCGGCGGGCGAACCGAACACATGGCCTTCGCCCTGCGCGTCGGTGCGGCAGCGGCTCATGGTGCCAAAGAAGGTGTCGCTGGTGCCCAGGCTGATGGCCACCTGGCCGGGCTTGACCAGCCCCAGGCCCAACACGCTGGCGGGATTGTCGCCCGTCCAGACGGTCGCGAGCGCTTCGGGATTGAGCCCGTATTTCCTGACGAAGTAGGCGCTGACCTTGCCGATGACCCGCCCGGCGGCCGCCAGCGGCGGCAGTTTTTTGGCGAGTCCCGGCGCGGTGGCCTTCAACGCGCCGGCGTGCCAGGTCTTCCGGTGGAGGTCCATCAGGTTCATCCCCGCGCCGTCGCCATAATCAATCGGCGCAATTTTGCCCGCCAGCAGCGACGCCATGAAGGAACTGACCAGCGCGATGTGGGCGGTCTTTTGGTAGGCCGCCGGCTGCGTCTGATAAAACTTGCGGATCTGCGGGCCGGTGAAGCGCTCAAACGTGTCCGAGCCCGTCGTCTGCGCGGTGGCGCGGATGCCGCCCAGTTTCTGGCGGATTTCCGCGCATTGTTTCGTGGTGGAGGAATCCATCCAGATGGGCGACGTGGGACGGGAAAAAATGCCGCGCAGGTTTTGGTCCAGCGACTTGGCCGGATTCAACTTGGCCAGCCGGCCGGCGGCGCGGTCATTCAGATAGACCGAGCCATGCTGCTGGCCGCTGCCGCTGACGGCCAGGACTTCCCCCAGCGCCACGCCTTCCGCCTGCAATTGGGCGAAGAGCAGGTCCAGCGCCGCGGCCCAGAGCAGGGGCAGGCTGTGTTTGACGAGCGGATCGCGGTGGGGCAGAACGCCGTTCTGGGTTTTGAACTGCGGCAGGTCGCGGTCGAAGTTGACGGATTTTTCGCCGACCACCGCCCGGGTGTCCAGGTCAATGACCACGGCGCTGAGGCTTTGTGTGCTGGAATCGAGTCCCAAAAATAATTTTGCCATGTGTTGTAGTGATTAGTGATGTTTGCCGGGCATTTGATAACAATTTTTTCAATTCATGCAAATGAAAATCACGCGGAGGGCATGGCCGTACCAGGCTGCCGACAAAGTCGGGGTGGGGACGGCTCGTCCCCCCAACCCGAAACCCGAAACTCGAAACCCACCCCCCCCTCCCCACTCCGGTAGGGCGGTGCTGCCGCGCCGCCCAAACATTGCCTTTGCCCCCAAGCCTGTAGCCGTAACCATGCAATAGAAACGCAAGTGGTTGCGCCGTGGATTTTTGCGTAAGGCGAGGAGTGAGGTGCGTAGCATATCCTTCATGGATCTGGAAGCACCTCACGACGACGTCCTTACGCAAAAAGACCAAACAAACACTACGTTTCTATTGCATGGTTACGGCTTAGGGCTGCCATATTTGTAGAAATCAACCCCCAAATCTCTTCCAAGCTCCGTCAGGAGCGGCATATTTTATCATGGAGCAACCAGAGTGATGTTAGGGAAATAGGTCCGATATCGGATCGCATCGCGCGTAATCAGGGTCCGATTCTCCACTTCGGCATGAGCACCTATGTAAAAATCCGGCAGTGGCGAAGTCCTGACCCCGCCACCGCGCCGGTATTTCACAAAGGCTTGCGCGGCCAGCCAGCCGGCCGAATAAGGCAGCGGCAAACGTTGGAAGATCGCCGGATCAAGCCAGCGGTCCAAATCGGCGGCGCTTGCAAAAGCCGGCGCCAGTTCGGCGTAGATGATCGCGTTGATGAGGACCGGCCCCTGTGCGGCGGTGGTGCGAAATTGATTTTCCGACCAGGAAAGCCAGACGGGATCGGCGGTGGCGATGTCCAGCAGGACGTTGGTATCGAACAAGAATCCGCTCATGGCTCGTCCCGGGTGAGGGCCAGAACCTTGGCCGTCGTCACTCCGGGAAGCGCGGTGCCACGGGCGCGTTCCAACCAGCTTTCGACCGGGGGCGTCCGATCCCGGCGCAAGCGGTGCGTTTCCAGCCAGACCGCCAGTTCATCCACTTGCGGAGCGGGCAACCTGGCAATGGCGGCTTCAATTTCCACGATGCTGCTCATCGTCCGTAATTTAGCATGGGATGGCCGGCAACGGCAAGGCCTGAAATCCCCAAGGAACCTGAAACTCGAAACCCGAAACCCGCCCCCTCTGTGCCCGGCTTGCAGGCTGGGGCCCCACCCGGCGTGGCGTTTGCTCACGTTCCGACTTTGTCGGTAGCCATGATGGCCGTATGGCCGGGGTGCAGCCTGACACCGCGCCCGCACTCCCAAAGCGGTCCTCCAAACCCGCCCCGGCATGGGACAAGCCGGGCGAATGTACCGGGCGCCGGCCGGGCGCGGTGCTGACGGCGGGCGGTTGGGAGTTATTCCTTCGCCGCTCCCTGTTTTCCACTCCACATTTCTTGTGCAAATGACAACCAAAGAGGGGTGATTGACAATATCGGACGGGACGGCGGCGGGGTTTGGAGGAAAACTGTATTCGACAATCCCCGATGCCGTTGGGGCCGGTCTGGACGAGACAGCCGGTTGACCCGCCGGCCCCGGGTTGTCAACAACAACAGTCTGATATATGAAAAAAATACTGATTGCGAGCATCGTGGGCATCATGGCGGCGACCATTTCGACGCGCGCCGCGGATGCCAAGGACCTGTACGCCCAATCCTGCACCAAATGCCACGGGGACGATGGCAAGGGTGCCACCAAGATGGGCCAAAAGCTCAACTGCCGGGATTATAGCGACGCCAAGGTGCAGGACTCCATGAAGGATGCCGACGCAACCAAGGCCCTCAAGGAAGGGCTGAAGGATGCCGACGGCAAAGTTCAGATGAAGGCCTTTGCGGATTTGTCCGATGACGACATCAAAGGCCTGGTGGCCTACATGCGGACGTTCAAGAAATAATTTTGGTTGCGGTTGGTTCCCGGGCGGCCCGGAGTATGGCCGGGCCGCCCGGCTTTATCGTCCGCTGGAACGCCGGGCGCTTCCGGGTTCGGGCTGGGGACCGCCCCCTGGCCGGGGCAACCGTTTTTTAACTTCCTTGGCCCCGAGGAAGAGGGTTGGCCCGCTGGCCTCCCGGCCGGTGCCCGTTGCCAGGGTCCGGCACCTGGGTAATAGATGAAAAATTTCCCCCTTATATCATTCTGCCGGCCGGCCGTCTTTCTGCCGGTGTTCCTGCTGGTCCTGTGGCTGCCGGCTTTGGGCCGGGCGGCGGTCCCCATGTCCAATGCGGATTGCCTGGACTGTCATTCGGACAAGACGCTGGCGCTCACCAACGCCGCCGGCCGGGCGGTTTCGTTGTATGTGGATGCGGCCCGGCTGGCGGCCTCCGCCCATAAAGGCAACACCTGCCTGAGCTGCCATCCGGGCATCGGGCAGAAGCATCCGGATGACAACCTGCCGGTCCGGCCGGTGGATTGCGCCCTCTGCCATGCGCGGGAATCCCAGAGTTACAGCGCCAGCGTTCACGGGCTGGCGGTGAAGGCGGGCCGGAAGGACGCGGCGGTCTGCACCGACTGCCACGGCACCCACGATATTTTGCCGTCCACGGCCCCGGACTCGCCCTTGTATTTCAGCCGGCAGGGGTCCACCTGCGGGGCGTGCCACGACCAGGAGGCGGCGGACGTGGCCGCCAGCGTGCATGGCCGGGCCACCGCGGCCGGTGTCCGGGACACCCCCACCTGCACCGACTGCCACAACGAACACCAAATCCAGTCGCTCAAGAGCCGTTCGCCCCTGATGATTTCCGGGGGGGTGTGCGCCAACTGCCATGCCTCCCAGCGCCTCAACACCAAGTTCAACCTGCCCGCCGACCGGGTGACGACGTTTTTTGGCAGTTACCACGGCCTGGCGGCCCAATACGGGTCCACCGTTGCCGCCGACTGCGCGAGCTGCCACGGCTGGCACAAAATCCTGCCCTCCTCCGACACCAATTCCACCATCAACCACATCCATCTCGTGGAGACTTGCGGCAAATGTCATCCGGGCGCCACGGAAAATTTTGCGTTCGGCAAAGTCCATGTGGACGGGACAACCGCCAACGGCGGCGACGGCTGGGGCGGCCGGATCAACGGCTGGGTGCGTCAGACCTACTTGGTGCTGATCTTTGGGACCATCGGCGCGATGCTGGTGCATAATCTGCTTTTGTTCGGCCGGAAAGTGGCCCGGCGGCTGCAGTCCCGGAACCGGCCGGTGGTGCGCATGAGCCGGACGCAACGCTGGCAGCACGCGGTGCTGGCGGTCAGTTTCATCGTTTTGGCGGTGACCGGATTTGCCCTCAAGTTTCCGGATTCCTGGATCGGCCAGGTCCTGGGTTCCAGCGAATCCTTCCGGCGCTGGGCGCACCGGATCAGCGGGCTGGTGCTGCTGGGCGTCGGGGTGGTTCACCTGCTTTATATACTGAAGAGCCGGGAAGGCCGGCGGCTGGTGGCCGACCTGTTCCCGGTGCGCCAGGATTTGAACGATGTCCTCGCGGCGGCGGCTTATCTGACGGGCTGGCGGAAGGAGAAGCCGCGCCTGGGCCGGTTTGGGTACGCGGAGAAGATGGAGTATTGGGCGGTCATCTGGGGCACGATGATCATGGGGGTGACCGGCCTGATCATCTGGTTCAAACTGGACGTGACCCACTTTTTACCGCGCTGGGTGGTGGACGTGGCGCTGACCATCCACTACTACGAGGCGGTGCTGGCGTGTCTGGCGATTGTGGTGTGGCATTTCTACCACGTCATTTTTGATCCGGACGTTTATCCGGTGAACCCGGCGTGCTGGGACGGCCGGGTGTCGCAACACTGGCAGCAGGAAGAGCATCCGCTGGAGTAGCCGGCTGATTATTTCTATCAGTCTGTCTAAAAATCGCCAGCGCGATGCGGCGGCCATTCTCCCAGCCTGATCCCCCAACCCGGCATTTATTGGCAAATAAGGAGGTTTTATGATTTGCCGAAAGGTGGCATGCGCATTGCTGAAGGTTGGTTCGTGGTTGTTGTTGATGGACTTGGGTGTTGGCTCCGGCTGCGGAGAACTTGAGTGAGGGGATTCAAGTTTGGATGCGACCAGACCGGCGAAGCGGGACAACGAGTTTGTTCCGGGAGGACATCACGACGCACGCGCCAGGACGGTCGCTGTGAGGACAGCTTCGCCAGAAGTGATGAAGGAGGTGTTGGGGGGCCGGGTGGGCCGGTTCTGGCGCGTGCGGGTGTGACCCAGTCCAGATGATTTTAGTTGAGCAATGCGGGACCGGTGACTGCCAGCCTTTGTGTTTGCGGTGCGGACTTTAGATGCTTCACCGGTTCCGTTGGTCAGAGTTGGATCCGCCAGTATTCCCGCCGTCTGATTTCCAAATCTTCAAGCAGATACAAGGCTGCCTCGTCGTCGGGCGAGGCCGGGTTCACCGGGCCAGGGCTCCCAGGCGGACCAGGCTCATACAGGGTTCGCCCAGTTTACGGGAGGCCGCCAGGTCCACCGCAAATTCCGCCACCCAGTCGTTGTGTCCCTCCCGGTCCACCAGCATTTGTTGCACGCGCCAGGCTTGTTTGTCCTCGGCGGGGGCCACGTAAGTGTGCCGGATATTGCGGGCTTCGGGGTCGAGCCGGAGATAATCGTGTTCGGCCTCGTAGGCTTCCACCAATGACCGCAACCGTTCGGGGGTCCAGGGCCGGCCTTCGGGATCCGCGGGCGGGTTGAGCCCGGCGACGGCCGCCTCAAAATCCCCGACGACCAGGCCGCGCAGAAAGGCGAAGATGCGGTTGCGGATGGCGGCGGTGAACGCCTTCACATCGCGCGTGACATCCTGGTCGGCCGCCTCGGCGCCGGGCGGGCGGACCTCCCGGGTTTCGGCGCGCTGAAAATGCGGGTCGCGCAGCTTCTCCCATTCATCCAGCAGGCTGGAGTCAATCTGCCTGATGAGGGAGCCAAGATAGAGCTCCATCTCCCGCACGGTGTCGTTTTTGGCGGCGTCGGGGATGGTCTGGGTCATGACCTTGTGGACGCGGGCCAGATAGCGCAGCAACACCCCCTCGGCCCGTTGCAGTTCGTAGTCGCGGATGTAGTCGGAGAAGGAGCGGAAGGATTCAAACATCTCGCGGGCGACGGACTTGGGCCGGATGTTTTCCTGCCCCACCCACGGATGCCGGTCCGCGAAAGCGTTGAAGGTGGAGTAGATGAACTCCCGGTTGGGCTTGGGGTATTCCAGCTTCTCCAGTTCCTCCATGCGCTGGTCATATTCGACGCCCTCCATTTTCATTTCCGCCATTTTCTGGTCCTTCACCCGGTCCAGTTGCTTGCGCAGGATGATGTCCGGGTCTTCCAGGATGGACTCCACGAGTGTGAGCAGGAGGAGCGCGTAGTCCGGCTGCTGCGGGTCAATCAGGGGGATGGTGTCGAGGAGATACAGCGACAGCGCCTGGTCCATGGAGAAATCCTCCTGCAACTCCACGTTCACCCGCAGCGACGCACCGGCCGCGGTCGGCGGGATGAACTCGATGATCTTGCGGTCGAGCAGGGAGCGGAACAACTGCCAGGCGCGCTTGAGGTGGGCCTGTTTCTGGCGGGGCGATTCATGGCTGTGGGCGATCAACTGCTGCATGGCGCGGCAGCCGTCATCCGGCCGGCTCAACACGTTGAGGAGCATGCCATGCGAGACCTGGAAGCGGGAGACCAGCCGCTCGGGCGGCGCGGCCAGCAGGCGGGTGAAGGTGTTTTTGTCCCAGTTGACAAAGTTCTTCTCCGGCGGCTGGCGTTTGACGGTTTTTTTGCCGTCGCGCGCGGTTTTTTCCGCCAGCTTGAGGTTTTCGATCACGTGTTCGGGCGCCTGGGCCACCACCCAGCCGCGGTCATCAAAGCCCTTGCGCCCGGCCCGGCCGCTGATTTGGTGGAAATCCCGGGCGGTGAGGATGCCGGTCTTCAGGCCGTCGTATTTGCAGAGGCGGGTGAACAACACGGTGCGGATGGGCACGTTGATGCCCACGCCCAGGGTGTCGGTGCCGCAGATGACCTTGAGCAGGCCCTGCTGCGCGAGTTGCTCGACGAGCACGCGGTATTTGGGGAGCAGCCCGGCATGGTGCAGGCCGATGCCGTGCCGCAGCCACTTTTTGATTTCCGGGCCGTAGGGGCTGGTGAATTTGAAGCCCGCCAGCGCGGCGGCCAGCGCCGCCTTTTCCTCGCGGGAACACACGTTGATGCTGGTGAAATCCTGGGCGCTCTGCGCCGCCTCCAACTGGGTGAAGTGCACGACATAGACCGGCACCTTGTGGTCGGCCACCAGGGTTTCCACCGTCTTGGCCAGGGGCAGTTCGGAGTAGGCATGCTCCAGGGGCACCGGGCGCACGGTGGAACTGACCGTGACGGCGGGCCGGCCGGTCAGGCGGGTGAGTTCCGCCTCAAACAGCGCGGTGTCGCCCAGGGTGGCGGACATGAGGAGGAACCGCGCCTGCGGGAGGGTCAGGAGCGGCACCTGCCAGGCCCAGCCGCGTTCGCGGTCCGCGTAGTAATGGAATTCGTCCATGACCACCTCCGCGACGCCGGCGCGGGCGCCCTCCCGCAGGGCAAGGTTGGCCAGAATTTCCGCCGTGCAACACAGGATGGGGGCGTCGCGGTTCACGGTGGCGTCGCCGGTGCTCAGGCCGACGTTGTCCGGCCCGAAATCGTGGCAGAGCGCGAGGAACTTCTCATTGACCAGGGCCTTGATGGGGCAGGTGTAAACCGAGCGCCGGCCCCGCGCCACGGCCTGGAAATGGAGGGCGGCGGCCACAAGCGATTTGCCCGAGCCGGTGGGGGTGTTCAGAATGACATTTTTATCGTCGTATAACTCCAAGATGGCCGCCTCCTGGGCGGGGTAGAGGGTCAGCCGCCGGGCGGCGGTGTAATCCAGAAACCGGTCCAGCAGGACATCGTTGGTGAACGACTCCCCGCGGGGGATCAGGTCATAAAGCGTGGCGGCCACAGCGCCCGCAGAGTAACCCGAAAACCGGCCGGCGGGAAGCCCGATGCCAAACTTTGTGGGCGGGCGCCCGGAAATTTCCCTCCTTAAAAGGTTGCCGCCGTCCGAACGTTAGTTTTTATGCTTATACCAGCTATTAAAAAAAACGCTTGACGAAATGCGGGCGGCGTGATAAGTATTCGATCATGTTAACAAAACCGATTCCGGTTCGTATTCCAACAGAATGGCTTCCGCGGATTGACGCGGTCGCCAAAAAACTCGGCACCAACCGCGCCCGTCTGATCGCCTTTTCCGGCCAGACCTTTGCTGAATTCGTGGAGCACAACGGCGTGACCGCCATGCCGCCCGACTGGAGCACCATCCTGGCGGACATGGACGGCCGCCGCCGCCGCGGCAAATCCTCCCTGCAGGAACAGTTGACCAAGATTGCCGCCGGGCCCAAAGCCGGCAAGGCCAAGGCCGGTCGCAAAGCGGGCGCCAAGAGCCGGCGTTAAGCCGGCCCGCCAGCCGTCGCGTCAATCTGGGCAATCCGGATGCCGGTGGTTGTCCCCGGATGCCGGGGGGCCACCTTGCGGTATAGGCTCGCCCCGGCAACTCCGCCGGCGTTCACTTCGCTGGCGGCTGTCGGTCTATGATTGAATCAAAGACCGGGCGGAAGTTTTGCGCCTGCAGTTCACTGGTGGTCGTCACACAGCGGCGGTCCCAAGGGATGCGGCCGAAGAACCACACCCGCCAGAACCACATCGGAGCCTGCGGATTGTCCGCCAGCAACTGCCGGAAGGTGGTGAGGCGGCCGATGGTCACGCCCGCAGCCTCGCGATACACGTCAAAGACAAATTTCGAGCAAAACTGCCGGCGCGAATCATAGTTGAACCCCAGCCCGTACCACTGGCCCACCCGTGCCTGCGCGGAGCGGCGCAGGGCCAGTTTTTCGGCGGGGCTCAATTCATTCCGCAGGCGGAGGATGCAAAACCGTCCGTGTTCCGAGCGCGCTATGAATTTCGCCAGCGGCGTGAACTGGGCGCGGGGAACCCGGCTTTCCGCCACCTCCCAGCCGCCGTTCGTATCCGAAAACAGGATGCCCACATGCGACTCCCAACTGCCGGTGGTCTCCGCGACATGGCGGAAGACGAAATTGGCCACGCGGATGAAGATGACATCGCCGTCCTGCAACCGGGCCGTCACGGCGTGCCGGGCGGCGGGGTCCGGGGGGTGCGCCCCGGTTGCCGCCGGGGCCAGGGCCAGGGCGCTGGCGAGCATGACGGACGAGGGCGTCGTATTCATGCCTCCAGTTTATGCGCGGTCGGGTCAGGGCGATAATTGATAAAAAAGACCGCTTCATTGCTTTATTCGATGCCATTTCTCCATGAAGAGGCGCCCGGTTGCCAGCCGTGCATCCCGAAGTTGTGGGCGAATTTTTTGCACCGCTGACCTCGCAATCCAGGGCCGCCAGGCTTGCAGGACAAAAATGAAAAACCTCGGTTTGAACCGCTGCGGGAGCAGCCCACGGGATGCCCTTCAACCCGGCCGGCGGCGTCCGCCCGGTCCCCGCGATTCCTGTGGGAGCAGGGTGGCATCTTTTTCCTCGACGTAGCGCAGCCCGTGGATGCGGCGACGGCCGAGGAGTAAAATCGCCAGCCCGAGCCAGGAGGTGGCCGCCAGGACCAGCGTCACGGGCAGCATCGTATGGGAGTCAAAGAGCCCGATGCTGGCGGACGCCAGGCCGGAGACGCTGATTTGCAGGAAGCCCAGCATGGCGGACGCGCTGCCGATGTTGCGGTCAAACGGCACCAGCGCGAGCGCCGCCGCGTTCGGAAAGCCCAGGCCAAGGCTGGCCAGCGAGATGAACAGCAGCACCAGCGTGCCGGGCAGGCCGAACCCGCCGCCCAACGTCCCCGCCAGAAACAGCAGCGCCACGGGACACTCCACCAACAGGGCACCCCGGAAAATCTGTTCGCTGGAAAATCGGCGCAGCAGCAGGACGTTGATCTGGTTGCTGCCGATGAAGCCGACGGACAGGCCCGCGAAGATGAGGCCAAACTGTTGCGCGCGGACGTGAAACACCTCCAGGAAGATGATGGGCGAACTGGCCACATAGACCAGCAGGCCGGAAAAAGCGAACGCGCCGGACAGCGCGTAGGTGAGGAACTGCGGTTCCTGCAGAACGGCGCCGAAATTGCGAAAAATCGGCCGGAGCCGCAAGGAGACGGTGCGGTCCGGATGGCAACCCGGCGGCAACCACCAGCGGCAAACGGCCAGCATGAGGGCCACAAAGGCGGCCAGCACGATGAACACCCACTGCCAGCCGAACCGTCCCGCCACCAACACCCCGACGCTGGGGGCACAGAGCGGCGAGGCGCTCAAGATCAGAATGAGCAACGAGATGATTTTGGCGGTTTCCTGCGCGGGGAAGAAATCCCGCACCATGGCCATGGCCGCCACCTGCGCCGCGCAGCCGCCCAGCGCCTGCACAAAGCGCAGGGCGATGAGCCATTCCACCGTGCGTGACCCCAGACAGAGCAAGGAGGCGGCGATGAATAGCAGCATGCCGGCATACAACGGCGGTTTCCGGCCGAAACGATCCAGCAGCGGGCCGTAAAAAAGCTGGCCGGCGGCCAGGCCGGCAAAGTAGCTCGCCAGGGACAGGGAAACCCGCGCGGTGGAAGTGTGCAGCGCGACGGCGATCTGGGGGAACGCCGGCAAATACATGTCTATGGCGAACGGACTGATCGTCGAGAGCGCGCCAAGTATGACGATGATCAAGCCTCGGTTTGGGGATGGAGACATAATTCTCGGACGGATATGAAGCTATGAAACGAGGCCGAGGTCAACCATCCCTTGTTAAAAAATGCGCCAGCGCACTGGACGAACTTCCGGACGAATTACGCAAGCCGTCTCCCGCAGGTCCTCGCGACAGCGTCTTGGAGTGCGGCGGCCCTCCCTGCACCTTACTGATGAGACGCTGGGATGCACGACCAAGCCGGAGTGCGCCCGTCCTCGGGCGCAGCAACGAGAGAATGCCAAAAGGCCTTGGAAAACCAGTACGTCTCGGTGCCATCCGGCGTTGCTGC
>Ga0182030_10019159_pt1 | contig 13058 bp, 10 predicted proteins | sample 812S3MmetaG_FD_121299 | JGI IMG/M metagenome (GOLD analysis project Ga0182030, IMG submission 121299) | Permafrost microbial communities from Stordalen Mire, Sweden - 812S3M metaG (Illumina Assembly) | ecosystem: Environmental > Terrestrial > Soil > Wetlands > Permafrost | place: Sweden... | reverse complement strand
TTCCAACCGGCTTATGCGCCCGGGGACAGGCGCTCTCCGGGGGATTGGAGTGCGCCCGTCCTCGGGCGCAGCAAGGTTGGCCGCCGGGGCAGGCTGGGTTGGTTCCAACCGGCTTATGCGGACGGCAGGGCTGCGCCCGGGGACGGGCGCACTCCGGGGCGGGGACGGCTCGTCCCCGCATCTTCAATGCTATCAAACAAGCCAGCTACGAAGTGGCTGGGCTGAACCCGTCCGCTAAACCAACCTCGTCCCGTAAGGACGCAGGAAAATGGCGGCGACGATCCCTGAACCTCCCTCGGACGGCGATGTGAACCCTATGGAGTGTCCCGCCGTCGCGGGATCACCGCTTTTAAACAAAGAGGACACGTCCTCTCGTTGATAAAGGTGCTTATCGGTTGTCGCTTTTGGGGTGCCCCATCCTGACTTCACCTGTTTGGGCCCACCAAAAACCCGAAACCCGATCCCCCCCCGTTGGCCGTCACGGTGGCGTGGCCGGTTCCAGCGGCGGGCTGCGGCCATGCACCGAGCACGACGGCGCTTCATCCATCGCCCCGATGGTGTAGATCCCGCCGGAGGGACACAGCGGCATGGCGTTGCCTTTCAGATACGACGCCAGATCCTGGGCCGTCGGCACATCCTTCAGATCCTTGGAGTTGTCCAGGGCCCACACCTGTTTGGCGGCGTCAATGAGCCGGAGATTTTCCAGGCAGGTGTTCCGGTTGGCGGCCGCGGCCGCGGCCGTGGCCGTGGTGGCGACGGCCGCCACCTGCTGGTTTTCCACGGTGAGTTGCTGGAGATGCTCCTGCTGCATCCCCAGGGCCTGCCGGGCGGTTTGCAATTGCCCGGCCAGCGTTTGTTTTTCGGCCGTCAGCAGGGTGAAATCATTGTTCGCCTTGGCCAGCTTCTGGGAGTAGCCCTGGTTCTCCGCCCGGAGCCGGGCGTTTTCCTGCTTCAAGGTGTCCACGCTGGAAGCTTTTAATTCATCAAGCTGGGACTGGAGCTGGTCCATCTGCTGGCGGGCGTCGCTGGCATCCTTCTGCGCCGCGATCTTTTGTTGGTTGGCGTGAAACAACAGCCCCAGGCTGACAAAAATCAGCGCCAGGCCAACCCACATCTGCCAGCGTTTGACATTCATGGACGCCTTCTTTTCGCCGTTCCTGACGCCGCCGTCAAACAGGAAATGCAAAAAAAATCGCCGCCGGCCGGGTTAGGGCACCAGTTGGGTCTGATGCATCACCCCAAGCAGGGCCAGACCGAGAATGGTCTTCCAAGGCTTCCGCTCCCGGGACGCCCCATCGTCAGTTGCCTCACTGGTCACATTACACCGCGGTGTCGCCGCGTTCGCCGGTGCGGATGCGCAAGGCGTCCTCGATGTTGGAGATGAAGACCTTCCCGTCGCCGATCTTGCCGGTTTTGGCGGCGGCGATGATGGCGGCCACGGCGGCGTCCACTTGGTTGTCGGGCAGGACGGTTTCGATCTTCATCTTGGGCAGGAAATCCACCGTGTATTCGCTGCCGCGATAGATTTCCGTGTGGCCCTTCTGGCGGCCAAAGCCTTTGACCTCGCTCACGGTCATGCCCAGGATGCCGAGTTCGTGGAGGGCTTCCTTGACGGCTTCCAGGCGGAAGGGTTTGATGATGGCTTCAATTTTTTTCATGGGGGGCTTTGGTTATTCGCTGTACGCGCGTTCGCCGTGTTGGGTGAGGTCCAGGCCGATGCTTTCGGTTTCACTGTCCACGCGGAGACCGATCACGGCGTCCACGATTTTGAAAAGGACGAAGGTCGCCAGGGCGGCGAAGAGGGCGGTGAACAGGACGGCGACCGCCTGGTGGCCGAACTGGGTGAGGCCCCCGGCGAGGGATTGGGCCACGCCGTTGACCTTGAAGGTGGTGGCGATGGCGGGGTTGACCAGGGCGCTGGCCAGACCGCCCAGCATCAACATGCCGACGGTGCTGCCCACGCCGTGGACTCCGAAGACATCCAGGGAATCATCATAGCCAAAGCGGGCCTTGAGCTTGGTGACGGCCAGGTAGCAGACGGCGCCCCCGGTCAGGCCGATGAGAAAGGCGGCCGGGACGGTGACGAAGCCGGAGGCCGGGGTGATGGTGGCCAGGCCGGCGACCATGCCGGAGGCGGCGCCCAGAACGCTCGGGCGGCCCTTGTGCAGCCATTCCACGAGGGCCCAGCTCAGGGCGGCGGCGGCGGCGGAGAAATGCGTGGCGGCAAACGCGCTGGTGGCCAGGGAACCGGCGGTCAGGGCGCTGCCGGCGTTGAAGCCGAACCAGCCGACCCATAACAGGCCGGTGCCGATGAGCGAGAGGACCACGTTGTGCGGCATCATGGGCTCGTTGGGATAGCCGGCCCGCCGGCCGAGCAGGATGGCGCAGACCAGCGCGGAGACGCCGGAACTGATGTGGACGACCGTGCCCCCCGCGAAGTCCAGCACCGGGATGCGCCCGTCCAGCGCCCAGTTGAAATAGCCGCCCTTGCCCCAGACCATGTGGCAGAGGGGGAAATACACGACCGTGATCCAGAGCAGGACAAACAGGACGTAACCCTTGAACTTGATGCGTTCGGCCACGGCGCCGCTGATGAGGGCGGGCGTGATGATCGCGAACATCATTTGAAAGAGCATGAAGGATTGCTGGGGCACGGTGCCGGCGTAATCGGGGTTGGGCGCGCCGGTGACGCCATTGAGCATGAAATAGGTCAGCGGGTTGCCCACGAAGGCGTTGCCCGGGGCGAAGGCCATGCTGTAGCCGAAGACCATCCAGAGCATGGACACCAGGCCCATCAGGACGAGGCTGTGCATCATGGTCGCCAGCACGTTCTTGCCGCGCACCAGGCCGCCGTAAAAGAGGATCAGGCCCGGAGCGGTCATCATGAGGACCAGCGCGGAACTGACCAGCAGCCAGGCGTTGTCCCCGGTGTTGATGTTGTTGGCGGCGGCCTGGGCGTCGTCGGCCATTTTTTCCAGCCGGGTGAGCCGCTCGTCATACGAGGTGTTGCCGCTCACGGCGCGCAACGTCGTGGCGCCCGCGCCGAGCAGCCAGAAGGCCGCCCCCGCCACAAAAACGGCCAGGAGGGTTCGCTGCATCGCTTTCATGATTGGTGCTAAGATTAACGGCTGCTTTTGAGCGTGAGGGTTGCGGGGGCAAGGCCGTCGGAATCGGCGGTGAGCTTGATGGTCCCGGGCTGGTCCGCCTTGGCCCGGACGATGACGAGGGCGAGCCCGTTGAAAGCGTTGTGTTCGGGCGCCTGGAAGGGTTCGAAGCTGGTGGCATCACCGTTGTCGGTCGCGACAATTTCACCGGGGCCGGACACGGAGAATTTGATGTGATTCATCGAGCGCGGCACCAGCAGGCCCTCGTGGTCCGCCACCGTCACGGTGACATACGAGAGATCCCGGCCGTCGGCCGTGATCTTGCCGCGGTCGGCCGCCAGCGTGAGCTTGGCGGCGGGGCCGGTGGTTTTCATGACCTCGGTGGCCCATTGGCGGCCGTTTTTGTACGCGACCACTTTGAGGGTGCCGGGTTGATAAACCACATCGTTCCAGCGGAGGCGGTATTCAAACCGGCCTTTGGTTTTGCGGCCCAGAGATTTGCCGTTTAAAAACAACTCGGCCGAGTCGCCGGAAGTGTAAACATGCACGGGCGTCACCAAGCCGACGCGCTCCGGCCAGTTCCAATGGGGCAGGATGTGGGCCATGGGGAAATCCGGCCGCCACCGGGCTTGGTAAATGAAGAAACGGTCTTTCGGGAAACCCGCCAGATCAATGATGCCAAAATAAGAACTGCGGGAGGGCGATGACCGGCGATCATAGGGGGTCGGCTCGCCCAGGTAATCAAAGCCGGTCCAGACAAATTCGCCGGCCACAAACGGATATTTGTCCTGCCCGGTGAATTCCGTGTCCGGCGGGTTGGCCCAGCCGGGGGCGTAGAGGTCGTAGGAACTCATCTGGAAGCCCGACATGCCGTCGCCCTTGTTGTTGCTGACGGGGTTGGCGTTGGTGGTGAAGAAGTACTCACCCCGGGAACTGATGCAGGAGGCCGTTTCGCTGCCGAACAGCGGCTCGTCCGGGTTGCGCTGGCGGAATTGGCCGTACCGGCCCGGCCGGTAGTTCCAGCCGAAGGCGTCCATGTTGGTTTGGAAACCGCTGAACCCGGCGTTGTCCGAACTGACGGCCGCGGTCACCGGGCGGGTGGGGTCTTCCGCATGAATCAGGGCGGCGTGTTCTTTGGCCATCGCGATCCCGGCCGGTCGGTCCTGATCGGGCACTTCGTTGCCGGAACTCCAGAGGATCACGCAGGGGTGGTTGCGGTCGCGGCGGACGAGCATGCGCAAGTCGTCATCGTGCCAGTCGGCGTAGAGTTTGTTGTAGTCGTTCGCGTTTTTGCCGGCCTGCCAGCAATCAAACGCCTCGTCCATCACCACCAGGCCCAGGCGGTCACAGATATCCAGCAGTTCGGGGGTGGGAGGGTTGTGGCTGGTGCGGATGGCGTTGCAGCCCATGTCCTTGAGCAGTTGAATCTGGCGTTCGAGGGCGCGCGTGTTGACGGCGGAGCCGAGGGCGCCCAGGTCGTGGTGGTCGCACACGCCCTGGATGGGCACGCGTTTGCCATTGAGGAGGAAGCCGTTGGTGGCGGTGAACTCAATCGTGCGGATGCCAAAAGGGGTCTCATATTGATCCATCATCTGGGCGGCCTGCAGGACGGTGGTGACGGCCACGTAACGTTGGGGTTTGTTCAAATCCCAGAGTTTGGGCCGTTTGACGGTCAGCTCGCCGGCGACCGGGGCGGATTGATGGGCGGCGACGGGAAGGCCGACATTGGCCAGCGAGGCGACGGAGCGGCCGCGGTCCCCATTGTCCTTGAGCTCAAATATCTCCTCGTTGACCGTCAGCTTCGCATCCACCTCGGTGTCATTGTCCACCTGGGCCTGAATTTTTACGGTGGCGGACTGGTCGGTCACCGCCGGGGTGGTGACATAGGAGCCCCAGTGGGCGACGTGGATGGGGGCGGTTTTGACGAGCCAGACGTTGCGGTAAATGCCGCCGCCGGGATACCAGCGCGAGGACTGGTTGGGATTATCCAGGCGGATGGCCAGGACGTTGTCCGCGTTGTAATGCACATATGGCGTGAGATCCACGCGCCACGAGGCGTAACCATAGGGCCAGCCGCCCACGCACTGGCCGTTAAGCCAGACGCTGGCGTAGGACATCGCGCCGTCCACGTCCAAGTAGATTTTTTTGCCCTGGTCGGTGTTGGGCACGGCCAGATGTTTGCGGTACCACGCGCTGCCCCACCAGGGGAGTTTGCCGGTGCCGCCCGAATATTCCTGCTTGAACGGACCTTCAATCCCCCAGTCGTGCGGGAGATTCAAGAGCCGCCACTGGCTGTCGTCAAAGCTGTTTTCGGCATAGGCCACGGGCCCGCCGCCGGGATTGCCGGCGGGACGCACTTTGGCGGCGGCCGCCGCGCCTTGCGCCAGCTCCACGCCGGTGGCCAGCAGCCAAGGTTTGACCAGCGCGTAGCCGAGCACGCCGGCGTCCGGGGCCGGGCTGGGCTCCTTGAAAAAACGCCAGTCGGCGTCCAGCGTAATTCGTTCGCGGGCCGAACTGGCTTCGGCTCCGGCGGCGGCCGGCCCGGCGAACAGCCAGGCGGCCATGGCCAGCGGCACCGCCAGTCGGTCCAGCCAAGGGGAGGGGGTGGGCGGCATGCTTGCGGGAAAAGTGTTCATATGTGGGTGATAAGTTAAGGGAACCGGCGATTAAGACAATTATTATTTTTCCACCAATCGCCGGTTAAAACTGCGCAACCCGTTGCCGGCGGCTCAAACTGTCGGCGGTTCAAGATTGACAGGCAACATCGCCGGCTCCCTAATCAGTTCTGCTTGAAAGCAAACCTCGGAATTAGAGCATTGACAGAAGAGCTGTAGCGCTGCGAAGCGAGGATTTTTGGTTTTTGGTCCCGCTCTGCGGGATAACTGAGCCGAAACGCCGCCAAAAACCAAAAAGACCGCTTCCCGCAGGGTCCACAACGCAGCGCTACAGCTTTTATGGAAATGCTCTAGCCCGCTGTTTCATAAGCCCGCTCTGGGAAGGCCGGCGGCGTTATCCAGGCTGATATTCCTGCTGATTTTGGGCGGGGCGGATTCGTTGATCGCCCAGACCGCGCCGGCGGTCTCAGAAATTAACGGCGCGGCGGGGTATGCCGGTGGGGCGATGGACGGCTCCGAGGGCAACAAAACGGCCAATTTACCTTGGGTGCGTTTGCCGGCGTCGGGCAAATTAATTACGCGAACACGGCCCCCTTGATAGATACCAACCCGACCCGGTTTATCGGCCGGGTGTCCGTTGATTATTATCCAATCAAGGATTTGCGGGCGGGGGTCTCGTACACGGCGGCGTTTGGCGATAATCTAGGCCGGGCGGAGTTGGAATATCAAACCCCGATCCGGGGGCTGGCGCTGACGGCGGAGGCGGCCAAGGGCGACCACGGCTACGACCACCTGCTGTTCGGGGTGCGCTATTATTTCGGCTCCAAGAAATCGTTGCGCGACCGGCAGCGGCAGGATGATCCACCCGGCTTCATGCAGCAAGTGCTGCAAGGTCTGGGCCTGTACGGGGCGGAATACAACCAGAAGGGTAACGCGTATTTGCCATCACAGGGGGTTTCCTCTGGTGATTATGGCAGCTATGGGTCGGATATTGAGTCAGTTTGGGGAAGATTTACTCCCCCCAGCCCCACCCCCTATCCAGGAACGCCACCTCCAACAACCCCTGGACATCGGGATAGATGACTCAAGTGAGCATTAAGCAGGTGGGTTTGGATGCCAACCCGGTTCAGCGTTAAATTTCTTGGCATCCCGCGTGCTTTGGTTGGCTTGTCGAGTTCACTTTATAGGTAACAACTGGGTTGGGAAGTGGTTGCTTGAGCAGACGCGGGCCGGCCAGGAAAAGCACCGGCGGAGCCGGCTAAAATCGGGTGGAACCACCAACAGGCGGGTAATTTTTCGCAAAAATTGTTGTGCAGCCGGAGGGGGGGAACCGCTAGTCTGTGAACATGTTAAGCAGGTCGTCAACTCATCGCCGGCGCTCGTTGTCGTTTCATGAAAAGCGCAACCGCTTTTTTACGGTTTCCCTCGTCGCGCTGCTGTCGGTGGTCTTCACCGTGATCCTCTGGTTCGCCAACCGGAGCCGGTTTTAGGGCGTGTTGCCCAAGTCCCGGAGCGTGCCCGCCTGCCCGCTGTAGCTTCCGCGAAGGAGGGTCCTCGGGCACAGCAACGTTGAAACCGATAAAAATCCTGGGTTTTTCGTGTGCCCGACAGATGGAATGCGCGCTGTTCTTTCCGTTTTTGTCTTTGGGCAACACGCCCTTTAAGCGGAATCACGCGCCGGCGACTGGGACCGGTGCCCCGGCGGGTCTGGACCGGAGGCGCGGGGCGTTGGGAAAAAAGACGATATTGTTCCGGTGCAACCGGTCCGTCACCAGAATAATCCCCCAAAGCAGAAAAAAGCGGGTCAGCGTGTTCCACGCCTCGACGTTGACGGGCAGGTAATCCGTGTCGCCGAACCGCTGCACATAGGGGCCGACCATGGCCGCGATCACCCCGGCCGCCAGACCCCAGGACCGGCCCACGGTCAGCGTCAGCGCGAGGCACGGAATCAGATACAAGGGCAGGAAGCCCACGTGGGGGCTGGAATAAATTTGCAACGTCGTCACCGAGGCCAGCCAGACGCCGCTGGCCAGCACCACGGCCCAATTGTCGGCGAAATGTCGCGAGTGGATGTTCGGCGTTTCCCCGATGGCGGCCGGGTTCCGCTGCTGCCGCATCCGGTTGAGGAGCAGGGCGCAGAACTGCAACATGAAAAAGCCCGTGCACGTGTCCCAGACCACCACCTCCAGCGGCTGAAAATCCACGTCGTTCATCCGCCGGATCAACGGCGCCGCCACGGCGGCGGTGGTCGCAAAGAGCGTCCCCCAGCGCCGCCCCGCCTGCCAGGTCACCAGCAAACAGGGCAGGAGGTAAAACGGCAGCAGCCCCAGGTGCGGGTTGGTGTACCGGTGGATCATCATCATGCCGGCCAATAACCCGCCGGTCGCCAGAATCATGCCCCAGTGTTCCCGCCATTGTGCGGCCATGGACGGACGGGGCTGGGAATTCAAAGACGGCTCCCAAAACAGGTTGCGCAGCCGCGAGACGGCAAACCTTAATTGGAGGCCCGCCTCGGCCCGCCACCCCATGCCGGGGGGGGCTTCCGGTTGCAGGGCATATTCGCCGTTGAGCTGCGCCCGCAGGTTCATCTGCCACCGTACAGCCAGCAGCTTGAACAGCTCATAGGTCGTCCGCCCGCCTTCCAGTGGCCGGACGACCCAGCGTTGGTGCAACAACGAGGCCAGCATCAGCGGTTTGACCAGGTCGCTGATGCCCGCCTCGGCGGCATATTGATTGAACCGGTCGGAATGCAGCGTCTGTTCCACTTCCGCCGCCACCCGCTCCACCGGCAACCCCCGGGCCAGCACGGCGGTTTGCACAATGAAATGAAACCAGTCCCAACCCGGAATCCCCCGCAGATCGCCCCGCTCCCAATCAAACGCCTGCAGGTTGGTGATGTTGATGGCCCGGATGTTCCAGGGCGCAAAATCCCCGTGGTACAGCGTCGTGCGCAGGCTGCGGCCCGCCAACCGCGGCCGCACCAGCCGCCAGCCCTCCGGATCCGCCGCGCCGACTTTGGTTTCCAATTCCTGCCAGACCGCCAGGCTTTCAATCGGCACCGGCGCGTCGGCATTCAGCCAGGCGGAAAAAAGATGCTCCAGCCCCGCGTCATCCGCCGGACAGTCGCCCGGGTAGTAGGCGGTCGAAAAGGCCGACAAGGACGATGAGGTAAACCGCCCGGTCAGCCGGATGCAGCCGATCTTGTCCGCCGGCAGGTGCGCCAGCAGCGCCGCCTCCCGGTCGGTGGCCGCCCGGCCCACCGCATCCAGCCCCACCTTGATGACGCTCACCGGCCGGTGCGTTTCATCGCAGACCAGCAGCACCAGGCGCGACTTTTCCTCCGATCCGCCAAATTTGATGGCCGGGGCCGTGAACTGCGCCATCTTCACGCCGCCTTGTTCCGCCACAAACCGGATGAAATCCCCGTCGGGGTCCGCCAGAAAGCGCAGCCGTTCAAACAGTCCGGCCGCCGGGGTGTTCAACATCCAAGGAAACAGCGCCCGGGCGAGCCGGGCCCGCCGCCGTTGCGGCGAATAGAGTTTTAACGCCACCTTGGTCTCCAAATCCACCGGCACCAGCAGGAAGGGCCATCGTTTCCGCCGGATCAACCGCCATTCCATCGTCACCGCCCGCCGGTCGTCCTCCGCCCACGCAAAGGCCGACTCGATCACCGTGTGCAGGGGCTGCGACGAAGGCTTTCGCACCGGCATGGGCCCTGCGGCTTCCACATCGGTTGGTTGAGATGTCAACTCGGCCGGCATATGAATAACATGTCAATGGACCATCGGTTCCACCAATGAACACCCGCTAATGACCGGTCCGCCGCCACCGCCAGCGGTCGCACCCACGTCCGGTGCAAACTTGGCGGCAACATACCATATCCATGCTGATTTACAACCTCAAACCCGCTGCCGGCCAGCAATTTGCGAACTTCCCCCGCGGTCATTTCATTCAACATCTCCCCTGTGGGCCGGGACTGCTCCCTCCAGCGCCGCCACGCCAGGGCCGGATGCCGCAGCGACTGGGCGTTCCCGTGGACGTTCACCAGCAACAACCCGCCCGGCGACCGCAAAACCTCGCGCAGCCGCCGCAGCACCCGGCCGCGCAATGCCGGTTCCGCATTCAGCAGAAAACGGAAACAACTGATGATCTCATACTGCGGTTGCAGCAACTCCGGCTGCGTCAGGATGTCGCCCACCACCAGCCGCGCCCGGGGGCATTTGCCCCGGGCCACCGCCACCATGGGCTCCGAAATATCAACCCCGTCGGCCTCATCCACCCACGGCGCCAAGCCCGCCAGCACCCGCCCCGTGCCGCAGGCAAAATCCAGCAGCCGCACCGGACCGCCCTGCGCCGCCCGGTAAGCCTGCACCGTCCGCTCCAGCACCGGAAGCTGCCCCTGCCAGACCGTGGCGGCATAGCTCCCGGCCCCATACTCCCGCCCTTCATACGACGCCACCGCCGCCGGGTTCTGGAACCGGTCCGCGTAATTAATGATGGGCGGCATGGGGTGCAACGCTTTCGTCGTCACAGGGTTATCTGACACCGGTTTCTAATGCAAGCGATTATCCCCCCAGGCGGATTCCAGTACTGGGGTGGGGACGGCTCGTCCCCATGGTTTGTTTGATAATATTGAAAACGCGGGGGCGAGTGTGCCTCCATCGGTTTTCGCGCGTTCTTGAGGGCGCGTTGCCCAAGTCCCGCAGGGTGCCCGCCTGCCCGCTGTAGCTTCAGCGAAGGAGGGTCCTCGGGCACAGCAACGTTGAAACCGATAAAATTGCTGGGTTTTTCGTGTGCCCGACTGATGGCATGCGCGCTGTTTTTTCCGCTTTTGGCTTTGGGCAACACGCCCTTGAATCCGCCCTGAATTATCCCCCGGTGTCCCGCCGGCCGCAAGACAGCCGACAAAGTCGGGGTGGGCACGGCTCGTCCCCACATCCGGCCACCGCCTCGTCCCCCCGGTCCATCGGGTTTGCCGTCCAGCGATCTCCTCCCTGTGCCCGGCTTGCCGGCTGGGGCCCCCGGGCGTAGCGTGTGCTCACGTTCCGACTGTTTCGGTAGCCTTGCCGCCGGCCGTGTCTCCCTGAGCCGTAACCCTGCAATGGCAACGCAAGTGCTTGCGCCGTGGGTTTTTGCGTAAGGCGGGGAGTGATCTGCGTGGCATATCATTCCTGGATCTGGGAGCGCCTTACGACGATGTCCTTACGCAAAAAGACCAAACAAACACAGTGTTGATGGTGTATGATTACGGCTAACTTGTTGGCGAATTTTTCCTACCGCCGACCTCAAAATCCAGGGCCACCAGGCTTGCAATGCCAAAAATTAACGCAAGCTGTTTTCCTACAATTTGTTACAACGAATATTTTGGATAAAAATAACCATAAATAACCAAAAATAACCAAAATCACAGTTTCATTTTTGGGTGTGCTCGGCAGTGTCACCCAGCCGCCGCACCGGATCGCCCCCGTGTGGGTGCACCGTGCCGCCCAAGGCTGCCGACAAAGTCGGGGTGGGGACGGCTTGTCCCCACATCCGGCCACCGCTTTGTCCGCCCGGCACATCGGGTTTGCCGTCCAGCGATCTTCCCCCTGTGTCCGGCTTGCTGTCTGGGGTCCCACCCGGCGTGGCGTTTGCTCACGTTCCGACTTTGTCGGTAGCCTTGGCCGGGATGCGCCCGGCCCATTTTTGCCGCTTTACTATTGGCGGCCGCCGCAGTAGATTGGGTTTAGAACTGGAAATACATTATGAATGTCTTGCTTGCATCAATCGTCGGCGGCTGGGAGGCCGTGCTGATTCTGGCGGTGGTTTTGGTTTTGTTCGGCGCCAAGAAGCTGCCCGAACTGGCCAAGGGCTTGGGCACAGGCATCCGGGAATTCAAAAAGGCCACGCGCGAGGTGACGGAGGAAATTCAAAATCCCGTGACCGAGACGACCGCGACCAAATTGCCGGCCGCCAGCCAGCCGCAGCCGCCGTCCACGGTTTCCAAGGCCAACACGCCGCCCGAGGTCAAAGTCCTGTGACCGGGCCGGCCCGAATCCCGCTGACGTCCGGCCGCCGCCTGCGGCCGTTTTCCCGGGCCGCATCGGCCCGCACTTCACCCCCGGTTTGAGTCGCAAAGGCATCTGGCATGGCTGGCCCTGACCCAACGCCCGACCCGGAAACGGACGAGGGCGGCCCGGTAAAAAATTTCCTCGAACACCTGGAAGATTTCCGCTGGGTGCTGGTCAAAAGCGCCGTGGCGGTCGGCGTGGCCATGCTGCTCTGCCTCATCGCGGCCGACCACGTCATCGGGGTCATCAAATGGCCGATGACCCACGAAAAGGTCTTCTATGCCGGCAGCAATCAGGTCAGCCGCGCCTTTTATCGAGTGTATAATTGGCTGCCTTGCGCCACCGTCCTGTATCCGGGCACCAATCAAATTGCCCTGGTCAGTTTCGGCACCAACCGGATCGGCAAATTTCAACTCACCGGGGAACAACAGCAGGTCCTCCATTCGGGCACCAACCGGTTTGTGGCGGTCACGCTGGACCCGGTGATGGTGGGCACCAACCAGGTGCTGGGCTGGAAGGTCAGTGACGATCCCGGCGTGGAGCTGCAGGCGCGGCGGCTGGACATCAACCTGATCAACTTGAACCCGGCGGGCGGTTTTTTCGTGGCCTTCCAGGTGGCGATTTATGGCGGCCTGCTGCTGGCGTCGCCGTTTGTCCTGTTTTTCGTGGCCATGTTTGTTTTCCCGGCGCTGAAAATGCGGGAGAAGAAATATATCTTCCGCGCCCTGTTCATCGGCGGCGGGCTGTTTGTCACGGGGGTGTCGTTCTGCTATTTCGTCCTCATGCCCGTGGCGCTCTCGGCGTCGCAGATGTATTCCCAATGGCTGGGGCTCGGGGCGTATGAGTGGCGGGCGGAGGATTACATCAGTTTTGTGTGCAAGTTCATGCTCGGGATGGGGCTGGGTTTCGAGCTGCCGGTCGTGATTTTGACCCTGGTTAAAATTGGCATCCTGAACTACACCATGCTGCGGGCCATGTGGCGGTACATGATCGTCATCAACCTGATTCTGGGCGCCGTGCTCACCACCCCGGAGGTGCTCACCCAGGTGCTGATGGCGGTGCCGCTGTACCTGCTCTATGAAGTCACGGTCTGGATCGCTTGGTATTGGGAATGGCGGGACCGCCGGCGCGGGTTGCGGTCTTGAGGTTGTGGGGAAGCTTTGGGGGTGCTTTGAGGCTGGGAACCGTGCGCATCTTTGATTTTTCTAAGGTGGTAGCGGAGGTTAATCATTTTTCAGTGGGCGGGGTATTCGGGGCGGTGAAAGTTTTTTCATTTTTTGCGGGACTCT
>Ga0182030_10019156_pt1 | contig 13058 bp, 13 predicted proteins | sample 812S3MmetaG_FD_121299 | JGI IMG/M metagenome (GOLD analysis project Ga0182030, IMG submission 121299) | Permafrost microbial communities from Stordalen Mire, Sweden - 812S3M metaG (Illumina Assembly) | ecosystem: Environmental > Terrestrial > Soil > Wetlands > Permafrost | place: Sweden... | reverse complement strand
TCTCTCAAAGAATTCAAAGCCATCGAAAGATGGCTCAATCACAGGCCCAGAAAATGTTTGGGTTTTAAAACTCCGGCGGAAGTCTTCCGGCGAAGTGTTGCACTTACTCCGTGAATTCAGCTTGTTTATTTTGGGTATTTCAAGACGAATCGGAAAGAGTGGATTTAAGAGAAAAATTCGGCCGTAGGTGAGATCAACCCCCGCTCCCCTTTACTCGCTGCAGTTCGCGGAACCTGGGCCCTTTGTTCCGGGAAGGGGCGTGATTAAGAAGGAATCCATTCCCTCAGTGGTATTCGTAAACGCAGATCTGGCCCGATAACCCGTAATCCTGGTAGGCGATTTAGGGGTTGCCTGATTGGTTGGTCGCCACACAGGCCTGGGCCCCGTCGCCGATCATGAAATTCTGGGTTCCCACCGTCACCCAGGCGTTGTTTGTATATTCCAAAACCAGGTCGTCGCCCAGATAGGGCGACTGCACCGCGGCATAGGGGTTGCCCGACCCCACCGCCATGGAAATGAGGTTGCTGGTATAGCTCCCGATATTGGGCGGGCCTACCGCCACCCAGTTGGTGCCGTCGAATTTCTTAACGGTGGACCCGATGCTATTGACGTCGTCCTGGTAATCCAGGTAGGGCGTGTTGCCGTCCACCGCGAGTGAGGTGAACCCGATCATGCCGGCCGAAAAGCCGGGTGTTCCAACATAGGCCCAGGTGGTACCGCTCAGCTTCATCACCGAGGCGCCATACCCAGCCGCGGTGTCACTGAAAGCCACATAGGGCGTCCCACTCCGGGCATCCAGCGAAAGATAATCGGCGTTGGCCGATGAGAACCCGGCATTCCCCACCGTTACCCAGACACCGCCCGTGTATTGGATCACCGAGACCTTGTATTGATTGGCCGGGTCCGGTCCACCCTTATCCGCCAGGCCCAGTCCTCCAGGGCCTCATTCACGGCGGCGGTGACGGTTTTGGCGCGGGTTTCGGCACGGGCCAGCTTCAACAGGTCATCGCGAAGGGTAATGGTGGTGCGCATGTGATTCTCCTTAGTGATCCCTATTTGATCGGATGCATGACGACCGATTTCCCCTTCTTCATTTCAGTATAACGGCGGCGAATTTCGCGTTTTTCGCGTGCAGTCGGCTTGCTAAAGCTAAGAGAAGCCTTTTGGGTATTGGGCCTTTTCAATTTCGATTTTCGCTTTCCGATCTTGGACCTAACCTCATTCAACGGAATCGTTTTTCCATTCGCTACGTCCCCAATGCCTTTCAATACGGCGTTTTTAAAAGCCCTTTGCTCATTTTGATCCACAGCGCCCGGGTTTGGCAGCCGGATGATTAATTCTTCCACCTTAACCTTTGCGGGTTTTCCTTGGGCGTACTTGATCGCCTCCCGAAGGCTTTCCTTGAATAACTTGAAATCTTTGGTTCGAGTTGTTTTTTTCACTTCATTCCCCCTTCTTCCCATTGGGAAACCCCTTTGAACTAACGACAACTTGTCGACAGTTCATTATTCGTGAATACAATTTCAGTTGGTGACAACCTGTCACCAACTGTCCCCTCAACCATTTTGTTGGCGTCAACAAAATGGTCAAGTCCCGGGACGCCGCTTTTTTCGTTTGGCGGCCTTCGTGCGGTCCTTCGGACCCGTCGGGGACTTTTCCTTGCCACCCCGGCCCCCCAACTGTTTCGCCTTCGCCACGGCCTCCATGAAATGCGCCTCAACCGGTGAGATTTTTTTCAATTCTTTGGTGTGGTACTTTTGGTACTCCTGGTAAGCCTTAGCCAGGGCCGTCTCGTGGCTTACACGGCCCGCGTGAGAAAGGACCTCCCGATCTCCCAGTTTCAGGAAATCATCGAGTTTCGTGATCCAATCTTTCATCATCATGGGCATTTGGTTCAACGCCCGAACCTCGGCGAATTCAAGGTATGAATTGACGATCCGGTTGAGCGCATCTATTTCTTTGTGGTCCAAATAGTTTTTAGCCACTTCCACGTCGGATTGAATGGGCCGGTCTCCAGCCCAGCTCGTCATACCCATGTGCGGTTTTTCGGCATCAGCCCGGTCGTGGATGATCTCCGCCGCGGTATGCCCATGTGCCGCCCAATGCATCTTGTTTTGCACCACCGCAAAAAACCGTTGGGATTGGTCATTGTTCGGGTCGTAGTCGATACTGGTCGCATAGATATCCAGCACCTTGCGCCAAAAGACCTTCTCGGAAGACCGGATATCCCGGATCCGGGCGAGCAATTCCTCGAAATACCGGCTGCCACCCATGCGCTTGAAACGGTCGTCATCCAGGGTGAACCCCTTAACGATATGTTCCCGCAGTCGTTCGGTAGCCCATTGTCGAAACTGGGTTCCGCATTGGGACTTTACCCGGTACCCCACCGCGAGGATGGCATCGAGGTTGTAATAACTCGTAAGGTAATTTTTACCGTCAGCGGCAGTTGTCAAGGATTCCTTGACAACTGAATCAGCTTTCAATTCCCCTTCATCAAATATGTTTTTGGCGTGGAGGCTAATGTTTTGCTTGGTGGTTTGAAACAGAAGCGCCATTTGCGACTGGGTCAGCCACACCGTTTCGTTTTCCAGCCGAACTTCTAGTCGCGTCTGGTGGTCCTGGGTTTGATAAATGAGAACAGGAAATGAATCGTTAGACTCTCGTCGGGTCATCGGGGCCCCCTTGATAAGAATACAGGTGTATACTATCCAAAAAGCAGGCCTGGGACAATATGAATTTGGAACAGATGGCCAACCCACCCTGAGCACCGTCGAAGGTCTGCGGACTGTGGACTGTGGACTGCCGATTATCTGTTGGGGCCTTCCCCGCCGATTCGCCCTGAGTGGTTAGAGAGCCTCACCATCTGCTCTCGAAGCCCTGCCACGCCCTGCGGTGCGGAGGCTGCCTTTTTCCCTGTCGACTGCCGACTGTCAACTGCCGACCGTCGACTGTCTCACCGGAACAATTTCCGCAATTCTTCCTTCGCCTGTTGGAGAACACGGAGCTTTTCCGGGGGAAGGTTCTTCCCGGCCCGATTGATATAGAAGTTGAGCATGGACATGGCCGATTGAAAGGGCGTCCCTTTTCGCCTGGTACTTTTCTCGGCGGATCGCTTGAGCGAGGCGGCGATTTCAACCGGATTTCCCAAGGTGAAGACCCCTCCCTCCAAATCCAAGGCATTGCTTTCCCGGGTGACCTTCCCCGACCAAAAGCGCGGATTCGTTTCCATGTGTGGTTCCTCCCTCAAAGCTGTTAACCACCTTCAACCATTCAGTTGCGCAAAGCAATGGTTTCATGAATCGCGGAAGGCCCCTGCGCCGAAGCTTCGAGCTGACACCTAACCCGAACCTTCCAGGTGAGTGGGCAGAAAACCGATTATTGACGTCATGACGTCATAATGGTAATTTGACCATGGAGGTAAGCCCATGAACGCAAAAGCCACCCTTTACCTGGATTCCAAGCTATTGAAAGCCGCCAAGATCAAGGCCGCCAATACGGAACAAAGCCTTTCCTACCTCGTGAACGAGGCCCTCAAACTTTCCCTTCGAGAGGACGCGGCTGATTACGAGGCTGTCGAGAAACGTAGCAAAGAGCCCGCCCGAAGCGCTATTCCCGTTTTGGATCAACCCATGATTTCCGAGCTGGTGGAGCAAAGGCTCTTGGAGATTCTGGGTGATCCCGAAGCGGATTTCAAACTTTCCCCCGCCGTCAAAAAAAGACTGGCCAAGCACTATCCCAAAAAGGATCTTCTGAGCGCCGAGCAAACGGCCACCCACCTCGGGCTTAAATGGTGAAGAAAACCGTCGTTCATTTCTCTTCCGAGGCGGTCCAAGATCTCAAAAAATTGGACCCGGTGACCGCCCAGAGAATATTAAAGAAAATAAAGTGGTTGTCCGAAAATAATGATCTCGCGACCCATCTTCCCCTTCAAAACAACCTCAAGGGAAAGTACAAACTCCGAGCAGGCGATTGGCGCGCGCTTTATGAATTGGATGAAAAAGCGGGCGAAATGATTGTATTGCTCGTCGGCCATCGCAGCGTAATCTACAAAAGATAGCTCGAATGGATTTTTTCAGGAAAAACCAACCCGTTAAATCGTATTCATTCAATAACGGGGGGAGGCGGAAGTTGTCCCTACAATGGAACTCCCGATAGGTTGAATCCTATTATGAAGTCGCTCTTATAGAAGGGACATTATTTTACAAATGACAGATCTCGAAACCTACGTCCGGTATTTCATGAATCTCAGAAGGGCCCCAGGCCGCGTGTGGGGTGAGGCCACGCACCATCTGGCGCCCCATAAACCCCTATTGCTTCTATCGGTATTGGATATGGCCGAAAGGGGCTCATTAACCAGTTCGATCATCTATATAGATAAGAACCTTTATGAACTGAACGAGCTATTTACCAATTATTGGCGCCAGATCATTCCCCTTTCCCAGAAAAGCAGTATCGCCTTTCCCTTTTCCCGCCTTCGCAATGAGCCCTTTTGGAACCTCATTCCATTTGATGGTAATAAGATCACGTCGGAAGCGGTCAACAACATCACCTCCGTCAGCGAACTGGAGAAGTGGGCCAATGCCGCGCAATTGGATGAGCCGCTTTATGAATTGATGATGGATAAGTTCAGCCGAAGCACCCTCCGAAATGCCCTCCTGGAAGCCCATTTCTCACCCAAAGCCTCTCAAGCCCTTCAAAAACAGGCAGTCATGAATGGGTTGGCTTGGGGTTACGCGGAAAAGTTGGCCGAAATGGCCCATGAACCCCTGGTGGAAAAGGTCCTACAAGAAAGAGAAGTGGCCCAACCCATTCGAGACGCCGGGTTCAAAACGGCGGTCGTGAGGGCTTATGACCACCGTTGCGCCCTATGCGGCGTGCGGATCTTGACCACCGAAGGCCACACCTGCGTCGACGCGGCTCATATCGAGCCCTGGAGCGAAAGCCATAACGACGATATTCGTAATGGCATGGCCCTTTGCAAGCTGTGCCATTGGGCTTTTGACAATGCAATGGCGGCGGTGGGTCAGAAGTATGAGGTCATGATCTCGAATCAGGTTCAGCAGGCCCCCAACACAGCAGGGTCGTTATTGGCCTTACAAGGGAGAGGGTTGATCGGCCCGGAAGATCAGAAGATTTGGCCCTATTTGCCGTATTTGGCGAATCATCGGAAGGGTTTCGCTGGATGAAAATACTAACGTGTCCTGTTTAGGCTAGGCCTCTCGGTTTTTCACCTCAAAATGGATAATGGTGGCCAGGCACCTTTTTCCAAAAACAGACCCATCGCCAAAACCGCTGCTTCGCGAAGCAAAAGTATATTTTCATTTGGCCTTGAGAGATTTTTCGCGAGGGGACTATGATCGCCGTACTCTCCGGATTCGCTAAACCAAGCTTGCGCCGTTGAGAAAGTCTGGGGAGACATTGATGCCATCCATCCGTTTATTCGCCGTTTTGATGATCCTTTCATTTTTAGCCCTTTCCACCCATCTCACCGGCTGTTCGGGCCCGAACAGCCCCACCACGCCCAATTCATCCGGCGGCGGAGCCCCAACCTCCACCCCCACCGTCACCGCGACCCGAACCGGCATTCCCACGGGAAGCGCCACCCCCACGATAACGGCGACGCTTACGCTCACTTCCACGCCGACCCTGACTCGCACTGCCACCCCTACTTCCACTTCAACCGTGACGCCGGTTAATTCCCCGACATTCACCCCCACCTCCACGCCCACCCAGACATCCACTTTCACCGCGACCTCCACTTCAAGCGTAACCCCGGTGGACACCGCGACTTTCTCCCCCACCTCCACGCCTACCCAAACATCCACTTTCACCACAACCTCCACCCTGACGGAATCCCCCACGTTAACCCAGACGCCCACGGCCTCCGATACGCCGACTATTACCGACACCCCCACGAACAGCCCCTCCCCCACTATCACCGATACGCCCACGGCCACACTCACCCCGACGGTGACCCCGACCGTCACCTCCACCAACACCGTCACGACCACCTTTACTCCCGCGCCCCACCCCTTCATCACCGCTTGGGGATCCTCAAGCACCGATTACCTGGGAGCGAATACCTTCCGCGGACCCCTCGGGCTGGCCATCGATAGCATCAACAGCTTAGTTTATGTTTGCGATACCGAGGATGGTTTTCTCCAGCGCTTCAGCGAATCGGGGACCTATCAAACCCAATTTACGGGCGCCCAACCCAACGAGGCGGTGGTGGACGCCTCCGGCAACATCTTCATCGCCGACGGCGCCAACTATCGGGTGCTGGAACTCAATTCAGCGGGGGCGACCGTGACCTCCTGGGACAACTGGACCGGCGGAGGGTCCGGTTACTTCAACTCCGGCAGCCCCTTTGGAATGGCCATGAACCATTCCGGGCCTGCCACCCTCTTCGTCACCAATCCCGGCAACATTGAAATCGACGCCTTTACCACCTCGGGAACCTTTATCCGGGCCATCAACAGCCAGCCCTTGGGCGGCCCCCAGGGGATTGCGGTGGATAATGCCGGCAACCTTTGGGTGTCGGACAACGGCTATTACGGAACCCACCTCTTGAAATACGCGCCGGGCGCCAGCAGTGCCTCGCTGACCATCACTTCCCTCAACGGGGTGGCCTTGGCCAACCCCGAGGGAATTGGCATCGACCCCTCGGGCAATATCTACCTTGCCGACTATCACAACAAAAGCGTGGTGGAGATGGATTCAACCGGGGCCTATACCTATACCTTTCCCCCCACCTTCCATCAGCCCTTTGACGTCAAATCGGATTCGAGCGGGAACATTTACGTGGACGACGCCTCCAGCGCCGCCTACGCGGTTTATAAATACGGGCCCTAGGGCAGAAATTTCCTGAATTTGGAAGAAAGAACCGGGGTAAGTCCATCCTGGACCTTTTACTCCCCTTTCCGGGGATTCTCTCAAGACTTGGAAGAATCGTTGGGAGAATCCGACCCGGTATTTGGAAGAAACAAACCAAAGTTGGAAGAATAAACCCAGTCTTTAAGCCATTTTCCAGCGATTCTCCCAAGTCACTTGGAAGAATAGTTGGGAGAATCCAACCCCGCAGTTGGAAGAAACAAACCTAAGTTGGAAGAATAGATCCAATCTTCAGGCCCATTTCCAGCGATTCTTCCAAGTCATTTGGAAGAATAGTTGGGAGAATCCAACCCCGTAGTTGGAAGAAACAAACCAAGGTTGGAAGAATAAATTCAGGCTTATCGGCGTCCATGCCACTTCACCAATGAAAGACTTTTAAGTGAATGTGCTATTGTCCCGCAATCCATTAACTCCTTTAGGGAGATGCGGGGCATCGGATTTGATCGGCGGTTCCATAGCTTTTTGCTTTTACGGGTTGTAATGACCCGGCTTTAGACGATTAGACGAATCGTGAATCGATTCATCATGCCCATGAATCGATTCATACCGGCCTTGGGTCGAATGGCACAATCCTGGGTTGAATAACTATCGAAAAATAAGGGGATTTTACCGATTGTGCCAAATCGATGAATCGATTCATCACGCCCCTGAATCGATTCACAGCGGCTTTGAATCGATTCATACCGGCCTTGGGTCGAATGGCACAATCCTGGGTTGAATAACTATCGAAAAATAAGGGGATTTTACCGATTGTGCCAAATCGATGAATCGATTCATCCCGCCCATGAATCGATTCATACCGGCCTTTGGACGAATGGCACAATCATGGGTCGATTTGGGAGAATCGACCAAACCCCTCAAAAATTAAGGAAATACTGTAATTCTCACTACCAATTAAATTGGCAGTGAGATTGGGAAATTGGAAGTGAGATTTCGCGCCCCGTTGGTCGATAAGCAGATTCGTTAGCAGATTAAACCCCGAAAACCTTTATAAAACGAGGTATCCCAGCAGATTCGATTTATCTGCTAAGAGGCGATTGAGCAGTGAGCAGTAAGAAGTGAGCAGTAAGAAATTAGCCGTGAGCAACAAGAAGTTAGCAGTGAGCAGCGAGAAGTTGGCCGTGAGCAGTGACCGTAGCAGAATAATGCCCGTTTAAAGAAGACATTCTTTAGGCCCCCTACCCCAGGTCCAGGGATATTGAGCGTCCTAAGCCGACATCCAGCAGAATTAGATATCTACCCCATCCAACCGATTCAAGGGTTGGAACCCGCCAGAAGCCCCTGTTCCAATACCTCTGACAATTTACCAAGTCAAACCGCTTTGAGTGTAGGGGCCAAGCCATCCTTTAAACCCGGGGGGGGTCCACCAGTCAGCATCGTTGTTCCGTGTAGGTAGTTTGTCCCGATTTCAGGAAAGTGCATCACATTACCCAATTCATTATCTAATTGATTAGGTATTACCTAATTGGTACCTGGGTCGAGCCCTCATGGCGAGACCCATGATTTGGCAATGCCGTTTCCATTGAGGAAACGGTAGAGGGCAACCGAACAAAACTGAAGTGTCACCATTTTGTTACTTCATCAATTTCCACCTGCAGTGAGACTACAGGCCTCAGGGCCGAGACTACAAGTCGAGGCTCATGATTTGAGTGTGCCGATTCCAAAGGGAACCGGTGCGAACTGCGAGCCTTGGTTGTGCCGGAACTATACCTGCCACGAACCTACCAGGTGAGTGGTGGTCTTGGTGATCCTAATCATTATTAGCGATTAGGACAGTAACCGGCCCGACCAGAGTTCTTCTAAAAAGATCGCCCAGGGCAAGACCCGGATGTTCCCCACCTTGCGGGGCTTCGGGTCGCGCGAAACCAGCAGGGCCTCCTTGACCTGGTATTCTTCCTGAAAGGCCTTGAGGCCCCGTAAATGCCGGTCATCGGCCGAGGCGGTCGATTTGATCTCCACAGCCACCTCGTGGTCCCCCAATATGAAATCGACCTCCAACTGGGAGGCAGTCCGCCAATAGCAAACCGGGTAATCCAAACCGCTGTACCGGCTGTGGGCCCAGATTTCCTGGAACATGAAATGCTCAAAGGCCTTGCCGAAAGATTCGCTCCCCTCCACCACCTTCCCCCGCTTCAAAAGGTGGTTCGCGACCCCCACGTCGAAGAAATAGAACTTGGGCGCCTGGATCACCCGGCGCTTGGGCTTTTTCCGGTAGGTCGGCAGGGTTCGGGCCAAAAGGGTGTCTTCCAGTATTTGGAAATATTCCTTCACCGTCGGGGGGCTGATGCCGCAATCTGAAGCGATGTTCTGGTAGTTCAGCATCTCTCCGTTACTGAAAGCCGCCGCGTCCAAAAAGCGCGCGAAAAGGGGGATGTTGCGGGCCAGGGCCTCCGCGGCGATCTCTTCCTTCAGGTAATCCCCCAGGTAGGAGGCCAGAAGCTTTTGGGCGTCATCCGCCAGGTAATGGCGGGGCAACAAGCCGTTATTCAAGGCCCTTTCCAGGTTGAAATGGGGGATCTCCGCGCTCACGAGGGGAAACAGTTCATATCGCAATGCCCTCCCACCCAGCAGATTGGCGCCGGTTCGCTTGAGCTTGCGGGCGCTGGAACCGGAAAGGATGAAGGAAATTTTTTGGTTTACGATCAGCCACTGAACCTCATCCAGCAAGGCCGGGCATTTTTGCACCTCGTCGATCAGAACAGGCACCCCCTTCGGGGGAGGTGAGGCCAACAACTCTTCCCGTAACAGTTGGGGTTTGCGGGAAAGGCGCGCGTACTCATCCGAGAGTAGAAGGTCGTAAAGCGGGGCCTTGGGGTAAAGCCCCTTCAGAAGGGTGCTTTTGCCCGTTTGCCGGGCGCCCCAAAGAAAGGCGCTTTCGTTTTTTCGGTGATGGAAGTTTTGAAGTCGCTTGAACATAGGTTTAGTTTATCATGATATTATAAACTGTCAATTCAGGTTATCATGTTGGCCAACACTTGCTCTCAAGGCAAGTGTTGGGGGTTCCAATGCAGATTCACAGGGAATCTGTGCCGACCGCCTGAGACCGTACCTATCACGAACCTATTACCCATCACTCACCCACAAGGTGAGTGATGATGTTGGTCATGCCAACTGATAACAGTTGGTACAGGGTGAGTGATAAGACTTGGTGATCCCAATCGTCATAAACGATTGGGACAAGTCGAGTGCGATGCTTGTCCGCGGCAATTTCAAAGGGAAATTGGGGCGAACTGTCTCCCGCCTCGAACCCATACCTTCCACGAACCTACAAGGTAAGTGGATTTCTTGTTGATCCCAATCGGTACAAACGATTGGGACAAGGTGACACCTATCCCGAACCTACCAGGTGACATCTGCCAAGAGCCTTCAGGGCGATTGGCGCGGTTTGATTGTGCCAACAGCTAAAGGTTGTTGGCTGGGATGGGATTTGGTTGTACCAACTGCAAATGGCAGTTGGTAGAGGCATGGTTTGGTGATCCCAAATCCCCCAACACAGCGGGTACCTTATTGGCTTTGCAAGGGAGAGGGTTGATCGGCCCGGAAGATCAGAAGATTTGGCCCTATATGCCCTACTTGGCGAATCATCGGAAGGGTTTCGCTGGACGAAAATACTAACGTGTCCTGTTGAGGCTAGGCCTCTCGGTTTTTCACCTCAAAATGGATAATGGTGGCCAGGCACCTTTTTCTCTTCATCTTATTCCAAGATGGAAGGGGGATATGGAAAACCCAAAAGGCGGGGTACGGCATGTTATACCTGAAAAAGGTAGTTATTAAGCCTGATCAACCAAAAGTGGATAATGGTGGCCTGACCCCTTTTTCAAATGTGGCCTGACCCCTTTTTCAAATGACAACCGCCGTTTCCGATGCCAGGTTCTTTCCGCTGAATCGCCTGGTCGCCAAAAAAAAGCCCACTCCCCGGGGGGAGCGGGCCGAAACATCTCGTAGCTTCTCGCGGCGGTTTATGGACAAACCGTGGTCAGGAAAAGGTCCATGGCGTTGGAGGAGCCTATAGTCCCACTCGTCGGCATGGTGCTGGGGGGGAGACCGTAGGCCTGGGCGACGGTGTAAAAAGTCGCGGATTGGCTACCGCTGTCGTAAATATAGATGGTGTTTTGCGATTCCACCGCCAGCCAATAAGTCCCGGCCGCGAGGCTGACCCCCGTCAAGGACACGGTGTTCCAGCTGTTGGCAACCGGCGATGAAGTGGCCCCCCCGTCCAAGAAGGTATGAGGCGATCCCAATGTGTCGCTATAAACGCTTAACTCCACCACTCCTGTGGCGGTGGTCCCCAGGTAAATGCTCATGTCCAAGGTCTTGGCGGCAGTCCCGAGGGTAACGGGAAAGGCGCGCATGAAGCCCGTGCTGTAACCGTCGGCAGCCCCCGGGCTCTGGAAATAACCCCAGACCCCCCCGCAGGTTGGGGTGGCTTGTTGCGTGACAGTCACCGTCACCGGCGCGGTGGCGCTGTTGCTATTGCCACACCCCGTGGCCAAGGTGCCCCAAAACCACAGCCCCCCGATCAGCACGAAAAATCCCGTGATAAGCTTTTTCATTTTTCTCCCCTTTTGTTTTGCCCCGCATCGCGCGCTTTTTCCCGGCCACGCCCAAACGCCATGACTGAGAATGGGGGTCAGTATCCAAATTAGGGGGGAGGTCATCAATCCACTTAAGGTGGAAAAATGCGGTGGTCCAAAATATTGGCGGGAAGGCATAAGCTTCTATTGATTTTCCGGGAGTTGGTAGGGGCGCAATTCCTCGGGCCGGTTCCTCAAGTATTCCATCAAATAACGCCTCCGCTGGCGTTTGGGCGCCCCCTCGGAACGGAAATCCTCGGGAAGGTCCGTTAACAAATCCGGGTCCACCCGCATCACCCGGTCGTAAAGGGCTTGCCAGCGCTTCTTGACGGCCCAATGGGAAACGTGGAGGGAACGGCCGATTTCCTCGTCGGTCTCGCCCAACAAGGCCCTTCGCAAGACCTCCTTTTCCCGGGGGTGGAAATGAAACCGGGGCGGGACGCCGTGGCAGCAAAAATGCGCCGCGCGGGTGCCGGGGTGCTTGATCGCCTCGGCGAAAGTGGTCCCGATCAGGTAGGGGTGGTGCTTGGGCTCGATCCTCGCGGGCAGGAAGGGGGTTCCGATGAATTCCTTGTAATCGCGGCGAAGGGTATACCCGCTGTTATCGAATATCTTTTTCAGCTCCGGGCCATACTGCTGGTTCAAGAGTTCCCGGATCCGGTAACCCGCGTGGTAAGTGACGGCGATTTGTTGCATCAACTGACGGGCCCGGAAGGTGTCCTCTTGGGAAAGGCGGGAAGGGTCCCAGCCGTAGTGGAGGATGGCCAGGTTCAACCCCTCCGCCGCGTTGGCCCGCGCGATCTGGCCGGGATCGAGGACGGCGTTTTGCCCCGCCTTCCAAGCCTCCATGAGCCTCAACCCCAAAAAGGGAGGGAGGGTGGTCCGGGCTTCCCGGACGAAATCCCCGGTGACGAAAACAGACAGGCCGAACATCACCATCCTCTTTCCCTTGGGAAGGTCGCGGTCCTCGATGACCACCGAGGTGCAGGAACCGCTTTCCATCAAGTGACGCCAAAACCGGAGGGTGTCCACGCGCGAAACCTGGTTGTAGACCGCCTTCTCGATCAGAATGTCGAAGCCGGGTTCCAGGTCGGCAATTTGTGCGGGACGATGGATGAAATGCATTTGGGGGGTTCCCTCGATAGGCCCGGTTGGCTTGCCCGTCGGGGAAGAGTACGGTTCCCCACCCGGCTGCTTGGGCCCTCATTAAGATAGAATGGATCGGCGGATTATCTAAATCCCGCACATATCAGGGGTCAGGCCACCATTATCCACTTTTCGATTTTTTGAGCCAAACCCTTTTCCTTGATCAGTCGCTGCTTGATCTTAACCCATCGGTTCCCTACCGCCGTAGAACCGATCCCCATCCTCCTGCCAATTTCCTTCAGACTCAACCCGCATTCCCGCTTCAACAAGTATATCGCCACATCCCGCGCCTCAAAGCCCTTCCGCCCACCCCTCAGTATTTCTTCCGGTTTTTCCCCATAAGCCTTCGCGATTTTAGCGATGACCTTTTCCGGCTCCTGCTTGATGACATGTTTTTGGTACTTCGGCACATCCAAATGCCCATGCTTTTTCCCAACCTCGTGGACG
>Ga0182030_10019155_pt1 | contig 13058 bp, 7 predicted proteins | sample 812S3MmetaG_FD_121299 | JGI IMG/M metagenome (GOLD analysis project Ga0182030, IMG submission 121299) | Permafrost microbial communities from Stordalen Mire, Sweden - 812S3M metaG (Illumina Assembly) | ecosystem: Environmental > Terrestrial > Soil > Wetlands > Permafrost | place: Sweden... | reverse complement strand
GGTTGGATAGTAGGTGGCGGCAAAGGCGTTCAATCCCGCTTGCGAGCCAGGGATACCGAATCCCGCGAGAAAAACCATGGTAAAGAGCACGGCGAGCGAAATGGCAGGCTGCCCGATAGCCGCAATGCTCAGACAGGCAATCGCAAAAGACACGGTGAGGACCGGCGTGAACCCGAACTTCGGCACGAAGGAGCTGAGAACAAGGGTCCCGAGGACGCCTCCGATCTGGAGCACCGATGCCGAGTTAACCGCGATGGTGTTCGAATACCCTGCCGTGCTCACCACGATCGGCAGCCAGTTGGAGAGGAAGTAGAGATTGAGCAGGTTCATGAAGTTCACGACCCACAGCAGTACAGTGCCGAGCGCGCGGCCGTCGTGAAAGAGCTGAACCATCGGCACGCCTTTCTTCCTGTCCTCCGGCGTGACGAATTCCGTGGCCGGCGAAATTTGCAACGTCGGATCCAGACGCCGCAGCGCGCGCACGATTTGTTCCCTGTTATGACCGCGCAACGCGAGAAACTGCAGGGATTCCGGCAGCAGGAGGAACATGAGCAGCGCGATCACGAGCGGTGTCATGGCGCCGAAGTAGAACACGCCGCGCCATCCGTAGTTCGGGATCAGCCATGCGGCAATCGGGCCGCCGAATGCCGCGCCCAGCGTGAACCCGTTCGAGACTACCATCATGGACATCACGCGGCGTCGCGAAGAGCTGTATTCGCCGACCAGCGCCATCGCGTTCGGCATAATGCCGCCGAGACCGAGCCCCGCAAAGAAGCGGATCAGAATCAGATGATCGACGGTGTCCGCCCGCGCCGTCAGCAGAGACAGCGCCGAGAAATACAGCGTCACCCCGATGAGAACCGGGCGTCGCCCGATTCGGTCAGCCAGCATACTGAACAGCAGAGATCCGAAGAGCACGCCGACCAGCGCGGCGCTGAAGAGCGTGCCCATCGTGTCGGCGGGAATATGGAATTCGCGGCGCAATGCAGGACCCACGAAGCCGATGGCCTGCAGGTCGAAGCCATCCATCAGCAGGCAGAGGCCGCAGAGCAGGAAGATGCCCAGCTGATACGCCCCGAGCCGGCTGTTGTCAATGACGGTTGCGATGTTCAGCCTGGCCGGTGATTCCATTCGTCGGCCATTATATAAGTGAGTTCGGCTGCGGGGATTTCCGCGCAGCCTGTTGCGTTCTCACCGCACCAAAGCTGGGAGAATCCGCCGTCGCCGCGGCTCTCGGCTTGCGCACGCAGCGGTGCGAGCGCAGAAGATGCGAGCGGGAATGAGGGCGCAAGTTCGCTCATCGGGCCGAGTTCGCGCATGAGGCGGTTGACAATCCCGCGCGCCGGACGTCCGGAGAAAAGCCGCGTCAGCGCCGTGTGCCGGGAGGCGTCGCTTTTCAGCACGCTGCGATGAACAGAGTTCGTCGTCGCTTCGGGGCAAAGCAGGTATGCGGTTCCGATCTGCGCGGCTATCGCCCCCAGCGACAGCGCAGCACGCACGCCCGCGCCATCCGCGATGCCGCCCGCCGCGATCACCGGAATCTTCACGGCGTTCACGATCTGCGGCACGAGAGCAAATGTTCCGATCTGCGTGGTGATGTCCTCGGACAGGAACATGCCGCGATGACCGCCCGCCTCGGCGCCCTGCGCGATGATTGCATCGACGCCCTGCGACGCAAGCCAGAGCGCTTCGTTCACTGTTGTCGCACAGCCGAGGATTTTGCATCCCAGCGCCTTCACCCGCGCGAGCAGTGCGGAGCGCGGCAGTCCGAAATGAAAGCTGACCACCGGCGGAGGGAACTCTTCGAGCACGTCGGCGGCTTCGTCACTGAAAGGTGTGCGAGCCGGCGCGGGGCTGATGGCTGCCGCGTCGATCCCGAATTCGTCGTAGTATTGTGCCAGCGCAGCGCGCCAGCGGTCTTCGCGAGCCACATCCGGCACTGGCGGCGTGTGACAGAAGAAGTTCACGTTGAACGGCCTGTCTGTGGCTGCGCGAATGGCCCGCAGCTCCGCGCGCATCCGGTCCGGGCTCAGCATCGCGCAGGGGAGAGAGCCAAGGCCGCCCGCGTTCGAAACTGCAATTGCAAGCGCGCTGCCCTGCACGCCGGCCATCGGCGCCTGAATGATCGGGAGTTCAGTGTGGAGGGGTTCGCCGGCGGTCACAGAGTGCAGTAGTGTTCTAGCGCGCCGAACAGGGCCGCGGGCGCCACTTCGAGCCGTCCGGTTCCTTCTTGAAGTTGGAACTGGTGACGAACGGCTCCTGCAGGTAGAGCGGGTCGTCCACGATCGTCGTCACCACAAACCACGGTTGGCCATTGCGCTCGGTGAAGTAGTCGAAGTCCTCCTTCACAACCGCGTTGCCGCTCACCGGAAAACCGTTCTTGCGCAGGTAGCCGGGCAGCAGATGCGTCGTGACAACTTCGAGCGCCTGGCCTTTGTTGCCTTCGCGCGTGGCGCCGAGTCCCTGACGCGGCAGGCCGAAGCCGCGCACGGGCTGTTCCCATTGCGCCGCAGAATAGCCCTGACGGGATGGCTTGAGATCGGCGGCAGGCTTACCGTTGAAGATCAGCAGACGAGTCTGCAGGCCGGTATCGGTTTCGATCTTGAGCGTGGCATCGTCCTGCCAGGTGATGTGGACGCGGCCGGGGAGACGCATGATCGCCGCCGCTCCGTAGGCTTTGCAGACATCGCCGGAGGCTTCGTCCTTCGCAGGATCCCAGAGCTCTCCCACCCGGCGGCCTTCCGGAGTGTGGGGGATGCTGACGAAATCGCCTTTGGCCGGCGTAACCATGCGCCACCGCCAGTCTTCGGAAATGACGGAGACCCAGTAGCCGGTGAGGTCGATGGGCGCGGCTTCGCGCGGTGAACGCGGAGGTTGCTGGGGGCCGCGGCCTCCGCCCGGAGGCTGGGCGAAAAGCGAGAGCGCCGGGAACAGTGCGATGACGGCGAGAATACGGAATCGGGCGGTCATTTCTTCACCGTTTTGTAGATGGCTTCGACGAAGGCGTCGGCGGCCTTCGGGTTGTACTGCACGTCGTAATCCCGCGTCAACTTCGCGGCGAGGGTCTCGTCGAGGGTGCGATTCTTCTTCACCATGTCGAGCACACGGTCGCGCACGATGGTGACCATGTTGCGGTATTCGACGACGTCAGCTTCATCGCAAAGACGGCCGCGGCCGGGGATGACGTACGTGCCGCCTTCCTGATATTTGAGCGGCACTGTGATGCGCAGAATCAGGTTGAGCGCGTCGAGGAAGCCCTGGATGGTGCCGCCGCGATCCACGCGAATGGCCGGGTAGAAGCCAGGTGTGAAGAGGTCGCCCACAGCCAGAACATCGGAGCGGCGGAAGTGCACGATGCTGTCGCCGTCGCTGAGCGCGTGCGGCAGGTGGGTGACCACGACTGCTTCGCCGTTGAAGGCGAAATCTTTGGTGGGTGTATTGTATTCGTCGTTGGGCCAGAGCGCTTCAGGCACCTTGAGCTGGGCGCGCTGCGGACCGCCGAGCAGATTCAGCACGTTGGCCTGCGCGACGATGCGCGGCTGCCTTTGCCGGGGCAGACCGGTCGCGACAGGCAGCGCGGCATTGCCGCCGATGTGATTCAGGGCAGCGTCGGTGTTGACGATCCACTGGATCGGCTTATCGTTGAGTTTTCTTAGAGCCGCGGCGATGGCGGGCGCAAGAGTTTCTTCGGCGGTGTTGACGACAACGATGCCGTCGTCCCCCACCTGCGCGGCGATATTGCCGGCGGAAGTGACCACCATGTAGACGTTGCCCTGAACTTTCAGCACACCGATGTCACCTGAGGTTGTCGCGGGCTGGCACCAGGCAGCCGCCGCCATCAGGATCGCCAGCGGGATCAGCGGGTATTGACGTCGCATTCGAAGATTCCTACGCAGCGGCAGAAGCGTTCGCATTTGGCGGGCTGTTTGTAGCCTTTCAGTTTGTCCTGATATTCGGGGTAGAGCGTCTCTTTGCCGCCGCGCGTGGCTTCGAACGGCAGACCGTAGTAGTTGGCGAATTCATGCAGGAACGGATTCTGGCCGGGCAGGTAGTTCGGCACCGTCCCTTCGGGCTTCGGCACTTCCGGTCCGTATTCACAACCGAAAAGGTTCAGATGCTGGCCGGGGTCGAGATACCAGTTGGTGCTGCGCACCAGCGGCTCTTCGAGAAACACGGGATCTTCCGTGATGGTGATGACGGTGAGGATGTCACCGTGGCGGATCCAATGTTCGGTGATGATGGCCTGATCGCTGCGCGGCAGCGCGTTGCGCCGAAGGTAGTTCTCCTTCAGGTGGGTCGTCGTAATGGTCAGCATGTTGCCGTTCCATTTCGCAGTCGAGAAGCCCTGCCATGTGTGGGCGGCGTAATCGGGAGGATGGGGGCGGTCATCGATATAGATGACGCGCTCGCTGTCGTAGGCGAGGGTGTGGGTATGGAAGGCGATGGTGCGCTGCGTCTGCGGATCGATTTCACGCCACACGCGCAGATTGCCGAGACTGCGGAACCCGTAATCGGGAGAATGCGGCCGGCACTGGTATTCCTGCACGACGGAGATGCGGTCGGCATCGTAGCTGTCGGCCTGCATACGCGCCGCTTCGTTGATGGGAAGTTCGGTGTAGTCGCCGGGCTCATCGCCGGGACCGCGCTCGATGCCGTCTTCGTGATAGAAAGGCGCCCACTCGCCGGTGAAATCGACCTGCGCGCGCGCCGGCACGGCGGCAAGCAGAAGCGGCGCGAGCGCGAGGAACGGAGCTGTGCGACCGGGGCTGTACATGGATGGAATCCTTTGTTGCGTGGACGATTATATATGAGGGAAGCTTTACTCAACGATGGCGCCGGCATGCGCCTCCGGATAAACAGGAAACAGCGAGTTGCCGTTTCTCTCCGCGGTCGTGCAACCCTTCAGCCGCTGATTTGATTGCGCGAACTGCGCAGAACAAGCCAGTTCCTCGCAGGAGCTTCAGGACACCAGGCCTGCTTCCACCGGTTCATGTGCCGCCCCCGGTGCAAGATCTTCCAGCGTCCGATTTTCCGTATCGATCCCGAAGATCAGCACGGCGACGGCCTGCAGCACCAGCAGTCCGCCGAAGAATTCGAGGATCAGCGCGATCCCTCCACGCTGGTACGCCCACACCGTGAACCATGGCACCATCGCCGCACCTGCACGGCCGGCCGTCATCGCGACGCCGGAGCCGCGCAGCCGGTATTCGGTCGGGAACAGTTCAGGCACGTAGGACGCGAGCCCGAGGGCCACCACCAGATACAGCGCCAGAAAGAGAAAGAATCCGATCAGCGTGGCCGTCTGAATAGAACCTGCCTGCGCGTAGGCCACGCCGAGGATCGCCGAGATCGTTGACGCCGCCGCCAGACTCACGCGCCGCCCGACGCGATCCGCCAGAAAACAGGCGATCAGCGGCCCCAGCGGCACGCCCAGAGACATGAGCATCGTGTAACGCAGGGATTCCTTCACCCCGAAGCGTTCCATCACCATGAATGTCGGCAGCCAGGTCAGAAATCCATAAAGCACGACGTTGATCGTGACATCCACCAGACTTCCCAGCAGCGTGCGCCGTATCACGGCTCTCGAAAACAGAATGCGCAGCGGAACATTGCGCGCCGGTGCTTCACTCACAGCGGCCACGCGCAGTTCCGGCAGCGGTTCGCGGAATTCCGCCTCCACGTCAGCGATAATGCGGCCGGCTTCTTCCGCGCGTCCCACGCTCTCCAGCCACCGCGGCGATTCCGGCATCCTGCGACGCGCTTTCCACACAATCACAGCGCCAATGCCGGCCAGCGCGAACATCGGACGCCAGCCGAATCTCGGGATCACAAAATAGCCGGCCAGTGCCGACACCGGGACAGCACTGTCGGTGATCAGCGCGAGCCATGCCAGCCAGCGGCCGCGCCGGCCGGGCGGCACGAATTCCGTGAGCGTCGCATAGCCGATCACGATCTCCGCTCCCAGCCCAAGGCCCATGACCAGACGAAACGCAATCAGCCAGTGCATCGACGGAGCCAGCGCCGCCGCCATCGACGTCACGCCGATAATCAGCAGATTCACCTGATAGGTGAAGCGCCGCCCGTAGCGATCGCCCAGTACGCCCGCCAGAAAACTCCCGATCAGCATGCCGAGGAATGTCGCCGACACGAACTGCGCGTTGAGATCGAGCGTCGACCAGTGCGATGCCGTCAGCGCGCCCAGCACGCTGCCCTGCAGCATGGCGTCAAAGTAGTCGAGAAACATGCCCGCGCCGATCAGCAGCAGAATGCGGCGATGGAAGGCGCAGACGGGAAGCCGGTCGAGCCGCTGCGCTGCCGTGTATCGGGGCGTGGCTGGCAAACGAGTAGTATAGGACGGTCCGCCGTCGATTCCCGCCCGTGCTTCCCCGGCACACCGCCGATTGCTAAAGTTGAAGTTCCTGTTCCGTCTCCCTGTGTAGGTGAGCCGGGTTGACGAGACGTAATCCTCCAGACAACCTTTTATGGCGATTCATGTTGCGCTGAATCACAAGACCGAATACCGGTACGACCGCAGGATCAATCTCGGCCCGCAGGTGGTCCGCCTCCGCCCCGCCCCCCATTGCCGCACGCCCATCCTGTCTTATTCGCTGAACATCGAGCCGGGCGGACACTTCATCAACTGGCAGCAGGATCCGCAGGGGAACTATCTGGCGCGTCTCGTGTTTCCGGAACCGACCACGAAGTTCAGCGTCGAGGTTGATCTTGTCGCCGAGCTGTCGGTCTACAATCCGTTCGACTTCTTCCTCGAACCGGACGCGGAAAATTATCCGTTTGCATACGATGCCGCCCTCAGCCGCGATCTGCGCCCGTATCTCGAAATCGAGCCGGCCGGCCCCGGGCTCAAAGCCTGGCTGGAGCAGGTTTCCCGCGGCAAAATCCGCACCGTCGATTTCCTGATTAACCTCAATCAGCGCCTGCAGCACGAGATCGGTTACGTGATCCGTATGGAGCCGGGCATCCAGACCTGCGAGGAGACGCTGACCAAACGGTCCGGCTCCTGCCGCGACACGGCGTGGCTGCTCGTGCAGATTCTGCGCCATCTCGGCCTCGCCGCGCGTTTCGTGTCGGGCTACCTGATCCAGCTCACGCCTGACGTGAAGCCCCTCGAAGGTCCCGCGGGCGCCGCGGCCGACTTCACCGATCTTCACGCCTGGACCGAAGTTTATCTGCCGGGCGCGGGATGGGTCGGACTCGATCCGACCTCCGGCCTGTTCGCGGGTGAAGGCCACATCCCGCTGGCCTGCACGCCCGATGCGAGCGCCGCCGCGCCCATCTCCGGCCTTATCGAGGAGTGCGAGACGCAATTCGGGCATCAGATGTCCGTGCATCGCATCTTCGAATCGCCCCGTGTTACCAAACCTTATACCGAAGAGCAGTGGCAGGAGATCGTGACGCTCGGTCACCTCGTCGATGCGAGCCTGCAGGCGGGCGATGTGAGGCTCACCATGGGCGGTGAGCCGACGTTTGTCTCGATCGACGATCCCGACGGCGCCGAATGGACCACAGCCGCTCACGGGCCCGACAAAAGGCGCCTCGCGGTCGATCTGCTGATGAAGCTGCGCGCGCGCTGGGCCTCCGGCAGCATGCTGCATTTCGGACAGGGCAAGTGGTATCCGGGCGAGCCGTTGCCGCGCTGGGCGCTCGGCTGCTACTGGCGCAAAGATGGCGTGCCCATCTGGGAAGACCCTGCACTCGTCGCCGAGGACAATAAAGACTACGGATACAATGCGGCGGACGCGCGCCGTTTTCTCGAAGCGCTGACGCGGCGCCTCGAAGTGGATGATTCCCACATCATGACCGCGCTCGAGGACGTCTTCTATTACCTGTGGAAGGAACGCAGGCTGCCCGTCAACGTCGATCCGCTGAACTCGAAGCTGGAGGACCCCATCGAGCGCGCGGGGCTGGCGCGTGTGTTCGAAGAAGGCCTCGGCAAGACCATCGGCTACGTGCTGCCCCTGCGCCGTGTGCCGACGCCGTCCGGGGCGCCGCAGTGGACCAGCACGCCGTGGTTCGTCGCAGCGTCGCGCCTCTTTCTCGTCCCCGGCGATTCGCCGATGGGCTACCGGCTGCCGCTCGAATCGCTGCCCTGGACGCGGCCCGAAGACGTGGAGTGGAGCTTCGATCCCGATCCCTTCCAGCAGCGCGACAAGCTGCCCGACACGCCCACGCGCAAGCGTCAGATATTCACCGCCCAGAAGACCGAAAACAAGCACGCCGCGCAGGCCAGACGCGCCAAAGGCGGAACCCCTGCGAAGCCGCCCGAAAAGGGGACTTCATCTCCCTGGGTCTCGCGCCCCGCGCTCTGCGTGCAGGTGCGCGACGGCAGGCTTTATGTCTTCATGCCGCCGGTCGAGTTTCTCGCCGACTATCTCGATCTCGTGGCCGCCATCGAAGACACCGCCGCCTGGACACAGATACCGGTCGCCATCGAAGGCTACACGCCGCCGTACGATCCGCGTATCGCCGTGCTGAAAGTCACTCCCGATCCAGGCGTCATCGAAGTCAACGTCCAGCCCGCCGCGTGCTGGGACGAACTGGTCGCGCAGACCACCGACCTCTACGCGCTGGCCCGCGAATCGCGGCTGGGCACGGAAAAATTCATGCTCGACGGCAGGCACTCCGGCACCGGCGGCGGCAACCATGTTGTGATCGGCGCCGCGAATGCCGAAGACAGTCCGTTCCTGCGCCGTCCCGATCTGCTGCGCAGTCTCATCGGCTTCTGGCAGAACCATCCGTCGATGTCTTATCTGTTCTCCGGGCTGTTCATCGGCCCCACCAGTCAGCATCCCCGCGTCGACGAAGCGCGCATGGACAATCTCTTTGAACTTGCCATCGCCTTCACTCAGGTGCCCGATAAGGATCGCGGCCACATCGCGCCCTGGCTGGTCGACCGCATCTTCCGTAACCTGCTTATCGACAGCACCGGCAACACGCACCGCACGGAGCTGTGCATCGACAAGCTCTATCCTCCGGACTCAGCTTCGACGCGCCTCGGGCTGGTGGAATTCCGCGCGTTCGAGATGCCGCCGCACGCGCGCATGAGCCTCACCCAGCAGCTGCTGGTGCGGGCTTTGATCGCGTACTTCTGGCACACCCCGTGGGGCAGCAATCCCGGCGGGCGCAGGCTGGTGCCGTGGGGGACGGCGCTGCACGACCGCTACATGCTGCCGTACTTCATCGAAACCGACTTCGGAGACGTGCTCGAAGAACTGACCGGCGCCGGTTTTCCGTTTAAGAAGGAGTGGTTCGCGCCGCACTTCGAGTTTCGTTTTCCCTCGATCGGTTCCGTGACGCAGCGCGGCATCAATCTCGAACTGCGCGTGGCGCTCGAGCCGTGGAACGTTCTCGGCGAGGAAACATCCGCGGGTGGTACCGCGCGCAACGTCGATTCCTCCGTCGAGCGGATGCAGGTCAAAGTCACGGGCATGATCGAGGAGCGCTTCATCGTGATGTGCAACGGCCGCCGCGTGCCGTTGCAGCCCACCGGCATCAACGGCGAATTCGTGGCAGGTGTCCGCTATCGCGCATGGCAGCCCCCGTCGTGCCTTCATCCCAACATTCCGGTTCATTCGCCGCTGGTGTTTGATATCCTGGACACATGGTCAGGGCGTGCCATCGGTGGGTGCACGTATCATGTGTCGCATCCCGGTGGCCGGGCGAACGAACAGTTTCCTGTGAACGCGTATGAAGCAGAGAGCCGGCGTCTGGCTCGATTCACGCCGGCGGGACACACTCCGGGTTTGATCGCCGTACCTCCGGAAGAACGCAATCCGGGTTTCCCCTTCACTCTCGATTTGCGGAGACCCGTGGCATTATCCTCATGACTTCTCCCCCGACGGCATCTCCGCAGGTGGCAGCGCGCACGCGGTTCGTCCGGAACTCGATTGCGGGCCCGCCCCGCGGCTAGCGGCCGCAAATGAGCCTGTCCGCCGACACACTCGCGACTCCACTCATAGGGAATTACGCCCCCGTGGAGGGTATCTACGACGAGATGATGTCCGCGCCGGGCGTCTTCCGGCCGCACTGGGGCGAATACGCCGCTTCCATCTCCTCGCTTGGCGCCGAAGAAATGGCGCGCCGCTGGGCTACCGCGCGGCAGCGCATCCGCGAGAACGGCGTCACCTATAACGTCTACGGCGATCCGCTGGGCATGAATCGCCCGTGGAATCTCGACGCCGTGCCGCTGCTCATATCGCCCAACGAATGGCGCGATCTCGAAGCTGGTCTCATTCAGCGCGCGCGGCTTCTCAACTGGATTCTCGCCGACCTCTACGGTCAGCAACGGCTCCTGCGCGGCGGCCACCTTCCTCCCGCTGTCGTTTTCGCTAACCCTGGATTCCTGCGTCCCTGCCATGCGCTTCCGGTGCCGGACGACGCCTTTCTGCATCTGCTCGCCGTCGATCTCGCCCGCTCCGCGGACGGCCAGTGGTGGGTGCTCTCCGATCGCACCCAGGCGCCTTCGGGCGCAGGCTACGCGCTCGAGAACCGCATCGTGCAGGCGGAAACCTTCCCCGATCTCTTCCGCGAATTCCGCGTCCAGCGCCTGGCATCGTTTTTTCGCTCGCTCCGCAACAACATGCTGCGTCTGTCGACGTCGATGCGCAGCAATCCGCGCGTGGTGCTGCTGACGCCTGGTCCCCTGAACGAGACCTACTTCGAGCACTCGTACCTCGCGCGTTATCTGGGCTTCACTCTCGCGCAGGGCGGCGATCTCACTGTCCGTGACAGCCGCGTCTTTCTCAAAACGCTCGAAGGCCTGAAGCAGGTCGACGTGATCCTGCGCCGCGTGGACGACATCTCGTGCGACCCGATCGAACTGTATGCGGAGTCCTACCTCGGCGTCGCCGGCCTGGTGGAGGCTGTGCGCGCGGGCAATGTTCTGGTTGCCAATGCGCTCGGAACCGGCCTGATCGAATCGCCCGCGCTCATGCCGTTTCTGCCTGGCCTCAGCCGGCAGTTCCTCGGCGAGCGGCTGAAGCTGCCTTCCGTCGCCACGTGGTGGTGCGGCCAGGAAAGCGCGTTCAGCTACGTCCGCGAGCATCTCGACTCGCTGGTCATCAAGCCGTCCTTCCCTGCCCTCAATCTGGAGCCGGTGTTCGGCGGCCAGCTGAGTACAGAGGAGCGTGCCAAACTGCTGGAGCGGATGCATGCGCGGCCGTGGAATTACACGGGCCAGGAGGTGCTGCATCTTTCCACAGCGCCGGTCTGGCAGGAGAACAGCTTTGCCGCGCGGCGCGTGGTGCTGCGTGTTTATGTCGCGGCGGCCGGCGATTCCTGGGTTGTGATGCCCGGCGGACTGGCGCGCGTTTCGCCGTCGATCGATACGCCGGTTGTATCCATGCAGCGCGGCGGCGGCAGCAAAGACACGTGGGTGCTCGCCGACGCCCCGGTCGATCGCTTCAGCATGCAGCGCCCGCGCGATCAGCCGGTCGCGCTCAACCGCGGCGCCAGCGATCTGCCCAGCCGCGCCGCCGACAATCTCTTCTGGCTCGGCCGCTACGCGGAGCGCTGCGAGCATCTCGCGCGCGTGCTCCGCTGCATTCTGGTGCGCGTCACCGGCGAGTTCGCCGCCAGCTCAAACAGCGGCGTCTCGCTCAGCCCCGAATGGAACTCCTTGCTGAGGCTCCACGCCACTCTGGAATCCGAAGATTCGCATATGGATGTCGACGATCCGCAGGGTCATCTCGACCTCGCGCACGAGTTCGAGCAGGAGATTCTTTCGCTCATCTTCGAGGAAGATCGTCGCGACAGTCTCTACTCGAACCTGATGCGCACCTCCCGCAACGCGGCTTCCGTGCGCGACCGTCTTTCGAACGACCTTCTTCGTTCCATCAGCCATCTCGGCGGTGTCGCGCGCATCGACGGCAACACCCCGTGGGGCTATGTTTCGCCCGGCGACGCGCTGGCTGTGCTGAACCGCTGCATCCGAACGCTGTCTTCCATTCGCGGCATGGAGCTCGAAAACATCACGCGCGGTCCGGGTTGGCATTTTCTCTCCGTCGGCAGGCGCATTGAGCGATCCGTTCTGCTGGTCAGGCTTTTCCGCGACGTCATCGTCCCCCTGTCCTCCGGCACCTGGCCGATGCTCGAAATGCTCCTCGACGTGTGCGACAGCTCCATGACCTATCGCACCCGCTACTTCACCACCATCCAGGCCGCGCCGGTGCTCGATCTGCTAATGAACGACGAATCGAATCCGCGCTCCCTGGCTTTCCAGATTCGCGATCTGTCCGATCACTGCGCTTTCCTGGCTCGCACCCTGCAGGGCGCGGAATGGCCGGGCGCCCGTCAGCGCAGGGTGGAAGAGGCCGCTGAAGCTCTGTTTGAGGCGGATGTACAATTGCTCTGCCAGCCGGACGCGCGCGGCTTCCGCTACGAGCTCGATCGCCTGCTCGCCACCATGGATGCCACGCTTCCGGCCCTCTCCGACGCGATCACCAACACCTGGTTCAGTCACGCCGAGACGGAGCGCTCCACGTGACTTACCGCGTACGCCATGTCACCACCTACGATTACGAGGATCCGGTCTCGGTTTCGCATCACATCGTGCGCCTGACTCCCCATAATTCGCAGCGCCAGACCTGCAACTACGCTACGGTTACCATCACGCCGCAGCCGTCCAGCCGCAGCCGCCACATCGATTACTTCGGTAACACCATCACCCTGTTCACCCTGCTCGAGCCGCACGATCGGTTGGTTATCGAGGCCGACAGCGAGATCGATGTCAGCGCTCTCAACCCGCCGGACCCCGCCCGGTCCGCCCCCTGGGAGAGTGTCCGCGGTCTGCTTCCCGTCGCCCGCACCGAGGAAGAGCTGAACGCCTGCCAGTATGTCTTCGATTCACGGCGCGTGGCCGCCCGCCCGGAGCTGGCGGACTATGCCCGTGAATCCTTCCCCGCCGAGCGGCCCTTGATCGAGGCCGCCCTCGATCTGACGCGCCGCATCAACCGCGATTTCCGCTTTGACAGCAAAGCCACCGAAGTCAGCACGCCGGTCGAAACGTTCTTCGAGAAACGCCGCGGTGTCTGTCAGGATTT
>Ga0182030_10019153_pt1 | contig 13058 bp, 10 predicted proteins | sample 812S3MmetaG_FD_121299 | JGI IMG/M metagenome (GOLD analysis project Ga0182030, IMG submission 121299) | Permafrost microbial communities from Stordalen Mire, Sweden - 812S3M metaG (Illumina Assembly) | ecosystem: Environmental > Terrestrial > Soil > Wetlands > Permafrost | place: Sweden... | reverse complement strand
ACGAGAGCAAATGTGGATCCTCGACTTCGTTCAGGATGACAAATTTTTTTGGTTGGTTCTTTACATCGTTCAGGATAAGAAGACACTTTTGATTGGGTGCTAGCTGAGGTCGAACAGGTAGGCGACCATCCAGTTGGGATCTTGCATGCAGCGATCCTTCCAGAATTGGAGAACGGCGACGGCGGTGTCAGACATGACGGTGAGCTTGCGGCGCACGATGCTGAGCGTATCGAGCATGGTTCCGACGTGTTCGGCGCGCAACAGGAGAAACTCGTGCGAGTGCCGGTGCGGCAGTAGTTCGAAATCGGGGATGGAGCCCGGGGGATCTTCTCCGAAGACCAGCGGGTAGCAGGCCCAGTAATCGAGCGATATGCGCTCCGGAGACAAGCAGAGGGAGCGGATCAGCATGCCGCGGATGTCTTCTTCGTTGAAGCCGGTTTGGCGCAGGCGGGCGACTCGTTGCGTAGCAGGTATGCTTTGATCGAAGTCCTGGCCGAGACGGCTGGAGCGATCGAGGGTCGATAAAAAGGGCTGCAGGAACTGGGGAATTTCAGAAAAATCGAGCTGCAAGATCTGATCGCATCGGCGCTTGTTGAAGAGTGCTACCTGATCTGTAGGCATCGTCTAGAAATTCCTTCCCGGATTGGAGCAACCGCGATTTCTTGTAATTCGATACATTCCTTAGATGCAGGGATTGGCTGTGGGTCGGTATGAAGGCGGGCATTGCCCTGGATGATAGTTGACCACGATATGCGATACTCGAAAAAGTATGTACAAACGTATTGTCTTGAAGCTGTCTGGGGAAGCGCTGGCGGGCAAAAAGGGCTTCGGCCTGGATGCCGATCGCGTCATCGAGATTACGAATGAGATTGTAGAGGTCCGAAGTCTCGGCGTCGAGGTGGCAATCGTTGTTGGAGGCGGAAATTTCTTCCGCGGAGTCGCCGAGCAGGCCAAGGAAATGGACCGGGTCAGCGCCGACAACATGGGAATGCTTTCGACCGTGATCAATGCCATCGCCCTTCAGGATGCGATCGAGAAGCATGATGTTCAGTGCCGCGTAATGACGGCCGTGGCGATGGACCAGATTGCCGAGCCTTACATCCGGCGGCGAGCGGTTCGACATCTGGAAAAAGGGCGTGTGGTTATCTTTGCGGCGGGGATTGGCAATCCTTTCTTCTCGACGGATACGGCCGCGTCTCTGCGGGCGATGGAGATCAAGGCGGACGTGCTGATGAAAGCGACCAAGGTAGAGGGTATTTATTCTGCCGATCCGGTGCTGTTCAAAGACGCGGTGAAATACGACGAGATCACCTACATGGAAATCCTGCGCCAGGGGTTGAAGGTGATGGACCTGACTGCCGTGAGTCTGTGCAAGGACAACAACCTGCCGATGATCATTTTCAACATGAACCAGCCGGGGAATATTCGCAGAGTGGCATTGGGAGAAAAGGTGGGTTCTCTTGTTACATCCTGATCATTTCGTGATTCTTGCTCACCGAAAATAGCGTCTAACGGCCCAGTGGAAGCTCAAAAGCCAGTCCGACTGGATGCACTGACAGGTCTGCGCTGTTTTGCGGCCCTGAATATCGTGTTTTTCCATTTTTCGAATCCTGACTGGTTCGGGCCGTTTTCGCCGGTGGTCAATGCGGGCTACCTGTCGGTGAGCTTCTTCATCATGCTTTCGGGGTTTGTGCTGGCGTATAACTACGCCGGGCGGGCGCGTGAGGGCAAGCTGGACAAGGTGCGATTCTGGAAGGCGCGGTTTACGCGGCTTTACCCGGTGTATCTGCTGAGCCTAGTGCTGGGATTTCAGACATTCTTAGGTGAGCGGGCTGCGCATACTCCGACGATGTTCTGGCTGGGGACGTTTTTGACGCCGCTGTTGCTGCAGGGATGGGTTCCAGAGATTGCGACGTTCGGAAACACGCCGGCGTGGACGATGTCGGCGGAGGCTTCGTACTACGTGATCTTTCCTTGGATCGCAGCGCTGCGCCGGCCGGAGAGGCTCATTGGGCATCTGTGGAGGCTAGGCGGGCTTTGGATACTGGGGATGATTCCGGGAACGCTGTACTTGATCTACAACCCGGATCACCTCGTGAAGGTGGATCGGTTCAGCGCGGCGCCGTGGCTGCAGGCGTTGAAGTTCACGCCGCTGCCGCATCTACCCAGCTTTGTGTTCGGGGTGTTATTGGCAGGACTGGACGAATATATAGAGCGGGACAGTCATTTGCGACTGTGGCTAGGGCTGCTGGGATTTGTGGGTATTTATATGATCTTGCAGTCAGGCGTGGCGCCGTATGCGTTGATTCATGACGGGCTGCTGATGCCGCTTTTCGGATGCTTAATCCTGGGACTGGCGGGGAAGAATCTGTTGTCCGGGCTGTTCAGCTTTCCCATGTTTGTTTTCATTGGAGAGTCGAGCTATTGCCTGTATCTCATGCATTTCAATCTTTGGAATTTGTTGCATGCGAGTGGATTGTTGCCGTTTCTGCACCTGAGTTGGATGGATCCCTGGATCAGCTATTCGGTTTTGATTGGGCTTGGCCTGCTGACGCTGCACCTGGTTGAAAAGCCGGCGCAGAAGGTGTTGCGGGAGTGGATGGGGGCGTGAGTTCGGCTGGCAAAGGCGAAGCTGGGCTAGCGACGAGGCGATCATTCGCATGAGTTCATCGATTGAGCGGCTTTGGGAAGGCGAACTCGCCGAGATGTGAGGTAATTGAAGCTCGCATCGATTCTGTAGGCTGTATTGCCGCGGATGAATCCCCGGCCTACCCGATTCCGCGTTTTTCCGCAAGCTTCGAAGTCGTGTCCTGTGACAAAACCTAAGAAGCTGAGTTCTTCCGCAAGCTGCGGAAAAGGTCAAGTACAAAGGGCAGCCCATCCAGCGGGCCGCCCTTTCTTGTTGCTGGATGTAGTCAGGTTACGGCTGGTCGATCTGGATGGAGTGGTTGCCGTGAGGGACTGCGACGATGGCCGTCGGCTGCGAGACGGTTGGGTAGGGGCCGTTTTGAGCGGGGGACAAGGTTCCGGTGCTGGGATTGAGTTGAAATCCGGAGAGGGAATTGTCGAGGTAATTGGCGGTGTAGACGTAGCGGCCAAACCCAGGATCGACGAGGATGGCGACAGGCTGAGTTCCGGTGGTGTTGGTCGTGCTTCCGGTGGTGTTGACGGCGGCGGAGGGTGTGCCGGTAGCCAGATCGATGGCGTATGCGGAGACGGAGTTGTCAAGCTCATTTGAGACGTAGATGTACTTGGCGCGTGGGTCAACCTGGATGGCAGATGGCTGGTTGCCGGTGCGGAAGGGTCCGTTGATCAGGGGATTGAGCACGCCGGCGTCGAGAACGCTGAAGGCGATCAGTTCATTCTGGGAGAAGTCAGTGACGTAGACGAATCGGCTGGTGGGGTCGGCGGTGATGCCGACCGGCTTAACGCCGGCAGGAAAGCGGTTGCCGGGCACGAGCTGACTGAGGGTGCCGCTGCTGGAAGCGGTATAGCCGTAGACATAGCCGACGCCTGCGGCGGGGTCAAAGGTGGAGGCGTAGACGGCTGCTCCGCTGGGCAGGGAGGTGACGGAGGTGGGGTTGATACCGACAGGCCAGTAGCTCAGGCTTCCGTTGGAGACGGCGGCGCCGAGCGTACCATCGGTTCCGACGGGAAAGACGGCGAGAGCGCCGCCGTTGCAGGACTCTGCACCGGTGGTCGCGGTGGAGCAGCCTGGCTGGTAGCGATTGAGGACGTAGAGAAGAGTTCCGGCGGCGTTCATGTTGATAGCGACCGGGGTGTTGCCCTGGGCGCTCAAACTCGCTGTAGTTGGGGAAGCGAGGACGCCGGTGCTGGAAATGCTGAATGCGACCAGGGAGCTGTCACCCTGGTTGGCCACGTAGAGGTGCTTGAAGTCGGTGGAGGCCGCCATGGCGATGGGGGAAACTCCGCCGGAGGAAACGACGGTATTCACGGCACTCAAGGCGCCTGAAACGCGGTCAACGAGGAAAGTCTGGATGTTGTTGCTTTTGCTGCCGGCAGCGAAAAGATAGTCAATCGTGACAGGTGCGCACGCAGTAAACGCGCTGGCCAGTATAAGTGCCGTGGCGGAGACCAGAGATACTTGGCCGAGTTTGCTGAACTTCATCTGTTTCCTTCGTCGTAGGCCGTCAGGGACAGCCAATTGCATACTGGGTTGAGTTGTATCCGTCTCGATTGTAAAATCTCGCGACGGCCTTCTACTAGCGATCGGGCTTTCTGGTTCAGCAGGCCGGAGCTGCTCGGATTTCATTGAAGCTTTGATCATTCGACACGATCGGCGACAGTGCTGGAACGATCTTCGTTACTTCGCTGTGGCTGTACCTCCGTGCGGAACGCCGGCAATGGCGGTGGGCTGCACGAGGGATGGATACGGTGTGTTCTGGGTGTTGATCAAGGCTCCGGAAGTGGCGTCAATCTGAAAACCGCTGACTGTGCCGCCGAGGAAATTTACCGTGTAGAGAAAGCCGACTTTCTTGGGATCGACGGTAATTGCGATGGGATTGGTGTCGGTTGCATTGGCAGCCAGCTTGGTCAGGTTTCCCGAACTGAGGTTATAGCTGGTGACATTGGAATCCCCGGAGTTGGTGACATACAGGAAGTTGCCGAACTGGGTGATAGCCGAGGGTGCGCCACCGGTGCTGGCGGAGCTTTGCAGAGTGAGCGAGCCGTTGGATTGAATCGCGTAGGTAGTGCCGCCGGTCTGCCTCTGGTCGATCAGGTAGATGAAACCGCCCCCTGCATCGGCTGCCATGGCGACCGGCTGCTTTCCAGAAGCCCAGGGCACGCCGCCGTTCAAGGGAGTCAGGACGCCGGAGGAATCCGTGGAGAAACCGAAGACGTAGCCGCCGGTGGAGCTGTAGGCGGTGACATAGACGTCGTTTCCGTTGGGCAGCACCTGGACCGAGCTGGGCGTGAGGACTGTCTTGGTGTCGGAGGGATTCTTCAGCAGCGGCCAATAGGTGGGGTACTGCGCGCTGTTGGCGATGGGCGCACCCGGGGCGCCGGTTTTCGGATCGAGGGGGTAAACCGCGATATCACCGGGGCACAGATTGCTGAGGGTGCAACCGGCGATGGGCTGGAGAGTATCGATCACGTAAAGGAAGGTGCCTGCGGCGTTGATGGCTAGCGAAAGAGGAAAAGAGCCTGGTGTGTTGACGGTGCTTTGGGCGTACAGCTTGCCATCGGTGCCGACGCCGAACTGCACGATGTTGTTATCGTCTTCGTTGATCACATAGAGATTTTTGAAATCGGGAGAGACGGCTTCGGCAATCGGATTTCGCCCGCCGGAAGGAAAGGGTGAGGTAGGGATGGTCTCGAGGTAGCCCGCGATCGGATCGATTTTATAGACTTCGATTTGCCCCGGGGTCTGCCTGTTGGTAGCCACAAACATAAAGCCGACGTTCACTGGAGTGCAAGCAGTGAACAGGGTGGCTAATGCAAGTGCGAAAACGGAGACCAGTGCAACCTGGCCGACTTTGCCGAACTTCATGTGTTTCCTTCGTCAGATACGAGCGGCGTTCTCCAAACGGTGGAGTGTGCCAGTTTTAGGTTTAGCAGAAAGGCCCGCGCCAGACGAGAGAACATCCCAAGAGGCACGGGCCAAATCTGTCAAGTGAGTCGCACCGATGAGCCTAGTTGGTGCGGGAATCCGCAACACACCAGGAGGCCGGTCCGGTGAGCGGGAAAGTGCCGGTGCTGCCGCTCAACTGGCGAAGCGCGCCATCGTTGGGGTCGATCAGTCTACCAGTGACAGTGGAATCCGTATTCGCGGTGTAGATGTACTGATTGGATGGATCTTCGACCAGGCACTGCGGTCCGCCGCCGGTGCCGTAGGGAGAGCCTGAATCTTCGCTGAGCTGGCTGGAGGCCGTGCCGCCGGCGACGGTGTAGACCGCGATTCCGGCGCCGCTGGTCGTACCAGCGCCCTGCTGATTGACGACGAACACGTACTTGCCTTTGGACTCGACGATCAGATAGATGGGGCTGCTCTCATTGGGGTCATCGGCGACGGCTCCGCCGGTGGCGGACTGAAGCGCGCCGTTGCTGCCGACGGTGTAGGGCAGGATCTGACTGGGGCTGATGGTCGTTATGCCACCCAGGACCACGGTGATGGGTTCGTTATCCAGCACGTAGACGCGGCCGCCGGCATAAACGATTGCGGTGCCCTGTCCCATGGGGTTGCCGGCGCCATTGGTGATGACCTGCGGTGTGCCCTGACCGGTGGAGCTCAACTGACCATTGCTGGAATTGTAGGCGTAGGGGAAGACGGTCTGCGCAGTCGTGGCGATGGCGGAAGGGCTGGAGCTGGGTGCACCGGAAAGGGTGAAGATATTGCCGGTGGCAAAGCTGAAGTCGATGGGGTTGGCAGGAACGGGGAAGTAGGAGATCTGGCTTCCGGTGGAGGAAGTCAACTGCGCGTTGGTCACCAGGGAGAGACGGCCGGTGGTCTGGTTCACCGAGAAGACGGTGATGTCGCCGCAGGAGGTAGCTCCGGTGATGACCACTCCACAGAAGGCGTTGCTGGGCGCGTCGCGGTCGAGGGCAAGCAGGAAGTTGCCGGAGGTGTCCGCCACCAGGCGGAAGGGGTTCAGGCCCTGGGTGTAGAAGGTTTCCTGCGGAGTGAGTATGCCGTTGCCGCCGACCACAAACTGGGTGATGTTGGCGTTGGCGCAGGGGTCAGCCACGGTGCAGTCAGTACCGCCCTCGGCATTGGTTCCGCGATTGAGCACATAGAGGAAGCGGCTGCCGGTGAGGAGAACTTCGCGTACCGGATTGGCTCCGCCGCTCGAGACCGGCAATCCGTGCATGGGGATCAATTTGCCTGTATTGTTGTCGATCTTGAAACCGCTGATAATGCCGTTGCCCGAAGGCGTCGCTGTCACTGTTCCGGTTATATACAAATAGCCAACAGTAAAACTCCGAACGCAAGAACTGAGGCTGAATACGATTGCCGAGCTGAGGGCAGCGGTCAGCACTGTCTTGCCGAATTTCCTGAACTTCATGCGATTCCTTCGTCCTGATTCCAGCCTTGAGCCGTCAGGTTTCATGTTCCGCAGCAGAGCTGGGTGGGGTTGGGTCCCTAGCCGCATTGTAGAAGGTGGGGGGCCATTGTGCATAGTTTCCGGCAGAGCTGGACATCGGCTATGAGGCTTAGTCCAAGGGGTTGCTGGAGGTTTGGACGCTTTTTGGAAAAGAATGGTATCGAGTGGCGAGCGAAAGCTTGCGGTGTCGCGTCGAGTGTGCAATTTCTTGCGGGTGCTGTGTCGTCAAAGCAAGGCCCGGCAGGCGATCTGCCGAGTGCGCCAATTAAGGAAATGCGAGGCTACCAGACGCGGCAGCTTTGCTCGGGGTACATGGGCTGGCCCTTCTTGCAGCCGAAAGCTTTGCCGAACTCTTCGAAGTTCTGGACGGAGCCGTTGGTACGCCATCGGCCGGGGGAGTGGGGATCGGTCAAGGCGGATTGCCGGGCGGACTGGTCAGTCTGGTTCTGGCACCAGACCTGGCCGAAGCTGATAAAGAAGCGCTGTGCTTCGGTGTAGCCGTCGATCTTTTCCTCGATGCTTTTGTGTTCCTTGGCCAAAGTGTCAAGCAGGGCCATGTAGGCGATTCGAAGACCGCCATTATCGGCGGTGTTTTCGCCCAGGGTGAGCTTGCCATTCAGCTTTTGCGCGGGCAGATCGTCGTGCGCGGGGGAGGCGTCGAAGCCGTTGTATTCCTTGACCTCGCAATCGGTGCGCTCGGTGAAGTTTTTGCGATCCTCGGCGGTTTGCCATTCGCGCAGGTTGCCGTGGCCGTCGTATTTGCTGCCCTGGTCGTCGAAGCCGTGGGTCATTTCGTGTCCGATGACGACGCCGATGCCGCCGAAGTTGACGCCCGGGTCGGTGGTGAAGTCGAAAAAGGGCGGCTGCAGGATGCCGGCAGGAAAGTTGATGTCGTTCATGGAGGGGCTGTAGTAGGCGTTGACGGTAGGCGGCGTCATGCCCCATTCCCGTTCGTCGACGGGCTTGCCCAGCTTGGCGAGTTCGTAGTTGCGGCGGAAGATGGCCGCCCTGCGGACGTCGCCGAGGGCGTCATCCCGCTTGACCTCCAGGGCTGAGTAGTCGCGCCATTTTTCCGGATAGCCGATCTTGTTGCGAATGAGGCTGAGCTTTTCCTGGGCGGCTTTCCGGGTATCTTCCGACATCCATGGGAGGGTTTTGAGGTCGTCGCCGAGGGATTTCTCGAGAGCGGCAACGAGCTTGTCCATGCTGGCCTTGGCGGCGGGGGGGAAATGCTCCTTGACCCAATCCTGGCCGACGGCTTCTCCCAGGGCTGAATCGGTAGCCGCTGTGCACTCTTTCCAGCGGGGAGTCGGTTCTTTCTGGCCAGCGAGTTCTTTTCCGAAGAAGGCGAAGTTTTCTTCGTAGAAGGCCTTGGGCAGATCGTTTGCGGCGGTGTGGATGGTTTGCCAGCGGAAGTAGGCTTTCCAGGCGTCGATTGGCTCGGTCTCGATCAAAGTGTTGACGGTCTTGAAGAACTCCGGTGTAGCGACATTGAGAGTGGCGAAGTAATCCACTTGAATCGATTTCCAGTAGGTCGCCCAGTCGAAATCAGGGGAAAGCTTGTCGAGATCGGCGACGGTGTAGATGTGGTAGCGATTTTCGGGCTGGCGCATTTCGGTGCGGCTTAAGGAGCCTTTGGCGAGGGCGGTTTCGAGGCGCAGGACGGAGGCGGCTTCTTTCGCGGCCTGCTCGGGGGAGTCGCCCGCAAGCTGCATCATCCTGGCGATGTGAGCGAGATATCTTTCACGGATTTCCTGAAAGTGCTTGGCATCGCTGAGGTAATAGTCGCGATCGGGGAGGGAGAGCCCACCCTGCGATGTTCCGGCGATCTGTTTGGTGGAATCTTTGGCATCCTGTTCTACGCCGAAACGGAAGAGCGGGGCTGGGGTGCCGTTTTCGAGGAGCGCACCCATGAGCCTGGCCAGCTTTTTGGGATCAGAGAAATCCGCGATGGCTAACAGAGCTGGATCGAGCGGCTTGAGACTCTTCGATTCAATCGCGCCGGTGTTCATGCAGGCGGAGTAATAGTCGCCGTATTTCTTCTGCAGGGAGGTTTTGGGATCCTTTGCGGCGGCGTCGAGCTCCTGCCAGAGGAGGTAGCGATTGCGTTCGCCGAGCAAGGAGAAGGAGCGCGCCCAACGGGTCTGGTCGGCAGGGACGGGATTGTCTTTGACCCAGTTGCCACAGGCGTATTGATAGAAGTCGGAACAGGGGTCGGCAGACTTGTCGATCGCGGACATATCCAGGCTTCCCACAGGCTGTGGGGGCTTTGGTGCGGAGTTCTCGGAAGCTTCTTTTAACGAATACTGGGCCACGCTGGGAGCAGCGAGGCATATGGAAGCGATTCCGACAACGGAGGCAGCCATGAGCGAGCGAATGCGATCACGGGAGAGAGGTGGAGATGTCATATGAATTCCTCGACTACGGGCGACATGGCCGACGGGACGCTCTGGCCGAAACGGGACGTTCTGGCGCGGAACGGGATTGAGTATTGAGGGCAGCCCAATGGAGCAAGGTGGACATGCTGAACGGTATCATGCAGATGGGAAAGCAGGTCAATTCAAGTAATGCAGATCCTTCGCTTTGTTTCAGCGAATCTATCAGCATGTCGAGAGTGGTAAGAAGCAGATTCCCTTCGGGAATGACAGACCAGAAAAGCAAATCCTTCGCGTTCTTCAGGATGACAAACAAAGGCAGGATGACAAAACTCAGGCTGCGAACTTTTGACCTAGGTCACTAGAAAATTTTGACGCGGACGGTGAGGTAGGTCTTGGGATCTTTGCGGATGGCGGTGATCAGTTGGCCGGTGTCGTTCAGGGTTTTATCGAGGTTATCGTAGAGCGAGCGATTGACTACCATCTGGCCGAGTGAGCCCTGGCCCTCCTCCAGTCCCTTAAGGATGGTGTTGAGGCGGGTGATGGATTCTTCGACCTTGGTGGCCAGCGCGGGATCTTTGGCGAGCTTGCCGAGGGAGCCTTTTCCGGAATTGATGCCGGTAAGCAATTCGTTGGTGTTGGCGATGGCTGCATTCAGATTGGTATACAGGGCGTCATCCTTGAGGAGCTTGCCTGCGGAGCCCTGGCCTTTGTCGAGCGAGGTCACGATGTTGTTGAGCTTGTCGATGGTGGAGTTGGCCTTGTCATACAGCTCATCGTCGGTGAGCAGCTTGCCCAGGCTTCCCTTGCCGTGGGCGATGGAGCTGGTGAGCGTCTGCAACTGGTCGATGGTGAGCTCAAGCTTGTGCGCCACCGCGGGATCGCTTAAGAGCATTCCGGCCGTGCCCTTGCCGGAATTGATGTTGTCCACCAGCACGCCGATTTTGTGAATCACTTCGTTGGTCGAGGCGAGGGCGTCCTGGCTGGTGGAGATGACGTCCTGGAGCTGGGGAGTGTTGGCAACCTTGAGCGTTGTGCCGTCGCTTACGGGCGGACCGACTGCCGTGGTTGAGGAGATATCCAGGAAGGAGTCGCCCAGGACGCCGGCGGACTTGATGGAGACGGTCGAGTCGAGGTGAAGCTGCGGAATGTATTTGGCGCTGACGCGGCTAGTGATCAGGACGGCGTCGGGCTCGTGATGAGCCACAATCTGTACCTTTGTCACATTACCGATGGTGACGCCATCGAGGGTCACGGGGGCGCCGACCTTCACGCCGTTGGCGTTGGTGAAGTAGGAGAGCAGGTTCAATTTGGGGGTAAAAAGGCCGCCGGTCGAGCCAGACATCAGGAAAATGAGGGCAGTCAGCGCGATCAGCGCGACCAGTGCGAGGATACCGACTTTCAGCTGGGACCAGTGCAGTTCTTTTTGGCTCGGCAAATCGATCGTCCTCGTGGAGTGAGAATACCAGAACGGCGGGAATTTGCTGGGTAAAGAGGCGACTACGGAATTCGGGTAAAACGTAGAGCGTGGGGCGGGCCCGGAACGGGGAAGCGGAGCCAGAATGTTCCGGCAGGGACGATTCAGGTTTCGAGCGCGACGCTGGCCATGGCCACCAGGCCAGTGTGGGTCAGGGAAAGAGCGGCGTTTTGAACGCCGAGGCGTGCCGCCAGTTGCGCAGCGCGGCCGTGAAAACGCAGGCCGGGGCGGCCGCTGGGCTCGCGGGTGACTTCAATTTCGAGCCAAGTCACGCCGTAGCTGATGCCGGTTCCCAGGGCTTTGGCGGCAGCTTCCTTGGCGGCGAAGCGGGCGGCGAAGCTTTCCGCGGAGTTGCGTTTGCGCAGGCAATAGGCTTTTTCCAGCGGCGTGTAGATGCGGTCCAGAAAACGGTCGCCAAAGCGGCTGATCGATTTCTGGATGCGTACGATTTCGGTGATGTCTATTCCCGTGCCGACGAGCATCTTGCTTGGAGGCTACCACAAACCCGATTGCACAAATTTGGCTGACTTTCCAGGAGATCTCGCTTGAGGGCGCGAGAAATTGCCCTGGGCCGGAAGGGCGGGCGTGGAAGGGGAGAGGGTTTCTTGGTTGAAGCCGTCGCAGTTCGGCACATAGCTGAAGAGCTGATCGTTTGTTCCGATAAGAGAGGCATGAACGAGAGATTGACGGCCATGGTGGAACCCAAAATCAGTACCTGCTGGGCCTTGCAGATGAAGGCTACCACCATGGAAGATCCGGGGCGTCTGATTCATACGCTCACCGGAGCGATTCTCGGCAATGGCGGCTGGGTGCTGAGCCGGGGATCGAGCGATGCCGGTGTGATCGACATGCTGTTTGAATTTGAGCGGCAGCATTGCGTCGATATTTACACGGTGCTGATCGCGGCAGGGCTGGAGTTGAGCCAGTTGGCTCACATGCGTTTTACGGAGCTTTGTCAGTGCACATCGAGTCATTTTGACGATTGTTTTGGGCAGATTGTCAGCGTAGATCTGGAGATTCACAGCTTTTCGCTGAAACTGGCCCCGGAGGGCTGCAACTCATCGTCGGAGTCCGCGTAGGCGGGGATGTCTGGCGCTCAGCGGGGAGGTCAACCGGCTTCCATCAGTCCATAGCGGCGCTGCCAGGCCTGGCGAAGGTGGGCCCAGACGCGCTTGCGCTCGTCGGCGGACACGGTGTCATCGGGGGCCGAGGCAAAGTGGGCGGCTTCGAGTTTGGCCAGCTCGAGCAGGTCGCGATCGCGGACCAGGTTGGCGATGCGGAAGCCGGGAAGGCCGGCCTGGCGGGTGCCGAAGAATTCGCCTGGGCCGCGCATGGCGAGATCGAGCTCGGCGAGTTCAAAACCATTTTGTGTGCGGACCATGGCGGCGAGACGTTCTTCGGCCTGTTCGGAGACGCGGTCGCCGGTCATGAGAACGCAATAGCTTTTGGCGGCGCCGCGGCCGACGCGACCGCGCAGCTGGTGGAGTTGGGCGAGGCCGAAGCGCTCAGCGTGGTCGACGACCATGATGGTGGCGTTGGGGACGTCGACGCCGACTTCGATGACCGTGGTGGCGACCAGGACGTCGATTTCGCCGCGCTGGAAGCGGCGCATGATGACGTCTTTTTCGTCGGCATCGAGACGGCCGTGAAGCAGGCCGACGCGCAGGTCGTGGAAGGCGCCTGACCGCAGCTGGTCGTACATTTCGGTGGCGGAGCGGAGGTCGAGCTTGGCGGCGGGCGGGGCGTTTGGGGCGGGGAAGATGGACGCCTTTTTCTTTGAAGATGTCTTGCGGGCGCTTTTGGCAGGGGTGGTTACGGCTGCGGTGTTGAGGGTTTGATCGAGTGGCTCGTCGCGAGAGAAGTCGAGCTCGGGTTGGTCGTCTTTGGCGCCTTCGATGATGGGGTAGACGATGTAGGCCTGGCGCTTGAGCGCGACCTGCTTTCGCACGAAATCCCACACTTCCTGCTGACGTTCTCCGGCCACGCGGCGGGTGACTATGGGGGTACGGCCGGGAGGGAGTTCGTCGAGTACGCTTGAGTCGAGGTCGCCGTAGAGGGTGTGGGCGAGGGTCCGGGGGATGGGGGTAGCGGTCATCACCAGGACGTCGGGCTCGGTGTTGGCTTCGGCGCTGGCGTCGGTGT
>Ga0182030_10019152_pt1 | contig 13059 bp, 10 predicted proteins | sample 812S3MmetaG_FD_121299 | JGI IMG/M metagenome (GOLD analysis project Ga0182030, IMG submission 121299) | Permafrost microbial communities from Stordalen Mire, Sweden - 812S3M metaG (Illumina Assembly) | ecosystem: Environmental > Terrestrial > Soil > Wetlands > Permafrost | place: Sweden... | reverse complement strand
GACCATCGAGACCATCACCCCGGAACGCGCCGGCGAGTACCTCGCGGCGAATCGCGGCAACCGTAACATCGTGCAGTCGCATGTCGCCGCGATGGCCCGCGACATCACCAACGGCCAGTGGATGTTCAATGCGCAGCCGATCTGCTTCTCACGCGGTGGGCGGCTGCTGAACGGCCAGCATCGGTTGTCCGCCGTGCTGGAGGCCGGCCAGCCGATCGAGGTCATGGTGATGCGTGGCCTGCCAGAGGAGGCTTTCGAGACCTTCGACAAGCAGGCCAAAAAGGCCCCCGCGGTCGACGAGCTGTTCGAGGATTTCGGCGACAAGGCGCTGATCTCGGCCACCGCCGTGCTGTTGTGGCGGCTGGAGATGAAGCCGGTCGGCCAGCCCAATGCCAGGCCAACCGCATCCGAGGTGCGCGAGGTCATCACGACGCACCCGGAGCTCATGCAACTGCGTGGTTTCGCCAGGAAAATGGTGCGCTACGGACGCTCCTCGGCGATGGTCTACGCCGCGCACCGCGTGCTGCGCGATGACCCGGTGCTGGGCGAGATTTTCCTCGATCGCCTGGAAACCGCGGCCAACCTGCCGGCCGGGCATGTCATCCTGCGGCTCCGCGATCGGTTGCTGGATTTGCGCAAGGCGGATCAGGTGACCCAGATCGATGAAATCCTGGCAGCCTGGGCACGCTTCAGGAAGAACCCCGGCATCCCGGTCTAGGCCGAAATTTCCCCCCCGGGACGCAGCACTGCCCCGAATCTCGATGTCGCCCGAAGCGACGACGCCACATGCAACGGCCAAAACACCGCGGAAGCCGACCGGACCAGCGCCGTAGGGCGGAAGAGCGCAGCGTCATCGCCACTTCGTGCTTGCACCACCAAGCGGCGGACGACGCTCCGCTCTTCCGCCCTACGGATGCAGCCTGATGCCGGTATGAAGCACCGATTCCGGTCAGCGTGAATCGGGTCGACGGCCTCGAAACCCGGCGCGCCGCCGCCTGCCCGCGTCTTATTCCGCGTCGGCCATTTGCCGGATGGTCGCCTGCTCGTCGGCGCGCAAATCAGCCCGGCGCGTCCAGGTGCGGCGCGCCTGCCGCAACGTCGCATCGCGCGCCAACTCCAGCCGCTTCGTCGCGGCGTAAGCCTCGCGCAGCGCATCGCGCGCCGCCGTTTCGGCGCGGTCGAGTTCGGCGCTGCGATGCTGCAATGTGGCACGAGACCGCGCGGCGTGCGGCACCCAATCGCCAAACGCGGCCAGGCCATCGACATGCGATGCAGCCACGCCGCTCTCCGCCGCCAGGTTGCGATCATGTGCGGCGAGCTTGGCCTCGGCCTCGTCATGGGCCCGGCCGACGCTGCCGAGATCAAGCTGACGTTCGTCGGTCGTCCGCTGGGCCAGCCGGATAAGCAAATCAACGCTGCGCATGGGTCCCTCCCAAGAAATCGCATGGTGACGAGGATCTGGAACGTTTTTGCGAAATATTGCAAGATCCTTTTAGGATTAGCGAAATCGGCCCGGATCCGGCGACCTGAGGTGCGGCCAACCCCGGCATCGCCCCCACCGTGGCGGCCGCGGGCCGCTTCAGTCGCCAAATGAAACCATCGGACGACGCGTGGTCACCGCGCAGAACCACAGGAAATCGGCGCCGAACACGCATTTTCCGGACCTCGGGTTGTAGTCTCGCGCCATAACATCGCGTATCGCGCGTTATCATCCCGCCCTGTCGCTATCCAAGGGAAGTAGACCACTCGGTCTAGGCCCGTGCGAAGCACCATCGATGATTTTGCGATCCGTGTAGGTCACATGCCCGACTGGCCCTGGGGGGCGCCGGCCGATACCGATACTGCGGCACCGTTGTCGATTGAAAATCGGCGGCAGGGAATGCCTAGGCAGACGAAGGACGCCCACGATGGACCTGAACATATGGATGCTGCCGGCCGCGCCCGAGATCCATGTCTCGCCGGCCACATCGCAAGAGAGCGATTTCGCCCACCTCGCATGGAGCGATCCGTTCGCCCTGATGCCCGACAGCATCGATCTGGGCGATCCGGCATCCCTCGCGACATTGCGCCAGATCGACGCGGTCTGGCCGACACTCTGGGACGAGACTCGGCGAAACTGCCTGCGCAATCTTCGGGTCACCATTCCCGCACCCCGGCTGCCCGACGCGAACGTCGCCCTGCTGCCGGGCGGCATCGTCGTGGTGCTGGAGGCGGACGTTGTTTTCTGTTGCGATCCGATGGAAGCCACCACACTCGGCGCGACGGAGACCAAACGCCTGCACGCCGCGCTGGTGCCGGAGCCGCACACGCCGACATTGTTGCACACCGCGGAGGGAGTGATCCTGCGGTCGCGCATTCCCGACATCCTGTCGCGGCAGGCGGTGACCCTGGTGGCGGACGCCAGCCATCTGCCCGGCCGGGCCGCCTATTCCGGGCGCACACTGATCCAGTGGTGTGCCGGTGGTGCAACGGTCTGGCCACTGGTGCCGGCCCCCGCCTGCATCGCCTTGGCCGCCGGCGTGCCGGTAGCGCCTGATGCCGCACCTGTCGCAGCGCGGTTCTGGAACGCACCGAATGCCGATGCACGGTTTCAGATGCTGGCGCCCGGTCTCGGCGAGCACGTGATCGACCTGCTGTCGACCGAGGTGTGTGACGATCTTCGGCTTGCCATCACGGAACTCTGCGTCGACAGCGACAGTAGCCCGACCAGCCAGCTCGCCGAGGCGATGGCACTCCTGCCGTCGTGCTTTCATGCCGACCCATCGGTTCGGCCAGGCGAGCCGCCCGATGCTTGGGCAGCCGGAACGTTGCTGATGCGCCATGCCGGGCCGCCTTGCGTCATGCTCGGCATCGAGGCCATCGGTGACGTGCAGCTTGCGGTGCATGCCCTGCGTGATGTGATCGACGACCCGGACGCGGCGATGTTCGCAGTGTCGCCGGCCGGCCAATGCAGCGCGCTGGTGACGCTGGTGAATGACGCGGCGCTGCACGACGTGCTGCCCGCGGGCACGGTGGGTCGCATCGGCGTGCTGATGGCACCGCCGCATGGTCCGCTCGAGCTCTACACGATGATGAGCCGCGTCTCGCAGCAGGTTGGCGCCCCGGTGATCGCCTCGGCACCCTGCTGAGGGTACTGCCATCGCGTGGCGCCGAACGGCGTTGAGGCCGGCAACGCCGCCTGGTTCGGCACCGGTGTCGGCCTCGATGAGCTCGACGCCCTGGTCAGCGACATCGCGCACTGGGGCTGAGCATCGATCCGGATCTTGGCGGATGGCCCGACACCGGCGCGCGCCACCCGGCGCCGCGGTGGCCAGCCGCGCCGAATGTGACGCGGCGCGTGCCAACCCGGTCCGTGGTCGGCTGCCATGGTGAGGCCGCTCGATCCAGCGGGATCCACCGCGCCCGCGGCATTGCCGCTCAAGAAGCCCGTGCGCCCGAGAGGCGATGCAAAGCTGCACGCCGCGGCGAAACAGTTCGAGGCGATGTTCATGACCGAAATGCTGCATCACGCCCGGCCACAATCGAAAGCCGCCGGCGTTTTCGCGCCCAGTGCCGCCGAGCGATCCTGGCAGGTGTTCATGGATCAGGCTCTCGGGCAGGCGGCCGTCGCCGGCGATCGTTCCGGCCTCTCGCAACAGATCGAGAAGGCGCTGCGGGCCGCCCAAGGCCAGGCTGGTCAGCCTCAAGCGGCGCAAGTCCAACCCAACGACGGCCCGCCCACGCAAGGCCCATCCACAAAACTCCCAGCGGCCCACGGTCCAGCCACCTCGCTGCCCCCACACCGAAGCCCCCCCAATAAAGGAAGCCAACCATGATCCCGCGTCCCACAACCCTGCTGCAAGCCGCGCGACGCCTGGCTGCGGAACTCGACCGCGAAACATCGCTGGCGCGGACCGGCGCGGTCGCGGATCTGGCCACTGCCGCCGCCGCCAAGCGCGCCGCCTTCGCCGACTTCAGCGAGATCTGTACCGCGCGCGGTACAATCGGCCGGCTGACCGACAACGAGCGAGACGCGGTCCGCGCTCTGCTCGCCGCCGCCGACGAGAACGCGCTGGTACTCGACGCCGTGCGCACAACGCTGGACGACATGGCCGGGAAACTGCGTGCCGCGCTGCGTTCCGTGGCCGATCCTGGAACTTATGGTCCATCGTCGCGGCGCACCCGCCATGTCCTCGCCGCGCATGTCGATGCGTCAGCTTGAGAGATTTGCGAAATACGCAAATTTTTCTTTACGCGCTTTGGTCATCTTTGCTAAACACCATCCCGTCAACGACGCGATGCCCGAGCAAGGCCCGAGCAGACGTAGACCTGGCGTCAGAATGGCGCTCCCGCAACACACCCTGAATGGGAGCTACCAATGATCTCGATCCTCACAAATCCTGGCGCCATGGTCGCACTGCAGGCTCTGGACGCCACCCAGAAGAACCTGAACACCACGCAGAACGACATCTCCACTGGCCTCAAGATCAACAGTGCGAAAGATGACGCCGCAACCTGGACCGTGGCCACCACGATGAAGGCCAACGTCGCCAGCCTGCAGCAGGTCAGCAGCGACCTCGGTAACGCCGATTCAATCCTCGGGACCGCCGTGAGCGGCGCCACCCAGATCGCCAGCCTGGTCTCCGAGATCCGCGCGCAGGTTGCGTCGTTTACCGATACCGCGACCAACCAGACAGCGACGCAGAGCAATGTCACGCAGCTTGCCGCGCAGATCGACTCGACCGTGACCAGCTCCAGCTTCAACGGGGTCGACCTGCTGGACGGCAGTCATGCCACGGGTCTGACATTCGTTGCCGCGACCAACAACAACTACGCCGGCGGCGGCGCTTCGCCGACCATCTCGACCGGCAATTCGGTCGATCTGAGCTCGGCCAGTGCCAACGCCACGGTCTCCGCGTTCCACACCCTGGTCAGCAACCTGTCTGGGACAATCACCGGCGCAACGCCGGCGGCGCTGCAGACCGCGCTCGATGGGGCGCTGCAGACGGTCGACCAGTACAGCTCCATGGTGCAGGCGCAGGCGGCGCAGTTCGGTTCGGTGCAGTCGGGCGTCGAATCGCAGCAGACCTTCGTCAACAACCTCGCCAACACCTTCCAGACCGGTGCCGGCAACATGGTTGACGCCGACATGACCGCCGAGTCAGCGCAGCTTAGTGCGTTGCAGGTGCAGCAGCAGCTCGGCACGCAGGCTCTCAGCATCGCCAACCAGGCGCCGCAGATGATCCTGAAACTGTTCGGTGGCTGACTGATTGTGGGGCCGGTCCGCAAGGCCGGCCCCACACGACCCTGGCGGAAAACTCGTCAGGACGACCGTAAACGCACGACGAGGAAGAAGGCCCGTCCGATGCTGGATACCATCGCCGATGATTGCCTCGTGACCAGACCCGACGGGGCGTCATCCGCCTATGGCACCGTCATCCGTAGGACCGAGAGTTCGCGCGAGATCGAGTATCGCGTGTTCGAGCAGGTGACTACGGCATTGCAGGAGGCCGCTACGCCCGAAGCTCATTTCGCCGACCGCATCGTTGCGGTGCACCACAATCGCGAACTCTGGCAGACGCTGGCGTTCGACCTGGCCAGTCCGGACAATGCGCTGCCCGCTGCCCTGCGGGCCCAGATGATCAGCCTGGCAATCTGGGTGACGCGAGAGACCGATCGGGTCACGCGGCTCGGTGCCCCGCTCGAAAGCCTCATCACTGTCAACCGCAGCGTCATGCAGGGCCTTCGTCCGCTGCGCCAGAAGGCCGACTGACATGCCCCTTAAACTCAAGCTCAGCGCGCATGAGCGCCTGGTGGTCAATGGCGCCGTCCTGGTGAACGGCGACTATCGGACCACCCTGCTGGTGCGCAACTTCTCACACATCATGCGCGAGAAGGACGTGCTGCAGGAGGCGGACGCCAACACGCCGACGAAGCGGCTGTATTTTCTCGTGCAGGCGATGCTGATGCGGCCGCCGCCGTCGGCCGCCCTCGAGGCGACCTACCGCACCGCATACGACCAGCTGACCACGGCCTATGTGCGGTCGGAAAATCTCGCGACATTGCGGGAGGTCGATGATTTCGTTGCGACCGCCGATTATTACAAGGCGCTGATCAAGCTGCATCCGCTGATCGCCTACGAAGCCGAGCTGCTGCGCATGCCGCCGCATCAATGGCGTCGCACCGTGGCCAGCGAACTGGATCGCCCCGCCATACCGCCCGCTCCCCCCAACGCCGAAGGCATGTGTCATGACCAGCAAACCTGACGCCATACGCGCCGGCCGTTCCCGCACCGCCGCGGTCGACGTCAATGCGGTCCGCAGCGGCCGCAACCTGACCGCGCTGCTTCAGCTCGATGCGATCAATGGTGGCCATCTTGGTGTGGCGCGGATCGCCGGTGCGATGCAGGGTGCCGCGCGCGGCGCGCCCGAGGGCGGGACCGTCACCTCGGTTGGCGGCGCCGCCAGCGTGACCGACACTGCCCGCCCCGATCCCGCGCGCCCCGACCCCACGCGTGCGCGGTCGGATCGTTTCGCCTGCGCCGACGGCACCCTGGTCGCTTTCTTCGATGCCTCGCGTCTGATGGCGGCGGACTGAACAGCAAGGGAGCCGGCCGCAGCGGCCTGATCGGCACATGCAGCTCGCGATCCAAAGCCTTGGCATTCCAACCGGCGTGGCCGGCTGGGATCTGCTGCAAAACGAAACGGCAACGAACTTTCCGGCGCTGACCAACGATCCTGTACTGAAGCAGCAGATCGCCTATTTCGAAAAGAACGCACCCAAGGCAACCACCGCCCAGGCCTTGCTGTCTGATCCGCAGTTGCAGGACTTCGTGCTGACGGCTTACGGACTGACCTCCGAGAGCGGCATGACCGCGTTGATGGAGAAGGTGCTCAACTCCGCGCCGAACAGCACAACGTCGTTCGCGGCGCGGATGGTCAACAGCCAGTTCACCCAGATCGCCGCGGCTTTCAATTACGGCGGCACACCAACGCCGGCGGTTCCGGCCACCTCGTCGGTGGCCAATGTCGCCTTTAGTGGCCTCTATCAGCAGAGCACGTTCGGCACGTTCAGCGGCACATTCGGCGGCGTCACGGTCAGCAATGTCGATCTGACCGGCGCCACCACCTGGCAGGGTTTGGCCAACACCTTGCAGGCCGCGTTCCAACGCGCCGATGGCAATCGCACCGACATCAAGGTGACGCTAAGCGGATCGAGCCTGACGTTCAGCGATGACAAGGGACGCGGTTCCGCGACCTCCTTCGCCTGGACCAGCAATGCCGCCAATACCGGCTCGGCACCGACTGCCGCCAGCCCCGTCATCGTGTCCGCGGGTGCCGCGGCACAGCCGGAGACGGGTGGTCCGTCGATCACCAATCCCAGTTTCATCCAGCAGGTCGTGCAGCTCTATACCAATGCGCAATTCCAGCAGGTGGTCGGCAATACCTCCGACACCTTGCGTGAAGCGTTGTATGCGAAACAACAACTGCCATCGATCACCAGCTGGAATCAGATTATCGCGAATCGTCCGTTGGCGGATGTGATCCAGACCGTGCTCGGCCTGCCTCAGGCGTTTGGCGCCCTGAACATTACGCAGCAGGCACAGGTTTTCAGTAGCCGGATGAACATCGCCGACTTCCAGAATCCGACGAAGGTCGCGAAGCTGCTCAATCAGTTCGTCGCGATGGGCAGCTCGCAGTCTTCGACGGTGCCTACGTCGCCCGCCATTCAGTTGTTGAACAGCAATGCCTCAAGCAACGGCATCATCAATCTGACACTTCCGACGTTGGGCTCGACATCAGGGTCGACGACGACTGACAGTTACTCCAGCGGATCGATGGCCGCCATGCTGCTGAGCGGTATGTCAGGCGGATGATCGACCACGCGAGGTCATGAACATGCAACCGCTCAGAGTGTTTGCTGTACCGGTCCGATTGGCGCGCGATCTGCCGATCGGCGCGAAGTTGGCGTCCACCGCCGTCGGCGCCCTGATCCTGCTCTCAGTGGTGTCCTGGTTTGCCTTGGAGCGGCTGGTTGCCGTCGGTGCGATGCAGGATGGCGTGGCGACCCAGGCAGCCACCGAGCGGCAGATCCAGCGCGCGTTGTTGGCGACACTGGAGCTACGCGTGGTCAGTCGCGAGCTGCAATATCAACAGACCGCATCGTCAGTGAATGCCGCGGCCGAACGTGCGGCGAAACAGCACGCGATCGCCCGCGACGATCTGCAACAGGCCCGCGCCGAAAGCCAAAACGCGGACGACAGTGACCGCCTGGGTAAGGCGATCGACCACCTCGACGCCATTGCCGATGCGGTGAAGCGCGAGGCGGCATTGCGCACGGCGATGCTCACCGTGCGGCAGAAACGGTTGTTGCTGGTGCGGCCAACGTTCGAATCGAGCCTAGGCCTGTTCGTTGAGGAGTTGGCCCGCGGCGGTCGCATGCTGAGCGGCGTCGACAGCGTACGCGACACGACAGGGCCAGCCGCGGCGAACGCCGATCAGCATGATCCCACGCTGCAGGCGATGACGGCTTATCGCCTGGCCATGGCGCGCATGCAGGGCGCGGCGCTGACGTTCATGGCAACCGGGAGCGGAGCCGCGGCCAACGAAGTCAAAGATGCCATCGCCGAGGCGGACCGGAACATGGCCATCGTCATGGCCCACGACCTGGCTGACGCGGTGAAGATGGATGCCAAATCGGTGGACACCATTGGCCGGTCTATGGACCAGGCGGCGATCGACCTGATTTCCCAAACGCAACAGCTTGACGCGATCGCGCACACCGAAGTCGAGGCCGTGAGCCAGTCGATGCAGCTTGAGGTGGAGCAGGTGGCGCAATCGATCGGTGCGCGCGCGCGTGCCGCGTCGGAACAGGCGCGCCAGGCGCGCACCGCGGCGCTGCACGACATAGTGCTGCTGATCGGCGGGATTGCCGGCCTGATGCTGCTCTTCGGCAGCGTAACGACATATGCGATCGCGGCGCCGATCCGTAGTCTGACGCGCGCCGTGCAGGCGATTGCCGGCGGCGACACCACGACGGTGGTTCGCTTCACCCAGTGGCGCGACGAAACCGGCCGAATGGCGGCGGCGGTGGAAACGCTGCGTGGCGTGATGCAGCAGACCTTCGTGCAGAGTCAGATGATCGAGCAGATCCCGATCGGCGTCATGACGGCGGAAGCCACCGGCGATTTCCGCATTACCTACGTCAATCCGGAAACCGTGCGGCTCATGACATTGGTCGAGGACCATCTGCCGGTGCCCCCCGGTGCACTCCTTCGGCACAGCATCGATATCTTTTATCGTCACCCCGAGCGGCAGCGCGCGATCCTCGCCGATCCCGCCAATCTGCCGCACCGGGAACGTATCATTGTTGGTGACGAAACGTTCGACCTGCGCGTGTCGGCGATCAGCGACGCGCGCGGCGCCTATGTCGGGCCAATGCTCACCTGGCACCGCCTCACCGGCCAGGTGCAGCTGGTGGCGCAGTTCGAGCAGACGGTGGGCGCGATTGCCACGACCGTTGGTGCGTCCGCCACGCGGATGCAGGACACCGCCCTGGCGATGACCTCGGCGGCCGGTGACGCGGGCCAGCGCACCGCGGCGGTCGCCGAGGCCGCCGATCGCGCCGCCGCCAATGTCAGCGCGGTGTCCGCCGGCGCCGAGGAGCTCGCTGCCTCGGTGGCCGAGATCAACCGGCAGGTGACCGAGTCCGCCCGCATCGCCGGCGCCGCCGTGCAGGAGGCCGAGGCAACTGACCAGTGCGTCAGCGGATTGAATGAAGCGGCGGTGCGGATCGGCAATGTCGTCAAGCTGATCAACGACATTGCCGGGCGCACCAATCTGCTGGCGCTGAATGCGACGATCGAGGCGGCGCGCGCCGGTGACGCCGGTCGTGGCTTTGCCGTGGTGGCGAGCGAGGTAAAGACGCTGGCGACGCAGACCGCGCGGGCAACGGATGAGATCGCCGCGCAGATCACCGCCATGCAGGGCGCCACCAAGCAGGCGGTGACGGCGCTGCGTTCGATCGCCGGTACCATCCAGCGCATGAACGAGATCTCGACGACGATTGCCGGTGCCGTGGAAGAGCAAGGCGGTGCGACGCAGGAAATCGCTCGATCGGTGCAACAGGCGGCGACGCGTACCAACGAGGTCAACAGCAACATCACGGTCGTTGCCGAGGCGATGGATCGCAGCGGCACGCAGGCGCGAGCGGTGTTGCAGGCGGCCACCGAGCTGACCGAGCAATCCGATACGTTGAAGCGGGAAGTGCAGGCGTTCCTCGGCGCGGTGCAGGCCGCCTGAAACGATAGCAACGGCCTCATAACTTCGTCATGGCCGGGCGGTAGTGTAATGTGGTTCTTCGCTGCTTGGTGTGGGTGGTGTGAGCTTCCCAGCCTGCCCGGCATGGCGTGCTGTCGCGGTGAGGCTGGAGCTACCACGGACCATGAAGCGACCGCACCGGTGCCGCGCAAACGGCGCTCAGCCGAACCGAGAAACGGTCGTTGCGACACATGATGCTCGCGGGACCGGTGGTCCGCGGATACCAGCCGACTAAAGCCAAAGCGTGAGCGCCCGGGTCGATCCACCTAGCGTCGTCACGCCTCAGCAATAATCCGCAGGTCACGCGCGACCTCGGTGAGCACGGCGTCCCAGTCACCCGCGCGCGGCTGCCGATAAAGCCGCAACGTTGGGTACCACGGGCTGTCGCGCCGATCCGTCAGCCAGCGCCAGCACGAATCAAAACGATCTAGCAACCAAACCGGCCTGCCAAGCGCCGCCGCCAGGTGTGCGACCGCGGTATCGACCGCGATGACAAGGTCGAGGTTGGCAATCAATGCCGCGGTGTCGGCAAAATCCGCCATCTCATGCATCAGATCAGTCAACCTGAGCTCCGCCGGCGGTGCGGGCCCGGTCTTTTGCAGGCTGAACCAATCCACGCCGGGTACATCGAACAGCGGCGCCAGCCGATCGGGCGCCAATGAGCGTCGGCGATCAACCGCCGCCAAAGCGGGTGAATGGGTACGCGGGTCCCCGGCCCACACCACGCCCACGCGCAGGGCACGACCCGGCATCCCGCCCAGCCGCGCCTGCCACCCCTCGACCTGCCGCGGATCGGCATGCAGATAGGCCGCGCCCTGCGGTATCGTCGCCAGCGTCGTGCCGAAAACCAACGGCAGGCTTAGCATCGGGCAATGCAGATCGAACGGCGGCGGGTCCCCACCACATGCGACCACCAGCTCGACGCCGGCCAACTCCACGCCGGCAACGCCGCGCAGCAACCGCACCAGTGGCTGCGGCACCTGCAGGATCACCCGCAACCCGCGTTCCGCCGCCAGCCTGACATAGCGGCAGAATTGCAACGTGTCGCCGAACCCCTGTTCGGCGTGGATCAGCAGCGTCCGTCCCTCCGCCGCCTCACCATACCATTGCGGTTTCGACATATCACGGCACGCCGCGCGCATGTGCGGCATCCGCCAACGCCATTCATATTCCCGCCAGCCCGCCATCAGGTCGCCGCACGTGAGCAGAACGATCCCCAGATTGAAGTGCGCGTCAGGTTGGTCCGGTTGCAGGGCGATTGCGTGCCGATAGCACGCCATCGCCTCATCCAGCCGCCGTTGTTCCGCCAGCGTATTGCCCAAATTGACGTGGGCATCGGCGAAATCCGGCCGCAGCACCAACGCCTGGCGGAAGCAGTCGACCGCCGCCTCCAGGTCTCCCTGCGCGCGCAGCACATTGCCGAGATTGTACTGCGCCTCGTCGTAGTCCGGCCGGAGGTGCAGCGCCTGGCGGAAACAGGCGACCGCCGCCGCCAGGTGTCCCTGTGCCTTCAGCGCATTGCCAAGGTTGTTGTGCGCCTCTGGGTGATCCGGCCTCAGCGTGAGCGCGTGACGCAGGAGGGCGACGGCCTCGTCAACCCCCCCTTGTGCTTCCAGCACGCCGCCCAGATTGGCGTGGGCATCCGCATAGTCCGGATCCAGCGCAAGCGCCCGCCGATAGCACGCAGCCGCCTCATCCAGCCGCCCCTCATGCCTGAGCGCGTTGCCCAGATTGTTGTGCGCCGCCGGAAATTCCGGGTTCAGATCCAGCGCCCGGCGAAAGCAGGCAACCGCATCCGCCAACTGCCCGTGTTGTCGTAGCGTGATACCCAGATTGTTGAGCAGGTCCGCCGAGCGCGGCGTGAGCTCAACCGCCCGACGATAGCAATCGACCGCCTCGGCCAGCCGCCCGAGCTGTCGCAGGGCATTGCCGAAGTTGCCGTGGGCATCAGGGAAATCCGGATGCAGATCCAGCGTGCGGCGATAGCAAGCGATCGCCGCATCGCACCGATCCAGGCTCACCAGCGCGTTGCCGAGACTGAAATGATACGCCGCCGCGCGGCCGTTGATGGCAATCGCCTTGCGGATCGACGAGGCGGCCAGATCATGTTGCCCACGCGCGTGCGCGATCAGCCCAAGCAGATGCCAGCTGTCGGCATGCCGCCGGTCGATCGTCAGAATCCGGCGATAGATCTGTTCGGCGTCGTGCAGCCGGCCGGCGCGATGATGTGCGAGCGCCGCAGCCAACATCCACTGCACCGAGGCCGACCGAACCGGCGACGATACGGGCTGCCCCACCCGCCCGTGTCGCAAGCGATTCCGATCGTTCTGATGCGCGCTCATGCGTTGATCACGGTGTGGTGGAATACGTTCCGATATTGACATAATAAGACAGCGGTCAAATTTCGGCCAGACTTACGCACCGATACCGACGGCCCAAAGGGTTGACGCACGATGTCCGCAAACCCGTCATGCCGACCTCCGTCGGCATGACGGGGGGAACCGCCGGTGACCCATCACTTTAGGCCGCTTGTATGAGACTTATGCACTGAACACTATGCACTCAGCACTGGCGTCACGCTGGCGCTGGCCGCGCTGCCATAGGCCTGCAACGCCTGCATGATGGCGGCCGAGAGCGCCTGCGACACCTCCTGTACGCCAGCTGTGGCAGGCGCCGCCGCCGTGCCCGCCGCCCGTCGTCGCCCCGTCGCTCGAACCGCCGCCCATGTGGTGATGGTGGTGATGGTGATGCGGTTGTGGCT
>Ga0182030_10019151_pt1 | contig 13059 bp, 11 predicted proteins | sample 812S3MmetaG_FD_121299 | JGI IMG/M metagenome (GOLD analysis project Ga0182030, IMG submission 121299) | Permafrost microbial communities from Stordalen Mire, Sweden - 812S3M metaG (Illumina Assembly) | ecosystem: Environmental > Terrestrial > Soil > Wetlands > Permafrost | place: Sweden... | reverse complement strand
CGGCTTCCTGGCGCAGCAGCAAATCGGAAAGCTTTTCGTTGCGCGGCAGTGAGCCGACATGGGTGGTCAGAATGCGGTCCCGGCTGAAGATCATGAACGTGGCTCCAAATGTCGTCTTTTTGGCCGTCATTGCGGCGAAGAGGGCCGCCCTGCATAATACGGATTGTCTCGGGAGGACAACATAATGACCGTCGCCAATGCGCGCACGGCAGAGCCGATTTCGAGCGAGCAAGTGGGCCAAATCCCACGCGATTACAACTTTGCCGCCGATGTCCTGCAACGCAATCTCGACGCCGGCCGCGCCAAAAAGCCGGCCTATATCGATGCGCGCGGCGTCACAAGTTACGGCGAACTGGCCGAACGCGTGGCGCGTTTCGGTGCGCTGTTGCGCGGCCTCGGCATCAAACGCGAAGAACGCGTGCTGCTCGCGCTTACCGATACTGTCGATTGGCCGGTGGCGTTTCTCGGCTGCCTGAAGGCCGGCGTCATCGCCGTTCCGGTCAATACGCTGCTCACCGAGGACGATTACCGCTTCATGCTGGCCGACAGCCGCGCCAAATTGCTGGTGGTGTCGGACGTGCTTTATCCGAAATTCGAGAATGCGATCAAAGACAGCCCCGATCTCGAACGGGTCATTGTTTCCGGTGGCGATGCCAAGGGTCACCAGCGTTTCGACGATCTGATCGCCGCGGCGGCGCCGGAGCCTTACACCGCGCCGACGACCTGCGACGACATGGCGTTCTGGCTTTACACATCGGGTTCCACCGGCAAGCCGAAAGGCGCGGTGCATGTCCATGCCAGTTTGAAACTCACCGCCGATCTCTACGGTACGCCGGTCGTCGGTCTCAAGGACAGCGACGTGGTTTATTCGGTGGCGAAATTATTTTTCGCCTATGGTCTCGGCAACGCCATGACCTTTTCGCTCTCGGCCGGCGCCACCACGGTGCTGCTCGCGGACCGGCCGACGCCGGACGGCGTCGCCGAGCTGCTTCGGAAATACCCTGTCACGATTTTTTACGCGGTGCCGACGTTCTATGCGGCCTTTCTCAACAGCACAAAGGCGCCGGAGAAATCGGAACTAAAAATCCGGCGCTGCATTTCCGCCGGCGAGGCGTTGCCGGAGGAAATCGCGCGCAATTGGAAGGCGCGCTATGGCGTGGAAATATCCGACGGGCTTGGCACCACCGAGATGCTGCATATTTATCTCACCAATAGTCCCGGCGCGACCAAATATGGCACGACGGGCAAAGCCGTGCCGGGCTACGACATCAAGCTGATCGGCGAGGACGGCGCGCCGGTAAAACAAGGCGAGATGGGCGAACTTTACGCGCGCGGGCCCACCAGCGCGATCATGTACTGGAACAACCGCGAGAAATCGCGCTCGACTTTTCAGGGCGAATGGACGCGCTCGGGCGACAAATATATCGAAGACGTCGACGGCTATTACATCTGCTGCGGGCGCGCCGACGACATGCTCAAAGTGTCCGGCATGTATGTCTCGCCCTTCGAGGTGGAAGCCGCGCTGTCGTCGCATCCGGACGTGCTGGAAGCCGCCGTGGTCGGCTGGGGCGACGAGCAGAAGCTGATCAAGCCCAAGGCCTTTGTCGTCTTGAAGTCGCCCGACAAGGCCAGCGATGCGCTGGTGCGCGGCTTGCAGGAGCACGTCAAGGCCAAGCTGGCTCCCTACAAATATCCGCGCTGGATTGAGTTCCGAAAGGACCTGCCGAAAACGGCTACCGGGAAGATCCAGCGCTTCAAGCTGCGCGCCGAAGGGAATGCGTAACGCGATGGCGCTCGCGGATTCCGGCTTCCTTACCATCGGCACGCAGCGCCTCGAATACCGCATGATCGGGCCGCGGCCGGACGCTGCGCCGACCATCGTCATGCTGCATGAGGGGCTTGGATGCGTCGGGCTGTGGGGCGATTTTCCCGATAAATTGCAGCAGGCAACCGGCTGCGGCGTGTTTGTCTATTCGCGCGCCGGATACGGGCAATCGAGCCCGGTTACGCTGCCGCGTCCGCTCACTTACATGCATGACGAAGCGCGCGAGATCTTGCCGCGTCTGTTGGACGAAATCGGTTTCCAGCGCGGGCTGCTGCTCGGTCACAGCGACGGTGCCTCGATCGCCGCGATTTACGTGGGCTCCCATCAGGATCACCGCGTCGGCGGCCTGGTGCTGATCGCGCCGCATTTCTTCACCGAGGATTCCGGCATCGCCTCCATTGTCGAGGCGCGCGACGCCTACGAGACGACCGACCTGCGCGCGAAATTGTCGCGCTGGCACAAGGATGTCGATAACGCCTTCAAGGGTTGGGACGGCGCCTGGCTCGATCCGAAATTTCGCCAATGGGATATCACCGAACAACTGGCCTACATCCGTGTGCCGGTCCTGATCGTGCAGGGCGCGGACGACCAATACGGCACGGTGCGTCAGATCGAAATCGCACAGCAGGAATGTTATTGCCCGGTGGAAGTCGCGCTGCTGCCGGGCGTCAAGCACTCGCCCCAGCGCGAGGCGCCGGAAGCGACGTTGAAGGTTATCGCCGAGTTTGCCGCGCGGGCAGCGAAATAATTATTCCGCCGCCTGCTTGGCGCTCGTGCCATGCGCGGAAACGAGATAATCCATCGCCACCTGAACGCCACCCTTCTTGATCGGTACGCCGGCCAATTGCAGCGCCATTTCCGTGGCCGCCAACGCGCCCATCAGCATGGTGTCGTTGGTGTCGCCCAAATGGCCGATACGGAACATCTTGCCCTGGAAGCGGCCGAAACTAGCGCCGTAGGAAATATTGAAATGCTCCAGCGCCAGCGCGCGGAACGCGTCGGCGTCGTGACCGTCCGGCAGCAGCACTGCGGTCAGAGTCGGCGAATAATATTTCGGATCCTTGCAGATGATTTCGAGACCCCAATGCTTGACCGCGCGTCGCGTGGCTTCCGCCATGCGGTCGTGGCGCGCGAATACGTTGTCGAGGCCTTCCTCATGCAGCATCTCGACCGCTACGGCGAGGCCATGCAGCATTTCGGTCGCCGGCGTGTAGGGGAAGAAGCCGACTTTGTTCATCGTGATCATTTCGTCCCAAGCAAAGAAAGATTTCGGCAGCTTGGAGGTCTTGTTGGCGGCCAAGGCCTTGTCGCTCACGGCGTTAAACGACATGCCGGGCGGCAGCATAAGGCCCTTTTGCGCGCCACCGACGGTGACATCGACGCCCCATTCGTCGTGCCGGTAATCGGTCGAGGCGAGCGATGAAATGGTGTCGACCAGCAGCAGCGCCGGATGGCCGGCGGCGTCGATCGCCTTGCGAGTTTCCGCGATCGGCGACAGGCAGCCGGTCGAGGTTTCGTTGTGCAAGACGCAAACCGCCTTGATCTCTTTCGCCTTGTCGTCGCGCAAGCGCGTTTCGATCAGCTTGGGGTCGGTGCCGGTGCGCCAGTCGGTCTCGATTATCTCGGGCTTGAGGCCGAGCTTCTCGGCCATCTTTTTCCACAACAGGCCGAACTGGCCGGTCTCGACCATCAGGATCTTGTCGCCGGGCGATAGCGTATTGACCAGCGCGCCTTCCCAGGCGCCGGTGCCGGTCGCAGTGTAGATGATCACCGGGTTCGAGGTCTTGAAAATGGTCTTGATGCCCTCGAGGCATTTCTTGGCCAGCTTGGAGAATTCCGGTCCGCGGTGGTCGATGATGGGGGTGTCCATCGCCCGCAAGATGCGGTCGGGAACCGGCGTCGGTCCGGGAATATTCAGAGAATGTCGCCCAACCTGACGCGAGGAATTCTTAGCCATTGGCATTCGCTCCTAAAGCGCGGCTTTTGAGGGATTTTCGTGGTTTAACCACCGGCGCGTCCCGGCCAGGGCGCAACGCTTGTGGCGTTGAACTATGAATGCAACATTGCGGTCAAGCGGTTTTCCGCACAGCGAACAAGCCATTCATGCATAGAGCGAATTGGCCACGTCAAGGATCGATGCCGTGGCGGTAATCATGCCCGGCCTGGAACGGCGGCTGAAGGCCGGATCGAGCGGGGACGTGCATTTCGACCGCTTTAACCGCGGCCGATATGCCACCGATGCCTCGCATTATCAGCTCATGCCGGTCGGCGTGGTGGCGCCGCGCACGATAGAAGAAGCCGAACGAGCGATAGGCATTGCCAGTGCGGAAGGCGCCACCGTGCTGGCGCGCGGCGGCGGCACCTCTCAGGCTGGCCAGACGGTGGGCGATTCGCTGGTGGTGGATTGCTCGAAATACCTCACCCGCATGGTCGACCTCGACGTCAAACACCAGCGCTGCGTAGTTGAGCCCGGGATCGTGCTCGACGAGCTCAACCGCCAGCTCAAGCCGCATGGCTTGTGGTTCCCGGTCGATATTTCGACCGCGTCGCGCGCGACCATCGGCGGCATGGCCGGCAATAATTCTTGCGGCGGGCGCTCCATGCGCTACGGCACCATGCGCGACAATGTGATCGCCATCGACGCGCTGCTGGCCGACGGCTCGCTCGCGCATTTCGGCCGCATCGGCGGCAACGTCAACGACGTGCCGGCGCCGCTGCGACCTCTGGTCAAGGACCTGCTGGCGATCGGCGCGCGCGAGGCCGACGAAATCGCCGCGCGCTTTCCGAAAGTTCAACGCCGCGTCGGCGGCTATAATCTCGACGCGCTGGTGCCAAGCTTGGACAAATTTGGCAAAAACGACATCAATCTCGCGCATATTTTGGTGGGCGGCGAGGGCACGCTCGGCTTCTCGACGCGCATCGAATTGAAGCTGTCGCCGCTATTGGGCCGCCGCGCGGTCGGCGCCGTCCACTTCGGCAGTTTCTACGAGGCCATGAACGCCGCGCAACATATCGTGCGGCTAAAGCCCATCGCCGTCGAACTCATCGACCGCACCATGATCGAACTGGCGCGCGCCATCGATATTTTCCGGCCGACGCTGGAAAAATTCGTGCGCGGAACGCCCGCCGCCATTCTGCTGGTCGAATTCGGCGAGGCCGACCACGAGGAGAATCTGCGCCGCCTGCGCGCGCTCAAGGAGTTGATCGGCGATCTTGGTTTTTCCTGGGACAAGCAGGGCGCGCAATGGGGCGGCGTCGCCGAGGTGCTCAGTCCGGAATTGCAGGCGGCGATCACCGAGGTGCGCACCTCCGGCCTCAACATCATGATGTCGATGAAGGATGCCGGCAAACCGGTTTCATTCGTCGAGGATTGCGCCGTGCCGCTCGAGCATCTGGCCGATTACACGACGCGGCTGACGTCGATTTTCGAGAAAAACGGCACCACCGGCACCTGGTACGCGCATGCCGGCTCCGGCTGCCTGCATGTGCGGCCCATTCTCAATCTGCGTCTCGACAAAGATGTCCATGCCATGCGCGCGATCGCCGAAGAGGCCTTTGCCATGGTGCGCGAATACAAGGGTTCGCATTCCGGCGAGCACGGCGACGGGCTGGTGCGCTCGGAATTCAATGAGGTCATGTTCGGCTCGCAGTTGGCGCGCGCCTTCGAAGAGGTGAAGGACCGCTTCGATCCCAGCGGCCTCTATAATCCTGGCAAGGTGGTGCGGCCGCCGAAATTCGACGACCGCACGCTGTTCCGTTACGCGCCAGGCTATCGCGGCGAGGAGGTCGAGACGCATCTCGATTGGTCGGCCTATAGCGGCAGCGGCGGCGGTTTCCAGGGCGCGGTCGAGATGTGCAATAACAACGGCGCCTGCCGCAAACTTTCCGGTGGCGCCATGTGCCCGAGCTATCGGGTCACGCGCGACGAGCGCGATGTCACGCGCGGCCGCGCCAATACGCTGCGGCTTGCCATCACGGGCCAGCTAGGGCCCGACGCGCTCGCCTCCGGCGAGATGGCCGATACGCTCAAATTATGCGTGTCCTGCAAGGCCTGCCGGCGCGAATGCCCGACCGGCGTCGACATGGCGCGCATGAAGATCGAAGTGCAGGCCGCGCGCGCCAAAAAGCACGGGCTGACGCTGCACGACCGCATGGTCGGCTGGCTGCCGCGCTACGCGCCTTTCGCCGCGCGCCATCCGGATCCGTTTAACCTGCGCGACCGCAGCCCGGCGATGCGGCGTGCCTCGCAGACTTTCGCCAATTTCTCGACGCGGCGCAGCCTGCCGAAATGGCGCGCGGATATTTACCGCGACCGTTCCGACTGGTCCTATGCGACGGCGAAACCCGGTGAGCCGGGCCGCGACGTGGTACTGTTTGCCGATACGTTCAACCGCTATTTCGAGCGCGAAAATCTCGACGATGCGATGCGTGTTCTCATAGCCGGCGGCTATCGCGTGCACGCCGCCCTGCCGAAAGATTCCGACGCCCGCCCGCTCTGTTGCGGACGCACGTTCCTCTCGATTGGCCAGATCGACCAGGCGCGCCTCGAGATGGAGCGCACGCTGGCGGCGCTGTCGCCTTACGTGATGCGCGGCGTTCCGGTCATCGGCCTGGAGCCGAGCTGCCTGTTCACCTTCCGCGACGAAATGCCGGCGTTGATCAAAGGCGAGGCCGCACAGGCGCTGTCGGTGCAATCGCTGCTGTTGGAGGAATTCCTCGCGCGCGAGCATAAGGGGGGCCGGCTCAGTTTGCCGCTTGGCGCGTTGCGCAAAAAGGCACTCCTACATGGCCATTGCCACCAGAAAGCTTTCGATACGATGAGCGCGGTCGAGGGCGCGCTCAAGCTTATACCGGAGCTTGCCGTCGAGACGGTGGAATCGAGCTGCTGCGGCATGGCCGGCAGTTTTGGTTACGACTCTGATACCATCGACGTTTCGCTCAAGATGGGCGAATTGTCACTGCTGCCGGCGGTGCGAAAATCCGCCGATGACACGCTGATCGTGGCCGATGGCACTTCGTGCCGCCATCAGATTCACGACGGTGCCGACCGTGACGCGCTCCACGTCGCGCGCGTGCTGGTAATGAGCCTGGCGGCGGCTGAATTCTAAAATTGCCAATTGACGCCCAGCGTCAGCCAGTGCGCGTTCTCGCCGGTGATGTTGTTTCCATAGATCACGTCGATATCGATCTTGTCCTGCGGCGTGAAGCGCACGCCGATCTGGGCTCGCGGTTCGACGATCGATCTGTCCGGCGGAACGCTACCATCGTCGACGGCCGGTAAGCGCCCCAATTGCCCATAGACCTCGCCGATCAACTTGAATGGGTTTGCGAAGCCCCATTCGAATCCCGCGCCCCAGGTCGCGTAATTAATTTTGGCGACATTATCGTAGTTCCAGCCACCGTTGAGATTGACGCGGAAGTTCTCGCGCAATTGGAAGGTGACAGGAACGAAGAAGTATCCGCCGGTATTGCCGCCAGTGATCAAATCCCAGCTGCTGCCGCCTTCGATGCCGAGTCCGAACGGGTGGCCCTCGACAGGAATCAGGTTTGTCTTGGCGAACATCGTCCCGCCTGTGTCCCAAACGCCGTCGGTCCGAGTGCGTTGCAATTGGCCGTGGAGTTCAACCGGAATGCCGGCTTTGACGACGCAGAAGGGGGTCGCCACGGCGATGATGTTGTGATTGCTGGCCGCGGATACCCAGGAATCGACTTCGCAGTCGCCGGGCTTGCCGATCTCGACATCGTCCACGGCAAAGGCGCCGCCGGCCGCATAGGCTTTTGCCGGCAATAGCAAAAGTGGCAATACCAGAACGAGCGGCGTCCAATTCCGCGAGCGAAATTTCGTCAGCATTTTTTTTGCGGCGTTGGCCGCGCCCCCAAGACTTTGCGGCAAGCCTCAATTCGTCCGGCGACACTACTGTAACACACAGTTTGCGGATTAGAATTATTTGAATGTATTCATCCTTTTATCGGCGCCGTAAAAGTGAGCCACCCGGATGGGGACATTCCGGGCGGGTCGTTGGGATCGGCGGGGGGATGGACGGGGCTGACGCCGATCGCAGCCTCGGTTTTGAAATTAGTAGGGGACGACGTCGCAGATCTTGACGGTGTGGACATAGCCCCAGCGGTCCATGCGATCGACCAGGCGGCATTCGCGGTAGCCGGGCGCGTAGTAGGAATTCGACACGGCGGCGGCGCCGATCAGCGCTCCGGCGGCGAAGCCGGCGCCGATGCCCCAGCCATGGCCGAAATGCGGGTGCGCCTGGGCCTGTCCGCCAATGGCGGTGAAAGTGGTGGCCAGCGTAAGGGCGGCGAGAGCGGCGGCGATGGTCTTGGTTTTGGTCATGACAGTCTCCATAAGGTTGAATTCGAGGCGGCCGTCATGGCCGCGTATCAGTCAGTCGCGGGTCCCCGGCAAAAGGTTCAAAGCCGGTTCAAACCGGCGGGTTGCCCCTACCGCTCCGGCAATGACAAAGTGACAAAATGAAGAGATTTGCCGCGATTTTATTGGGCCTCGCAGCCGGGCTCCTGTCGGCCCAGGCGCAGCCGCTCGATAAGGTCCGCTTTGGCACCAATTGGGTGGCCGAGGCCGAGCATGGCGGCTTCTACCAGGCGCTCGCCGACGGCACTTATGCCAAATACGGCCTCGACGTCACCATCGTCCCGGGCGGGCCGAATGTGAACAACCGCATCCTGCTCCCGGTCGGCAAGCTCGACTTCTTCATGAGCGCCAACACGCTGCAATCCTTCGACGCGGTCGCGCACGACATTCCGACCGTCGTGGTGGCGGCGAGCTTCCAAAAGGATCCGCAGGTGCTGATCGCGCATCCGGGCGTTTCCAGTCTCGCGGACCTCAAGAAGCTGACTTTGTTCGTCTCGCCCGAAGGCATGATCAGCTATTTCCAGTGGCTCAAGGCCGACTACGGTTTCGACGAATCGAAAGTGAAGCCCTACACCTTCAACGCGCAGCCGTTCCTCGCCGACAAGAATTCCGCCATGCAAGGCTATGTGACTTCCGAGCCTTACGAGATCGAAACCCAAGGCCACTTCAAGCCGAAAGTATTTCTGCTCGCCGACCATGGCTTCAACGCCTATTCGACCTTGATCGAGACGCGGCGCGATCTGGTGGCGAAGCGGCCGGACCTGGTGCAGCGCTTTGTCGACGCCTCGGCCATCGGCTGGTATCATTATCTCTATGGCGACAACCGGCCCGGAAACCAGCTGATCAAAAAACAAAATCCGGAAATGACGGACGCCTTGCTGGCCTATTCGGTTTCGAAAATGAAGGAGTATGGCATCGTCGACTCCGGCGACTCGCTCACCCTCGGCATTGGCGCCATGACCGACGCGCGCATGAAGAGCTTCTTCGACAAGATGGTGCGCGCCAGCGTGATCAAGCCCGGCATCGACGTCAAGCGCGCCTATACGCTGCAATTCGTCGACAAGGGCGTCGGCATCGAGTTGCGGCCGAAATGAATGCGCCGGGCAAGACCGTCGTTTCGCTGCGCGATGTCGGTAAGACGTTCGAGAGCGGCACGGTTGCGCTCGATCGAATCAATCTCGAGGTCGGCGCCGGCGAATTCGTTTCGCTGCTAGGGCCGTCAGGCTGCGGCAAATCCACGGCGCTGCGCCTGATTGCAGGCCTGAGTGCGGCATCGCAAGGCGCCGTGGCAGTCCCGAGTTCGGCTGGTAAGCTGGGCTTCGTGTTCCAGGAGCCGACCTTGATGCCCTGGGCCGATGTGGCGGCCAATGTGCGGCTGCCGCTCAAGCTTGCCGGTGCCGATAACGCGTATTCGCAGGACGCGGTCGCGCAGGCGCTCGACCGCGTCGGGCTTGCCGAATTCGCGCAGCGCTATCCGCGCGAATTATCCGGCGGCATGCGCATGCGCACATCGATCGCCCGCGCGCTGGTGACTGAGCCGGAATTGCTGCTGATGGACGAGCCATTCGCCGCGCTCGACGAGATCACGCGCTTCAAGCTCAACAATGATTTGCTCGGCCTGTGGCAGGCGCAGCGCCGCACCGTGATCTTCGTCACTCATTCGGTGTTCGAGTCGGTCTATCTGTCGCAGCGCATCGTGGTGATGACGCCGCGTCCGGGCCGGGTGTTTGCGGAAATTGCGATCCCCGCGGCCTATCCGCGCGACGAGCGCTTTCGCACCTCGGCCGAATACGCCGGCTTCTGCCGCACGGTGTCCGAGGCGCTCAGCCAGGCCATGACGGGAGGTGCGTTATGAGCGGCCGCGTTTTGCGCATCGGCCTGCCGATTATGACGCTGGCCGCCATCGTGGTGGCGTGGGATTTGGTCGTACGCTTTTTTTCGATCCCGCCTTATGTGCTGCCCGGCCCCGTCCTGGTGCTCAGCACATTGTTCGCTGACCGCGATCTGTTGTGGCATTCGCTGCTGGTGACGCTCACGATCACGGTCGAAGGTTTCGCGCTCGCTGCAATCGGCGGCATCGTGCTGGCGATTGCCTTCAACCAATGGCGGCTGGTCGAATATTCGTTCTACCCTTACGCGGTCATTTTGCAGGTAACGCCGGTTGTCGCGGTGGCGCCGTTGCTGCTGATCTATTTGCCGCAGCCATTGGCGGTGCTGGCCTGCGCCTGGATCGTGGCGTTCTTCCCGGTGCTGGCCAACACCACGCTCGGCCTCAATTCGGTCGATCACAATCTCATTGCGCTGTTCGAGCTCTACAAAGCCTCGAGCTGGCAGACGCTGTGGCAGCTCAAACTGCCCGCTGCGCTGCCGCAGATGCTCGCAGGGCTGCGCATTGCCGGCGGATTGGCCTTGATCGGCGCGGTGGTGGCGGAAATCGCAGCCGGTTCGGCCGGCGCCGGGTCAGGGCTTGCCTATCGCATCGCCGAATCCGGCTACCGGCTCAACGTCCCGCGCATGTTCGCCGCTTTATTGTTGCTGTCGCTTGCCGGTGTCGCGATATTCTTTGCCTTGTCGTTGCTTTCGCATCTCGCACTGCGCCGCTGGCATGAAAGTGCGATTAAGCGCGAGAGCTAGCGCATGATCCCGAAAAGCGGGAATCGGTTTTCGGATTAGATCATGCGCCAATCAAGAGTAATATTGCGTGGCGATGCCGAGCAGCGCCATTACGACGATGACCTCGATCAGGCTGCGATGGAAGCGGAAGACCAGTATAGCCGCGGTCACCGCCAGCACCGCGACGTGGCTGTCGAGCGCGGCCGGGTCGAAGGCATACCAGCGCACCGGGCCGGCATGCATTTCGGTCACCTTGCCGAACAGCACATGCAACGCAAACCAGACCGAAAGATTGAGGATTACGCCGACCACCGCCGCGGTAATCGCCGCAAGCGCGCCGGCCAGCCGTTTATTGCCACGCAATTCTTCGATGAAGGGCGCGAAGGCGAAAATCCACAGCATCGAGGGCACGAAGGTGACCCAAAGCGTGAGGCCGGCGCCGAGCACGCCGGCGGTGAGTGGCGTGAACGGTGCCGCCTCGCGGAATGCGGCGAGGAAGCCGACAAATTGCGTCACCAGGATCAGCGGGCCAGGCGTGGTTTCGGCAAGCCCGAGCGCATCTACCATTTCCGGTGCGGTGAGCCAGCCATGGGTCTCCACCGCTTGCTGCGCCACGTAAGCCAGCACTGCATAGGCACCTCCGAAGGTGACTACCGCGAGTTTGGAGAAAAACAACCCAATCGACACCAGGACGTGGCCGGGCCCCAGCGTGACTACGGCAAGAACGACAGGCGCCCACCACACGGTCAAACCTATGAGCGTGGCGATGGCCGCCTGCCGCCAGCGCCCCGTTGTGGTCGCATCGACTGCTTCGGACGCCTCGTTGATTCCCATGCCGGCCGGATCGTAACGCGCGGCGAGATAGCCGATCAGTGCGGCGCCGGCGACGATCAGCGGAAACGGCAGCGCGAATGCAAAGATGCCAATGAATGCGAGCGCGGCTATCGCCAGCAGCAGCGATGATTTGAGCGCCCGTTTGCCGATGCGGATCAGGGCCTCGATCACGATCACCAGCACGGCGCCCTTGATGCCGAACAACGCGCCATCCACCGCGCCAATCCCGCGCCCATAAACATAGAGCAGGCTTAAACCCAGCATCACAACGGCGCCGGGCAGCACGAACAAAATGCCGGCGGCGAGGCCGCCGCGTACACCATGTAGCAGCCAGCCGGTATAGGTGGCGAGTTGCTGCGCCTCCGGGCCCGGCAACAACATGCAGAAATTGAGCGCATGCAGGAAGCGCGCTTCGGGCAGCCATTTTTTCTCGTCGACGACGATGCGATGCATCAAAGCGATCTGGCCGGCCGGCCCGCCAAACGACAGGCAGCCGATCTTGAACCAGACCTTGAAGGCTTCGGTGAAGCTCGGTTTTTCGGTCATCGCGGCATCAATTCCGGCGCGATCAAAACCAGGCCGGACAGCAGCAGCAACACCAAAACGACTTTGCGGAACGCGAGTTCGTCGAGATGGCCATAGAGCTTGAAGCCGATCACGAGGCCAGCGACCAGCAGAGGCAAGCCGTAGAGGTAGAGCCTCACGAGATCCGCGGTGATTACGCCGGCGACACTCAGCGATATTGCTGTCATCGCGAACGACGCCAGGATCACCGGTTGGAAAATGGCGCGCTGTTCGTCGCGGCGCCAACCGCGCAACTGACACCACATGGTGATGATCGGTCCGGCGAGGCCGGTCATGCCGCCGAGAATGCCGTTGAGAAAGCCGACGCCGGTCTCGACGGCAAATCCGGCATGCATCGGCTTGAGATGCGGCCGCGCTAGCGAGTAGCTGCTATAGGCCACCAGCAGCACGCCGACTCCGATGCGCAAATAGGAAGGATTGATGTAAGTCAGCAGTGCCGCGCCTATCGGCACGCCGACCGCGCCGCCGAGGATGAAAGGCGCCACCGCGTGCCACTTCAACACGTGCCGCAGCTTCCAGAGGCTGTAGCTCTGGACCAGCAGGCCATAGCCGACGATCAAGGCCGCGGTCTGCACCGGCGTGAGGATGTGCAGCCAGACGCCGGATACCACCAGGCCCATGGCAAAACCGGCAACGCCCGAAACGATGCCGCCGAAGAATACCGATGCGAGGAATAGGGCGAGAACCAAGCCATCCATAGGTCGCCCAGGATAAGAAGTGACCAGCGCTTGGATGGATAGCTGCCATCTGAAGGGGAGGCTGCTATATCCCCAGCAGAGCAACTATACCACCGAACGCGGTTGAAACAATCTTGCCAGGG
>Ga0182030_10019150_pt1 | contig 13059 bp, 10 predicted proteins | sample 812S3MmetaG_FD_121299 | JGI IMG/M metagenome (GOLD analysis project Ga0182030, IMG submission 121299) | Permafrost microbial communities from Stordalen Mire, Sweden - 812S3M metaG (Illumina Assembly) | ecosystem: Environmental > Terrestrial > Soil > Wetlands > Permafrost | place: Sweden... | reverse complement strand
CGACCAGTTTCAGGACCACGGGTACTTTCAGGCTGAGGTCCGTAAACTCGAGATCAAGGTGATCGACCCGCTCGCTTCTCCAAAGCCGGTGCGGCTGGAGGCGGATGTCAAGGAGGGGCCGCTCTGTCGGGTATCCACGATCGACTTTACGGGGAATCATCTCATCACTACAGAAGAACTGCGGGCGATGTTCCCGCTTAAAACCGGCGACGTATTTGAGAAATCAAAGATTGCCGGAGGATTGGAAAGCATGATGAAGTCCCAGGGTTCGCATGGCCTGCTCGAGGCCTATGCAATTCCCAATACTACGTTTTCCGGTTCAACCGTCAAGTTGGACATTGAGATTCACGAAAGGCAGCAGTATCGCATGGGCAAGTTGGAAATCTTCGGACCGGCGGAGGTCGAAGAGAAGCTTCAGACACGTTGGAAGCTCGAAAGCGGAGCGGTTTTCGACCGAGGTTATATCGCCGAATTTGTCGACGAAAACAGCTCGCTTCTGCTTGCCAGTTTTGTGCTGGCGGACGGGATCAAGGTATTCAAGAACTGCAGCGATTCCACGGTTTCGGTTCACATCCACCTGGTTTCAGACGCGCAGCACGACGCGCTCGATCGCGCAAAGCCAACGGATTGCGACGATCCGGATGATCCTAAGAAAGACGAAGCGAAAAAATAGAAGTCGGACTCCAGACTTTTGACCTCAGACCTCAGACTTCGAATACGGGCGTTGCGCGCCGGTTTTGCTGAGGTCCGAGGTCTGCGGGCCGAAGTCGTTCCTACGGCTTCTGCGTAGGTCGCAGCAAAATCTCGCTCACGAACGACTGTGGACTCTGCGTCACCAGCATGACGACGGCGTGGGCTACGTCTTCCGGTTGCAGCATCTTTGCCGGGTCTTTGCCGGTGTGCGGGCTCAGGTCGGTGTTGGTCGAACCGGGGCACACCACAGCCACGCGGATGTTGTGGCCGCGCAGTTCCTCGGCGAGGGAGTAGCTCAGGCCGTTCAATCCCCATTTTGACGCGGCGTAGGCTGCGCCGTTCGGCAGTGCGTTCTTGCCGGCGAGAGACGAAATGTTGATGATGTGGCCGGAGCGGGCGCGAATCATCATCGGAGCGAAGGCGCGAGCCGTGTAGTAGACGCCGCGCAGGTTTGTGTTCAGGATCTGGTCCCAGGCCTCGGGAGGGAGTTGGTGCAGCGGCCCGCCGAATCCACCGATCCCGGCGTTGTTCACCAGAATGTCGACCCGGCCGAAGGAAGCCTCGACATGCCTGGCCGCAGCCTCAACCGACTGAAGGCTGGTGACATCGCAGGGGAGTGCTTCAGCCCTCTCGCCAACCTGAGTGATTGCGCGCGCGGTCGAGTCGAGAGCGGCGGGCGTTCGTCCGCATAGCACGGCGGTGGCGCCAAGTCCCGCGAGCGCTCGTGCGATGGCGGCGCCAATCCCGCGGCCTGCGCCGGTGATCACTGCCACTTGCCCGGCCAGGGGGTGAGCGACATCCGCTTGAGCTTTGCTGGTTCGATCCTTGTCCGTTCGATCTTTGTTGATCCCGTCCGTCTCCATTCGAAAAACCTCCAGCCTCGCCTCAGGTGCCTCGTGAGAGTCGAATCGGTGCGATGTGCCCCCGTCCGGCACCTGCATCTTATACAATAGCGCGGAGGGCAACTGGGAAGTTGCTTGCCTTCGGAAGAAGAGGTACTTATAATCCGGCAAACCCCAAAAGAAGGGTGAGTCGCTTTGCGTCACACAAGATGCAAGGGATTGTGATTCCCGAAATTGTCGATCCCGCTAGACCCAAGGAGCCAATACTGATGAAAAAGATTCTGGTCACGGTTGTGCTTGGGGTTGCTGCTCTGGCAGCGGCCCAGGACGCTGCTCAGCCGGCACAAGGACAACCGGCCGCGGCCGCTGCGCAAGCGCCGGTAATTAAGGACCCCGCCGAGTACAACGCGTACGTGGGCGCAATCCAGCAGAAGGATCCGACCGCGCAAGTCAGCGGTCTCGAGGCGTTTCTGGCGCAATACCCTAATAGCGTGATGAAGGTTGCCGCGCTGCAAACTCTGATGCAGGACTACCAGCAGACGAATAACCAGGCAAAAACTCTTGATGCGGCTACCAAGCTGGTAGCCGCCGATCCCAGCAATGAGCGGGCGATATTCCTGCTGGCCTACTTCGATCGCCTGAAGGCGCAGGGCGGCGACCCCAATGCCAAGCAGGATCTGGTGGATGCCAAGAAATACGGGCAGATGGGGCTAGATGGTCTGGCAAAGTTCACCAAGCCCGATGGCACCTCAGACGCTGACTTTCAGAAGATGAAAGACCAGATGACCGGGGTTTTCAACGCAGCGCTCGGCATTGCCGCTCTCACCGACAAGGACTATGACGCCGCGAGAAAGGACTTGCGCGCCGCCGCCGATAGCAGCCCTGACTTTCAGAAGGATTTCAGCGTGGTGTATCCCCTGGCGCTGGCCTATGCCGGGCCCACTCCGCCGGACCCGAAGCTTACGCCCGACCCGGTCAATGCGATCTGGTTTTCCGCCCGCGCTTCCACGGTCGCGCCGAACGCGCAGTATCAGCAGCAGATCGAGAAGTACGCCAAGAATCAATACATGAAATATCACGGCGGGGACGATGGCTGGACAGATGTACTGGCACAAGCTAAGGCCAACCCGATTCAGCCCGCTGGATTCGCCATCAAACCCGCGCCCAGTCCGGCGGAACAGGCTCATGCCATGGCGATTGCGACCGCGCCGGAGAAAATGGATTTCGCGCAGTGGGAATTCATCCTCTCCAACGGCGCGCAGGCAGACCAGGATTTGGTGTGGAACGCCATCAAAGGCAAGGCGGTACAGCTAAACGGGACGGTGATCAAGGCGATATCGACCCAGTTTGACATCGCCGGCAGCCTCGATGACATCGACGCCAAGAAGGCTGACATCACTCTCACCTTTGAAGAGAAGCTGCAGCTAAAGCTCATCCCGAAAGAAGGCGCCAGCCTGGACTTCCAGGGCGTGCCGGCTTCCTACACCGCAAGCCCATTCATGATGACCATGGAAAAGGGAATGCTGGCAAAACCAAAAGCGGCGCCCGCGAAGCCTCCGGTCCATCACAAACCAGCCGCCTCGAACTAGGCAACGCTGATATCGCAGAAAAAGGCAGCCCGCATGGGCTGCCTTAGTTTTTGGGTTGGAGAAACACGAATGCCGCGTGGCGGAGCCGGGGGCTAGCGCACCGCCTTCTTTTCCAGCGTGGCCGGGCGCGCACTGCGCGGCGGGCGCTTCGCGCCGTCCCGCAACTGCCGCACGTCAATCTTGAGCTCGGTGATGGTGCGGCTCAGAGTGTTGCGGTGCATGTTGAGCTCGCGCGCGGCGCGGCATTGGTTGCCTTTATTTTCCTGCAGGACGGTGAGAATAAATCGTTTCTTGAACTCACGCACGCCCTCGGAATAAAGGATGTTGCTTCGGTACATCTGCAGGATGAGTGCTTCCAATTGATCTTTCACGGTAGGTCTCTCTCTCGGTTGAATGTCTTTTTTTAACTACCTGCTAGCCCCACGCATTTATTTCGACTTGGGAGCCGGAGTACCGGTCAGTTCCTTGGGGGCGCGGCGCAGGAAATCCAGTCCCTCGTAAAACCGTGCCCGCAACTCCGACGGCGCCACCCAAATCGCAGCCCTTCCCGCCACCAGGAAATAAGGCGCCAGTTCCGACTTCTCCAGCATCTTCGAGGTCGGGGTGAATGCAGTCATCCCCATCAGGACCACAGCCACCACCAGCCCACCCTTTAACACGCCCAACAACGCTCCCAGAAAGCGGTCGAAACCGCTCAGGCCGGCCGCCTTCATCAACTTGCGCGCGATCCTGCCGGCAATACTGAACAAGATCAAAATCACAAAGAAGATGATGAGGAAGCCGAAAATCTGAGCGATCAATTCCGACTTCAGAAACGACAGCAACCACTCGGCAAGTCTCTGATATTGCCAAGCGGCAACGATGTAACCGACAACCAGTCCCGCCATGCTTAAGACCTCTGCGAAGAAGCCATGCATGGCGGCTAACAGCACATTCAGCAGCACGACAACGACAATCAGCCAGTCTGCCGCAGTCATAGTACTCTCTTGCGGATCCCGAAAACCGCGTTGCAGACCAACACCGCGCGCCTACACATCCAGCTTGTGCCCCGTAACCTGGAGGTAGGCGTCAAGATACTTCTCGCTGGTCCGGAGCGCAACTTCGGAAGGCAGCGCCGGCGCGGGCGGCTGCTTGTTCCAGTGAATCTCCTCCAGGTAATCGCGAACGTATTGTTTGTCGTAGGACTCCTGCGAGCGTCCCGGCGCGTACTTATCGGCGGGCCAGAAGCGGGAGGAATCCGGCGTGAGCACCTCATCCGCCAGTGTGATTCCCAGGGCGGTGCGGCCAAACTCAAACTTGGTGTCGGCGATGATGATCCCGCGCTGGCGGGCATAATCCGCCGCTTTCTTATACACGCGCAGGGTGAGGTCGCGCAAAGTGCTGGCAGTCTCCGTGCCGACGATCTCGCACATGCTGGCGAACGAAATGTTTTCATCGTGGCCGCTCGACGCCTTGGTGGATGGTGTGAAGATCGGTTCCGGGAAGGCTTCGGATTCACGCAGACCGGCCGGCAGGGCGATGCCGCAGACCTTACCTGTTGCCTTGTATTCTTTCCAGGCCGAGCCGGAAATGTAGCCGCGCACCACGCACTCCACGGGAAACATCTGGGCGCGCCGCACCAGCATCGACCGTCCGCGCAACTGATCGGCGTACTTCTGCAGGGCCTGCGGATAGCGCTCGACATCCGCGGTGATGAGGTGGTTGGGAACGATGTCAGAAAGGAAATCGAACCAGAACAGCGAAATCTGGCTCAGAACGCGGCCTTTGTGAGGGATGCCGGTGGCGAGCACGTAGTCGAAGGCGGAGATGCGATCGGTAGCGACGAACAGCAGGCGTTCGTCGTCCAGCTGATAAACGTCGCGCACCTTGCCGCTGGCGTGAAGGCGGAGATCGGGAAAATCGGTTTGTAAGAGTACGGGATCGAGAAGTTTAGGAGTCATGTTTGAAATTTTACAGGCAAGCAGCGAGGCCGTATTTTAGACCGTCAGAAATATTTGTCAACGGCAGAGATCACTGCCCAGAGGCAGGTTCCGTATCCTGTTGAGAGCGAATACATTGGAGGCGGAGGGACATTGTGGGAAGGGGGAGCAGCAGGCAGCTTCGGCGAGAGCGTTGTGGAAAAGCTGAGGATGAAGGTGGATATCGTGGAAGACTCAGTCTCAGTCGACGAGATCAGCCTGAAGGCGTGCTCGCCATCAAGACTTCGAAGGCCACCTGCGGGCACCGTGAAAAACTCGCAGAAGTTGGATTTCGTTATCGCGGATGCGATAGGGAACTATGTAGGGCGTGCCCGGAACAACCAGTTCGCGGGTCCCGGTGACCCTTCCCGGGCGGCCCAATGCAGGATGCCGTTGCAGCAGATCGACAGATTCGTGAATGGTTTGAACCATGCGGGCTGCGGTTTGCGGTTTGTCACGGGCGATGTATTCCGCCTCGGCGTTCAAGTTCGCGAGCGCCCGGGCCAGCCATCTAACGCGCACGCCGAGTCCACTTCTTTCTCGTCCGCTGTACTTCTTGAGGAGTGGCGAACTCGCCGCGATCGGCCTCACCCAAGGCCTTCCTGATCTCCCCGATCTGCCATTCATTCAGAGTGACGTATTCACGAATCGCCTCGGCCGCGACAAAAGAACGACTTCGCTGGGTCGCCTTGGACAAGCGATCAAGCCGGTCTTTTAACTTTGAATCGAGACGCAGGGTGAGAACGGCAGATTCCGCCATGGTTGCTTCTCCTGTACACATTGTATATCAGGCGTATACATGTGCAGGATACGTCAGGGATAAAAGTGGAATCCAGGATTGCCATGCAGGTTCTAGGGCGCAGCTTCGCTTCCAAGTGCAGCATCGCTTGCTACGCGGCTCCGAAGCGTACCGAAACCAGTTTCGACACGCCCGGCTCTTGCATGGTCACGCCGTAGAGCACGGGCGCGATGCTCATCGTCTTCTTGCTGTGCGTGATGAGGACGAACTGGGTCTTGATGCTCATCTCTTTGACAAGTTCGGTGAAGCGGCCGATGTTGGCCTCGTCGAGCGGGGCATCGACTTCGTCGAGGATGCAGAAGGGACTGGGCGTGAATTGGAAAATGCCGACCAGCAGGGCTAGCGCGGTGAGCGCCTTCTCGCCTCCGGAGAGCAGCAACACACTCTGCAGGCGCTTGCCGGGAGGGGACGCAACTACGTCGATGCCGCTTTCGGTGCTGTTTTCCTCGTCGGTGAGCTTCATGAAGGCGTGGCCGCCGCCGAAGAGCTTTTTGAAAGTGACGCCGAAGTTTTCATTGATCCTGGCGAAAGCTTCCTGGAACTTCTGGCGCGAGACTTCGTCGATCTCGCGAATGGTGGCGGTGGTGTTCTCGATGGAGGAGATCAGGTCTTTGCGTTGCGCGTCGAGGAAAGTGTGGCGCTCGGCAGTCTCGCGGTACTCTTCGAGCGCCATCATGTTCACGGGGCCCATGGCTTCCAGCTTAGCGCGCATTTCGCGGTAGGACTGATCGCAGGCCGCGAGTTCGTCGCCAGTGACGAGAGCGAGAGTGGTGTCGGCGAGTAGAGCGGAGCGCTCAATTCCGAGTTCGTTCAAGCAGGTTTCGGCCATGTACATGGCGTCGGCCTGAAGCTTGGCGGCGGCGGCCTGGAGTTCACCTCGCCGATCACGGGCCTGGTCGAGAAGCTGGCGGGCAGCGCGGAGAAGCTCGTCGATTTCGGAGAGGCGGGCGCGGAGTTGGTCTTTCTCGAATTGCAGCAAGCCTTCGCGCGCCTGGCCGGCGTTGCGCTCGGCTTCGAAGTCGGCGGCTTGTTGTTCGAGCTGAAGGTTCTCGGTTTCGCGCTGCAGTTTTTCGGCGGCGGCGCCTTCGATCTGCGAGACCAGAGCATGGAGGCGCTCGCTCATCTCGGTGAAGAGGGAATCGATGCGTCCGAGCACGGCAGTGGCGGAGCGATGGCGTTCTTCTAATGCGGCGACGCGGGCCACGCGCTGGGAGCTGGTTTGGGCGGCGTCTTCGCGGCGCTGCCGCAGGGTGCCGAGCGATTCCTGGGCGGCGGCGATTTGCTGCTCAAGCTGGATGCGAGTCTCTTCCAGTGTGGCGATTTCCGCCTGCCGCGCCGTGATGATTGATTCCTGATCGGCGCGTTCGGCCGCCAGTCGTTGCAACTCGGCTTGCGAAATGTTCATGCGCTCGGTGACGCGGGCCAGCTCAGAATCGAGCTGCTGCAGCATGTGGCCGGAAGTCATCGATTGATGTTCGGCCTCTCGCTTTTCGCCTTCCAGACGTTCCAGCAGGGAAGTGAAATCTTTGATCTCGCGGCCGAGGGTAAGGACGCGCATTTCTTCTTCACGAAGAGCGCGTTCCAAATCTTCGAGCTGGCGGAGAACTTCGCGGAGTTCGCGCTTCATCGAAAGCGGGCCTTCAGCGCGTTGTTTGCCGCCGGTGACGGTCACGTTGTGGAAGCATTCGCCGGACTGTGAAAGAAAGAACGCGTCGGGATTCTCCAGCGCAAGGCCGCGCGCGGTGTCGGAGCCGGGAACGATGTAGCCGTCGCGAAGCTTGGGGAGGATTACTTCCAGCGACTTTCCGAAACCGTTGAGAACGCGGATGGTGTGCTTCAACGGCACAATGGAAGCGGTGGGCGGAGCGCAGTGGGCGGCTTCGTCGAGGACGAAGGAGAACTTGGCCTGCGAGTCCTCGGGATGAACCAGGAAAGTGGCGCGGCCGTCGACGTCGCTACGCAACAGGCGGAGGCCTTCGTCGGCAGCGTCCCAGGACTTGACTACGATGTAGTTCAATTCATCGCGCAGGAAGTCTTCGACAACGCGTTCGAAGCGCGGTTCCACTTCAAGAAAATCGGCGAGCACGCCGACCGGAGCGAGGCCGCTCTGCATAACTCCTGACTGGAAAAGGCGGCGGACGGACTCGGTGGAATATCCGTGTTCGGCGATGACGGCTTCCAGCGATCCTTTCTTGCCGAGAGCGGTGGCAAATTCGGCGCGGAGCACGTCGAGATGAGTCTTCGCTCTGGTCTCGTCGAGGCGCTTGGCTTCGACCAATTGACGAAGCTGGCTGATCTCCTGGGCGATTCCGGCGACGCGCTGGGTGACGCCTTCGAACTCGAGGGCAAGCTGGCCGCGCTGCCCGCCGAAGGTTTCGAGCTGGAGATTCGCGTTGCCGATTTCGGTTTGCAGACGGCGGGCTTCGCGATCCGCGCCGGCGAGGCGTTCTTCGGCCTGAGCCAGTTGATTGCGCAGGCGCGAAACCGACGACACGGTGTCAAAGATGGCGACGCGAGACTCTTCCTGCTGGTGTTCGAGTTCAGCCAGCGCCGCGGAAGCGGCGGCAGATTCCTGCTGGGACAAGGCGAGTTCGTGCTGGGCCGCGGCTAGATCCGCGGCGGCGGATTCGAGCACCTGGCGATTGGAATCGCGCTCGGCCTCGAGCGCGGTCACGCGGTGACGAGCCTGGGCAAGTTCGGCCTCGGCGGAAGCGGAGCGAACCAGGAGTTCGGCGCAGCGTTCTTCGTTGTGGCGGCGGCGGGCGCGGGCGCGATCGATTTCCATGGCAAGTTCGCTCAGGCGATCGCGATTTTCGCGCAGCTCGGTCTCGATGGCATAGCTGCGTTCCGTGTTTTCTCCGTGCTCGGCTTCGAGTTGATGGACGGCCTCGGTGCGATGCTGCATGTCCTCGGCGAGGGCATTGAGTTGGGCGTCGAGCTCGGCGCTTTCCCGCTCGATGGCGGCGAATTTACTGGCCAGGACGACGCGCAGTTGGGCACGCATTTCATCGCGCAGCTTGGCATAACGCTCGGCCTTCGAAGCCTGGCGCTTCAAAGAATTCATCTGGCGCGTGACTTCTTCAAAAATATCGTTGATGCGGGCGAGGTTCAGCTTGGCGTCTTCGAGGCGGGCTTCGGCGAGACGTTTCTTGGTCTTGAATTTAGTGATGCCGGCGGCCTCTTCGAGAATCGCCCGGCGGTCGGTGGGACGGCTGCTGAGAATCTGGCCGATGCGTCCTTGCTCGATGAGGGCGTAGGTCTCGGGTCCGAGGCCAGTGCCCATGAAGAGTTCCTGAATGTCGCGCAGACGGCAGAGTTTGCCGTTCAGTAAGTATTCACTGTCGCCGGAGCGGAACAGGCGGCGGGTGACTACGATTTCTCCAGCATGGAATTGCTGCTGGTTGAATTTGCGGCGGCGGATCTTGAGCACGACCTGGGGCGCGCCGCTTAGGGCGGCGGAAGTCGCAACCGGGGCAACGGCGTGAACCGGAAGTGCGAACACGGGTTCGTCGTCCGGGAAGGCGACGGCCAAGGCGTTCACTTTCGCGGGAGGGAGCTCGATTTCTTCTGTTTTGCCGGGCTGGGCTTCCTCGACGGCGCGCTCGGTGTCTTCGGCGGCGCGGGCGCGGATGGCGGCTTCGTCCCAATCTCTGTCTGGTAAATCGGCGTCCGGAAAATCGGCTGCGCTTTGCAGAACACCCGCAGCACTCGGCAATTCGTCTTGAATGTCGATCTCGGTGGGAGCATCGGCGTCGGGCCCGGGATACTCTTGCGGATCGATCAGCGTGAGCGAGACCTCGGCCATGCCGGTGGGCTTGCGATCGCGGGTGCCGGCGAAGATGACGTCTTCCATGCGGGAGCCGCGGAGGGTCTTGGCGGATTGCTCACCCAGCACCCAGGAGATAGCGTCGGCAATATTGGACTTGCCGCAGCCGTTGGGGCCGATGATGGCGGCGATGCCATCCCCGTGAAACCTGAGGTCGGTGCGGTCGCAAAACGATTTGAAGCCGAGAATCTGAAGCCGCTTCAGTTTAAGCAACGTAAACTCCTTGGAGAAGCAGTGGCCAGTTGTCAGTGGCCAGTTGTCAGTGGCCAGTTAACGCTTTCGCTGTCTGCAGGCCTGTTTACCAAACGGATACCCTTGCCTTCGGCAAATCGCGCGTTCGGTTCCATTCCGTCCTTGGCTGGATGGGGCGAGCACAAATTAGAGCTACTGTAACGGTGAAAACGGGGCGGGGTCAAGCAATATAACACTATATAGTGTATGACCTTACGTCCGACCGCGTTGGGTTGCACACACATTGCAGCAATAGACGGTTTGACGGTGAGAGAAAGAGACGAGGTGGGAGAACCGCGAGAGCAGAGTTATGGTAGCTCTAGGGCGCGGGAAAAACAATGGGAAGTGCGAAGCGGCAGTTTGGCTCACGCATTGGGCCGGTTAAGCGGGAGATCCTTCGCTACGCCTGAAAAACGGCTACGCTCAGGATGACAGAGTCGTGTGAGGGCCAAACTGAACCACTGCTTGCTAGGGTAAGTATCCCATCAGGACAAGGAGTAGACTATGAGGTATGAAATGGCACGATCTTTGGCCGTTTGCCAGAACGTGGTGGGGGTGGAGTGTAGCGGCGATAACGTTCCTAGTTGGCCTCTACCGAGGGCCAAGACTCATGTTTGAAACATGGGATTGGTACTGGGACAGATTCCGCGACAACGAAGTTTTTCTTATCATTAGCCAACGGAAAATAATTCGGCGTCCAGGTGGATATGTGGTCGTGCATGGCGTCTCGCCGCCCATGACCGAACTCCCTTACCATGCTGGAGGGATAGCCGCGCAACTCGGTCGGAAAGAATCATCTGTCCTGAGGTCCCTAGAGCGTCTTCGGCGACGAGGAAAGATTGAACGATTCGAGAACGGTTGGCGGCTGAAACCCTAGGATTTACTGGCTCGCCATTCCTCAAAGAACTGACGTGACACTCCATTCTGTCTGTAATCGTGGACCAGTTTCTCAAGGTCTACTCTCCTTATGGTTCCAGCAACGCGCCAGTGTGGATTTCGGTGGTGCTTAAAATCTTCCCATCCGGTCCTCGCATCCGGGACTAGCGGCTTGTTGCAGAAAGCCCTAAGTGCAACCTGATAAGACACCCACCCGAGAGTATCCACGCATTGAAGTCCGGGAAACTGGCGTCTCTTGCGAAAAGAATAATTACTGTATAGCCCGGTAGTGCCATGGATGTGTTCTGCTTGGGCCATGACTTCTTCAATCTGTTTTCTGCATTCGCTGCCCGGTTCTTCCCAGTCGAAAATGTATTCAAGCGGCGAGTCAACTTTGTGATGCGGTCGCCATTTATCAATCGCTCCGATTACGTTTCGGATCGCCCAGGTATAGTGGAATTTTCCAACGTCCTTTCGCATACCTTGGGGAACGATCTCATCGTAGTCTTTCTTGAACACGGAGAAGGAAATTGCCTGTACGCCGTACTTCTTGATGATCTGTCTGACCCGCCGATAGACGCGAGTATGCTTTCCCTTGTTCCAGTCGACAAATTGCGACTTAGCGGGCGGAGTTGGGCTGGAAAACTCGGACATGTGAAAGTCAGCGAATCCCTCTTTCTTCTTAAGGGCATCCCATTCCAGTTGAAGCGGGATGATCCTAGCGGCGGGGATAATCAGCGCAGACGCGATAGCCGCTTGCTGTTTAGGGTCGGTTCCGCTGTCGTCAATGTAGGCAGTAAATCGGCACATTGCCAGAGTGACCTCCTTCCATCGCTTGCCATAGCAACTGACTAGCATGTGGTGAGTCTGGCCAATAATCGAAGGTAGTTGACATTCATCGCATGACACGGCACACTGCTCCTAGGGGCCGTAACACATGCAGCCTAGCAACAGCGTGCCGAATTTATGGCGAATCACTCTAAACCTTCCGCCAAGAATGCAGAGAGTGAGACGCGACCGTTTACACGGTCTGAATTTTTGGGGCTGGTGAGAAAGGCTTCAACAACGCCTTTTCGCCAACCTTCGCCAGCATCGCGGGGAAAATCAAATTCCCAGAAGCGCGGCGATTGTACCGGAACGAATACTCATCAAGGTAAGTCTGCAAATACTTCTGACTGACCGAGTGGTAGACCCCGCCGATCCCGCGCTTCACTAAACTCCAAAATCCTTCGATAGTCTGGGTATGAACATCGCCCATCACGTACACGCTCGCACTGTGATTGATGCGGCGATGCTGATAATCCATACCGTCGATCCGATCCAGTCCGTGATACGAAACAAAGTCATCGGTAAACACGGTGCTCTTGGGTAACACGTATTCTTTCACGAATCCGTGCAGAGTCTTGCTAGTGGTGTCCACAGCGGTGCGACAGATCACGCGGCCCTTGCGCTCCACGACTCCTAGCACAGTAGCCTTGGCGTTCTTATCGCCGCGCATAGGGCGACCCTTTCCGCCCTTGCGCTTCCCACCGTAAAACATTTCGTCTACCTCAACTGTTGATCCCTCCAGTTGCATATCAGGTTCGGATAGCAACGAGCGAATCTGGCGGAACATCCGCCAAGCGGTCTTGTAGGTTACCCCGGTCTCACGCTGAATTTGCTTTGCGCTGATCCCGCAACGAGTGCTGCCCATCAAATACATTGCCTGAAACCAGACACGAAGCGAAGTAGTGCTTTTCTCGAAGATGGTTCCGGCCAGCGGGTAGATGTGATTCCCGCAAGTGGCGCAAGCGTAGGCAGTGCGGCCAGCCACCCGGTAGTGCTTGCGCGATCCTTCGCACTTCTCGCACACGGTCACCCCACCGGGAAAGCGCTGTTCCTTCACCTGCTCTAGGCAGGCATCATCGGTCGGAAACTCGCGGTCAAACTGCTGGCGAGTGTATCGAAGTTCCTTCGGGATGCTCTGTTTGATTAAAGACTTGCGGTAGTTCATGCAACTACTTTGCCATACCTTCTACTTGTTGTCAAGGGATAATTACCCTTGCTAGATCAGAGATGATGCCTGAGGAAAACGTGGCCGTGACTGTTTCACAGGGCGATTCTATCACTTTGAGGAAATAGGGTGACCTGACCGATCTTTTGTACCAAGTGGAATGTTAGTGTAACGCCTCTTTTGACCTTTGTCCGTAGTCGTCGTCGGGGGTGTGGAGATGTGGGAAACGCGAAGCGTTTTCCACATCTCCAT
>Ga0182030_10019149_pt1 | contig 13060 bp, 13 predicted proteins | sample 812S3MmetaG_FD_121299 | JGI IMG/M metagenome (GOLD analysis project Ga0182030, IMG submission 121299) | Permafrost microbial communities from Stordalen Mire, Sweden - 812S3M metaG (Illumina Assembly) | ecosystem: Environmental > Terrestrial > Soil > Wetlands > Permafrost | place: Sweden... | reverse complement strand
ACTCTTCGAAAGGGTGCGTACCAAAAGCGTCATCGCTGTCCATTTGAAAGATCCACCCCGAAGTGGAGTCCCGGTAACCCAACAGAACCGACGGACCGTGGGGCAAGCCTGGGTGAACGCGAAGATCGAGCCGCGTCGGGGGGCCGTGCACCATCTTCTCCTTAATGATGTCGAGCGTGCCATCGTTCGACTGTGCATCGTAAATGACAATCTGGTAGTCGATCGCCAATTTGACGCACACGTCCGACCAATCGTCGATGACCTTGGAGATGTGCCCGGCCTCATTAAAGGAGGGGATCACAATCGACAGTTCGGGGTTCAACAGCACGCCCAATTATCTGGTCGGCAAGCAAGCAATCGCGAAAAATAGACTCCCGGCACAGATCCCCTGTTCAATTCAAAGCCGTAGTCGTCCCTTCATCATCGTCCACGGACGTAGTCTGCAGGTGGAATACGAGTCTTACGACTCAGATGATCGAGCTGCGAGGGAGATTAGCGACCGTGAGACTCGGTAGTTTAAGTGAACTCGCATCGAATCGAAGGGGCACAGTTGACTAACACATTCTCCGAGATGTTTCTGAACGAATCTTCGCAGATCATTGGCGAGATCGACACCAATTCGATTGAAAGAGTCGCGAAGGGCCTCTCACTAGTCCGAGATCGAGGAGGCCGACTCTTCATCCTCGGCGTGGGCGGCTCGGCCGGCCATGCCTCGCATGCAGTCAATGACTTTCGAAAGCTCTGCGGTTTCGAGGCCTATGCACCAACGGACAACGTTTCAGAACTTACCGCCCGAGCCAACGATGAGGGTTGGGATTCGACCTTCGAAGCCTGGTTACAGGGATCTCGGATAGGCGAACGCGACGCGATATTCGTGTTCTCGGTGGGGGGCGGGAGCTTGGAGCGCAATGTCTCTGTCAATCTCGTTCGGGCAATCGACCTCGCGGTCGTCACCAAGGCATCGATCTACGGCATCGTCGGTCGCGACGGGGGTTACACCAAGAGCTACGCCGACGAATGCATCGTCATTCCTCCTCTCTTTCACGATCACGTGACGCCCCACACCGAAGGCCTTTGCGCGGTGATCTGGCACCTTCTCGTCTCGCATCCTTTGTTGTCTCGTGCGACAGCCAAGTGGGAGTCGATGAGGTGACTATGAATGCTGCAAAGTCGTACCCCGCGATGCGTCGAATCGTCGTCGTTGGTGGTGCCGGATTTATTGGCGCACATTTCGTCGACGCCCTGCTCGGAACGGACGACGTGCGGCGAGTGCGGGTGTTCGACAACTTCTCATCGGGCCGTCGATGGCACCTGGAACATCACATCAATGACGAACGTTTCGACATTGTGCAGGATGATGTTCGCAATCTCGATATGCTCACTTCTTCGTTCGACGGTTTCGACACCGTCATCCACCTCGCATCCAACCCCGACATCGCCGCTGCCGTAAATAACCCCCTCATTGACTTTGACCAAGGAACACAGCTCACGCAGAATGTCGTGGAAGCAATGCGACGTTCGAGGTGCGAGTTGATTCTCTACGCCTCAGGCAGTGGCGTGTACGGCGACCTGGGTGAGCAAGAGGGAACTGAAGACTATGGTCCCCTGGTACCTGAGTCAACCTACGGTGCGAGCAAACTTGCCGGCGAAGCCCTCATTGCGTCGTACTGTTACATGTTCGGCATTCGCGGACGAGCGTTTCGATTCGCCAATGTCGTAGGACCGCGCCAAACGCACGGCGTTGGCTACGATTTCGTTCGGCGTTTACTGGCGGATCCCTCGAAATTGAATGTGCTTGGTGATGGCAAACAGTCGAAGTCGTACATCCACGTGAGCGACGTCATTGCGGCCGTGCTCACAGCGGCGCGCGCTCCGGTAGATCCATTCTCGATCTTTAACGTCGCTACCGAGGACTACATCACCGTCAAGGAAATAGCTAATCTCGCCATCGAGACTGTCGTTGGTGACCCACTCACTACCTCAATACATTTCGCTGGCGGCGACCGAGGGTGGCAAGGAGACGTCCCCATCGTTCGCTTGAACACTGAACGACTACGCGGGCTCGGCTGGGAAAACCGTTACACCACTCGAGAGGCGCTGCGACAGTCGCTGGAGTCTTTGCTACAAGACTTCCGGTCCGGGAAGATCGAATAGATGAACACCGTCGTTCGTCGGGCGGTTTTCCTTGATCGTGACGGTGTTCTCAACGAATCAATTCGTGTAGATGGTGTGCCGGTGCCGCCTCACACCATCAATGAGTTTCGACTCATCAATGGTGTGGTTGAGGCCGTCGAGCAGTTGCGATCTTCCGGATTCCATTTGTTTGTCGTGACCAATCAACCCGATGTCGCGCGTGGTCGACAGACGATTGCGACCGTAGAGGCGATGCATCAGAAGCTTCGATCCGAACTCACGATCGACGAAATCGTCGCGTGCTTCCACGACGACGGCGACGCGTGTTCATGCCGAAAACCCAAAGCGGGAATGCTCATCGATGCGATTCAGCGCTACGACATCGATCCCCGACGAAGCTTCATGGTCGGCGACCGGTGGCGCGACATCGCCGCGGGGCGCCTCGCCGGCTGCACGACAGTCCTCGTGGGACCAGACTGGGAGGAACCAATGCTCGACGCACCCGACCTGCGAGCCCGAGATCTCCTTGAGGCCGCACACATGATCTGTGAGTCGCAGAGCCACGTTCAGAGAACACCAGGAGCCTAAGATTCGCTGGTGACAGTTCCGGACATCAAGATCAAGATCTTCGCGGATGGAGCGGATGTCGCTGAGATGCTGGAATTAGCTCAGAATCCGATTATCAAGGGATTTACCACCAATCCAACCCTCATGTTTCGCTCCGGAGTAGTTGACTACGAAGCGTTCGCCATGGAGATCCTCGAACAGGTCACCACACTACCCGTGTCCTTTGAAGTGATCGCTGACGACGTCGATGAGATGTCACGACAAGCTCGCCGTCTTGCGTCGTGGGGCGACAACGTGTTCGTCAAGATTCCCATCACGAACACGCGTGGAGAGAGTTGCGCTTCACTCATTAGGGAACTCGCCGGCGACGGCCTTCGACTCAACGTGACCGCCCTCACGACCGTTGGCCAGGTGCAAGAAGTTGCGGGGGTTCTCAATCCAGACGTCCCTATTATCGTCTCAGTTTTCGCGGGCCGCATCGCGGACACCGGTTTAGATCCCGTTCCCGTCGTGGGACAATCCCTCGAGGTCTTGGCCCCGCATCCATTTGCCGAGTTGCTTTGGGCCAGTCCTCGCGAAGTCTTGAACATTGTGCAGGCCTCATCAGTCGGATGTCACATCATCACAGTCACCAATGACTTGCTGGCGAAACTGACCGGTCTCCACCGTGACCTCGATACCGTGTCGCTCGACACGGTGAAGATGTTCTACAACGACGCAGTTCGATCGGGTTTGGCGCTCTGATGATGAAGCGAACATTGCCGTGATAATCACTCGAACGCCGGTTCGCATCTCCTTAGGCGGAGGGGGTACTGACCTGCCCTCGTATTCTGATCGATTTGGCGGAATGGTGATTTCCGCGGCGATTAACCGCTACATGTTCATATCCATCAATAAGTCGTTTGGCGACGACTATCTGCTCAAGTATTCACAGCTCGAGCGGGCAAAAGCGATCAGTGACATCGAACACCCAATCATTCGTGAAGCGCTCCATCGGTACTACGTCGCCCCAGGTATTGAAGTGGTGAGTGTGGCCGATATCCCTTCGGGCACTGGACTAGGAACGTCGGGGGCATTCACCGTCGGCCTCTTGCGCGCGCTTTCGGCCCTTCGTCGAGACTTCGCAACTGCGCACAGCCTGGCACTCGAAGCCTGTGACATCGAAATCGGCACGCTCGGCCGGCCGGTGGGCAAACAGGATCAATTCATCGCCGCTTACGGGGGCGTCGCGGTAATGGAGTTTCACCCCGATGGATCTGTCGAGGTAAGACCGCTTCGAATGTCCAGTGAAACGCTCGCCCAGTTGGAGTCGAACCTGTTGATGTTCTTCACCGGTTATTCGCGCGATGCCGACCTCATCCTTGGCGAACAGAAATCCCGATCTGACGATAACGACCCCTCGATGATCGAGAACCTTCATACGATGAAGGAGCTCGGCCACGAGGTCAAGGCCGCACTGGAGGCCGGCGACGTCGATGGATTTGGAGAGATCATGAACCGCCATTGGCTGCATAAGAAAGAGCGCTCTACCTCGATGACGAACCCGCTCATCGACAGCTATTACGACGTTGCTCGTAGCCACGGGGCAATTGGCGGCAAGCTCGTTGGAGCCGGGGCGGGGGGCTTCTTGCTTTTCTATACACGTCAACATGCCGAGTTGCGAGCTGCGATGGCGACTGAGGGACTACAGGAGGTCGCCTTCGGCTTCGACTTTGAAGGATCGACGGTCCTTGTTCGAGACTGACTTTCCCTGCATTGTCCTCGCCGGCGGATTGGGAACTCGAATGCAGTCATTGGCTCCAAACCTTCCGAAGTCCTTGATCCCAGTCCTAGGTCGTCCATTCATCGAGTGGCAATTCGAGTGGCTTGTTGCGCAAGGTATCCGCAATGTCATTGTTTGCATTGGGCACTTAGGCGCCGACATTCGTCGCCACGTCGGAAATGGAGAGTCCTTTGACCTTCGTGTGACATACGTCGATGAAGGCGACACGTTGCGAGGCACAGCCGGCGCCATTCGATTGGCCGCCGATGAGTTGGGACTCGCGACTCCGGTGTACGTGCTCTACGGCGATTCGCTGCTCGACGTGTCGATTGCTGACGTCACGTCGAGGTACCTTGAAGTAGGGCTACCCGCACTGATGACCGTGTTTCGCAACGATCGTCAATGGGAGGAGAGCAACGCGGTCTTCGACGGGCGCCTGGTGACTACTTACGAAAAGCACTCTGCTCAAAGGCTCCCCGACATGTTTTACGTTGACTACGGGCTCCTCATGGTGAACAGTGGAGTCATCGATGATCTCGTTCCCGCCGGCGAGTTCGCCGACTTAGCAGACGTCATGAACCGATTGAGTACGAGCGGACTTTTAGCCGGATTCGAGGCGTCGCGACGCTTCTTCGAAATTGGATCGCCTGAAGGACTCAACTCGCTGGAAGAGCATCTCACCGCCATGCGAAGTGGTGATCCATGACTCGAATGCTTAAGTTCGAACGGCGTAGAACGTCGCGGGGTGACTCCACGTCAGGCGACGGTTCCACGTTGCCATGGTTAGATCGACCTCTGAGTGGACTGTCGTGCACTCTCGGTTGGGTATTTTCGCTCTCGGTCTTCATTGTGCTCACGACACTTTTCGGCGGACCCACGCCTCTCGACGCAATTTTGTCAACCTACTCTTCCTGGTTCATTGCCCATGGAAATCTTGCATGTGCCTACCCTCCGGGCAGTGCAGTTGGCATTGCGGTGGCGGCGCCGCTGTACACGCTCCTCTCCGGGGGACTCTCAGTGCTCTTTCGCGTTGGTCATGGTGTCGCATTCCCGACCAAGGCTGCGCTCGGTTCGCGATGTCTCACGTGGCTTGGCCCAATTCGCCATTGGTCCGCGCATTCGAATGCGCTGACGCCGACCCTACGATTTGGCTATCTCGGATGGCTGGTACTGATGGTCGGCGTCGTCGCGGTGCTTCGTGCCGCTCACCGCGGGCGGACTGGCTGGGAGCCGCTTACGTTGCTGTTCGTCGCTTGCACACCTCCCGTCTTCATGTGCCTTCAATATCTATTCCACCCACAGGACCTACTTTCGATGGGATTGATTCTCTGTGGAGTGGCGTCGGTCCTTCGCGAACGGTGGGTACTGGCGGGCGTCGTGATGGGTCTCGCGTTTACCTCTCAGCAGTTCGCGGTTCTCGTTCTCATTGCCCTTCTCGTGCTCGCCCCCAACGTTGGTCGTTTCAAGCTGGCAGCAGCCGCGGTCGTCACGTGGGCGCTGATTTCACTACCGCTCGTATTAGCGACTTCCGGGAGAGCCCTTCGAGTGGCGCTCGTAGGTTCAGGTCTTGGCGGGTCAGAGTTCAACTCCATCACGTGGCAACTTCACATCACGGGATCGGCAGCGGTCGACCTGTGGCGTGTCATGCCCGTACTGGTTTCGGCACTCCTCGCGTACTGGACCACGCGACGACTCGGACATGCTGCGCTTGATCCGGTGCCCCTGATGGCGGTGGTCGCGACTTCATTGTCAATGCGACTCGTCTTCGATGAAGGACTCTACGGCTACTACTTCATGGCAGTTGCCGTTGCCCTCATCGTTCTCGACGTCTTACGGCGACGATTTCGGATCGTACTCATCGGATGGTTCGCACTCATCGTCTTAGTGTTCGATCCCCTTCCTTGGGGATACGACCCCCTGGTCCATTCTGTTCAGGTGTGGATTTGGCAGTTACTCCTCGTCCCCCCGGCCGTGTGGCTATCACTGTCGCCGCTCCTTGAAGCGATTCGTGACTCCAAAGTGACGCCGATCGATGCATGGTCTGCAGCTGGTACGCAGAGATAGGGAACGGTGCGATGTAGTGGGGGAAGGTCGTGACCTGTCCGTGCGACCACCTAGGGTGACTCGTATGGCAAAGTCTTCCGGTTTCTCAAGTGGGAGCGAACTTCAACGTGTCATCGATGCGGCTCGCTCACCGGAGTGGAGTCTCGGAGAGGGCCAGAAGGGTCAGATCATGGCCACGCGCGATTCGGGTCAGATTGGCAGTCCGTGGGTAATCACAGCCGTCCGTTCCGGACGAGGAATGCGAGTGTTCTTTTATCGCCCAGGTGATGATGTCCAATTCGAAGGCGAGACTATCGGAGAGATCTCAGGCAATCCGAGGGAGATGGGTCGCCAACTCCGCGGCTACTTGGAAGACACCCCCCTCGAATGAGTGGCGAAGATCCTGATAGCCATTGTCGCTCCACCCTGACCGAAAGTTCGAGCGGGCCGTTATGAGACTAAGAAATTTTCCACGCCGGGATGTCCTACCAACGCGCTTCGGCGCGAAGTGGGGCACCCAATTTCGTGAGGTAGTGCTGTGCTGACATTGCTCATATGTATATGTTTCACGATTGGTCTCGCCATTGGATCATTCCTCAACGTCGTCATTTGCCGAGTTCCGCAGGGAATGTCAATCGTTTCGCCGCGATCTGCCTGTCCGAATTGCGCCACACCGATCCGTGAGCGCGACAACGTACCGGTCGTCTCGTGGCTAATCCTGCGAGGTAGATGTCGCACGTGTCGAGAGCCGATTTCGATTCGCTATCCGCTTATTGAGCTGGCCTGCGCCGCGCTGTTCGCGGGCGCTGCCGCCCGACTCGGCTACAACTGGGATCTGCCGGCGTTCCTGATCTTCCTCGCCAGCTTGCTCGCACTTTCTGCAATCGACGTCGAGCTCCTCGTGTTGCCCAAGGTCATCATTTATCCGTCACTGGTTGCCATCGCAGCACTTCTGACGGTGGCCGCCGGCGCGACGAATGACTGGCATCGCCTCCTCATCGCAATACTGTGTGCGGCCGGATGGTTTGTCCTCTTCTTCGTCATCAATTTTGCGAGCCCGCGCGCCTTGGGTTTCGGCGATGTTCGCCTGGCGCCGATCCTCGGCCTCGGCCTCGGCTGGCTCGGCATTCGCTACGTGATCCTCGGGTTCTTCGCCGCGAACCTCGTGGGAGCGATCATTGGCCTTGCGCTCATCGCAGCCAAGAAAATGTCGCGCGAACAGCCAATCCCCTACGGTGTCTTCCTCGCGATTGGCGCTGGCATTGCCCTCTACGCCGGGCCAGAGATCATCGCGCCGTTCCACAATTTCGGATAGGACGCGTCCGGGCCGCGGAGCGAGTCACAAGGTTCCGATCTGTGTCGCTGGATTTCTAGTAGACGATCTCCATCCGAAGACCCTCAGAGTCCCACACCGGCTCCTTCGGTATTCGCAACGCCGCATGCCCGTGTACCCGTCGCGCGGACCACAAGAGTGCGAATGCGTCGAAAAGGTGCTTCTGGGGTACGCCCGGCATCGGATTGTCCAGGTACCGTTCGGCACCACGGATCTTCTCCTCCAAGATGACCCGCCGCTCTTCGCGACCCGCTTCGATCTTCTTCGATCGCTTAAGTGGCGTGTCCTTGTGCAGTTGGTAAAAACTCAGTTCCGGGTGACCTTCGTACACGACTCGCTGACGATAGGGCGACATTTCGTCGGCGACTTCTCGGTACTTTGGAAGGATCGTGGCGGTCACGGCATCGAGACCACTCTCACTGAGCGGTACGTCACCGACGAGAACGGATCTACTTGGTGCGTTGTGCACCGATGCGCCTCGACGTCCCAAGAGTGAGCGGGCTTCTGCGTCGCACTTGCGCGCGCCAGACTCCGGTGTATCGAGGTAGCCAATGGGAACGTTGATCACGACGACCGCGAAGGCGGGCCGTTCACTAAGGACCTCGAGAAACGTGTCGTACAGTTTGGGCGGTTCTGGTGCAAACGTCGAGCCGGCCTGTTTCGCACTGGCCACGAGCCAACCTGAGCCACAAGGAGTCACGCCGGCTACGACCGAATACGGAAGATCCGGACCGCGATGGGAACTCACTCAATAAATTATACAGGAACCCTTGTCTTGTCCATCGACTCCAACGTACGGATCAGTTCTTTCGGGTGCGCGGTGATGAGCATGGCGTCCTCATAGGTGATCGTGTCGGACACGATGAGATTCGCCAGACTCGTCTCCAGTGTTTGCATGCCCTCTTTAGTGTTCGTGAACATGACGTTCTGAAGTTGGTTGGAGCGGCCTTCTCGGATTAGGTTCCTCACCGGGTGCGTCGCAATCAAAACTTCATAGGCCGCCACCATGCCGCCGCCAATCCGTGGGACTAGACGTTGGGCAATGACCGCACAGAGAGATGCCGCCAGCTGCACTCGAGTCTGCTCCTGACGCCATGCCGGAAAGACGTCGATGATTCGGTCAATCGCCTGAGGGGCGTCGTTAGTGTGCAACGTCGCGAAGACGAGGTGTCCCGTTTCAGCCATGGTGAGCGCAATCTGGATTGAGTCAATGTCGCGCATCTCGCCGATCAACAAGACGTCGGGGTCCTCTCGCAGGGCGGAACGGAGCGCCCGGTCAAACGATGGGCTGTCGAGACCGACCTCGCGTTGACTCACGGCCGATGTCTTGTGCGTGTGCACGTATTCGACTGGGTCTTCAATCGTGAGGATGTGGCATGCGCGATTCTCGTTGATCTGATTGACAATGGAAGCCAGCGTGGTGGATTTTCCCGATCCCGTTGGACCGGTGACGAGCACGAAGCCTCGAGGCTGCTCGGCGACCCAACTAGCGGCGTAGGGAAGTCCCAACTGTTCGAAGGTAGGTATTCGAGCGGGAATTACTCGAAGCGCGAGGGCCGTTTGGCCGCGCTGAGTGAAAATGCTTCCTCGGATACGAGCTCGATCACCCCACGAGAATGCAAAGTCGACGTCGAGTTGTTCTTCGAAGATAAGCAGTTGTTCTGGCGTCAGGAGTGGCTTGGCAATCTCGTCGATAAGTTCACCGGTGAGGAGGGCTTCGCCTTCGATTGGCTGCAACTTGCCATCCACTCGAATTCGTGGAGCGGAACCTCCAGAAAGGAGCAGGTCGGATCCGCCTCGGTCCCAAAGGGTCTGAAGCCATGGTTCAATTCTTGGTGACTGCGTTTCGGACATTCGGCCACTTCCTTTCAACGAGGCCAGTATTTCAAAGTGCCCGGCAGAATCGCCGGGCACTTTGAAATACTCAGCAAACTAAATGTTTACGAAACGTTGCCACACTGTGTTGGGCTGGTGTAAATAACGGCGCCGGTTGCGCTCGGAGCAGCGTTCCACGCCGTTGTACCGGGGACCTGGAGGTACAGGACACCCGAGACGATGCCGAAGGCATAGTGCGGCGTGTTGCTCGGCCACGACTGAACGCCGTTACCGACCAATGCCGCATCGTTCGTGGGGTTAGATCCGTTCTGCGCGTTGTACGCAGCCATGGCGGTCGATACGGTTGCACCGTCCGCCTGACAGGCCGCCTTAGCGCTCTGGCCCGTGATACCACCGAGAGCGAAAATAACGACCGCAGCCAAGATACCGAGCACAACAATGACGATGAGAAGTTCGATCAAGGTGAAACCATTGATCTCTCCAGCGTCCCTCCGGCTCTTAAGCCGTTGGTAGGTCGAAATCATATAACTACTCCCTTTATGGTCTAGTGGGTCGAACGACACTCGGAACTACCCAGTAACGAACCGTAAGAAGATGTTTCGAACGGCTGTCAGAATTGTACATGAAGTTTGGAGTATTTTCCCGCAATTCTCACACAACTACTGGCCTCGTTTTCCTTGTGAATAAAGCGTTTTCGCTTCTTAAATCGAGTTTTTTGCCATCAGGAAGGTTCCGACGACCCCAACTGCTCACGATGAAACGTCGTGGTCTGCATCCCCGTGGTCACAGAGAGCCCGTTCACCGATTTCCTGCGGCCTGACGACGCGATATTTGTGAATGTGCAGGTATTGATGAATACTGCCGCAACCCCGTGCGATTGTCACGCCGACATGAGGTCGGTTCAGTTGATCTGAAAAGTCTGGGTGTACTGCGGAGCCGGAGCGTAGTTGAAGTTCCCTGGATCATTGAAGTTCAAAGTGCATGGTCCGGTGGCCACGAAACTCACGACTCCCCCGGTCACCGTGCAGGCCGTGACTGATGGAGCTGTCGTGACGGTAATGGGGTCGCCCGATGTCGTGGTGGCGGTCGGAGTGTATTGGCCGCCAACCGTAGGATTCGTCGGTGGCGGCGACGGATTCGTGATGGTGTTGAGGATCAATCCTCCAACCGCTGCCAACGGTCCCCACGTCCATGCCAGCGTCGATGCACCAAACCCGCACGTAGTGGGACCTGGATTGATCGGACACGTATCCGTTCCCGAAGCTGAATAGTCGTCGTACGCCTCAACCACCGTCAAGAGCGGGTTGGCTTTGCAGTTCGGCCCCGACGAACCTAAGGGGAGGGTGCAGGCATACATTGTCACGACGCGGGACTGACTGCTACCAGCGTGCTGTACAGAATTACACCAAATGGCAACGGTGACATTATTGAACGTCTGCTGCGACGGATTACTTCCCGTCGTCCAACATGTCCCAAGGACACCGTTCGTTGGTTGCGGCGCATATCGCACGCTGGCGATGGCCAAATTTGCGACATTGGATGCCGAATAATTCATGTTGGTGGCCGAATTAAAGCGCGTGGTGTTATTTAAATCGTTCAATGTCAACGAAGAGATTGCGCCAACGATCACGGCCACGACCACGATGAAGACCAAGGCGAGAATCAGAGAAGCCCCTCGCTCACTGCAATCTCGAGTTCGAACAGATCGACTGCTCAGCGCGGCGGCTCCCTCGCAAGAGCGAGACGCAGCACTCACTGGTTCTCCTCTTCAAAGGTCACGGAATTCGGAACGGGCCCTGTAGTCGTAGCTTGCACGGCGTACACGCCTGTCGTCGTCGTGGCCGTAAAGGTCAACGTACTGGCAACGCCGAGTGCATTCGTCGTCGCTGTGCAAGAACTGACAGCCACCGCTCCGGCCGTCCCACTCGCCACACACGTGCCACCATTCGTTAGAGCCAGGAACGTCCCACTGGCTCCGCTTGTCGGCGCCGTAAACGTGACCACCGCTCCCGAGTACGCATTCCCGTTGCCGTCGGTCACGATGACTGACAACGGGCTCCCGAAACCAGTCCCGTTGGCTGCCATCTGCCCAAAACCACCCGCCACAGCGAATTGCCCAGCGACCGACTGAATCGTGAGTGTGCCATCAACCTGGAACAACGTCGTCGTGCCATTGCAATTACCGAATCTCGCCGTAGTGAAAGACTCGACCACGAAATCCAACGCGTAGGGACCACTCGGACGATTCGGCGACGTGCCAATGGCTTCACTAATCGTGCCTTTGCTCCCTTTATTCAATTGCAGGCAGCTGTTCGAGGGTGTCGCGCTCTCATCGGACTGAAGGCCGTTCACAGCAACGACCGAGTAGTACAAGGTGCCCGTCGTAGAGTTGGTGATGTTGACTGTGTAGTTGGCATTCGATCCAGCCGTGACAGGCGCAGGCGAGGTGACCGTGAGTGGGTTCGCAGTTGGCGCAGCGTTGTCGTTCACCGACTCCGTCTGTGAGTTGCCCGCGTAGCCGGTTGCGGAGGCGGTGATCTTCAGCGACGGCGTGGTCCCCGTCGCGGACGTGGCCGCCACCGTGAAGGCGACATCGCTCGAGCCGGCAGGTATCGTCACCGACCCTGGATTGGTCGGAAGGGTGATCGTTCCCGTTGGAGCGTAGGCCAGCGTGACCGTGAGGGGTGAGGTGAGGGTGACCGGGTTCCCGTTCCCGTCCTGTGCTTGGATGACCACGGATCCCGACGTCGTACCGCCGTTCGTTGTCGTGGTCGAGAATGTCTGCGGTGATGTCAGAAACACGAGTGTTGGCGTCGCGCTCGCCGTTGTATTGGTTTCAGTGAAGTTCACCGACGGGCCACCCGAAATACTCGCCGTGACGGTGGTGTAAGTACCCGTAGTCCCCGTCGCGTTGAATGACAATGAACTGGCGATGCCCGAAGTATTGGTAACGGCCGTGCACGAGGTTCGAGCCGTCCCCGTAGCAAGACACGTACCACCCGTGGAGGTTGCTGCAAATCGACCGGTCGCGCCGTTGGTCGGACTCGTGAACGTTACAGTAACCCCGGCGACTGGGTTGCCGCTCGCATCGGTCACGAGTACCGACAGCGGGACTGCAAAGGCGGTATTGATCTTGGCGGACTGGTTGTTGCCACTCCAAACAATGACTTGTGACGCTGGTCCGGAGCTGACCTTAGTGGACGCCGTCACTGAGGTGAGTCCGGTCGACGACGCCGTCACGCCGTAGGTGTTCGCGCTCGCACTGGTGAAGTAGCAGTTCTGGAATGTCGCGACGCCGCTATTCACGACGACTGATGATGACGAACACGTGAACCCTCCAGGGCTGTTGCCATTACTCGCCGCCAGCGACACGATCGATGTGCCGT
>Ga0182030_10019148_pt1 | contig 13061 bp, 10 predicted proteins | sample 812S3MmetaG_FD_121299 | JGI IMG/M metagenome (GOLD analysis project Ga0182030, IMG submission 121299) | Permafrost microbial communities from Stordalen Mire, Sweden - 812S3M metaG (Illumina Assembly) | ecosystem: Environmental > Terrestrial > Soil > Wetlands > Permafrost | place: Sweden... | reverse complement strand
TCCGGGGTGTCGGTCAGGCGCGTCGTCACCGGCACTCGGTCCACATAAACTCGCGCGCCCAGCTTGTAGATTCCCTTCCCATAAGGAACTTCCGAGGGGCGAAAACTGAAATCACCTTGCGCGGTAGAGAAGGAAAACTGGCTGCTATCTCCCACCGCGGTGGCCGTAATGATGAAGCCATTGGCAACGATTGTGTTTGACGATACGCCGAGGCGTCCAGCATGAGTGGTAAAGTGAAAAAACTCACCATCGATATTATCGATCCCCTCAAATCGCCACGGCTCCAAGCTATATTGGCCTGACTGTATGACTTTAAATGAGCCATCCCAGCGGGTTACGCTGGCGTCGCTAACGCCGAACAAAACTCGAAAGGCTGCCGGTGATTGCGCGTGAGCGTTGCTGCCGGGCACGAGCAGGATTGCCAAAATAAGGACAATGTTGAATCGTCGCATCGCAAGCTCCACTATTCGATTTTCATGGCGTTGGCCCATTGCCTACAGTCGGGCAGTAATATACAACCGAGCGCCTTCGTATACAACGCCCGGTTTTTTTGTGCCGTTGCCGCTATGGTTGGATGTAAGGAAATGGCCAGTCTCATTGTTTGGGGTTGGGGAAAACCCCGTCTAAAGCATCCGCTCGATGATACCGGGGACGGCTTGGATGGATTCATCGAGCTTCGCGGGATTCTTGCCTCCGGCTTCCGCCAGGTCTTTGCGCCCGCCGCCGGACCCTTCCACGTAAGTTGCCGCCAGCTTCACAATTTTGCCCGCGTCGAGCTTGGCGGTAAGGTCCTTGGTAACGGCGGCGATCAATGAAACCCTACCCTCCGCGGCGCTGCCCAGCACGATCACACCGGATTGCAGCTTCCCGCGCAGGTCGTCAATCATTTGGCGCATGGCGGCACGGTCCGTCACCTCCACCCGTGCGGCGATGACGCGCACGCCTTTGATTTCGCGGGCTTGCTGCACCAGGTCGCCGGCGGCGGAAGCCGCGCGCTTCATTTGCTGGGCTTCCAGTTCCTTGCGGAGTTTCTTCTCGCTTTCGGTGAGCTTCTCGATGGCCTCGATCAGTTCGCCGGGCTTCGAGCGCAGCGCCTCGGACGCCTGCGCCAACGACTGGCTCTGCCGTCGCAAGTATTCGAGCACACCCGTGCCCGTCAACGCTTCGATGCGACGTGTGCCCGCAGCCACACTCGCCTCATGCACAATTTTGAACAGGCCAATGTCACCCGTTCTCCGCACATGCGTGCCGCCGCAGAGCTCCTTTGAGAAATCGTCGATCGTGAGCACGCGCACCTGGTCCGCGTACTTTTCCCCGAACAACGCCATCGCGCCCGTATTCACCGCCGTGTCGAGGTCCATGACGGTTGTCACAACTTCGTCGTTTTTGAGGACGTGCTGGTTCACCAGGTCCTCGATGTCAAGCAGGTCCTGTTCGCCCAGCCCCGTGTAGTGCGTAAAGTCGAAGCGCAAACGCTCCGGCGCGACGAGCGATCCGGCTTGCTTGACGTGCGTCCCCAGCGTTTTCCGCAGCGCCGCGTGCAGCAGGTGCGTTGCCGTGTGGTTCCGCCGCGTCGCATCTCGCCGCTCGGCATTGACAACCGCGGTGACAACGTCGCCCACTCGAAGTCCTCGGCCCGCCACGGCCTTGTGGACAATCAATCCGCTCACGGGTTGATACGTATTTTGAACGTACGCCGCTTCGTGGTCAGTTCCTGTTTCGACGAAATGGCCCGTATCGCCCACCTGCCCGCCCGACTCGGCATAGAACGGTGTGTGGTCGAGGACGATTTCCACCTCGTCTCCAGTGTTGACTTCCGTTAAGATCTCACCCTTCTGAACCAATGCCACGACGCGGCAATCGGCGGAGGTCGTCTGCGTGTAACCATCAAAAACCGTCTTGCCGTCTTCCGCCAGCTTCAAAAACACCGGCGAGGCGGATTTCTTCTCAGCACCTTTCCATGAAGCCCGTGCGCGATTACGCTGGATCATCATTTCATTTTCGTAGCCTTTGAGATCGATATTAATCCGGTAGATTTTGACGATATCCTGGACAAAGTCAGGACGTAATCCGAAGGTATCATGGAGTTTGAAAACCACGTCCCCTGGTACTATTCCCGTTTTTCCACCGAACGCAGTCCCGGGCTGATGCGAGTATTCGCGTTTCCAGTTGCGAAAGGTGTGTGGCATTCCATCGGCGTCATACACCGTCGATTCATCTAACTTTTCCAACCCGACCTTCGTCGTAAGCGCGTACCGTTCCTCTTCAATTTTGATGGCCTTGGCGATATGCGGCGCGGTTTGGACGAGTTCAGGGTACGCATCTTTCATCATGTCCACGACGCGGCTGCTGATCTTATAGAGGAACGGTTCATTCAGGCCGAGCGTCTGGCCGTGGTAAAGCGAGCGGCGCATGATGAGGCGGAGGACATACCCTCGGCCTTCATTCGAGGGCAGGACGCCATCGGAAATCAGGAATGTTGACGCGCGCGCGTGGTCGGCGATAATGCGCAGCGAAACGTCGGCATCATGATTCACGCCGTATTCGACGTTGGCGAGCGCCGCGGCTTCCTCGATGAGCGGGCGGAATAGGTCGGTTTCAAAGTTGGAAAGCTTGCCTTGCAATACGCATGACAGACGTTCTAAGCCGGCGCCGGTGTCTACGCAGGGCTTGGGAAGCAGCGAGAACTTATACCACGCCACACCGTCCTCCACCCCCGCGGTCCGATCGTACTGCATGAAGACGAGGTTCCACAATTCCACGTAACGGCCGCAGTCGCAAGGAAACGCGCAGTCGGTGTGCCCCTCATCACTCGCGGCCACGCCCATATCGTAGTGGATTTCCGAGCACGGCCCGCACGGGCCCGTTTCACCCATCTGCCAGAAATTCTCCTTCATGCCTAGAGCGAAGATACGGTCAGCGGGAACATCCAGGGCGCGCCAGCAATCGTATGCTTCGTCGTCACGCGGAATGTCGGCCTGCGGAGTTGTTGCGCCTTCAAAGATCGTGACGTAGAGCTTTTCGCGGGGAATAGCAAAATCCTTGGTGATAAGTTCCCAGGCCCAGGGAATGGCTTCTTTTTTAAAGTAGTCGCCGAAGGAGAAGTTGCCGAGCATTTCGAAGAAGGTGTGATGGCGGGTGGTGCGGCCCACCTGCTCGAGGTCGTTGTGCTTGCCCCCTGCGCGCACGCACTTCTGCGATGAGCAGGCGCGCACGTAATCGCGGCGCTCGCGCCCCAGGAACACATCCTTGAACTGGTTCATGCCGGCGTTGGAAAAAAGGAGCGTCGGATCATTCGCCGGAACGAGCGACGACGAACTCACAATCCTATGGCCCCGCTGGGCGAAGAATTCCAAAAACGTGCTTCTAATTTCGTGTGAGGTCATATGTTCGCTATCAATTATGAATTATGAATTATGAACTGAAACCCATTATGCTGCCCGGGGTTTCTTGCCTTTTGTGCTCAGGATAATCGAGGCGACAACTGCAATCAATTCCTCGGTTTCCTTCGTCAGGGGGTCGAGCTTCCTGGTTTGGACGATTCCAGACCCCGCGATGAGTCGGAGCCAATAAAGGCTTGCACGAGCTTCCTTCTCCGCAATCCCAAGCTTGTGAACAAAATCGGCCCGGCTCTCACCCGATTGAGACTCCTCAATATTCGCACCTACGGAGCACGCGGAGCGAAGATATTGTTTCCCGAGAACCCACGCCGCACCGTCTCTCTGCCCCTGAAGGTGCTGATAGAGCTTGATGGCACGAAGCGCATACTGAAATGCCCGCGACCGGATGTCAGGCGGCTTAGGTCTTTTGACGACGGCATCGCAGTCCGGGGGGATGTTCGTCTTAGTATTCATAATTCATAATTCAGAATTTCCTTCCAGATCCGCAGGCTCAAGGTCCTCGGCAACGGGCTGCAACTCCTTTCGCGCGCGCACCGCTTTTATAATATCACCCGCGTTGAATCCCAGGCGCAAAAGGCTTTGACAGAGCGAGTGGAACCGGGTGCGCGTCAGCGGCAGGCGAAGGGTGCGGAGTTTTTTGGCAAGGGCTTGTTCCAGCAACGCGTGAGCCGGAGTTTCCTGATAGACCCGTTCCACCGCCGGTTCGATTTCCTGGTAGTTAACCAGTTTGGCTTTCAGTTCGCGGCGCAGGCGATGGGGCCCGAAGGCCCGGTTTCGGGCGAGCGAATAGGCGTATTGTTCGGCGAATTTGCGGTCATCGAGGTAGCCAAGTTCGCGCAGGCGAGTGATGGCCGCGGCGACCTGGGCGCTTTCAGGGCATTTTCTTTCGAGGGCCTTCCGCATTTCGGCGATGGAATAGGGACGGCGTGCCAACATGCGCAGCGCCGCCGTAAGCGGATCGGGCGGGGCCTGCTTACTTTTTCGCAAACCGGTCAGCCTGGCTGGCCTTCTCCATCTCTTCGCGGGCGGCGTCAGCCGTGTTGCTGATGCCGGCAATGCGGAGTTTGAACTCGTCAGGGTTGGTGGAACTGCTCAAGGCTTCTTCCAGCGAGATCAGCCCCTGGCTGTACAGGTCATAAAGGGACTGGTCAAAGGTCTGCATTCCGTATTGGGAGACGCCCGAGGAGATGGCGTCATGAATCATCCTGGTCTTATCAGGATTGATGATGCAATCTTTAATAAATTCGGTGGCAATCAGCACTTCCGCCGCCGGAACGCGCCCAATGCCATCCGCCTTGCGCACCAGGCGTTGGGAGATAACCGCCTTCAAGGTACTCGCCAACTGCATTCGAATCTGCTTCTGTTCCGGGGGAGGGAAAACCGCGATAATACGCTGAATCGTTTCTGCGGCGTCCATGGTGTGCAAGGTGGAGAACACCAGGTGGCCCGTCTCCGCCGCCAGGAGGGCGGTCTGGATGGTTTCCAGGTCGCGCATTTCGCCCACCAGAATGACGTCGGGATCCTGGCGCAGGGCCGCGCGCAAGGCGCTGCTAAAACTCGGCGTATCCACTTCCACCTCGCGCTGGTTGACAAACCCCTTTTTATCGCGGTGAAGGAACTCAATGGGGTCTTCGATGGTAATAACGTGGTGGGTGCGGGTGGAATTGATCCGGTCCACCATGGCCGCCAGGGTTGTGGACTTGCCGCTCCCGGTAGTTCCCGTCACCAGCACCAATCCCCGAGTATCCTGACATACTTTGTCGATCACGCGCGGCAGAAGAAGCTCCTCCAGGGTGCGAATCTTGGTGGGAATGACGCGGAGCACCATGCCCACGTTGCCGCGCTGCTGGAAAACGTTGACGCGGAAACGGCCCAAGCCGGCAACCCCGTAGGCCATGTCAAGTTCGGCATTTTCCTTGAACTTCTGTTTCTGCCGGTTCGTCATCATACTGAACGCCATGTTCAGCATGTCTTCACTGGAAATGCGCGTGTACTGGGTGAGCGCGCGGAGGTCGCCATCGACACGAAGATAGGGATAGTTGCCGACCTTCAAGTGCAAGTCGGAAGCTTTGTTCTCGCACGCGGTCCGAAGCAGCGTGTCAATGTTCAGACCATCGGCGCTATTAGCCATCTGGAACCCTCTCTGACGCTTTCCCCTGATTTTCGTTCAAATTAGAACACGCCCAGGAAGGTGTAAAGGAAAGGTTTACACCCCCCGCCCGCGGATTCCGGCAGGTGCCAGTGCCCTCAGCGGCCTGCTGCTACGGGCTGGTTGCACAAAGTTAGCCAACCATATTTGTCTTCCACCAGGCCCTGCACGATGGCAAGGAAACGCTCCTGCAAGGCGCGCGTGAGCGGGCCGGGCTGTCCCTTGCCCACGACGATACGGTCGACGGAGCGGATGGGTGTGATTTCCGCCGCGGTTCCGGTAAAGAAAACCTCATCGGCGATATAGAGCATTTCGCGCGAAATGTTTTGCTCGCTCAGCGCGTAGCCCATCTCGAGCGCCAGCGTCATCACCGAGTCGCGCGTGATGCCCGGCAGAAGGGAAGCGGAGGACGGCGGCGTATAAATCCTGCCCTCGCGGATGACAAAGATATTCTCACCACTGCCTTCACTGACATAGCCGCTGGTGTCGAGGGAAATGCCCTCCGCGTAGCCGTTGGTGAGCGCTTCCATCTTGATGAGCTGGGAGTTCATGTAGTTGCCCGCCGCTTTAGCCATGGCCGGCAGGGTGTTGGGCGCAATCCGCTGCCAGGAAGAAACACACACATCCACGCCATTGCGCAACGCTTCGTCTCCCAAGTATTTCCCCCAAGCCCACGCCAGGATGTAAATCTCGATGGGATTCTTCAGGGGATTAACACCCATTTCGCCCGCGCCGCGAAACACCACCGGGCGAAGGTAGCAGTGCTTGACGTTGTTCACGCGCACCAACTCCACCATCGCCTGCGCCAGTTGTTCTCGGGTATAAGGCAATTCCATCCGATAGATCTTGGCCGAGTTCACCAGGCGGTCGGTGTGCTCCTTTAACCGAAATATCGCCGGGCCGTGGGGAGTATCGTAACAGCGAATGCCTTCAAACAGGGAGGAAGCGTAATGGACCGTATGCGCGGACACGTGGATGGTGGCGTCCACCCAGGGTATGAATTTGCCGTTGTGCCAAACATGTTCGTAGTTATTTACTGCCATGGGTTCTTCTCCAGCTTTCCCCCCGGAGGTTTGGAATTGCATGCCGCCCACTGAATGCCCGAGCCGCAGCCCTCAAGCAATGAAATTATAACACGGGGAAACCCCGCCCTGGACGATTTCGGCGCGCCGCGCCAAGTTGGCTCGCCACGGCGCCGGATAATTGGTCTGTATACCGATGGGCATTCCTGCATGCCCATCGGCCGCGGCCAAAACTCGTCCTGTTTCCACACGTGCGTGCTCCTCGCGCGCACCCTTGCCCAGCCCCGGCCTAAGCCCGTTCTTTAATTCCGGGGTAATGCCCAACTCCTCAATGTATGCGCCAAAGAATTTTTTATAGCGGCAACTAAAATAAACTGCTTGCATCTAGGGTAGTGTAGTGGCAAATTTGCCACTACGCGGGCAATTCAGGGGTTGTCCAAAGGATAGAGCTCGCGGCGGAGCCTGATGGCGCGACGGCGAAAGCGGGCTCGCCCAAAATTCATGGCTTTCATTCGCAAACGCGGCGAATCGTATTACCTGGTTCACAACGTGCGCCAGGAAGGACGCGTGCGTCAAATTCATCTGGCCTGCCTGGGCCACCGGCCGCGTATTAGTGATGACGTCGTTCGGGGAGTTGCGTCCAATCATCCTTTTGTGCGAGTTGACTGGAAAGAACTGCGCGAGAAAGCATCACGAAACGTGGTTCAACCTTTCGAACACGACTCGCGATATCTCCGGGATTTGCTCCTCGCGATTCGGAATCTTCATTTTGACCTTGCGGATTTGCCTTTGCCGTTGCTCGGGTTGACGAAGGACCGCGAGTTGTCATCCCAGTTGATTGCCGGGCTCAAATTGCTTCGAGCGACCCTGGACGTGAAGCTCCATGAGCTTCGCAAGGTAAAGACGCCGGCTTTCGGAGCGTGAACAACAAGGGAGGATGAGTATGGGCGCACGTCAAACAATCCTGGATCCAAATCTGAACAGCCCGGAAGTTCGGGAATTTGAGAAGTCCCTTTGCCAGCGGGTCGTAGGGCAGGACCGCGCCGTGCGTCGCCTAGCGCGCGTCTACCAGGTTTATCGCGCGGGGCTTTCCACGCCCGGACGGCCGGTGGTGAACCTCCTCTTTCTCGGGCCCACGGGCTCCGGCAAAACGCGTTTGGTGGAAGCCACTGCGGAGGTTCTGTTCGAAAAGCCGCGCGCCTTTGTCAAGGTGGATTGCGCGGAATTCCAACACAGCCACGAAATCGCCAAGCTCATCGGTTCCCCACCCGGGTACCTGGGCCACCGCGAGACCCAGCCGCTGATCACCCAGGAGGTGCTCGATCAGCACCACACGGAGAAGATCAAGCTTTCGCTGGTCCTGTTTGACGAAATCGAGAAGGCCTCCGACGCACTCTGGCAGCTCTTGCTCGGCGTCTTAGACAAGGGTACCCTCACGCTGGGTGATAACCGGCGCGTGGATTTTTCACACACCATGATTTTCCTCACTTCCAACCTCGGTTCGCATGAAGTGATGAACCTGATGACCGGCGGGCTGGGCTTTGCCGCCAACCGTAGCGACGAAGACGAGGAATTGGATCAGAAAATATACCGGGCGGCCACCGAGGCGGCGCGGCGCAAGTTTTCCCCGGAATTCATGAACCGCATCGACAAGGTAATTGTGTTCCGGGCTCTTACCCGCGACCACCTGGAGAAGATCCTCGATATCGAGCTTACTCGCGTTCAGCAGCGCATCATCAACGCCACGGACGGCCGGCAATTCGTGTTTAGTTGCACCAGGGAGGCGCGGGACTTCCTGCTGCGCGAAGGGACGGACATCAAGTTCGGGGCGCGACACTTGAAACGCTCCATCGAGCGCCATCTGGTCTTCCCCATCTCGAACCTGCTGGCCACCGAGCAAATCCAGCTTGGCGACCTCATCACCGTGGATTTTGATTCCCTCCTGGGAAAGCTGATCTTCGCCAAGGAAGACCAGGGTGCGTTGGTACACGCGGAGGAGGAAGTGCCGACCGAAGAAACCGCGCTGGAGCCGGTTTCCGTGCGCACCGCAGGGGCGTCGCGCGCACTGGCACGGCGCGCCAGCCGGGAGGCCCGTCCGTAAACGGTGTTCCCGTACGTCCACTTTCAGTTTTCCACGGAGGGCAAGCGCGCGTCTCGCGAGGGCTCTGCTCTCTCTCGCCGGGAATTGTCCCGCCGCCGGGTTCTGGCAAGCGAGGAGGAAGTGCAGGGGAAAAATGACGCTCTGGTGCGTCAATTGAATCTGAGGATACTCACGATATTGGAGAAATCGTCCGTCCAGACCCGCGCGCCCGGCACCGCCTGGAGCGGCCTCCATCCTGTGTCGCTCTTCAGCGCTTCCAGGTCGTTCGCATTGCGGGCCATCGCCACCCACCAGGAAGCGAATTTGCCCTCTCGCTTTTCGTCTTCGCTGACCTGCACATCATCATTCCTCACGCAGGACAAACCCGCATCGCGGGCCAAATCGCCCAACACGCCCTCAAGGTCCAGGTAACGATTGCTAATGTGAAAGGCTAGAACACCATTGGGGGCGAGCTTGGTCAGGTAAAGGGCCAAGGCCTCGCGGGTCAAAAGGTGGGTGGGGATGGAATCACCGCTGAAGGCGTCCAACACCATCATGCCATAGCCGTGCGCGGGAGCGTCGCGCAAAGACAATCGCGCATCACCCAGTACAACGCGCACCGGGGGACCGCAATCGGACAGGTAAGTGAAGTAACGCCGGTCTTGGGCGATGTGTAAAACGGCCGGATCGATTTCATAAAACGTGAACCCTTGCTGGGGTTGATGGTAACAAGCCATCACGCCCGCGCCCAGCCCGATGACCGCCACTTCCTTCTCCACGGGACTCTCTTGAAAGGCCCCGAACACCTGGCCAATCGGACCGCTGCGCGTATAATAAGCCAGCGGGTCACAAGCGCGGCGGGGGTCCAGGCTCTGCACCCCATGCGCAGTGCCGCCATGAAACAGTACACGGTAATTCTTTTCGGCATCATCGCTAACGCGGTAAACACCGTAGAAGCTGCGCTCGCGGTGGAGGATGTGGGCGAAGGGCCCGGCATACACCTGGCTGGCCAGGACTAGGGCTGCAAGCCCCAACCCAAAACGCCGGGGCCGAGTGCCAAAGCGCAGACAGCCCAGCGCGGCAGGGCCGAAGATGACGAAGTTAAACACCCGCCCTGGGGCCAAGCCTTCTGCTTGCAATACCAGAATGGCGACGGCAACGGCGAGGCCCAGCGCCGCGGGCAAAAGGTAGTCAAGCGTGCGAGCGCGTGGCGTATCTTCTGTCCCCTCGACCGGCGAGCGCAACAGTGCCGCCAACACCAGCGCTATCGGAAACTCCAGCACCGTACTGAAGATCACCGGCGCCAGCAAGGCATTGAAAACTCCACCGAGCACTCCCCCCACGGAAACCCAAAGGTAAAACGCGGTAAGATGCCGGGAGGCAGGGCGGCTGCGGGCCACTTCCCCGTGGCAAACCACGGCCACAGCAAAGAGGGCCAGCAGATCAATAAGGAGCAGAACGCCGAACGGAAGCACGCCCTTCATAACGATGGGAAGCGTGGCGGCCAGGATCAGAAAAGGGAGTCGCCGGCTCAGCCAAAGGTGCGGCAGGGGTTTGCGCTTGAACACCAGCACGAAGCTGAGCAGGTAGAGTGCAAGAGGAAGAACCCAGAAGAGAGGAATGGCGGGAACATCGGTGGTAAGCGCAGTTGTAACTCCCAGCATTAGGCTGGAGGGCACAAAGGCGAGCGCCACCCAGCGCAACCGCCGGCGCGCTGTGGGATTCTCAGCGGTGTCAGCAGCCGCTTCTTCCGTCCGCGGGTCCAACGGCGGCACGCCGGCCAGGGATGAGGGGCTAATGGGCGAGCGCCATACCAGCAGAATGCAACCGGCCGCGAGCAACAGGAACAATCCGTAGCCCCAGGCCCAGAGGCGGCTTTGATCGCTCAGTCGCAGCAAGGGCTCAAGCACGAACGGGTAGCTCAATAAGCCCACCAAGCTGCCGGCATTGCTCGCGGCGTAAAGAAAGTAAGGATCGGCTGACGAGGGGCGCCCGGAACGCGCGAACCATTCTTGCAAGATGGGGGTGGTGGCGGACAACGCAAAGAAAGGCAAGCCCACCGCCACCGCTAGCAACAGCAGCAGCCACCCTACAGGATTGGATTGAAGCGGCGGCGCCCATCCGCCGGGCACATGGATCGGCAGCCATGCTAAGGCGGCCAGCAGCACCGCCCCGTGCACGGCCACTTGTGCGCGTTTTCCCAGCAATTCCGCCGAGGCATGCGCATACGCGTACCCCGCCAGCAGCGCCACTTGAAAGAAGAGAACACAGGTTGTCCATACCGCGGCACTCCCACCAAGGAGCGGCAGCGCCATCTTGGCGAACATCGGTTCCACGAGGAAAAGTAATGCCGCGCTTACAAACATCGTCACAGAGAACATTGCCACGGAAATGGTCTGCGACCGGCTTCCACCAGGGTCCGCCGGGTCGGTTAGCGACCGCGGTTCGTGGGTTGAACCGGACGGGCCTTCCCGCGGTGCGAGGCGAAGGCGGGCAAATAAATCGGATGGAATGAGGGGATGACTCATTGGGCGCCCAAAAAAGTGGCGATTTGAATCAAAAACGAATCCAACTTGATTGCGTCTAATCGGGATAAGTCAGATCCCAACGCTGTAAATTTGCCGCATCTCTGCGCGGCGGCAACCAGGTAGCCAGCAAGGCGCGGCGGCAACTTGCCACCAGACCCGGTTCGCGCTGCCGAGTTTACCATAGTATTTTTGGTCCGTTGCCTCGGCAGGCCTTTTGCCAGCAGGGTTCCGTCAACTTCGCGGGCGCCAGATACCTCCGTGGCCAGAAAGACTCAACACTGAGGTCACGGAGAGGCTCTGTGGGGTCTGCGTTAAGTCTTGAGAGCGTCTGTCTCCCAGGCCATTTTCCGTATATTATTACTTGCACTTTTGAATATCGCCAGGCAAACCGGAGACGGAGCCGGTTGGCGCGGAGAAAACGTGCCGGAAACCAAAGAGTCAGCGTTCCGACGTGTCCTTAAAAACCTGAGCCGCCGGTCGCGGACGAAGAAGTTCGATTTGTTAAACAAGGTGTTTTGCCCTCGCCCGGAGGATCGGGTGCTCGACGTGGGCGCGAGCGGCGAAGTGTTTCTGCAATATTCCCTCGAAGACGTTTACCCGTTTCCCCAGCGGATTGTGGCGGGCGGATACGAAGGCCATGAAATTCTGGCGGCGCGCCGGCATTATCCGCAACCCCAATACGCGCTATTCGACGGCTGCGCTCTGCCTTTCCCGAACCAGAGTTTCGACCTGGTGTTTTCCAATGCCGTGATCGAGCACATCCTCGGGCCGGGTCGTCAGGAGAAATTCGCCCAAGAGGTTATGCGTGTGGGCAAAAGCTGGTTTATTACCACTCCGAATTATTGGTACCCCTTTGAAACCCACCATCACCTGCCGTTTTTTCAATTTCTGCCTTACCCCGTTCAGATGCAATACAACCGTTTGCTGGGCACGCACATTCCCAAGGGGACCGTTCAGAATCTGGGGCTGCTTTCCGCCCGCCAGCTACGCCGGTTGTTTCCCACCAGCCGAATTGCCAAAGTAAGAGTTACTTTTTGGCCTGAAACTCTCGTTGCTTATCACCTTGATCCGGCGCGAGCCGAGCCAATGGTCGATTGACGAATGTCGATTGACGAAGGTGGAGCCCTGGTTGCGCGTGAGCGACGATTGCCGTCGAAAATCATCAATCGGTGTTATTTGTCTTCCTCGGACCGCGCATTTTTAGGACCCTGGCATTTGAACTGAGCATTGCCGGCTCGGCCTTGGGAGGGTTCTTTCGATGGGTATTTCGCAGGCGGTATCCAACAAACCTCAAGGAAAGCTTGTTGGAGATTGCCCCGGAGCGCCTGGCTATGTTCACCGTCCTGCTGGAGCGGAATGAGGAGTTACTCGGAGCCTTGCCGGGCTGGAAGCGCTCCCAGGGTGGACCGCGCCGGGCTTGGGTTTTGCTGACCTCGCGGCGCCTGCTCTGGATCGAATCGCGCTTCTTTCGCAACTCCAAGGCTCAATCCCTTGACTATAGCGAGATCACCCTGAGCAGACACCGCAATATGATCCTCTTCTCGCGCGCCGAATTCTTGACCCAGCGGCATGAAAATTTCACCCTCACGGTTGCCTGCTGTCATATCCGGTTCGCGGAGATGGCAGCGCAGATCATTTCGCACCTCTCTGGTCCGGACATCCAGGTCCGTCAACCACCTCCAAGCTGCCCCGCGGCTTGCCGTGCTGCCCCACTAGGGCGAATTTCTTCCCACAGGTCTAGGACGGGGCTGAACAGGCTGCGGAAAAACTATCCCCGGCGTACAACCACCCCGGCGCCCAAGGCGCCACCCCTCCTGAATCAGGAGGGGAGTTGTTGAAAACGCTCCCCTCCTCAGATGAGGAGGGGTGGCGCGCCGAGCG
>Ga0182030_10019147_pt1 | contig 13061 bp, 17 predicted proteins | sample 812S3MmetaG_FD_121299 | JGI IMG/M metagenome (GOLD analysis project Ga0182030, IMG submission 121299) | Permafrost microbial communities from Stordalen Mire, Sweden - 812S3M metaG (Illumina Assembly) | ecosystem: Environmental > Terrestrial > Soil > Wetlands > Permafrost | place: Sweden... | reverse complement strand
CGCTGCGCAATATCCTTCCCGGGACCCCACCTACGGGTGCGTGGATCGACCAGGCCGTGGTGATCTGGGTATTGATCGGCCTGGCCACCGCGCTGATCCTCTACATCATCGCGTGGTACCGAAGCTCCGGCTGAGCGCGCCGCCTCAGAACGTCAGGCCGGAGAACATGATTCGGCCCGGATCGTACTTCTGCCGTACGGCGCTCAGCTTGGTTAAATTCGGGCCGAAGTACCGCGACGCCGGCTGGTTGGCCTCGATGTAATTCACATAGCCGCCGACCGAATACGGACGCACCGCTTGGTGGGCGGTGTTGAGCCAGTTGGTTGCTGCCGCCGTATCGCCCGTCTCGACGTACCACTGCACCAGCGCGGACTGTTGACGCCACGGAAACGCGGTGGCCCCCGGCGCCACACTGGCCAGGGCGCCGTCCATGGCATGCATGATCGCCAACATGCGACCCGCTCCGCGGGGAAAAGCGTTGACCGCCGCCGCGATGCCCCGCGCCGCGCCCGCGTTGATGGTTCCGAAGACGTCGGATCCGCCGACATATCCCAGTGGCGACGGATTGAGATTGTTGACGGCCAGATACTGCACCAGGTCCAGATAGTTGAACGTGTGGCTGTCGGTTCCGCTCGGTTGCATCCCGACCGCTGACGTGATGGCGTTCGCCACGCTGGCGCCCGACCCGGCCGGGCAGGTCGCCATGATGCGGCAGTGCGTACCCATCGGTTCGGTCGTGCTGTCCGCCAGCGCCCAGCTGTTGCGGTCGGCGGTGCGTAGCCAGTTCTGCCAACCGAGCAGAACCTGCGCGAACGCCTGCTGCGGGTAGTTGAGGTTCACCACGTCGACGTCGTGGGTAGGAAACGTCGCAAACGTCAGTGAGGTGGTCACCCCGAAGTTGCCGCCGCCGCCGCCGCGCAGCCCCCAGAACAGGTCGGGGTTGTTTGCGGCGGACGCGGTGACGGCCTGGCCGTTGGGTAGCACCACCGACGCCGACGTCAATTGGTCGCAGAGCAGGCCCGCGTGCCGGGACTGGGCCCCTAACCCGCCGCCCAGCGCGTGGCCCGCGGCCCCGACCGTCGGGCAGGTTCCGGTCGGGATGCCCCGGCCGGCCGCGGCCAGCTCCTGATGTATCGCATACAAAGGGGTCGCGGGTGTCACCGTGACCTGCCCGCTGGCGGCGTCGTATTTGATCCCCCCGGGCAGCTGACGCAGGTCGAGCACCATGGTTCCGTTCGCCGTGGACCCACCTATATAGGAGTGCCCGCCACTGCGCGGAGCGACCTTGAGGTTGTGCGCGGCGGCGAATGCCATCGCCTTTTGCACGTCGGCCGCCGATGTCGGGGTAACGATCGCCGCCGGCGTCGAGCCGTTGTAGTTGGTGTTGAAGACCTGCTTGGCCGCCCCGAATTGCCCGTTGTCCGGCAGTATCACCTGCCCGCCGATGGCGGTGGAAAGACCACCCCAGCCCGCCGCAGCCGGATCGGCGGTGGCACGCCCCGCCCCGAAGACCGTACCGGCGGCCAACGCTCCCGCCGCGGCCCGCAAAAACGCCTGCCGCGAGATCTCGCGCGCCGGTTCTCCCGGTACCGTCATGCCCGCATTGTGGGCTATTTGGCTGCTAAAACCGCCCCGCCGGATGCCGTGTCGCAGAACTGTTAGCCGATGGCGATTTGGCCCGCGTGAAGCTGCCGGCAGGAATTTGGCTCTGCGCAGGTCTTCGCCTAGACTCTGGGGGTTGCCTTGGGCAGACCTCGGCCGGTAATGCACCACATCATCGGCCCCGCGTGCTCTTCGGTGACAAAGACCGCGCACGTCAGGTTTTTTTGGTGGGCAGTGTTTCGCTGCTCGCCAAAGCGAGTTCTCCTGCCGTGCACACGTGAACCAGTTCAGGAGATCAGGTGATTCAGCAGGAATCGCGGCTGAAGGTTGCCGACAACACCGGTGCCAAGGAGATCTTGTGCATCCGGGTGCTCGGCGGTTCGTCGCGACGCTACGCCGGTATCGGTGATGTCATCGTCGCGACCGTGAAGGACGCCATTCCCGGTGGCAACGTCAAGCGTGGCGACGTCGTCAAAGCCGTGGTGGTGCGCACCGTCAAGGAGCGCAGGCGTTCCGACGGCAGCTACATCAAGTTCGACGAGAATGCCGCGGTGATCATCAAGCCCGACAACGACCCGCGCGGGACGCGCATCTTCGGGCCGGTCGGGCGCGAACTGCGCGAGAAGCGATTCATGAAGATCATCTCGCTCGCCCCGGAGGTGTTGTAGGTGAAGGTCAAAAAGAACGACACCGTCCTGGTGATCGCGGGTAAGGACAAGGGCGCCAAGGGCAAAGTGCTCAAGGTTTACCCAGAACGTGACCGCGTGCTGGTCGAGGGAGTGAACGCGATCAAGAAGCACACCGCGGTCTCCAGCAACCAGCGCGGGGCCCAGTCGGGCGGAATCGTCACCCAGGAAGCCCCGATCCACATCTCCAACGTGATGGTCGTCGACTCGGACGGCAAGCCCACTCGAGTCGGCTACCGCCTCGACGAGGAGACCGGCAAGCGCGTACGTATCTCCAAGCGCAATGGCAAGGACATCTGATGAGCACTGCTGAAAAGGTTCAGCCGCGCCTTAAAGAGCGCTACCGCAGCGAGATCCGCGACGCGCTGCACAAGCAGTTCGGTTACGGCAACGTCATGCAAATCCCGACCGTGACCAAGGTGGTCGTCAACATGGGCGTCGGCGAGGCCGCCCGCGACGCCAAGCTGATCAACGGCGCGGTCAACGACCTGGCGCTGATCACCGGGCAGAAGCCCGAGATCCGCAAGGCCCGCAAGTCCATCGCGCAATTCAAACTGCGTGAGGGCATGCCGATCGGCGCCCGGGTCACCCTGCGTGGGGACCGGATGTGGGAATTCCTCGACCGGCTGACCTCGATCGCATTGCCGCGTATCCGCGACTTCCGCGGACTCTCGCCCAAGCAGTTCGACGGCGTCGGCAACTACACCTTCGGGCTGGCCGAGCAGTCGGTGTTCCACGAGATCGATGTGGACAAGATCGACCGGCCCCGCGGCATGGACATCAACGTCGTCACCTCGGCGACGACTGACGACGAAGGGCGAGCGCTGTTGCGGGCCCTCGGCTTTCCGTTCAAGGAGAATTGACTAGATGGCTAAGAAGGCACTGGTTAACAAGGCCAACAGCAAACCGAAATTCGCGGTGCGCGGTTATACCCGCTGCAACAGGTGTGGCCGTCCGCGCGCGGTGTTCCGCAAATTCGGACTGTGCAGGATCTGCCTGCGCGAGATGGCGCACGCGGGCGAGTTGCCCGGCGTGCAGAAGAGCAGCTGGTAACGGACCACAGGACATAGACCAACCCAGGACAGGCGCGCGGCAGGCCCGAGCAGGGAACCACCGCGAGGAAGGTGACAGACGCTGTCATGACAATGACGGACCCGATCGCAGACTTTTTAACACGTCTGCGCAACGCCAATTCGGCGTATCACGACGAGGTGACGCTGCCTCATTCGAAGATCAAGGCGAACATCGCCCAGATCCTCAAGAGCGAGGGTTACATCACCGACTTCCGGACCGAAGACGCTCGGGTCGGCAAGTCGCTGATCGTCCAGCTCAAGTACGGACCGAGCCGGGAGCGCAGCATCGCCGGTTTGCGGCGTGTGTCCAAGCCAGGTTTGCGGGTGTACGCGAAGTCCACCAGCCTGCCGCGGGTGCTCGGCGGCCTAGGGGTGGCGATCATCTCGACCTCCTCGGGCCTGCTCACCGACCGTCAGGCAGCCAGGCAGGGCGTGGGCGGCGAAGTCCTCGCGTTCGTGTGGTGAGGGGGAGTAATCATGTCGCGAATTGGTAAGCGGCCGGTCCTGATTCCCGCGGGAGTCGACGTGACGATAGACGGCCAGAACGTTTCGGTGAAGGGGCCCAAGGGCGCCCTCGACCTGACCATCGCCGAGCCGATCACGGTGGCGCGCAATGACGACGGCGCGATCGTGGTCAACCGCCCCAACGACGAGCGGCTGAACCGTTCGTTGCACGGGCTGTCGCGCACTTTGGTGTCCAACCTGGTCACCGGCGTGACGGAGGGCTACACCACCAAGATGGAGATCTTCGGTGTGGGTTACCGCGTGCAGCTCAAGGGCTCCAATCTTGAGTTCGCACTCGGGTACAGCCACCCCGTGGTGATCGAGGCCCCGGACGGCATCACGTTCGCGGTCCAGTCACCGACGAAGTTCACCGTCACGGGAATCGACAAGCAGAAGGTCGGCCAGATTTCGGCGAATATCCGTCGTCTGCGCCGTCCCGACCCCTACAAGGGCAAGGGCGTGCGCTACGAGGGTGAACAGATCCGCCGCAAGGTCGGAAAGACAGGTAAGTAGTCATGGCGCAAGCAAAAGCTGACACTGCTGAGCGGAAGCCGTTGGGGCAGAGCGTATCCGCGAACCGCCGGGTTTCCCGGGTGCGCAGGCACGCACGACTGCGCAAGAAGCTCGCGGGCACCTCACAGCGCCCGCGGCTGGTGGTTAACCGCTCGGCGCGGCACATCCATGTGCAACTGGTCAACGACGAGAACGGCACCACGGTGGCCGCGGCGTCGTCGATCGAGGCCGATGTGCGCGGCCTGGATGGTGACAAGAAAGCCCACAGCGTGCGGGTCGGTCAATTGATCGCAGAGCGGGCTAAGGCAGCCGGTATCGACAGTGTGGTGTTCGACCGCGGGGGATACACCTACGGCGGACGGATCGCGGCGCTGGCCGATGCCGCGCGCGAGAACGGATTGAGTTTCTGATGGTTACTGGAAGGACCGCATAATGGCGGAGCAGTCGGCTGGGTCGCAAGGCGGCCCCAACAGTCGTGACAGCCGCGGTGACCGCGGCGGCGACCGCGATGGTCGTGGCCGGCGGGACGGTGGTGGCGGCCGTGGCCGCGACCGCGATGGCGACAAGAGCAACTACCTAGAGCGCGTCGTTGCCATCAACCGCGTGTCCAAGGTGGTCAAGGGTGGACGGCGATTCAGCTTCACCGCATTGGTCATCGTCGGGGACGGCAACGGCATGGTCGGTGTCGGCTACGGCAAGGCCAAGGAGGTGCCGGCCGCCATCGCCAAGGGCGTCGAGGAGGCGCGCAAGGGCTTCTTCCGCGTCCCGCTGATCGGCGGCACCATCACGCACCCCGTGCAGGGTGAGAAAGCCGCCGGTGTGGTGCTGTTGCGCCCCGCCAGCCCGGGCACCGGTGTGATCGCCGGTGGTGCGGTGCGCGCGGTGCTGGAATGCGCTGGGGTGCACGACATCCTGGCCAAGTCGCTGGGCAGCGACAACGCGATCAACGTGGTCCACGCCACCGTCGCCGCGCTCAAGCTCCTGCAGCGTCCCGAGGAAGTGGCGGCACGGCGCGGACTGCCGATCGAGGACGTCGCCCCTGCCTCGTTGCTGAAGGCGCGACGCGAGAGCGACGCGCTGGCCAGCGCTGCGGCGGCCAGAGAGGCAACGACACAATCATGAGTCAGCTCAAGATCACCCAGGTGCGCGGCATCATTGGGACGCGCTGGAAGCAGCGTGAGAGCCTGCGCACGTTGGGCCTGCGACGGATTCGCCACTCGGTGGTTCGCGACGACAACCCCCAGACTCGCGGGCTGATCGCAGTGGTGAGCCACCTCGTCAAGGTGGAGCCGGCCGAAACCGGAGGGAAAACCTAATGACGATCAAGCTGCACGACCTGCGCCCCGCGCCCGGGTCGAAGACTGCTCGTACCCGCGTCGGTCGCGGTGAGGCCTCCAAGGGCAAGACCGCCGGCCGCGGTACCAAGGGCACCAAGGCACGCAAGAACGTGCCGGTGACCTTCGAGGGTGGGCAGATGCCGATCCACATGCGGCTGCCCAAGCTCAAGGGATTCAAGAACCGGTTCCGCACCGAATACGAAATCGTCAATGTCGGTGACATCAGTCGGCTGTTCCCGCAGGGCGGTGCCATTGGTGTCGATGAATTGGTGGCCAAGGGTGCGGTTCGCAAGAACTCGTTGGTCAAGGTCCTCGGCGACGGTGAGCTGACCGTCAAGGTCGAGGTGTCCGCGCACAAGTTCAGCGGCAGCGCACGCGAGAAGATCACCGCCGCCGGCGGTTCGGCCACCGAGCTGTCCTAGCTTGCGGAATCCGCACCAATCAGCGCGGTTGCCGTGCTGAGCGCGGAATCCAGTGGTGCGCTTCGGAAATCGCTCTGTTCGGGCATTCCCCGTGAGATCACGATCGATCCCACCATCAAGGTGACGATGCTCCACGCCCGTCGTTGCCGATCGGCTGGTTCCCCGTCGAGCAATTCGGCAATCCGGTCGATCAGTGCGGTCATCTTGCGCTGATAGGCAGCTTTGACGGGCGGTCCGGCGCGGGAGACATCGGCGCTCAAGGCGGGCATCACGCACCCGTCCGCCGGATCCAGGCTGTGATCGGTGCTGATGTGACTCCTGAAGAAATGCCATCATGCGAGCCCGCCCCTCGGCGCGTGTCATCGAATCCGTCTCTGACACGAACGGTTCCCCCAGACCCGCGTCGATGACGGCCTCGAGCATCGCTGTTTTGTTCGGGAAGTTCGAATAGAACGCACCCGACGTCACACCCGCGGCGCCGGCCAGGCCGTCGACGCCGACGCCATTGAACCCACGGCACCGACGAACTGCTCGCCGGGGAGGCGGCGGAATTGGGCCGTCGCACCGAAGCTGTGGGTGCCGACGTCCTGGTGCGGGCCGTGCAAGACGGCCAGCACTCCTTCATCATGGGTGCCGGTCGTGTGCCGGAAGTCGACGAAGCGATCGCCGAGATCGGCATCTGGCTACAGTCCAAACTCGGAAGCTGATCAGCTCAGCTCAGCTGCGGAATCACCTCTGCGGCAAGGCGTTCCATCTGTTCCCGGTTTTCGGGTATGTCGACGCCGACGGGGTTGAGCAGCAGCATCTCGGCGCCGGCATCGATCACCTCGCGCAGGCCGCGGGCGACCTCGTCGGGCGTGCCGGACACCGGAACCGCATCGATGCCGGGAATCACGTTGCCGTAGATGCGATGTAACCCGTCGACAACCCGCTCGCGGGCTTTAGACGTGTCGTCGTCGACCATCAGGTAAACGCGCTTTCCGATGGTGAAGTGCGTGGGGTCCTTCTGCTGTTCGTCGAGCTCGCGGCGGATGATGGCGGCCGCTCCGGCAAAGTGCTCGGTCGTCGACGAGCCCGCGCCCAGGAACGAATCACCGAGGCGCACCGCCCGCGCCAAAGCCTTCGGGGCGAGGCCGCCGAACCAGATCGGCGGGTGCGGTCGCTGCACCGGCTTCGGGTTGAAGGGCAGGCCGTCGACGTCCCGGAACCGGCCGTGGAAGGTCACCGTGGGCTCGTCCGACCAGGCCGCCTTCATCAGCTCGAGGCCCTCGGTGAAATACGAGATGAAGTGGTCCTTGTCCACCCCGAAGGCGGCGAATTGGCGGGCGCCGCCGCCGGGTGCCACGCCGACATCCAGCCTTCCATGGCTGATCCGGTCGACGGCGGTCACGGACTGGGCCAGCTGCAGCGGCTCGTGCAGCGACGTCACCAGAACCGCGACTCCTAGGCGCAGCCGCTCGGTAAAGGCTGCGCAGTACGCCAGCAGCTCCAGCGGGGCCAGCAGCGGCGCCGTGCCGACAGTCTGCTCGAGCAGCCACCCGCCCTCGAACCCGAGCTCCTCGGCGCGAACCAGGTACGAGCGCAGCCCACCGCCGTCGAAATCGTGGTAGTCGAACTGGGGGATTGCGATCGAAAACCTCACCCGCCCACCCTAGGGTGGCTGATCGGTACGCTGCAGAGCATGTTCGCCTTTCTGCCTTCCCTTCCAGGTGTCGAAGACGTGCGGGCCCTGGCCGGCCGGGTCGACACCGCTCGCCACCACGGTGTGCCCAATGGCTGCGTGCTCGAATTCAGCCTGCGTTCGGTGCCGCCCGAGACGACGGGCTTTGACCCGCTGGCGATCATCACCGGGGGTGGTCGGCCGCTGTCGCTACGCGAAGCGGTCGCCGCGTTGCACCGCGCCGCCGACGATCCGCGGGTTGCCGGGCTGATTGCCCGCGTCCAGCTCGAGGCCTCACCGGCCGCAGCGGTCCAGGAGCTGCGCGAGGCGATCGCGGCTTTCAGCGCCGTCAAGCCGTCGCTGGCCTGGGCCGAGACCTATCCGGGCACGCTGTCCTACTACCTGGCTTCGGCGTTCGGCGAGGTCTGGATGCAGCCCGCGGGAAGTGTGGGGCTGGTCGGATTCGCGAGCAACGCCACCTTCCTGCGCGACGCGCTCAACAAAGCAGGGATCGAAGCCGAGTTCGTCGCGCGGGGCGAATACAAGTCGGCGGCAAATCTTTTCACCGAGGAAGGCTTCACCGACACCCACCGCGAGGCCGTGACCCGGATGCTGGAAAGCCTGCAAGGCCAGGTGTGGCGGGCGATCGCCGAGTCCCGCAACATCGACCCCGGTGCGCTCGATGCGCTGGCCGACCGGGCGCCGCTGTTACGTGATGAATCCGTCGCCTCCGGACTGGTCGACCGGATCGGCTTCCGCGACGAAGCTCATGCTCGGATAGCGGAAATGGTTGGTGTGGAAGATGTTTCGCTGGAATCAAGTGACTCCGCGGACAAGCCGCCCCGGCTCAGTTTGACGCGGTACGCTGGCGTGTCGCGCCCACGGCTGGCCCTGCACATGCCGTCGGTTCCCAGTCGCAAACCCAAGCCCACGCTGGCTGTCGTCACCCTGGAGGGGTCCATTGTGAGCGGCCGTGGTGGTCCTCAGTTCCTGCCATTCGGTACACCGGCCGCCGGCGGTGACACGATCGCGGCGGCACTGCGGGAGGCGGCGGCCGACGACGCGGTGTCCGCGATCGTGCTGCGGGTGGACAGTCGGGGAGGGATGCTCACTGCATCAGAGACCATCTGGCGTGAGGTGATCAGGGCCCGCGAACGTGGCAAACCGGTGGTGGCGTCGATGGGCTCGGTGGCCGCTTCCGGTGGGTATTACGTCGCCATGGGTGCCGACGCGATCGTGGCCAACCCGGCGACGATCACCGGCTCGATCGGTGTCTATAGCGGAAAGCTCATTTTTCGGGATCTGAAGGACAGGCTGGGAGTGGCATCGGATGCCGTGCGCACCAACGCAAATGCCGATGCTTGGTCGAGCGACGCGCCATTCACGCCGCAGCAGCGGGCCCACCAAGAGGCCGAGGCGGACTTGGTTTACGCCGACTTCGTGGCGCGGGTAGCCGAGGGCCGCAATCTGAGCACCGAGGCCGTGGATGTCGTTGCCCGAGGACGGGTCTGGACCGGCGCCGACGCCTTGGAGCGTGGCCTGGTCGACGAACTCGGCGGGCTTCGAGCCGCCGTGCGCCGAGCCAAAGTCTTGGCCGGCCTGGACGAAGACACCGAAGTCCGCATCGTCAGCTATCCGGGCTCCGCACTGCTGGACATCGTGCGACCTCGTGCGTCATCGCAACCGGCGGCAGGGTCGCTGCCGGACATGCTGGGCGCGCTGCTCGGCCGCTCGGTTGCCGGGGTCCTCGAGAACGTCGGGCAGACGCTGACCGGTACGCGCGTGCTGTGGCTGGGGGAGTCGCGGTTTTAGCCGGTAAGCCCGCCGCTGATGAAGATGATTTCGCCGAGCGGGTCGTCGCGGTCGGGGTCGGGCACGTCAAGGCCGTTGTGCCCGAACAACTCCGTTCGCGTCACGCCTTCGACCTGCCACCCTTTGGTCTGCAGATAGTCCACGACGTGGTTGCGCTCGCCGGCGTAGACCAGCGACGCCATGTCGACGTCCACGCCGTGGTCGCGAAATGAGCTCGACATCTCCCGCACCCGGTCGGCATCGAAATCGATGATGCCGGGCACGAATTCGGTGGCGATCGCGCTGCCCGGCACGCTCAGCGCGGTGATGTTGTCGAACAATCGGTCTTGGGCTTCCGGCGGCAAATAGATCAGCAGGCCTTCGGCCAGCCAGGCTGTCGGTGCCGTTGTGTCCAGCCCGGCGTCGCGTAACGCCGTCGGCCAGTCCGCTCGCAGATCGATGGGGATGGTGCGTCGGGTCGCGGTGGGTTGGGCGCCGATACCGGCCAACGTGGTGGTCTTGAACTCGATCACCTGTGGCTGGTCGATCTCGTAGACCACTGTGTTGGCAGGCCACGGCAATCGGTAGGCGCGCGAGTCCAATCCCGATGCCAGGATCACGACTTGACGCACCCCGGTGCCCGTGGCGTTGATCAGGTAGTCGTCGAAATACTTGGTGCGTACCGCCATACCGTCGACCATCGCTTGCATGCGCAACGGCGTGGCGTTCTCGATCGTGTCGAGATCGAGCTCACCGTCCATCATCTTGATGAAGAAGTCCACCCCGACCGCGCGCACCAGCGGTTCGGCGAACGGATCGCTGATCAAGCCGCGCGGATCCTTGGTCGCCATCGCGCGACCGGCCGCGACCATGGTTGCGGTAGCGCCCACGCTGGATGCCAGATCCCAGTTATCGTCGTGAGTGCGTGGCACCACCACACCCTATCGAAGGGTGGCTTCCACGTAACTCATATCGCCGAAGGCGGCGGTCAACTCGTCCTCGGGAAACTCAAACCCGTTGCGGGCATAAAGCTCCTTGGCGGGGTGGGCCGTCACCTGCCAGCCGTGGGTGCTCAGGTAGTCGACGACGACGCTGCGCTCGCCCTGATAGAACAGGTCGGCCGCGTCGAGGTTGAAACCGAAGCTGCGCCACCGCTCGGTGATGCGCGTTAAGCGCTCATCGGTGAACGCATTCGGGTCGGGCACGTGTTCGGTGGCCAACCGGCTGCCCGGCGCGGACAGCGCGGTGATGTTGTCGAACAACCGGTCCTGGGCTTCGGGCGGCAGGTAGGGCAGCAGGCCCTCGGCGCTCCACGCCGTCGGCGCCGTGACGTCGAATCCACCCTCGCGCAGTGCCGCGGGCCAGTCGTCGCGCAGGTCGACGGCGATCGTTCGGCGCTGCGCGGTCGGCTCGGCGCCGAGGCCGGCCAGCGTATCGGTCTTGAACGCGATCACCTGCGGCTGGTCGATCTCGTAGACAACCGTGCCGGCCGGCCACGGGAGTCGGTAGGCCCGGGTGTCGAGTCCGGAAGCCAGGATCACCGCTTGGCGCACACCGTCCTCGGTGGAGCCGGTGAAGAAGTTGTCGAAGAACCTCGTCCGCACGGCCATCTGTTGAACCCGCGTCTTGCGGTTCAGCAGCGCGTCTTCTTCGAAGTCGATCTTGCCGTCGATAATGCGGATGAAGATGTCTAGCCCCGCGGCCCGGACCAGTGGATCGGCCCATGGATCATCGAGCAGCGGATCGGGTCCCTGCGACGCCACGGCGCGGGAGGCGGCGACCATGGTGGCCGTCGCTCCCACGCTGGACGCCGGGCCCCAGCTGTCACCGTCGGTGCGTCCGATAGTCATTCGACTGGCTCCTATTTCGTGTTGGTGTCCAGAGTGCCGCTGCTGTACAGCATCTCACCCATCCGCATGTCGTCGTCGGTCAGCGGCTCCAGCCCGTTGGCCTCGAACAGCTCGGCGATGCTGATGTTGTCCATCCGCCAACCACGGTCGCTCAGGTAGGGAGCCGCCTCGTTGCGGTCACCGAGGTAAATCAGTCCCGCCATGTCGAGATCGAAACCGTGGGCACGCCAGCGCTCGGAAATCGTCTGCATGCGTTCCTTGAGTAGCTCCTCGTCACCGGGCTCCGGGTTGGCGGCGCTTTCGGTGGCCAGCCGGCTGCCCGGCGCGCTGAGTTCGGTGATGGTGTCCAGTAGGCGGTCTTGCGCTTCCGGGGGGAGGTAGCCGAGCAGACCCTCGGCGCTCCACGCGGTCGGCTGGTTGGGATCGAACCCGGCGGTGCGCAGCGCGGTGGGCCAGTCGTCGCGCAGATCGACGGCCACCACTCGCCGATCGGCGGTGGGGGCGGCGCCGAGCTCGGCCAGCGTGCGGGTCTTGAATTCGATGACCTGCGGCTGGTCCACCTCGTAGACCACCGTTCCGGCGGGCCACGCCAACCGATAGGCGCGTGCATCCAGGCCGGAGGCCAGAATCACCGCCTGCCTGATTCCCGCATTCGTCGCGTCGACGAAGAACTCGTCGAAGAATTTGGTGCGTACGGCCATGTTGTCGGCCATGCGGGACATGGCGCCGGCAGACCCGGTGGCGCCATCGTGCACATCGTTGAGTTCGCTTGCGTCCAGTTCGCCGGTGGCCAACCGGGTCAGCAGGTCGACGCCGACCGCGCGGACCAGCGGCTCGGCGAACGGGTCGTTGATGATCGGGCGATCGGCGCGGGTCGCGACCGCGCGGGCCGAAGCGACCATGGTGGCGGTGACCCCGACGCTGGAAGCCAGGTCCCAGGTATCGCCTTCGTACCTGGTGGAGCCGGTGGTGGAAGTCATATTCAGTCCCCCTGTGAGAAGTATTTAGCCCATCTTACCTAATAGTTAGCTAGTATAACAAGCTTCCACTACTGTACGCCGCCGGCCATTAGCGGCAACCTTGACGCATGGCGTACGAGGCGGCCGGCAAACGGGTGCTCATTACCGGTGCTTCCTCGGGCTTGGGGGCCGCGTTGGCCAGCGGGTTGGCTGCGCGCGAAGCGGTGGTCGGCTTGATCGCCCGCCGGCGGGATCGCCTGGCCGAGGTGCTGGCGGACTGCCGGCGGAGCTCGCCCGACTCGGCGATGTGGGTCGCCGACCTGGGCGACAGCTCGTCCGTCGGTGAGCTTGCGCTGCGAGCCTGGGATGGCCTCGGCGGCATCGATGTCCTGATCAACAACGCCGCCATCCCCAAACGCCGGGTCGTCACCGAGTTGCGGCCGGACGAGGTGGAGCACGTCATGCGGGTGAACTTCTTCGCCCCGATGCGCATGACGCTGGCCCTGCTGACGCGCATGCTGGCGCGCGGCTCCGGCCTGGTCGTCAACGTGTCCAGTGTCGGTGGACGGCTGCCGATCATCCACGAAACCGCTTACTGCGCAAGCAAATCCGCACTATGCGGCTGGAGCGAGGCGATGGCCGTCGACTTGTACGGCACCGGGGT
>Ga0182030_10019146_pt1 | contig 13061 bp, 12 predicted proteins | sample 812S3MmetaG_FD_121299 | JGI IMG/M metagenome (GOLD analysis project Ga0182030, IMG submission 121299) | Permafrost microbial communities from Stordalen Mire, Sweden - 812S3M metaG (Illumina Assembly) | ecosystem: Environmental > Terrestrial > Soil > Wetlands > Permafrost | place: Sweden... | reverse complement strand
CGACGATCTCGTTGAGCGGCGCTGCGATCCGTACGCCGCAGCAGCGAGTGTGCTGGACCGCCTGCCATGAATAGCACGACGGATTCCTCGCCTTGGACTCTGATTGCGTCGTTGCGGGACTTTCGCGGCCAGCGCCAACTCGTTCGCCCTGTAGGTGAACTCCAAGTGCTCTTGCTGCGGGTAGGGACGGAGATCATTGCGATGCACGACTCTTGCCCGCATCTTGGAAAATCGTTGCTCGGTGGACGCCTCATGGGAGGGCATATTACGTGCCCCTTCCATGGCGCATGTTTTGACGTGCGGAGCGGCATAGCGCTCTCTGGGCCGGCCGTGGCGCCCCTACGCCGATTGCCCCTGCAGATTGACGGCGAATGCATCCTCGTGGATGTGACGAAAGGTCCGGTCAAATCAGCCGGTCCACCTTGACTCACACCGTAAGGTGGAGGGTAAATATTGAATCATCCCCTGCCAGGGGATCGCCCTATCGGCGGCCGATCAAGCGATCAATCTCGGCGAGGTAATGTCGAATGCGGCACTCGGATTCGGAAAGACGTGCTCCGGTGAAGGCATCCGATTCGATGCCCTTCTGCACCTCCGGTATGCGGCGAACGTCCTGCGCGAGGAGGTAGCCGAACTCCGAGAGTTGGGTGGGTGTGAAGCGCGCCGGGCGTTCCTCGCCCTTCCAGCCTTTCGGGCCCATGGATTCGGGGCCAAAGGAATTCAAATCCAGCACCGGCGTGTCCGCGTCGGCCACCGGAAGACATAAGGTGATGGCGTTGTAGTGACTCTTACGCGGATCAGTGGCGTGCGGACGGAAGATCTGCAGCAACACAGAATCTGCAAATGCGTTTATGGTCATGTTGGGAAACGGGAAGTAGTTCCAATCATCCACGACTTGATCATCGGTGAGCTGGTCGAAGTGCGGATAGCCGTGCTTCTTGCCCCACTTCCGCTTGGTGTCCGTGAGGGCCTTTTTATACTCGTATCCCTTCAAGTGCTGGTAGGCCGCCGGATCGCCGCCGTAGACCGAGACGAACATCTTCAAGTACGGATTGACCGTGTCCCGATCCTCAAATCGGCTGGTGACATAGCCGATGGGGATGATCATCCGGCTGACACCATTCTTGTACAGATCATATTGGCACTCCAGGGTCTCGCTTACGGGGACGGCCTCTGGGTGCACATCGTCGGCATGATAAAATTCCACGAACGCGTCTACCGCGGTCTTCCAGTTGGCATCCCAGCAGAAATCCAGGTCCCGCAGTACCCGGAACTTCGAAAAGTCGTAAGGGGCAAGGTGCGAGGGGATGACATCCAATTGTTCGAGCAGCGTTTGCCGCGGCTTTGGATCCGGATTGACGAAGATCAGGCTGTTCCACACCGCGCAGCTCACCGGCGTCAGACCGGGCCGGTCGCGTACGACCTCCGGGCGAAAGATCAACTCGTCGCGGATTTCCTGGTTGCTGCCGTCAAGGCGATACTTCCAGCCGTGGAAATCGCAGGTGAAACAATGGTCATTGGTGTGGCCGAAGTCGTTGTGCACCAAGCGATTGCCGCGATGCGGACAGACGTTGTAGTAGGCCTTTACGCCGCTATCGCCGGCTGATTCGCGCACGACAATGAAGGATTCCTTGCCGAGGTTGTAGCGCAGGTAGTCGCCGACATGGGGTATGTCCTGTGCCAGGCCGGCAAATGCCCACACCTTGGTCCAAACGTGACGCCACTCCAGCTCCATCTCGTCTTTGGAGTAATAGCGGGTCCGGTCGGGGGGCGTCGTGCCATGATCCACATAGGGGGCTTTTTCCCCGGTAGCGCCCGACCGGCCGCCCGGGTACGCCACGAAGTCGGTCTTATAGTCGTATGTCACTTTCGCCATTGCACGCTCCATGGAGCTGGATATACAGCAATTCCGTCTGCAAGCGTACCATCTATCGAGTACCTGGTTCCACCAGCCCCGAAGTCGGGAACTGCGTCCGTCCCGTATGGCTCGGAGCATCCGCCGACCTGTCTAGCGTCGCTTTTTTCATCTATAGTGTGTCTTCGTACGATGTGCTTGACTATGATAATTCTTATGCGGAGTGAGCATGACCGACACCCTGAAGCAGCCTGACACACGGACGTTGCTCGAGATCTATCGAAAAATGGTGCGGATCCGGCTGAACGACGAGCGCTTCATCAGCCTTATGAAGGCGGGCAAGATGGTGATGCCGTATTATTCTGCTCGTGGTCAGGAGGCGATTCCGGCCGCGATCAGCGTACAGCTGACCGACGAGGACTATCTGGTTACGATTTATCGCGGCATCCATGACATGATCGCCAAAGGTGTACCCCCCAAGCTGATTTGGGCCGAATTGGCGGGGCGCAGCACCGGCGCCTGCAAGGGGAAGGGCGGTCCGATGCACATCACGCATCCCAAGAGCGGATGTATGGTGACCACCGGGATCGTGGGCGCGGGCATGCCAATCGCATGCGGCTTGGCGCTGGCTGCCCAGCTGCGCGGTGAGAGGCGCGTCGCGGTCACCAATTTCGGCGATGGTGCGTCGAACATCGGTGCGTTTCACGAATCGCTGAATCTCGCGGCAGTGTGGAAGCTGCCTGTAATCTTCGTTTGTCAGAACAACCGGTACGCAGAGCACACGGCGTTCGCCAAGGGGACGTCCGTCGAGCGGGTCGCCGATCGCGCAAAAAGCTACAACATTCCTGGCGTCACCATCGACGGCAACGATCCGCTAGCGGTGTATCGCGCCGCCGGGGAGGCAATCGAGCGAGCGCGCTCCGGAGGCGGTGCGACCCTGATCGAAGCGCTTACATTTCGCTTCAATGGGCACCTGATCGGCGATGCGGGAGAGTACATTCCCAAAGCCGAATACGATTCGGCGCTGGCCGCCGACCCATATCCCAAATTTCGACAGTGGCTAATCGATGGCAGACATGGCACCCAGGCAGCGATTGAGGCCATGGAAGCCGAGGTGAAATCGGACGTCGATGCAGCTGTGGCATTCGCGTTCGCCAGCCCTTTGACGGACCCTTGCGAAATCAAGCGTGATGTCTACGCGCACGTTACCGCTTGAGGAGACACATATTGTGAGCACTCAGATCAACACCATCCAGGCGCTTAACTGGGCTCTTGACGATGCAATGGCCGACGACGAGAACGTTGTGCTGTTCGGCGAGGAAATCGCGGACGCGGAGGGCGGCGGCATCATGAAGGTCAGCGCCGGACTGTCGACCAAATATGGGACACGGGTGAGGTCCACGCCAATTTCGGAGATGGCGTTCACCGGCGCGGCCGTCGGGGCGGCCATCGTCGGCATTCGTCCGGTCGTCGAGATCATGCTTATGAATTTCGTGGCGGTGTGTATGGATCAGATCACCAATCACGCGGCCAAGCTGCGCTTCATGTCGGGCGGACAAACGCACGTGCCGCTGGTGATCCGAACCATGACGGGCTCCGGTTTTCAGACCGGGGGGCAACATGCGGATTTTCTCGAGTCATGGTTCTGTCACACGCCGGGAATCAAGGTGGTCATGCCATCCAATCCCGCAGATGCTTATGGATTGCTGCGTGCATCAATAAATGATGAAGACCCGGTGATTTTTGTTGAGCACTTGGCGAGCTACTGGAATCCAGGCCCATCGCCGGAGCGCGGCAAGGCGATTCCACTCGGCAAGGCCGCCGTGGTCAAGCCTGGAAAAGACGTCACTTTGATCGGCTACAGCCGCTCGATGCTCGACATTCCCGTGGTTGCGGCGAAACTCGCCAAGGAAGGGATTGACTGCGAAATCATTGACCTGCGAACCGTCAGCCCTTTGGATACCGATACCATTCTGACCTCGGTGAAAAAGACCGGTCGTGCAGTGGTTGTGCACGAAGCGGTCAGGTCGTTTGGCGTCGGTGCGGAAGTGTCGGCGCGGATTCATGAATCGCTGTTTCGTGAGTTGAAAGCGCCCGTGCAGCGGGTCGCCAGCCAAGATTCCCCAGTGCCTTTCGCCAAGCAACTTGAAACTGCGTTTCTGTATAGTCATGACGATATAGAACAGGCCGTTCGCAGTACGTTGCGATGACCGTCATATCGGCGCTGGGAAGTCGTTCGACACGCGGTCTGCGGGCCGTTCCCGCAAATTGCCGTCCGCACGCTATAGTGGGCTCGCGTCCTGGCACCGACGCATTAACGTTAGGAGCTCGATTCTGTGACCAAGGTATTCGATGTTGTTGTAGTCGGTGCCGGCTCCAATTCGTTGAGCGCCGCGGCGTACTTAGCCAAGGCTGGCAGGAGTGTCCTCGTCCTCGAGAAGAACGCCTACTGGGGTGGCGGCGTGATCTCTCGGGAGATCGCCCCCGGATTCATCCACGATCCGCACGCTACGGGATTGATGACTTGCATGGTCAGTCCCGCTTTGACGAAGGACGAACTTGAGCTCAAGGGCCGTTTCGGCCTAAAGTTTGTCGAATGGGACGCCGCGTTCACGACACTGTTCGACGACGGGGCCGTTTTAACTACTTATCAGTCGCTCGACCGGACCTGCGCTTCGATCGCCAAGTTTTCGTCCGGAGACGCCGATCGCTATCGCGAACTCGGTACTCGATGTATTAAATTCGGTCCGCTTCTGAACGCTGGCGCCGCCACGCCGCCCATGCCATTTGCACGCTTCCTGGGACTATTGGAAGCCGACGAGGCAGGCGCAGAAATCGCGGCGGGCCTGTTTAACAGCGCTTACGACGTGATTTGCCGTTACTTCGAATCCATCGAGGTGCGCCTTCACTACCTCAAATGGATCGGCGAAGCCATGGAGAATCCGGAGGCCAACGGCACGGGCGTGCTGGTCTACAACCTATTGGCGCTGGCGCACGGCTCGGGCCCCTTTGCGGTCGTCGGTGGCACGCAGCGTCTTTCGGACGCCCTCGTGAGGTGCATCGAATATCACGGTGGTACGGTGCGGACGCACGCGGAGGTCGAAAAAATCAACGTGGCAGGTGGCCGGGCGACAGGCGTCGTCTTATGTGACGGCGCGATCATTCCCGCCAAAGAGGCGGTAATCGCATGCATCCATCCGTGGAGCCTTAGTAAGTTGATTCCCGAAATCGACGCAAGAACGGCCGCCACTGCGCGCGCCGTGCGGCTCAGTAATCATGGTGCGGTAAATCAACAAATCTCACTGAGACGGGAACCGCGCTTCATCAGCGATGACCCAGTGCTGCGCAACAGCATGGTGGTAGAGTACATGCCCCGCGGCGATTTTCAGGGGATGCGACGCATATACGACGGCTATAAGTACGGCGAGATACCGTATGGTCATTTCAACCCGCTGACGATCATCAATTCCTTCATCGACAAATCGCGGGTTCCGACGCCGGATCAGTGCGCGCTGTATTTATATCACTTCGCGCCGTTGCAGCTGGCGGAGGGCGGGCTCGAGGCGTGGGACGATCAACGCCAGGAATACGGCGATCTTGTTTGGGAAGCATTCAAGAAATACACGACCAACATCGATGATTCCTGCATCGTTGGTCGTTTGATCGAAACGCCGCTCGACCATCATCGGCATTCGGCGAGCATGATGAATGGGGATATCTTTGGGATAGGCGCCGCTGGCGGACAGATTTTGGGGCGGCGACCGACACCTGCCTTGTCGGGCTATCGCGTCCCCAAGATCGCCGGCTTGTATCTCACGGGTCCATTCATGCATCCTGGCGGAACTGTCACGCTTGGCGGTCGCCCGACGGCGATGGTGATCTATCAGGATCTTGGTATCGACTTGAAACTAGGTTTCGAGATCTAGCGGGAGCTCGCGAGGAACATGCCTAAGGCCGCGAGGACTTACGGTTTAGCATGAGCCCCATGAGGCCATCCATCCATCGGTCCGGTAGTAGCCATGCCAGAAAACATATAACTGTCGCGTCGCGGCCGATTCGATAGCGCGTGCGAGGCTTGCGTGCAAGCAGGGCTTTTTCCATGCGCATCGCGCATTGCTCAGCGCTGATGGCCCCCCTTGCGGCGCCGGTAGTCAAATTTGCGTATCGACGGTATAGCGATCCATATAGCGATTCTTGATCCTCCGACAAGGTTGCGATCAAGGCGTTGCATTCAGAGGCTTGCGCCGTCAGCATTTCAGTTCTTACAACCCCGGGCTCTACCAAAATAATGTGTAAGTTCATGCCTTTGGTCTCGCGGCGGGCAACATCGGCCAGGGACTCTATGGCGTGTTTGGAGGCGCAGTAAGACCCGAGTAACGCTCCTGAGGCTTTTCCCCAAAGCGATGTAACGAGAATTATTCGACCGCCGTGTCCGCGTAACCGCGGTACTCCCGCCTTCAGAATACGCAATGTGCCCATAGTATTGGTGTTAAGCGTTTGTTCGAAGTCCATCAACGGGGATATTTCGATGGCCCCAGGCCGAGAAATAGCCGCGGCATTGATAATTGCATCGAGTGGCCGGCCGGCGAGGACGTGGTCAACTTCTGCAAATCCGGTCTCAACGGACTTGGTACTGGCAACGTCCATGAGAATGGTGTGCAAATCGGCGTTTTGTGGAAATCGACTCCGATCCGAGCCCTTGCGAACGACTGCGAATACGGTGTCGCCGCGGGCGATCGCCCGCAGTACCAGCGCGTGTCCTATGCCGCGGGCGGCACCCGTGATCAATATGGTTGCCAAAGTGATTGGCGAATTAATGCCGGGCAGGCCGGGGACGTGAAGAAGTCAGGAGCAGCGCACAAATCCAGACGATGAGTAATGCCATGCCTATCGAAGCGACACCGGAGAAATCTATCACCCAGTCAGGTACATCGGCATTCAACGCGATATACATGGGAAATCCGGCTCCCATGTGGCCCATGTAGGCACCGGAAATAGCGAGCGGGACGAGCAGCAATTGCGCGACGCCTTTGAGGTGCGGGAGCGCGACTAGCATCAGCGTGGCGCTCGTGAGCATGCTTGTGGCATTGAGCACGCTCCATGTGGGCGGCGCCGTCCCCCTCCAGAACCATATCGGTTGATAGCCATAGTAAGCCCAGAGCCCGTGTTCAACCGGGTAGGCCTCACCTACGTAGTAACAGAGCATTGTGATGATCGTGACTTTCCAAACCAGCTTTGCGTTGAGCGCTCCGGATTCAAGCCTCGAATATAGAATTAGATAGAACACCCCGAAGGCCGCCGTGTAGCCCAGGGCGACATGCCATGGGATGGCGCGTCCGACGGCTTCGAACAGCATGATTTGGCCAATCTTCGGGTGCACTGCGTGCCCCAGGAAGGTCACTACCGGCTCCATCAGAATCGCCGCGAATCCCCCAAGCACCAAGAGTAGGGGCACCGCTGATTTACGCCTGCGTGAGATCACTGCAGCCGCGATGGTGACGGCGGCCGCGAGAACGATGGTTATGCACAGAAAGACGTTTTGCAACATGAGCGGAATCGGCAGATTCGATGCGGCCGCGAAATCAGTCGCCAACGTGTTGTCCATGGAGCAATGCCTCTAGCGCTTGACGGGATTTTGAAAGTGGAGGAGGTCGCCCGGCTTTTGCCTGATCTGGAGTTAGTATACCCGTACTAGTTTCAAGCGCGCAATATGGGCGCCACTAACGTGGCCCATGCGTCAAAACGGAGCGGCAGGGAAGGACCTCGGCTAGTGAATTAATTCGCCTGCAAGAAATTCTTGAGCCTGTTCGCCATCTTTGTCGTCACGCCACCAAGAACTCTCTTTAGCAGCGGCTCGGTGAGCCACCGACAAGTAGGGCATTCAAAGTGACCTTCCCATGTTAGCTTCGTGCGGTTCGGTGCAATGGCCGTGAAGGTCATGCGAGCGAGATAGTTTCGAATGAGTTTGTCACCTATGGCGCCAAATGTCTGGACCCGGTATGAAAGAGAACTGGGTTTGACATACTCAGTGATACGCTCAACCAACGGCTTACCAAACCCAACCGTCACGGTGCGCTCTGACCCAACGCCATAAGGCTCCGGCGCACTTGCATGGTCATACACCACGCTTTTCACACCGGGTATCCAATGCATCATGGCTGACTCCGCAGTACTCCCAACGAAGCACTTCTCAACTGGCGCCTCAATCTCGATGGCGATGCGATATTGCGGCATGGCGGGCGTTTTCTCATATGTCATGGCGTCTGTGCTCAATAATGAAATCGCTAAAGATCTCACCTGATCTGCTGTCGCAATACAATTTTGAGGTGGATAAAATATACATATGGAACAGCAAGTGATTGTTTTATTGGGAGAAATCCACGGTCGTCGCCATAATTACTGAGAAATCCTACCGGGAGTTACTGCACGAGAATCAACTGCACTCCTACATTGCGCCGCTCCGCTTGGGGCTGAGGGTACGTCATTATTTCACGGGTCACGCACAATCCGGCGCCGATCTATTTATTTTACAGAACCTGGCCAATTAACGTCCGCTTGCATGTCGTGCGCCTGCGTACTAAAGTGTAGTTGGCATTCTTGGGGCTGGTGTAGGGCTGGATGAGTTGGGGTAAGGAGTCGATCAGAATCCTATTTGCTGCCGTTCGGCTTAGCTGCCATTGAGCGGGTTCCTTGCTCACGCTGCGTATCTGTTGAAGGGCGGACTGGCGCATATAAATGCAACCCAGAAAGCGAACATCACCACAAATCGCAAATTGGACGGATAATTACAGATGAATCAGGTCAATAATCAAACAGCCATTCAGATCAGAGATATCGAAGAGGCTCGGCACTTCTATCGCGAGGTGCTTGGCTGCTTGGAGGGCCAAAGCGACGCGCAACGGCTGGACTTAAGCCTCTACGGCCGCCCAATTGTTTGCAATTTCAATCCGCAACTTGGTAAGCAGGGTAGAGTTTCCTCGGATTACAGACTGATGGATGGAAAATACCGGCCGATGGCGCGCTGTTGCGTCGTTTTGCAAATGAAGGAGTGGAGGGCACTTGCGGGCCGATTGAGAAAGTACGGAGTGAAATTCGTTATCGAGCCTTTACACGTCAATGGGATTTCACGCGGACAAGCTACATTATCTTTGCTTGATCCTTCTGGCAACGCCCTCGAATTGAAGTCAATCCGCGATCATGCCGAACATCTGTCGCCTCAGGAACGACTGAAAGCCTTTGGCAAACGGGTATTCTGGGTTGCTCTGGTGGCTTCAATTCCTGTGTGCTGGATCCTCGTGCAGAACAGGCCGGCGACCCATGAGATCGTGACGGGAAATGTCGTCATTCCGGTGCAGGTGCCTCCCTGCACGAGTGGGGGATTCTGTATACCCTAGCCCATGCGAGCGGAACGAACCGGGGGACTGGAACCTCTATGCCCCCGCCTTGAGCGGTGCGTGCGCGTCCGGCGTCATTCCGGGAAACCTTCGAAAGTAAAGTGTTGCGCAAGTCGTTGTTCACGACCCTGCAGGCGGGTTTGTAGCACTAGGTGCGCGCCGCGCTGGGTCCATCGCATCTGCTTCTTGGAATGAACGCCTGATTGGCCTAGATGTAGGTGTACAACTCGTTCACCGCCTTTTGGTATGAACCGTTCTGCCGATGCTGCTTTCGCGGCGCTTGGTGTCATCTGGGGCAGCATTTTCATCTTTATGATGTTTGATTTCGGTGTAGTCGGCCTTCAGCAAAAAGGATATGCAATTTCCCAAACTCGGTCGAGGAATTCGTGCATGTACTGATTGTCTTCGCTCATCCTGAGCCACGCTCTTTCAACGGATCACTCAAGGATCTAGCCGTCGAGACGCTGACAGCGGCCGGGCATGAGGTTCGGGTGAGTGATCTCTACGCCGCGAAGTTTGGCGCGGTAACCGGGCCAGCGGATTTCCTGTGCGAGCGAGCCGATCCTGATTACCTGAGTATCGCGCAGGAACAAACTCACGCGTACAAGAACGGCGCCTTTACTGCCGAAATTGTGGCCGAACAGGAGAAGGTGACCTGGGCTGACCTCGTCATTTTCCAGTTCCCGATGTGGTGGTTCGGAATGCCAGCCGTCCTAAAGGGGTGGGTTGATCGCGTCTTCGCTCGCGGTTTCGCCTACATCGCTGGCCGCAAGTACGACACAGGCTTGCTCGGCGGACGCCTCGCTATGGTATCGACGACGACGGGCACCTCCGCTGAAACCTATGCCCCTAGCGGCATCGACGGTGACATCAACAATATTCTTTGGCCAATCCATAACGGCATCTTACGTTACACTGGCTTCAACGTTCTGCCGCCACACGTCGCGTATATGCCTGGAAAAGTCAGTGCCCTTGAACGAAACGCCTATCTGAATTCCTACCGCCAGCGGCTGTTGGAAATCGAACACACACCCAGACTCTTCTTCCACCCCGCGGATGACTATGGGAGTGACGAACGTCTGAAGCCTGGCATCGTCGCGCGCTCTGGTTTCCAACGAAATACAGAGCCACACTGATTCGAGCCGCATCAAACTGACGGCAGGGGTGGCGAACGCACAACGACGGTTCGCTCAGCGAGTCCGTGCAAGCGCACGGGGGATCGACGAGTTTGAGTTATCCCGACCTTCAGATTCGTGGCCGGCGTCATGGTGATCGACAGGAGCGGTGCCTGCCACTTCACGCGGGTGATCACTGACGTCACGCCGCCGTTTGAGCGAGACCGCGACAATTCGGGCAAGGATGCATGCGCCGCCCGCAGAGGTTTGACGCTGCGCAGGTTGACTTGTACGCGTGGTCCATCGAGCGATCCGGCGACTTCTGGGAGGAAATGGCACACTTCGCTGATGTTCGCGCCGATTGGGGCGGTGGTCCAGTGCTCAAGGATGCGAAGCGCATGCCGGGAGCGCGTTTCTTTCCTAATGCACGCCTGAACTTCGCGGAGAATCTGCTCCGGTATCGGGGCGAGCAGACCGCCATTATCTTCAGGAATGAGCGCGGCGCCCGGCGACAGATCAGCTTTTGGCAACTGAATGAGGACGTCGCGCGCACCGCCGAAGGGTTGAGGTCCGCCGGTGTCGTGGCGGGGGACCGTGTCGCCGGTTTCCTGCCCAACATTCCCGAAGCGATGATCGCCATGCTCGCGGCGACCAGCCTCGGAGCCGTGTGGTCAGCGTGCTCCCCCGACTTCGGCGTGCACGGGGTATTAGATCGCTTTGGACAGATCGCTCCGAAGGTACTTTTCATGGCCGACGGATGCCACTACGCCGGCAAGACCATCGACTCGCTCGCCCCGATGGCAGCGGTCCTGGCAAACCTGCCAAGTGTCCAGCGTGTCGTCGTCATTCCCTACCTGAATGCCCAACCGCCGCTTGAGAAGCTTGGCGATGGTGCCCACCTTGCCGTTGCTCTCGGGAAGGTTCTTCACCAGCCAATCGATTGTGTCGTACGTGTCGGTGGCGTCATCGACCGGCGTCGGATTTTGCGGTCCGTGTAGTGGCCGATTCATCACGTAGTCGCCCTCGGAGCCGTACTTGCCACGAATGTCCTGCACCACCCGGATGTAGCCCTCCTCGAGAATCACGTCGGTGGCATTGTCATAGCCATGCAGCACGGGACCCAGGTGGCTGCTATGCGCGTGGCTGGTCTGTTCCGTGGCGCCATAAGGAGTGCGGGTCAGTAGTGTGCCGGCATGGGCTGCTCCCTTGGGCACCAGAATGATGGTGTGTAGCTTCACACCGTCGCGCATGGGAATCATGACGTCGCGCAACGTGAAATCGTAGCTGTCCGAGACCGGCGTGAATTTGTCCGGAGTCTCGCTGGGATACGCGGGATACAGGGGCTTGGGCGCCTCGTCGGCGAGTACTGCGCCGCTCGCGGCCAGGAGTAACGCCGCCGCGGTTCCAATGATCCCGGCAGAACGGTGGAGTGAGCCTCTTTTGATCATGATATTCCCGTTGTGCGGTTAGCGAGGTCGTCTTGATTGTCGCTGACTTGTGTCAAGTCGCTGACAGAAGAATGGCGCCTGGAGGCGCACCATGAACAGCTACGGTGCTGGATAGTCGCTGCATTCACATCGCGGTAGCGAGTCCACAGATTTCGTCGTTGGGATGAACGACACGCAGATCGCGATTCTTGATTCGCATTCAGCTTGATCCCAGCGCGCACTGAATGGACTCATGGTTTGACTGAGCTGCTTTTCGAATTCGGCGCCAATATATTTCGCCCAACGCAATCCACACGCCAACTACAACCCATTCACTGGGAAGACTGCCGTGGCGGTCGAGCAGCGGACCGAGTGCTGATAGGACTAGGAGTCCAAGCGCCAAACCCGTCGCCCCCCACGCGAGCAGCGGCGTCGGAACACGATAGGGGCGGTGCGCGTTGGGTCGGGTCTTCCGAAGCCTCAGCAGAGCCAGGCACAGCAGAACAAACGCGGCCACCAAAGTGATGGAAGCTGCCGAAACCAGCGGATTAACGGCATGGCGGCCCAATAGTCCGAGACAACAACCTAACACGCTGATCATCCACACGGCGCGTGCTGGCGTTCTTCGGCGCTGACTTAAGGGTGCAAACATAACCGGTGCTAGTCCCGCAGCACTCATCGCATTCAATATGCGGCTACCGGCAAACAGCATGGCATTCCACGCCGAGAGAACGCCTACGACGCCGAGAGCCAGCACGACGCGGGGGAAGACTACGCCACCGAATGCCGTTTCGAATGCATCGAAAGTTGGAAGCTGAAACGTTAGAAGTACTGCTCGCGGGACCAGTGAGGAAGCAGAGAGAATGATCATAATATAGAACCCCAGGGCGACGGCGGTCGTGACAATCATGAGCCGTCCCAGTCGCGATAAGTTCAGTTCCGGAGCACACTCGCGAAGTGCCTGCGGCAGGACGTCGAAGCCCGCAAACCAGAACGGAGTCGTCACCATGACCCCGATGATGGCGACCGCAGAATCGGTTGCGGTATTGCCTGTTACCAGCGGCGAGAGATTGATCGCCGATCCCGCGCTAAATGCAGCGGCCGCCAAAACGAGCGCCAGAACGCCCTTGATGCTGACAACTACAGTTTGCAGGCCTCCCGCAATGTCTGCTCCCAGTTGATTGGTAAACCCGAGCATTGAGCCGACGAAGGCGATCGCGACGACGTCGCCCAGATGAAGTTCATCGCCGAGTACCGTATAAAGCCCGGG
>Ga0182030_10019145_pt1 | contig 13062 bp, 11 predicted proteins | sample 812S3MmetaG_FD_121299 | JGI IMG/M metagenome (GOLD analysis project Ga0182030, IMG submission 121299) | Permafrost microbial communities from Stordalen Mire, Sweden - 812S3M metaG (Illumina Assembly) | ecosystem: Environmental > Terrestrial > Soil > Wetlands > Permafrost | place: Sweden... | reverse complement strand
TGCAGATGGCGCTTCGCTTCAGCCAAGCAATTTAGAAACTCATGTAAAGTGTGTACCGCGTCGCCGCCAATGGGGCTGTTTCTTTGAACTACAAAACCGGCGAAAATGCTGCTATTTTATTCCGGCGCTGACACTCCATCAATGACCCCGCCGTTTGGGACGTTGAACACTGGGACGGACTGACTGGTTGTTAACTGATTTTCGAGGCTGCCGAAAGTATCCGCCGATCCGCTCGATATTGGACAGGTGCTAAGCCCAGAAGTCGAACTGTAGCCGAATTGCCAGCCGTTCAGCAACACAACCGGGGGCACTGTGGAGGTGGACGGAACCGGCTGCATGGGTTCGAGCGTGACATTCATGACAACTGCCCGCTCGTCCCCTTCCACGCTGACCACCAACACGGTAACGGCGTATTGGCCCGGTTTCAGCGTCAGGGACGCAGCCAACAGCACCTCATCGCCCCTCACGTTCGGCCCGACCACAAACCCTCTTCCTTGGCTTCCGCCAATTGCGACGACCCGGCTTTTCGCGTTCCGTAGAAAATCTAGCGTCTCGGGAGGCGCCTCAATCTTGACGGAATGGCCCGCGCGAAGGCGGTATTCCGTCTTGTTCACCACCAGCGGACGAATGGAACCGATGGGAAATCGGCTCTGTGCAACTGCACAAGTGGCGCCGAGCAGCGCGAGAATAGCACTCCTTCCGAACACGCGTCACCTCCTGAGCTAAGGTCGCCTCCTAGAGTATGGGAGAAGACCGCGTCGGAGGCTATCTTGCCATTGGTAGCGAATCGGATAGTTCCCGAAGTTAAGGGATCTATAGACTTCCGTCTCGGTTAACGGCGCGTGGGCTTTTGCTCTGCGTTTGAACGAATTGACGGCGCGAACGCCTGATGTTCGCGCGCGGTTCGCTCAATCTTTTGCCCCAGACAGTGGCCGGGTCGGGTTGTAATTTCGACGTTTCGGCTGGCGTTCTTTACGGTGCTCGATGATGAACCTCAGTATGTCATGTGACGGTACCGCCACCGCTATGCCAGTATTGAGCGGGACCCTGCCTTCGAGGTGCCTTCCATCTTCGCCTTCTACGTTGGTCGGTTCTACCCAGTGCGCGGAAATCATTCCAACCAGTGGAGTCCGAATCTCTTCAGAGGTGGCCACGCTTGCTACTGTTTCCTCTGTAAGAAAAGCGTACCCGCCAGCAACATCCGCTGCAGAGTGCCCCATCCTCTGGTGAGGGACGTACGTGAACACCGGAGCGCCGCTCTCTCCGCCGAAGGAAACCGACTCCAGCAGAATTGCAGACACCAGCTTTGCCCTTGCTGGCTCCCGTTCATTTGAATCTACGAAGACGGGCGCCGTCGTGCTCGGCAGTGCCACCTTGCCAAAACGTACTATCGGTTCCAACTTGAAGCCGGAATCGGCGCGCCACGGAGCACCAGCGAATAGGCCCAAGATGAAGACGTCAGATCCAGACTCGAACGATTCCAAATCCGAATGGTTGGTGAAGTCCTCCTGACTGTATTTCTTACATGGGCCAAATTCAGATTCCCGGGCGAATCGAAAAGCGACATCGTTATCCTCTGAACGAATCCATTCGTCAGGCCTCGTCGTCACTTTTCGATATGATCCGGCAGGATCGCAGAACTCAATGATGATCTCTTGGCGGGTTTGACAATAGGTCTCCACGCAATGGCGCGCGGTCACCACGTAATCGGACCGCGTTCTTTCGTCATCTTCGTCGATGGAAACAAAGAATGCAGTGCCGACGGGAGTCAGCGAAGACTGACCGGTCGGCCCTCTTCGCTCCTCCGAGACGTAGGCTACCCCCTTGCGCCGTGCTTCCGTTACAAGCAATTGCACAGGTACAGTATAGTCGGAATTCTGTTGCCCGCAATGCACTTTAGAAGGGGACCGCGTTGTCCGTCCCATGTTGCCGACGCTTTCTCCAGATCTCTTTTGCAAAATCACTTCTCCTGCCCGGAGGCGTGGCTCGAATCATCGCTACCGCGGCGTCGACCGGCATCGCCGATGACTCGCCTTTCGTGCTGGTGACCGCCGTGAGCCATTGGCCCAGAGACTTCGCTCCATCGGCCGCGGGGTTGTACTGGCGGGTCGGCCTACCGAGTCCAGCGTTGCGGAGGGCATTCCCGCATCGAACGTTGCATGGCCGACAGGTCCAAAAAAGATTTGTCGGCGCCGTGTCTTCTTCGTGGCCGTTCACATGGCCGATTTCCAGATTACGCTCGTTGCCACAAAGGCAACAGATCCGCGGACCCGGCGGCGGACAGGCGCCTGCACGGTAACGCAACGCCCGGTCGGTGACTTGGTTGGCTTCCTTGCGCCACCGTCCGCACGCTGGGTGGGTCAGTCCTGGTTGTGGTCCGAATCAGAGGTTTCGTCCTCGTCCTCGTCCTCGTCTCCGGTCGCAATGCCGGCGATGCTGTCCAGTTTGTCTTCGAGTTCCTCAGTGTATTGGTTTGGGGCGTTCGGCGCGATGTCGAACGGTGAACGTCTACGCACGAAGATGGGAGAATGACGATGGTCGCCCCGGATATCTGCCGGTGGTCGTAAATGACTGACAGGCTATCAACAGGAGCCGTCCGGAAGCCTGCGCTGTTAATTGTCTCGACAACGTGGAGATAATTTGCTTCTCCCTATTCCGGCGGTGCTTCACTGAGGATGTCGCGCCGGATATGTTTCCCAACGTGCACACCGTCCAATTCACGGCGTCGAGAAACGCGGCATCCCTGGCAGCGCCAGAAGACGAATCGAGAGCGATTCTGACGGAAAGTATGATCGATACAACGATAATGTAGTATTGATACAATGATTCCTGAATGGTCAAGCAATGGGGACCTTCCGCCCGGTGTGCATTTCGCCGCTTGGCGGGAACTTGAGGATCGGCTGAGCTTCAACCCGCGGCGTCATCGGATGCTGGCAGGATTCCGGTTGGCTTGCGACGAGTTGCGGAAAGCCGGCTGGCGCCTGGTTTATCTGGACGGCAGCTTTGTCACCCGGAAGCAGCATCCCGGCGATTTCGATGCTTGTTGGGACGTGCAGAACGTGGACGACGCCAAGCTCGACCCCGTCTTTTGGGATTTCTCCCGGGGCCGCGCGGCGCAAAAGCAGCGGTTCTTAGGCGAACTGTTTCCGGCACAACTGCCGGAAGGTGCGACCGGCAGGGCGTTTGTGGATTTCTTCCAGGTCAATAAGACGGGTGGCCAACCGAAAGGGATTTTGGCAATCAGGTTGAGAAGGAGTAAGCGAAAGTGATCAAGAACGAAAAGCAGTACCGAATCACAAAGGCACAAGTCCGGCGCTTTCAGGACGCAATCGCCGAGCTGGCCGGCCAGTCGCGCCCCTCGACCATCAGCCCAAGATTGTGGGAGGTGCAGCGCCAGGCGGCCCTAAGCCAAATGGAGGAATTGCGAGAGCAGGTTGAAGCTTACGAGCGGCTCAACACGGGCCGGAGCAAAGACGTGGTTCTTGAAGCCGTCGCGGATTTGCCGAAGGCCCTGATCCGCGCACGCATAGCCGCGGGAATGACGCAGGAGGGCCTGGCGCGCCGTCTTGGGGTCAAGGCGCAACAGGTGCAGCGCTATGAGGCGACCGAGTACGAGAGTGCCAGCTTCGCCCGCATTCTGAAAGTTGTGCAGGCTCTCGGGCTGAGCATGCCCAAAGCGGTGCGACTGGTTCGCAACGGTTGAGAGGATCGAGACCCGCCTCTAACCGTCCTTAAGATGGCGGAGGACATTTCCCCGCCCCGCGTTGCGTCCAGGCTTGCGCGTCTGTTCCTGGCGCCATTCCAAACGGCGAGCGATAATTCCGGCCGGACATGGCGGGCGAGATTCCGAGAATTGTTGCCCGGGGGGAAAGGCTCCGGCAATTCCGAGAATCTTGGGCCTCGGCTGCCTCCTGGGCCGTTGAGGGCTTGCTACCAACCGTGCTACCGCTTCCTGCAAAAAGCGGCCCAAAACAGGATGGACCAAGGGCCACCAGGGTGAGTTATGTCATTGAAATATAAGGAACAGCATGAAATCAGACGAAACATGGATCAAACTCATAACCCAAAGGTCGAAAGCTCAAATCCTTCCCCCGCAACCAAGTCCCTCAATAGGTTACGCGGGTTTCCGCACGTAACCACAAACTCCCATTAGGATCATTCCAACATCTCTCCGATCAGCGTGACGTTTCGTGTCCGTCGTGGCGTTGCCGTAGATGTTCCTCATCGCTCCACGGCTGTCCTGGCAAGTCATGAGCTGGCGAAAGAGCGCGTCGGGCGTTCCGGGTTACCGGCGTCGGTTGCTTTTGTCTGGTCCATCAGACGGTAGACATGGTAAACTTCAAGTGAGGGCAATTGATGAGATCTAAGCGCCACACCGCCGGATTGGCCGGAGCCAACAGCACCCCCTCCTCTTCAATGGGTAGGCATCCGGCCGACAGTACCCGGCAGGCTCTGGCGCAGGCATTCTTGAAGCGATCCGTGAAGATGCTGGAGCGCGTGAGTTCCTCGGCATCGTCCGAGGCCTTGAAGTCTGCCCTGTCCTCTCCGACAGATATCGGCGGCGTCGCAACCCTGCTGTCGGATCTGGCTCCTCTGGGTGTCGATCTGTCCGCCGTGGATCCGTTCCTGGAAGCGATGGCGCGGGGAGCCGCCGTGAAACGGGAATTGTTGACCAGCGGCGGGGGAGGACTCACTTCCAGTCAGGTCGCGAGCGCGCTAGGCATCACGCGGCAAGCAGTGGACAAGCGCCGCGGCCGGCGTGCTCTGCTGGCGGTGCCGGACGGATCCGGCGATTACGTGTATCCAGCCTGCCAGTTCACTTCGGACGGCGTGATTCCCGGGCTTGAGAAGGTCCTCCGGGCATTTCAGATTCGAAGCCCCTGGACCCAGCTCTCGGTCTTGCTCGCATCCGTGCCGGCTCTGGGGGGCAAGACGGTCCTCGCAGTCCTGAAATCCGGCGCGATTGAAAGGGCGATCGCCATCGCTGCGTCATTTGGAGAACAGGCAGCTTAAAGCGCATGGCGGCGAAACCAACCCTGCCGAGGCGCCTCCCGTTAAGCATCGTGCGAGCCGGGGCCCGCTGGATGCGAATTCACGCGCAAGCCCGGAATGCGCTTTGGTTCGGCCCTGCCCGCGGCCGCCAGCCGATTCATCGCTTCGACGATCCTGCCGGGGGATTTCGCGTGTGCTATTTCGGAACCACGCTTGAGGTGTGCTTTGCCGAGACGTTCCTCCGCAATCCGCCCGTAAGAATTCTGGCACTCGACGATCTAGCCGGGCGCTCCCTCGCGACCGTGGAGGTGCGGCGGGATTTGCGACTCGTGCCGATTCACGGTTCGAGCCTCGCCCGATTGGGTGTAACGGCCGAACTCGCAAGCGGCAGCGATTACGCCGGATCGCAACTTTGGTCGCGCGCCCTTTGGGAGCACGGTGACCAGCCGGACGGAATCCTGTATCGATCGCGCCACGACGATTCGGCGCTCTGCGTCGCCGTGTACGACCGCGCAAAAGATGGTTTGGCGATCATTCAGGATCATTCCCTGGCCGAAGACCCTCAACGGCTAGCGAGACTCCTGAGGAGATATGGTCTGGGGCTGACCAACTGACAGGAATTCCGGGAATTCTCGCCCCCAGTTGCCTGGGACGGGGCCGAGGTGGACGCGGCCGGCTCCCGAGCCGATATGCGGGCAGGCTGAAGAGCCAAGGCGCGCCCGCGAAGAAGCGCCCTCGGTCGGGCAGAGCGAAACTGAAGAGCACGCCGGCGGAGGAGATGGCGACGTATTGTTTACCATCCAGGCGTAGCTCATGGGAGACGAGGGTATGTCGTTGCCGGCCTGGAAATGCCATAGGCCCTTGCCGGACCTGGCGTCGAATGCGATGAAGTTGCCTTCGCGCGAAGCGGCGAAGACGATTCCGCCGGCAGTAGCCGGCACGCCCGCTCCCAATGAATCCTGGGTGAGCAGATAGCGCCACTGGATCTTGCCGGTTTCGGGATCCAGCGCGGCAACTCCCTGCGATTCCTCCGCCGATTCCGCATCCCTTTCGAGCAAGCCTTCCGAACCGGCTGGTTCACGGCTTCGCCGGCCAGGCGGTGTTTCGTAGACGCGCTACTTCACAGGCAACTGCGAAGTCTGGGTGCTCAATCCGCCGATCGAGAGAACAATCGGCTGCGTCCCCGAAGGAACGCCTTGCGGCACGGTGATATTCACCTGGTACAGCCCCACGATATTGGGCGCCAGGCCGGCGAAACCCACCGGCGCGTTGATCCCGCCGATGGTGACCGTTGGGAGCACAGGGGTCTGAGCCAGGGGCGATAGCGGGCTGGGATCGCCGTCCAGCACCGAGCTTTGGTTGGTCACCGGCCCGAGTCCGTTGGCGTAGAGTTCGACCACGTCGCCGCGCGCGACCGGTGCGTCCGCGCTGATGATCGTCCCGGAATTAAAGTCGATGGACGCCACGATCCCCGAGCGCTCGAAGAAGTCGGGGCAGTAGTCGGCAAGCGGAAGGGTGAAGACGGCGCTTTGCAGGTAGTCCTCATTGCCCGTGACGCTAACCTTCATGGAAACCGAAGTCTGTCCCTGGAACTCCCAGGGCACCTGCACGTTGATCTGTCCAGGGCTGACGAAATACAGATGGCCCGGCAGGCTGAGGCCGCCGCCATCGAAGCTCACGCTGACGGCGGAAAGCGAGACCGGCAAGTAATCCGTGGAGAACACCTGGGTGGCATCAGCCAGTTCCGTGCCCTTGATGGTGATGTACGACCCGGGGGCCAGCCCACGGTTTCCCTGGAACGCAGCGCCGTCCACCACTCCGCCGCTGATCGTCGGGAAGGGACGCGCGTAGCCGTCGAATTCTGCGCTGATGCCGCCCACCGTGCCATGGAAGATTTGCAGCCCCAATTGCGGCCCCAGATTCACGAACCCGGTGGCCACCCCGTAGCGGAAGGTCTGGTTGTCGCCGGAGGCGATGGCGCCGCCGCCGGACACCGCGCTGAACGTTACCGGCGAGCCGATCACCGGCACGCCGTAAGCGTCGATGGCCCGCGGCTGTATCGGCCAGCCAGTGTCGTTGGGAGGAGCGATGAAGCCGCCATCGTAGACCGGAAAGACATCGGCCACCACACCGCTGCCTACCAGGTATTGATAGGGCATACGCAGCGTCGGCCCGCTCCCGCCGGTCACCACGATAAAGCCTTCGTACGATCCGGCCGCGGGACGGGTGCCCTTCAGCGTCACCGAAACGCTATTCTGCTGGCCAGCGGTGAGCATCAAGCTAGCGGGCGAAACGGCCACGGTCAGGCTCGACGTGTCGCGCGGCTGCACCGCGAACGTGAAGGTCGCGGTGGCGTTGCTGACGTTAGTGACGTTGACGGTGATGCTGCTCGACACCGTGGTGGCGGTGAGCGCCCCGAATTCGATGGTCGCGGGGTCAAGCGTGGCGGCCACGTTCAGCGCATCGCCGGCGCTCAGTTTGCCCACGCCCACGGCATCCACGCGCGCCACGGTTCCATCGGTATCGGTGACGTCCTGGGTAGCGGTGTTCACCACCGCCGATTTCAGTTGCGCCGGGGTCCAGGTGGGGTGCATCTGTTTCACCATGGCCACCGCGCCCGCTACCATGGGCACCGCGTAACTGGTGCCGCTGACGCCGGCATAGCCGGTGGCGTTGTAGGTATCGCCGCTGGGGTCGTACTTTTGCGCGGCGGTATAGATGCCTGCGCCGACGGCCACCATCTCCGGCTTGATCACGAAAGTCTGATACGGGCTGGGCGTGAAGGTGCCGATCGCCGGACCGCGCGACGAGGCGGGCCAGATGGAGTTGGGCGGGTTGGTGACCGGTGTAAACGCCGGGTTGAGCGCCGCCGTGATACCGGAACTGGAATCGACGGCGTTCTTCAAGGAGACGCCATCGCTATACCCGATCATCACCGCGGGAATGCCGGTATCGTTGGTACCCGCCGGGCTGATGATGTTGCTCGCTCCCGCCTGCATGTAGAGGATGACGCCCAAAGCGCCGGCATTCTGCGCGTTGATGATCTTATCGCTGAACGGGCACGTGCCGCGTTGGATCAACGCGATGTCGTAAAGCAGCGACCCGGCGGGCAGCGCCGAGCAGGCGAGCCCGTCGTTCTGCAGCTTCGCCACGTCAATGACCGGCAGCGCCGGCAGAGCCAACTGCGGGCCGTCGCTATAGAGCGCCTGGAGAGTCCCGGTAGAGCCGGAGACGGTCACGCTTTGATACAAAAGGTGGGCATTCACCGATGCCCCTACCGTGATGGCGGCCGGCACGGTGCCCGGCGTGTGAATCGAGCTCAGCGTGTGCGGCAAAGTTCCCAGATTGCCGTCGTTGCCCGCCGCGGCCACCACCACCAGGCCGGCGCTCACGGCGTTGGTCACCATCTGCCCGTAGACATCGCACGCCGCCGGAGTAGTGCCGTCGGCGCTGCAACTGGGGTCCACGTCGAGCGGGCCGTAATCCGGCATGTTGCCCTCGCCCAGCGACAAGGTCACCACGTCCATGCCGTCGGCCAGGGCATCTTGCACGGCCGCGTTGATCGCCGTGAAGAAGGCATAGTCGTTGACTCCGGGCGAGCCGAAGACCTTGTAATTGCCGAGGAAAGCCTTGGGGGCGACGCCCTGAATGACGGCCTGCGGACCGGTGTTCTGCACGCCGGCGGCAATCATGGCGATGGCGGTGCCGTGGCCGAAATGGTCGCGCGGGCTGTAGTCGTCGGGAGTGGAATAGGCCGGGTTGGTATCGGTGTCCATGGTCACGTAGCTCCGCGCCACAATCACCTTGCTATTGGTGTAGTTGGTGTCGCCCTTGGGAAATCCGGCCGGCGGGGTCAGGCTCGGGTCGATGAAGCCGGGATGATTTTGATCGATGCCGGTATCGATGATGCCGATCTTGATGCCGGCGCCGGCGTTGGGGGGCCCGCCGAGGGCATTCCAGGCGGCGGTAACGTTTTCCAGGTTGAGCGCCAGATCGAGGGCCCGCTTCATACGCGGCACGGGCACCACATGGACCACGCCGGGGATGGCCAGCAGTTGCGCCGCGGTATCGCGCGTGGCCGTCACGAAGATGGCATTCACCAGCACCTGCGAGGTCCCGCGGACGGCCACTTTGCGGCGGGCGAGTTCCGCCAGCACGCCGCCTTGCGCCGCACGGAGAGACTGCACGCGAGCTTCGACCGCGGCGCTCCGAAGAGCCAGGCGCGATTGACTCCCTTGAGCCACCGGGGCATCCGCCAGGAGCAATGCGTATTCCGCCATGCGGCCGCGGGGTTGACCGAAGGCGGCAAACACCAGCAAAAACAGGGCTGAAATCGTTCGTTGCATAGCACCTCGTTAGACGACGGCCGGGGAGTTCAGTTGCAAATCTTTAGGACTCCTTGGTGAGAAGGATCTCATCGGCCACGTCGGCGGCGGCGCGCATGGCGCGCACGTCGTGGACGCGCACAATGTGGGCGCCGCGCAAAATGCAGGCGGCCACCGCCGCCGCGGTGGCGTAACTGGTCTCTTCGGGACTGGCATGGGTCAGGAAACTCTTGCGCGAGGGGCCCACCAGAATCGGCGTATCGAGCGCGCTCAGCTCTCCCAAACGGTCCAGAATCAGGGAATTCTGTTCCTTGCGCTTGCCGAACCCGAAACCCGGATCGATCACCAGGCGCGACCGGTCGACGCCCACGCCGCGGGCGCGGCTGACGGCCGCTTCCAGGTCCTTAATGATGGTCGCGACCGGTTCGCGCATGGGGGCCAGTTTGGCCCAGGTCTCGGGGCGGCCGCGCATGTGGTTCAGCACCAGGCCGCCATCGTGATTGGACACGGTGCGCGCCAGTTGCGGCTCGAACGTCAGGCCGGAAGGGTCGTTGATGATCTCGACGCCGTGTTCAAAAGCGCGCTCGGCCACCTCGGCCTTGTACGTGTCCACCGAAATGGGGATGGTCAGCTTATCCCTCAGGCGCTTCAGGACGGGAATCAGCCGCCGCAGTTCCTCGGCGGCGGAGATGCGCGCTGAGCCCGGCCGCGTGGATTCGGCGCCGATATCGAGGATGTCCGCGCCTTCCTCCTCCAATTCCATGGCGCGCGCCAAGGCGCGGTCGGGATCGGCGTACTTGCCGCCGTCGGAGAACGAGTCGGGTGTGAGGTTCAGCACACCCATCAAGAGGGTTCGATCTCCCAGATTGATTTCGCGATGCTTGAGCTTCCAGAAGTAGCGTTTTCTCACGGGATCAGAGCCGGACCTTCCGCCAGTTCTTGCCCACCTGGATGACCAACTCCGCGGGCGGGTCCGGCAGCACTAAGTCTCTCACCTTTTCACCATGGATCTCTACCGCCCCGGCCTTGATCTTTCGGACACCGTCGCTGACCGACTCGGCCAGCCCCACGCGCGCCAGCAATTTGTCCATGCGGAGGCCGCCCGCCACGCGCACTCCCTCGGGTAGCGGCACGGTGGGAATATCCTCGGGCACTTCTTTGCGGCGCACCACGGCGTTGAAGACTTCGGCGGCGCGTTCGGCGTCCTGGGCGGAGTGGAAATCGGCGACGATGAGCTTGCCCAGGGCGATTTTGGCCTCCATGGGGTGCAGCGCGCCGGAGGCGATACGCGCGCGCATTTCGGCGATCTGCGCCATGCTGAGGTCGGTAAGCAGCTCGTAATAGCGGTACATCAGCTCGTCGGAGACCTGCATCACCTTGCGGAACATCACCTCCGGCGGCTCGGTGATGCCGATGTAGTTGCCCAGCGACTTGGACATCTTGTTGACGCCGTCGAGGCCTTCGAGAATCGGCACGGTGGCCACGATCTGCGGCAACTGGCCGAAGTCCTTCTGGATCTCGCGCCCTACCAGGAGGTTGAATTTCTGATCGGTGCCGCCCATTTCCACGTCGCATTGGAGCGCCACCGAATCGTAGGCCTGCGCCAGCGGGTAAATCAGCTCGTGCAGGGAAATGGGCACGCCCTCTTTGTAGCGCTTGGCGAAATCGTCGCGCTCCAGAATGCGCGCCACGGTGTACTTGGAGAAGAGCTTGATCATGTCCAGGTACTGGAGCGGCTCCAGCCAGTGGCTGTTGAAGCGGACCTCGGTCTTCGCCGGGTCGAGGATTTTGAAGACCTGCGCCTTGTACGTCTCGGCGTTCCGGTCGATGGCCTCGCGGGTCATGGGCGGACGGGTGACATTGCGGCCCGAGGGGTCGCCGATCATGGCGGTCATGTCGCCGATGAGAAAGATGACGGTGTGGCCGAGGTCCTGAAAGTGTTTCATCTTGCGCAGCAGGACGGTGTGGCCCAGGTGCAGATCCGGAGCGGTCGGGTCGAAGCCCGCCTTGATGCGGAGCGGCCGGTTCTCTTTGGCGGCGAGGATCAGCCGCTCGCGGAGATCTTCTTCGCGAATGATCTCCGCCATGCCCTTGCGGATGTATGTGAGCTGTTCGTCTATGGTCATGCGGAAAACCGGATGGCCACGAATGAACACGCATAAACACGAATAAGACCGAAATCAGTGTGGCGCAGGCTCTTCAGCCTGCCGCGTCGGCTCTCAAGCCGACGCATGGACCGGGAGCCGCTACCACAGCATGTCTCGGCAGGAGTGCCGAGACGGCAGCCTAAGAGGCTGCGCCACGAACAGCTTGCGCAGTGCCGGTTGAAAGGCGATAAGAAATCCGGGTTAGTTTTATTCGTGTTCATGCGTGTTCATTCGTGGCTAAATTTTCTTTCTTCAAGCCTAGGGCCATTTTCAAATCTTCGGAGAACTTGCGGATGGCGTCCACCTGCTCCGCGCCGGCGGCCACCTCGTTCCCATGGGAGCACAACCACGGTGCGCCGTCGCGCCACACCAGGTACGCCAAGCCCTGTTCCGTCATCACGCCGGAGCTGCCGAGAGAGGTGATTCGCTCCGCGGCAGTCTGCGCCAGGGCCACGCAGTTGCCGCGCACGAACATGCAATAATCCGGGGCTTGCGCCGCCATCAGGATGTCGCAGGCTGCCAGCCGCGCGGCGATTTCGGGGATCACATCTTATAGCGGCCGAGGTCCTCGTCATTGAGGCCCTCCAGCCAGCGCCGCAACTCTTCGTTGTTGACCTTGTCGGTCACCGCCGAAGCCTGCTTCGACGACTTGAGGACGCTTTCCTCCACGTAAATCGGGCAGTCGAGGCGCAAGGCCAGGGCCAGCGCATCGCTGGGGCGCGAATCCACGCTGATCAGGTCGCCTTCGCGATCGAGCCAGATCACGGCGTAAAATGTGTCTTCCCGGAGTTCGCTCACCACCACCTTGCGCAGGGCGGTATTGAGTCCCAACAACAGTTGCTTGATGAGATCGTGGGTCATGGGCCGGGGAGTCGAAACCTTTTCGATCTCCAGCGCAATGGCGTTAGCTTCGTACACGCCCACCCAGATGGGGAGCACCGCATTGCCGCTCATATCCTTCAGGATGACGATCGGCATGTTGGTTACGGGATCCATCATGAGACCGCGAATCTTCATTTCGACTTCCATGACGCCCTCCCAGTTTTCATTACACCACAGATACACTCTCGCCCACCAACGAGTTGGGGCCGGAGCGTGTGACGCGGACCGGAAGGTAGGAGCCGAGGAGGGACTTTGCGCCGGTGTCCGGATGCGAAAAGTTGAGCGTGCGGTTGTCCGAAGTGCGGCCGATCCACTGTCCCAGCGACTCGTGCCGCCCCTCGACCAGCACCTCCCGCACACTCCCGATGGACTCGGCATTACGCCGGATCTGGATGGCTCGCTGCTTTTCCTGCAGAATCATCAGGCGCCGCTGCTTCTCCTCCTCCGGAACCTTTTCTTCCATCGTTAGTGCCGCCGTATTGGGCCGCGGCGAATACTTGAAGCTGAACAGTGAATCGTACTGCACTTCGTCCAGGAGCCGGAGCGTCTGCTCGAAATCTTCCTCCGTCTCGCCGGGGAACCCCACAATGATGTCGGTGGTCAGCGAGTACTTCCGCTTGGCCGACTTCAGCCAGTCGATGCGCCGCATGTACTCGTCGCGCGTATAGAGCCGATCCATCGCCGCCAGCACCTTCGACGAGCCCGACTGCACCGGC
>Ga0182030_10019144_pt1 | contig 13063 bp, 12 predicted proteins | sample 812S3MmetaG_FD_121299 | JGI IMG/M metagenome (GOLD analysis project Ga0182030, IMG submission 121299) | Permafrost microbial communities from Stordalen Mire, Sweden - 812S3M metaG (Illumina Assembly) | ecosystem: Environmental > Terrestrial > Soil > Wetlands > Permafrost | place: Sweden... | reverse complement strand
ATAATCTTCTCGACCTCCCCTGGTCCAACACATGCCATTGATAAGACTACCGCCTCCAACTCCTCTCCCCATATCGTAAGGGCGTGCAGCTCCATCGAGGTGTTCTTGAGGGACTGTCCATAGATTCCAGTCGTAAATGCTACCAAGACCGTCCCCATCCTGGCTAGGATAGATAATGAAGTCCTCATAATGATCTCTGAAAGGAATTAGCAGATTGAGGATGCGCAAGAGGGTAACACCTACAGATCACCTGATTCTAGCACGAGAACTGTGATATTGTCATCTTCTGTCAACCGGTTGGCGACGACCAGACCAGAAATCCCTCCTCCAACTATGATATAGTCGTAGCAAGCAAGAAATGAAACATGAACAGAAGGATCGCGAGGATCAAGATGGAGCGAAGGAACGAGCGAAGGGAGAGACAGGACCAAAAAGAGCGAAAACAGCAACATCTCTGTAACGGGTGTTTCGTGGAAAGGCTCCTATCCAGAAATTTCGATGGCAAAAATGAAGCAAGAATGATAATATAATGCGGCACTTTAAACAGGACATTGCGCTGAGATAGCTCTTGCCATTATAATGCTGGGGAGGAACGCCTAGCTGGGTTCCTTCTTGGAAATAAATTACTGGATCCGGGGGAGACATTCTTACTGCTTAATGTGATCATGTACATATCACATCAATTTCGAAACTTGAGGCATCATATTTCACAAACTGAAACCATCGTGTCTAGGCGGATCACAGAATCGCCAAAGCCCTGCTCTCTCTGCAGCGATTCTGACAGTAGATAATTCCTCTTTCGTAATGGGCCGATTGATCTCGCCATATCTCACTTTACTCATCGTCTGCTTATCCATCGCATGCCCACCCAACTCCGTTGATGCTGTTGAAGATCTTCCGCTTTTAAATTTGCCGACGTGTGCTGAAGGATGGTATTGTTCCATAATGTTTACAAAGACATCCCTCGAAACATTGTCCGCCATCCACTTCATTATTTTCACGCCTTCAGACTCGTAACCTGGCATGACTAAATGTCTTACGAGCAACCCCTTCTTGGCGATGCCGTCTGGCGTAAAGCAGAGGTCACCGACTTGGATATTCATGGCCTTAATGCTCTCCATGGCGGTTTCTGCATAGTGATCCTATAATCTTGAATTAATCTGAGATGTTCATGGACGTTGGAACAACACTGTCCGTAAAATAATGGAAATAAGCAAAAGGTTGCTCGCAATGAGGCATACCGCTTTTAACAGCCTCTTTGACGTACTATCTTTCCATACTTTGAAGTCTGCAAGATAAATGTCTACCAAGCCTTCAAGCAATTGGATGGAGGCCAAGGAGTCAAATGAGGAGGTGTTATATATAACCGGGATGCGTAGGCCGCAGTCTCGTGCATGCAAGATTGAAAGAACCACTTGGGGCACGATATGCTCGGGCGTCACCAGATTGATATTGTGAACGTTTCCAACATCCTGTAATTTAATGTACCAGTCACCCAGCTCTTCGGGTGTCAGGTCTTGGCCGTTCCTTTGATGGGCAATGTCATGGTTTTGACAAAAGACGCATCGTAAGTTGCAGCCGCTGAAGAATACAGCGCCGGACCCATTATGACCTTGGATACAAGGTTCTTCACCAAAATGGGGGGCAATTACATTCACTCTGGGAAGAAGTCAATATTGCTCAATCGTAGAATATGCCACAACTTGTAGGACATTTAGAATGAGAAAGGGCCTCCCGTGGGGCATACTTGACGGTCTCGGCCCCAATCAGACAGGTTCCTGTCTTCTCGTACCGATTCACACCACACAGCCTTGGGCATAGATTGCAGTTGCTTAGATGTGCATAGGCAGCGGATCTCTTTTTAGACGCATCAACAGATGAAAGCAGCTGATACCTGGGGATGTAATCGTCGAGTAGGAAAGGCGGTGCAAGATGCAGGGTCCTTCGACCAGATGCTCCAGGAAGTATCTTGACTGTCACTAAGGGTCTACAAGCGGCAGGATGGGTAGACCTGGCCAGCCTTGTCAGATACATGATGTGCCAAGGTTGTGCATGTCGTTGCATTCCGCGCTGGAAAAGTCACCAATCGAAGCTGATTCGCTTAGTCAGTATTTTTTTGGTATGAGAGCTTGCCAGCTCGTTTTTAAGGAGGCTTCGTTTCCTTTCCCATCTGCATTCTTTATACAAATTCAATAAAGTCCGCCTGGATAAATATTACAGAATTAGTTTGTGATTTGCTCCTTTTACCAATTTGGTAATTAGAATTAAAATCAAAGGAAGGAGCTAGCTAGGAGACTTTCACAATCAGTCATTTCAGTCTTAGCCAACCAACATTATGATCACATAATCCTCACTTTCTTCATCTTAAATGTTTGTGGAGGACTGAAACGTCCAAAAATGGCGGAGCCCATGGATGTGGACGAAGATGGTCCAAGAGGTACGAAAAGAAAGGCAGACGATCTTTCTACAGTTACAGCACCAAGAAGGATTAAAGTAAGTTAGGACTTGCCCTCGAACATGTCCATTCTAACGCTTTCAAAAGGCGCTTGATCCAGATGTTGTGAACAAAATCGCAGCAGGAGAAATTATTGTCGCGCCAGTGCACGCCCTGAAAGAGCTCATCGAAAATGCTGTCGATGCTGGCTCAACCTCTCTTGAAGTCGTGGTCAAGGAAGGCGGATTGAAACTTCTGCAGATCACAGATAATGGCCATGGGATCAATGTAAGTTCTGGATCCCATTTTCATTTCAGGGCTAATGCGAGGTGCAGAAAGAAGATTTGCCCATCTTGTGCGAACGTTTTACAACGTCGAAGCTTAAAGCATTCGAGGATTTGACCTCTATTGGGACCTATGGGTTTCGAGGAGAAGCCTTGGCTAGTATTAGCCACATAGCTCATCTCCAAGTCACTACCCGGACAAAGGACTCCAATTGCGCTTTCCGAGCTCATTATGATAGCGGACGTCTTGCTCCCGCAAAGCCAGGTCAAAGTTCAGATCCCAAGCCAATCGCGGGCCGTCCAGGAACTCAGATCACTGTCGAAGATCTCTTCTACAATGTACCTACCCGTCGCCGGGCTTTTAGATCGGCATCTGATGAGTACAACAAGATCCTCGATATGATAGGCCGATATGCTATTCATTGTGATGGGGTGGCTTTCAGCTGCAAGAAGCATGGAGAAGCCAGCACAGGAATCTCGACGCAGTCAACCTCCACAACGGTGGACCGAATTCGGCAGATCCATGGGGGCACAGTTGCAAATGAGCTCATAGGATTCGATTCTGCTGATGAGAAATGGGGGTTCACGGCTCACGGATGGACTACGAATGCTAACTACCACGTGAAGAAGACAACAATCTTGCTCTTCATCAATCATCGAGCTGTTGACTCTACAAATATTCGCAAGGCAATTGAGCAGACATATTCAACTTTCCTACCCAAAGGTGGACATCCTTTCACCTATCTCAGTCTCGAAATCGATCCTCATCGAGTCGATGTTAATGTCCATCCCACCAAGAGGGAGGTTAACTTCCTCAATGAAGACGAAATCATAGAGAAGATCTGCAATGATATTCGAGTCAAGCTTGCAAACGTTGACACAAGTCGAACCTTCATGACTCAGACTCTCCTTCCAGGAGCTCGAGTTCCACTAGCAACATCTCCAGACCCCAGTATTTCGTCCTCAAAGAGCGATATAGGGAAGCCAACTCCGAAGATAAAACCAAGACCTTACGAGAATAATTTAGTCCGTACAGACGCAAAACTCCGAACTATAACAAGCATGCTCCCTTCGAGCAGCACTAGAAGCAGAGACTCCGAAACGCCCATCGAATCTCAACCCCAAGACACCGAATACAAGCATACGGATCGCGAACTTGTTCCCTGCCGTCTCATCACGATCAAAGAGCTACGCGCCGAAGTTCGAGACGAGATGCACAACGAGCTCACAGAGATATTTGCTGGTCACACCTTCGTCGGCATCGTAGATGAACGTCGCAGACTAGCTGCTATCCAAGGCGGCGTGAAACTCTTCCTTGTCGACTACGGCATGGTCAGCAACGAATACTTCTACCAAGTCGGCCTCACGAACTTTAGCAACTTCGGCGCCATCCGCTTTGAACCCCCTCTGAAGCTGCAAGACCTCCTGCGAATAGCAGCCGAGCAGGAGAAAGCAGCTACACCGCCAGCTACAGCAGAAGACGATTTCGAAATCGAAGATGTTATCGAGTTGGTCTCTGCACAATTTATTGAGCGCCGAGAAATGCTTCTTGAATACTTCTCCTTTGAAGTCTCCGAGGACGGTGATCTTATTAGCATCCCATTGCTTCTTAAAGGATATACACCGAGTCTAGCCAAACTCCCTCGCTTTCTACTCAGATTAGGACCGCACGTGAATTGGATGGATGAGAAAGAATGCTTTTCTACCTTCCTACGAGAATTAGCTTCGTATTATGTACCAGAGCAACTTCCGCCTTCGCCTGGTCCAGAAGATCAGGAAGAAGGGTTGGATGAGCAGATTAAGGTGAGGAGAGATCAGATTAGACGTGTGGTGGAGGATATCATGTTTCCGGCCTTTAGAGCGAGACTCGTTGCTACGAAGTCATTGATGAAGGGTGGTATACTTGAGGTGGCGAACTTGAAGGGTTTGTACAGAGTTTTTGAGAGATGTTAGATATTGTATATTGCTGAATGGCACATTGGCAGATGCGGATATGTGTGGGTTGCTTGCTGTATAGTTATGGCTTATTAGCAATACATCTAAGCCTATGAATTGCCTCAGGTAACATGCATTTGATGAAACTATAATGTTATTTTATCACTTTTGTAATTGATGATGCTCCCATGAGATCATGTCTACGGCTATTATACAGTTTATTCATCTCAGACAATTGTTCCTTTAGCTCTTTCCACCATCCCATTCCGGATTCTAGAAAGATTAGCAAGAATTCTACTCGATTCATTATGATGGACTTACCTTTCTCAAGATGACTAAACCTTCCAAATTGCTGCTCAGGCTGATGAACTGCTCATCTTCTAACTCCGCACGCTCACCATACGCTAGCAACACAGGGGTACTCTGGGTTTGCCATCCTGTAATTGTCTTTGGTCGACCAGCTTGTCCAACAACATCCACGGCTTGTCCAACCCGAACATTCACGGTCAAAGGCTTGAGCTCTTCATCGAGTGTGACGAGGAATCTGGGATGCATGGCTGTGACGAGGTAGTAAAGAAGATAGTGCGATTTCTCCGTAACGAATTGCTTAGCATCAATCATTGCAATCAAGACCGAGAGCAGGCCACCAGCGGAGACTCTTGAAAGCACTTGGCGATCAGTGTGGAATGGGCTAATGGACAAGGTGCCTTTGCCCATATGTAACAGACCTTGGGCAATGCGGACCATGAACAGTGCGTCTTGATCACGGTGGTAGTAGCTAGCAAGTTGTCTGAGAAGCTGAGCAAGTCTTGCATTGTTTGTTCCAGCTCCGAGAAGACCCATGGCAAAAATGGCGTTGATTGCGACTTCATGGTCATTATCGTGGCTGTATCGTGATAGGGTATCGTAAACCTTCATCTGAGGGTTGCTGGGGCTGAGCAGACCCATAGCCAAGGGTACTGCTTTCCTGATGTTGGCCTCGCCATAGTGCATGAGATGGCCAAACTGACGGAGAACCATTTCCTGGCCTACTTCTTCACCCATGGCGACCAATCCTAACCCGATAACGGAATAAGCTTGGAGTAACTCATCACCTTTCTTGTCATCAGTATCTTCGATATGATCATTGCAAATGTGAAGAAGCTCTTGCAACTTGAGAACAGTGCCTGTTCCAGCCCACGCGCAGATCTCTGCAAGCACCGAGGTTGGCTTCGACATGGGGTGATCGATCGCCTTGAGAGTCTCCAAAATAACGTCGACTTCCTCTTGTCGTCCAAAGAAAAGTAGGCCAAGACCAAGTGCCATAAACCGAGTCCACTTATCCTTAAGTTGAGACTTTCTGTCGTCATCGAGGAATGTTTGTACAATGGCCTCACTAACATCGCTGTTTGAAGAACCAACGAAGATCATACCCAAGGAAAGAGCAGCCATCGCTGAGATTTGCATGTCCAGAGACGTGTCAGTAACAATAGGTAAAAGTAGATCAAGAAGTTGCTCCCGATTTGATCCAGCGTATGCCAGACCAAGACCCATGATGGAAGCGACACGGACAATCGGGCTCTTATGGTTCAGCTTGTCCTCGTCTCCAAGAAGTGCCAGAGCAGGATCGGAGTCGATTCGTACACCGGAGTTCATGATACCAATGGCCAACATAGCGCCTGCTTGGATGTGATCTTCCGGTGCATATGTATATTTGTCGATTTTGTCTAGACCAGTCTCCACATCCCACAGCATGAGCGTCCCTAGAGAGGCGACTGTAGACATCATCCCCTCATCCTTCGTTTTCCATACCCAACTTGATTTCTCTTCCTCAACGATCATCATCTTGTCATTGCCAAATCCAGCATTCACAAACGCGTTCACGAATGCAGCCGCCAAGTTGTGTCTAGAGGAATCGAGGTTTGTCAGGCCGGCAACGCGATTGCTTTCGAGATGACTCTTGTAGATATCCTCAGTGCTCTTCGGATCCAGGATGTTCAACTCTTTTGCTAATGCCTTGAAATGATCTGGCATCTTGGTATTATTCAAACATTCCGCGATCTCCTGCTCCTCCTCTGTATCCGTAGGTAACTCCAATACGATTTGCTGTCTGGCAATAAGGAAGGCCATCTGCTTCTTGAGAGCCACATCAGTGGTTGAATCGAAATCTTTTCTTATGAGATCAATGTCATTTAGGCGGATTGCGAGTACTATCGCTTGTGTGAGCTGGTCGTACTGTTTGTATATGTCGTGTGCGGTTCGGAGAAATTGTTGGTCTTCTGGGTATGTCAAGAGGTTGACCATGCTGACCATGTAGAGGCAAACACGAGGGTATGTGTCCTTGTCAAGAAACTTTGGAAGATCCTCAATAATCTCAAGCTCACTCATCAAATCCACAGCATCGGCTTCAGCGTTACTTTTGAGGAAAAGGGGTACGAGCACTAATGCAAGGTCAATAAGATCCTGATATGGTTCATCCGCTGTTAATCGTTTGGTATACACCTCCCCAAGTTCCAAAGCAAGATGCCGGGTATATTCGTGGCCCCACGATCCGATATCTGAAGTTGGTGCTAGTAATCGATATTTGAGGGTGTCCTGTCGGTCTTCATCTGAAAATGTCATGGCAATCACCGAGAGTACGTCTGCCATCGAAGTCTTGTCGTCTCCTGCAGGCCATTCTTCATAGAGCTTTATCATAGGATTGTAGTGAGGTCGTAGAAACTTGAGGGGCTTGGGTACTGCGGTCATCGATGATGTTGAAGTCTTGATCGAATCTTTGATGGCTTCGAGAGCGGATTTGTACAGAGTCTTGTCGGATTCCTAATTTCTCGTCAGTTTGGGTCGTGGAAATATGGAAGGTTTCAAATACTGTCAAACGCTCTACGAGCATGTCAAGCTCACTCTTCAGCTGCTGATCCTCTTCACTGAGCTCTTCTGGAGCTATAAAATATTAACAAGGTCTCTCAAAAGCAAGGCTGATTACTGACCCCCAATCACGCCTTCATCTTTCTTCCCATTAACAAGAGGTTTCCCATCCTTATCCTTCTTAACTTCCTCAGCTTTGCTAGGCTCTCCATCTATAGCCTTTCCTTTGCCCTTGTCAACGGACTTTGGCGGTTCGCCATCCTGCGCCATCTTTGTCTGAGGTAGAAAACGATGTTATATCAGGGAGAAGAAAAGCGCTCAAATAGCCCGACGAGGAACACGCTTCCAAGTACTTCAAAAGAGCGTTCGTGGTGTTTGTTTTCAAGGATTTAGTGATGTTGATAATGTTCTCTCAGGCACTCTAAAGCTTGCGTACAAATCCAAAACACCGCGAGCTTGGGGACGGTACTAAGCGACGGGATCTAGCGCGAACAGGGGTAAGAATATCACAGACATTCATTTTTGAACGGCAGAAAAATAAATTTGATCGTCTGGAGGAATTTCAGCACATCTTCGAAAATGAGGCTCGATACTAAAGCTATGCGATATTTGACCGCAGAGGATTGGAGAACACTTACAGCAGTCGAAACAGGATCCAAGAATCATGAAGTTGTACCAACACCGTTGATCGGACAAATATCTGGTCTTCGTGGCGGGGTACATAAGAGCATATCTGCGTTGGCAAAAGTTGGACTGATCGCGCGGCTTAAGAATGCAAAATACGATGGGTACCGTCTTACGTATGGTGGGCTCGACTACCTCGCTCTCAATACATACCGAAAGCGCAAGGATGTTTACAGTGTGGGGAATCAGATTGGGGTTGGGAAAGAAAGTGATATCTTCGTTGTAGCAGATGAGAAAGGAGTACAGAGAGTCTTAAAGATTCATAGACTTGGCCGGATATCATTTCGAACAGTCAAGGCAAATCGAGACTATCTACGAAATCGATCCTCTGGCTCTTGGATGTACATGTCACGGTTAGCAGCTCTGAAGGAGTTTACATTCATGACAGCATTACGAGAAAATGGATTCCCAGTTCCAGAACCTCTGGCGCAATCGAGACACACCATTGTCATGTCACTGATTGATGCTTTCCCCATGCGCCAGATTTCCTCTGTACCAGATCCTGCCTCGCTTTATGCCGAGCTTATATCCATGATCCTACGGCTTGCTCAATATGGTCTCATACACGGCGATTTTAACGAATTCAATATTCTGATCAAGGAGGAAACGGGTAGCGAAGCAACAGATGATTCTAAACTAGAAGCCATCTCATTAATTCCTATACTCATCGATTTCCCCCAAATGGTGTCCATAGACCACGTCAACGCAGAATATTATTTCGACCGCGATGTCAATTGTATTAAACGATTCTTTGAGCGTCGATTCCACTTCACCAGCAATGAGAAGGGTCCCCACTTTGCAGACGCGCGGAAACTGATCGGCAAGGATGGAGTCAAGAGACTTGATGTGTCTGTCGAGGCATCTGGCTTCTCGAGAAAAATGGCGAAAGAGCTTGAGGCATATATGAAGCAAGTTGGCGTTGATGGAGACGGAGATCCGAATGCAGCCAGGGGTGATGAGGGTTCTAATGACGGGGAATCTGACGAAGACGAGGACGGAGACGAGGAGGAGGCAGATCATCTTGCAGATGTTTTGGATGCTGATCGGGGTCAATCTGGTAGCAATAAACTATCAGGAACGACAAGTTCGGTGATTGAGGGGCCTACCGGGACCAATCGTTTCGGTAACGAGATTCCTTTATCCCAACTTCAAATACAGGAAAAGACTTAATATAGAGTATAGAACCATGGATATTACATCCGAAACAATGGATCAGTCTGTGACTTCGTCAATACGAAATACTCTGCTGATAAGTTCTCACCGTGCTTCTAGCCAGATTCTGACTGGGGCAAATGAAGTCAAGAATTCGTCACGAGAGCAGGCATGTTGATTATGGAATTTTGTTCCATTAGGCTACAGAAACCATCTAACAGACATGCGCAAAGAGAGCAAATTTCTACAGTGAAGGTCCCAAAACTTTTCTTATCCGCCTCCATGAAAGTGATGCTTGCCTGTAATGCCAATATATCTGCCTATGCTTGAACGTACCATGACACGTGCGGTGTAAGTCGCTTGGCTCGAAAGATATTTTAGGTTGCGAGTATGCGAAACATAGGAATGCTGGACAGATAGGAATGTCTGCTTGGCGGATACGCATGTATGGTGAAGGGTATTAATTCGTAAAAGGCGTTGCATCATATGTATGGACCGAAGTCAAAGTCGTATGAAAATGAAAGGCGAAAAGACGAGTGAAAGCACAATACAATTGTCGATACCTCAGATCTAGGCCTTGCGGGTAGATGGAGAGGAGGCCGAGTCACCATGAGCCACAACAGGAGAGTCGCAATGAATAGTAACACCATCGTCAGCAGAGCCGTCCTCGGAGACAGTCGGCGTAGAAGCTGCAACTTTCCTGATGCGCAGTCAGTGACTGCAGATATTTGTGCCCTGAAAGGTAATGGAACTAAGTGTTGGACAACTTACTGCTCCTTTGGCTTGGCAGCAGGATCAGTGAAGGTGACCTTGGTAGCCTGACGATCGAGGTCCTTGAAAATGGGAACCGCACCAACAGAACTGAATGTTTGTCAGAAATAGCCCATTGCAAATACTGACAGCTACCATACCTGGTCAATGAGTGCTCACGCTTCCAAGAGCCACTGCTTCGCGCGCTAGGAAGGTGACGGGCAATCTGAGAAGCTCGAGGAAGGAGCGGAGATGCAACACTCATTGGAGGGGAAAGAGCGAGAATCTCAGCTGCGGAACCACCATAAGCACCAACATTGTACTCATTGGTTCGGAATTGACGACGCTCAGTGGTGATACGCTTTAAATCCTTTTGTGCAGGAGTATCGGCATAGCGGACTTGGAGGAGAAGACCCTCTTCACCAATAGGCTGGCCGTGGAACTTCTTGATGATCTCCTCGCAGACCTCGCGGCTCTCGAAACTGCAAACATCTGTTAGCTAGATCTCAATGCAAAGTACGCTCAGCAAAACTTACCGGGCGAAACCAACGCCACGGCTATTGTTTTCCCTATCACGAAGGATTCTACTAGAGCTGACGGTATAGTCCATGAAGATAGCACCAAGTTCCTGTACATGTCAACACAAATTGTAAGGAGTGTTGGAGGAAGGACAAACAGATTCGGTCATATTCTTTGGCAAGTTAGAGACATATAGGTTGGTTGATTGCTCGTCGCCCTCGGCCTTGAGTCGGGAATTGAAAGACTCCTGGGAGAAGTCAGCGAGTGAAGGCCGAGAAGAGGAGGGAAAATTTACTCTAGCAAAGCCAACCTCATAGCCAAGCTTATAGAAACCACGAATGCAGAGCTCAGAGTCACGAACATGGTAATACTTAGCAAAACCAAACCTCAAAAATTATTAGCAGAGTCATGGCAAAGATGTGTGAGGATACATACCCCTTGCAAGCTCCAGTAGAGGTGTCAATGATGGCCTTCGAGGTTTCAACCTTTCCAAATCGAGCAGCGTAAGCCGCAAGAGTTTCGTCATCAGTGTTGGGGTGCAAGCCACGAATATAGACGTTGCGGTTACCGTAGATAGGGTTGGACAAGCTCTGGTCGAGAGTTCTCATGCTCTCACGAGGTGTGAAGACAGCAGGAACAGCACGAGGGATAGCTGGGTGCTGAACGAGCAAAGCATCGATATCAACATCCACAGGGATTGTCTTATAGGGCAAAACCTTCCCGGATTGCTGAACATGGGGAAGCGAGAGCTGCTGGGGTGAAGGGGTCGAGCCGAATGGGGATCGATCAACTGGGGCAATCTGAGTAGCGTGGTCGCGCAGAGAAGTAGAGCCGTAGTATGGAGTACCTGGAGCAGACTCATTGGTGGAATAAGAGCCACGACGATTTTCAAGACCCGGAACTTCCTTATGTAGATGCTCTGACCTATCTGGGTAGTAGCCACCACGACCTGGAGTATATGGCATCATTGGATAGCCAGGAAGGTAGCTTTGATAAGCCTGTTGCGCAAGGTATGGAAGAGTGGCAGGATAGTTGTAAGAAGTGTCTGGAATTTGACCTTGAGCCAAAGGCTGGGTGGGGTAGAGGCCAGCAGCAGGGTTGTAGAAGAGATGACCGTCCGCACTAACATATAGAGAATTTGCACCGACTGGAAGGGGATTGGCACTCATAGTAGCAGCTGTAGAAGCCATATTGGCACCAGAAAGAGCAAGACCAGCGAATTGGTTCAACATAGCATTCATTGGCGAGTTCTCGTTTTGGGTCGCAGAACCTGGAGCAAAGGTTGCCTGAGCTTGAGCGTCGTGGTGTGCGCGAGTCTGTTGGCTGTTGCACATATTTCCGGCGGAGCGATTGGGGAAGGTATTCTCAGTTTGGGTAGTCTGTTGATAAGACATGGTATTCTAGATGTTCCAATTAGAAAGGAGCTCGAAGATATGAACCGATCTAGAATCATGGGAAGGATCGAAGTTGGGGACTCTTTCGCGAAAAAAGCATGAAGCTGTCATAGGATAGAATGCGTGTAGGTGAAGAAGTATGCGGGGTAGTGCAGCGAACAAAATGTAGCATAGAAGTGAATCGCGTTATGTGAAGAGGGTGAACTCTGCCTATGAAAATGAAGTGATAAGGCAAGAAAGGAGCGACGAGAAGAAAGAAGACTACTCACAATCACAGCCTCTAGGACGAGAGTTTGGGGTCCTCGATTTGGATATACTCCGGGGCAGCGAGCTGTGCAAGAACATATCAGTAAAGGTGCCATTGGGGGAAGACAGAAGAAATGCTGTCAATCCGATGATCAACGTACCTCCGGAGGAGTTGCTAGGAGAGCAGATTATCTCGAGGAAGTTCAAAAGGCTGTGAGTATGATCTGAGTAGCGAGCGGGGATTCTAGTAGATAGGAAAGCTATCGAGCCAGATGAAGTCTTTAGAGATTGTGATGGATTGTCGTGTTGAAGAAAAGAAGATGAAGAAGGGAAGAAAGGGAAAGATTAAGTAGTCGTTTTTTCGTCCGAAAGTTGACGATTTGGGTAGGAGCTGCTGTTGAATGTTTTTTTATGCGGAAGGGTCGAGTCCTGAGGGTAAACAAAGCTGGCAACAAGAAGCAGGAAAGAACCACCCAGCGCAGACTTTGAACTTCCACTCGTACATATAATTATGATAAAAGCTGCCACGCCCAAAAAGAAAAACCCTACAAGCAAGACTTGCGGATTGAAGATACTGAAGATTCGTTTTGGATGGTGAGGGGGGGACAAAGGCGTCTTTATAGCCCACTGGATTGGTATTCTGTACTTGGTTATGCGCATACAGATCGATTGACACTTCTGCATACATCTTGCTTCCGCAAAATCTGTACGACGGCGAAACTAAGGTGTCCAGCATAAGGGCAAGGGTTACGAAAGGCCGTCAGCTGCATGATTCCTACTTGAGATGAAATTCCTTCTGGCGTTCTTGACGATTGAGTAGT